>ERZ1643251.2573-NODE-2573-length-18254-cov-19.458157_pt1 | contig 18254 bp, 16 predicted proteins | sample MGYA00579261_ERZ1643251 | MGnify/ENA primary metagenome ERZ1643251 (study PRJEB29033, sample SAMEA4952267) | chicken gut metagenome | biome: Broiler Chicken; feature: Gastrointestinal Tract; material: Caecum | place: Ireland | collected 2018 | study: Broiler...
CAATTCATTTCTTGTATAGACTGATTATAACATAGGACAAAATAAAAAGGCAAAGCGCTTTATTTGTCGGTTTACAAGTTACCAAAGATAACCCTCATACCGAACGACATTCATCATCCACCTATAGAGGATGGGCGACTTCTGCCGAAATTAAGTTAAAATCCATTCAATACACTTCTACCAAAAACAGTGAAACGACTTTTAATCGTTTCACCAAGACATATTTTTTATCCCTTTTATAAAAAAACAGATTTATGGAATAAGGTCGTTCAATATAGAACAAAAACAATACCTAATCATTCTTTTTACAAGCCAATGCATAAATGGCTCTAGCATAAATAGCAATGGCGCGAATCAGTCCATCAATACTTGCTGACTCATTGCGCTGATGATACAGCTCTTCTTCATCTGGAAACAGCGCTCCAAACGCTACACCTGTTTTCAATGCACGGGCATACGTTCCACCGCCAGTTGTTCCCAATGGATCTTTACGCCCAGTTTCTGCCTCATATGCTTGTAAAAGCGTTGTAACAAGTGGATGATCTGCTGGGATATAAAGTGGCTCCATATTGGATATGGACAGTAAGCGAAAAGCTGTTGTACCCAAATTTTCCATTGCTTGCTGTACCTTATCAAAAGAAACGGTTACTGGATAACGAATATTGGCTCCAATTTCCCAAACTCCCTCTTGTAAAATTGCCTTTCCCACATTCAATGTCAATGCACCTGAAACTGTATCCTTTAATACAAAGCCATTTTTTTCACCATAAAAATCCTCATGCAACCGTGCCAAAAAATCGAGACCTGCATCCGAAATCTCTGTGTGTAAAATATGTGCCAATGTTGTAACAGCATTTTTTCCCCGCTGTGGCTCTGAACCATGTGCGGAAACACCTTTTAACGAAAGCTTCACCTCTTTACCATCTGTTTCAAAGTGTCCTTGCACATGATATTGCGCGCATATCTGCGTAAACCACATCTCATCTCTTTGGAATTGCTTTGCACACAGTATACAATATGCCTTATCTGGCACCATATTCAACCGATTTCCACCTGCAAAGAAGAGCAGCGTACCTGATGTATCAGCTTTTCCGGTAAAAATCGCATCACTAATCCCTTTTTCTGCATAGATCATTGGAAATGAAGCATCTGGTGCAAATCCAAGCATCGGCATCTCTTCCGTTTCAAAATATCGATTAACACAGCGCCACTCGCTTTCTTCATCTGTCCCAAAAATGATACGTACCCGACGCATAAACGGAATTCCTGAATCTTTTAAAATTTTTAACGCATAAAAGGCGGCCATCGTAGGACCCTTATCATCTTGTGCACCACGTGCATAAATTCGTCCATCCCGAACCTCGGCAGCATATGGTGACATATCCCAATGATCTCCCTCAGGTACAACATCTACATGACATAAAATTCCAATCAATTCTTCACCTGTACCCCATTCCAAATGCCCAGCATAGCCTTCAATATTTTTGGTTATGAAACCTTCTCGTTTGCCTAAATTCAACATATATTCCAACGCCTGGCGAATATCGTCTCCAAACGGTGCTCCTGGCTTTGCACTTGCTTCATCCAGTACACTTGGAATTTGCAAAAATTGTTGCAAATCTTTTATAAAATTTTCCTTTTCGGCTTTCGCCTGATTAAACCAACTCATAATGATCACAACTTTCCATATTTTTACTGTACTTACCATCTTACTTAAGTTTTTGATCTCAACTTTATTTCTCAATAAAGTAATACATTATATTCAATTGTCAATAATTTTTCAAGATATTTCATGACATTACAGGGTTTTTCTTTTCCAACAAATGGTTTATCGATTACAATAGAATATATCAAAACAGAAATCTTATTGGATTTCAATCTGGGGGTGTATGATTTTATGAAAGACTCAACATCCAGAATGCTTACCCGAATTAAAGATATTTATCTTTATATTCAGGCAGAAGGCACAGTCAGTTCTGTACAAATTGCAGAAGAATTTGACAGCACACCAAGAACCATTCAAAGAGATTTATACATCCTTGCCAGCAATGGACTGGTTTACAGTCCAACAAGAGGAAAATGGACTGTAACAGACAAAAAGGTCAAGCATTTCTCAAAATGATGAATTAGAACGGATGATCCGAATTTTTTAAGAGCTTAAGTTTTCTTAATAATGAAAGTTAAGCTTTATTTTTTTATATGCCGCAACTGCTCCAGCTCTTTTTTTGTCAGCAATCGAACTTCCCCTGGCTTAAGATTGTTATCCAACTTTAATGTGCCCATTTCCAGACGTTTCAATTGCACAACCTGCGCCTGCATGCTCTGAAACATTCGTTTAATCTGATGAAATTTGCCTTCTTGAATTGTGATATAACCCTCACCTGCCAAAGCCGATGAAATTTCAAGTCTCCCAGGTTTTGTTGTATATCCGTCCTCCAGGGTAATGCCTTGCGCTATGGCTTCTTGCATTGCTTCACTCATTTCACAATCAATTTTTACCCAATATTTTTTATCCACATGCTTTTTGGGACTTAACAACTGATGTGCCAGCTGTCCGTCATTGGTAAGCAGCAATAATCCAGTTGTATCCTTATCCAAACGCCCGACAGGAAATGGTTCATAGTCTCGCATCCAATCTTCCAGCAAATCAACCACTGTCTGGTTTCTTTGATCTTTTGTTGCAGAAATAACACCACTAGGTTTGTTCATCATTATATAAATCCACGGTTCATACACAATTTGTTCTCCAAATAATGTTACCGTATCCAACATTTCATGAACTATGTGTTGCGGATTTTTCACTGACTTGCCATTCACACAAACCTTGCCTTTTTTGATGATTTGCTTTACTTCCTTGCGTGAGCCAACACCACTGTTTGCTAAAAATTTATCCAACCGCATACCTTTTCACTTCCAAATTATAAAATTCCATAAATGACAGACTGATTGCCAACCAGCTTTTCATCTTCAATGTATACCTGCTATTTTGCGTCTATTTATGATTTAAAAACTGAAACCGGCTCCCCAACACATGTTTGGCAAGTCCAGAACCAATGGTCAAAAATCCATAAATGAATATACCCGCACAAACACAAAGTACCAATACAATCAGCGCTGGTAATTTCCCAGAAGTTGGATCAATAAAAGTTGTCAATCCAATTTTCAACAACCAAACACCTATCATCATCAGCCCTGTAAATACAAACGTTTGATTAAAACGTCGGGCAATTCGACGAAACGTATAATTTACATATTTGCGGATGATAAACATGTTATAAAAGACAGAAATGGTAAAACCAAGTGCTGTGGCCAAAACGGCTCCCTTCCCTTGCATAATGAAAATAAGCGGAACGGTTAAAATCAGTTTCACCAAAAGTCCAATACCTAAGCTGATCATAGCATGCTTTTGAAAATCTAATCCTTGTAAGATTGCAATGGTTACTGAAAACAAAGCAAACATTAACGCAAATGGAGCCGACCAAGCCAACAATTCTGTGCCTAAACGATCATATGAATAAAAAGTAGTGTACGCTTCACCAGCCATAATCGTTAGTCCTCCAATTGCTGGAAGCGTAAGAAAAAACACAATCTCAAATATTTTTGTAATCTGATCTTTTAATTCCTTGCGATCTCCACTCATATAGGAAGTTGTAATTGCAGGTACAACGGTTAGTCCCATAGCTGTAGCAAGCGAAACTGGAATCATTACGAGCTTTTGCGCATACATATTGAAAATCGAAAATTGATGTTCCGCTGTTTCTTGCAAATCCATTGCAACCATAGTTCGATTAAACGTAAAAATATCCACCTGCTGATATAAGGGCATGGCAATCCCAACAAACACAAATGGAATCGCATAAATATACAGCTCCTTATACATCTCCTTCAAACTCGGCGGATTGGCTACAGGTGAACTTGCTAAAAGCAGTGCATTCAGCTCATCTCGACGTTTTATCCAATAATAAATTAAAACAAGAAAACCAAAGAAGCTGCCAATAAAAGCTGCCAACGTTGCAAGATTGACTGCTTGCGGGATCGTTCCTTTCAAAATGACAATAACCAAAAACGCACCACCTAGTAAAAAGACAATCCGTGCAATCTGCTCCACAATCTGCGAAACTGTTGTTGGTCCCATAGATTGATGCCCCTGAAAAAATCCACGGATCACACTCATAATAGGTACCAATAACAAGGCAAAACTGACATATCGAATCACATTGGTTACATCCTCAACCGTATTGCCTGTATCATTCCCTCCAAGGATGAATGGTGCAAATAGTGGAGCGAGTACATACAAAACTGCCGTTGCCAAAATTCCCATCAAAAACATAAAAACAAAAGCAGATTTAAACATTCGATGGCTCGTTTCATATTGTCCGAGCGCATTGTATTTTGCCACAAATTTCGAAACTGCAAGCGGAATTCCCATTGTTGCTAAGCTCAAAAAAATTAAATACTGATTATATCCATAACCATATAGAGCACCACCTTGCTCTCCAACCAATTGATAAAAAGGAATAACATAAATCATCCCCAAAAATTTCACAAAAAACGTACCTGCGGTTACAATTAATGTTCCCCGTAGGAATTTAGAAGTTGACATAAAATTCTCCTATCTTCAGCAAAAACGAAACACCATTCATATATTTTTCACAAACACTGTCTTACATCAAAAATTTACCATAACTGGATAGAATAATATATAGACTATCCAAATAAGAAAACTTCACTGCTTTTACTGACCGTGTATCATTATAATGGAGCAACACGATTCTTTCCTTATCATCAGCTCTGCTACTACTATTTTACACAACAATCCAACAGAAATAAAACAAAAACCGACTTGCAATTGACGTGTATACCCTTACCTGCTAAAATAACCGGATACAAAACAAATTATAAAAGGCTTTCTGTCAAAAAATTGAACTCCGTTGTTCCTATTTAGAAAAATCGATATGAGCCGCTCAATTTGTTTCAGATACGTGAACAACCAAAAATGCAAGACCAAGATAAAAAGACTTCATTGGAAAGAACAAAACAAAAGATTATACAAATTTGACCTAATTGTTACACCTGCTTGTCTTTTTTAACTTGATGAACCTTACCATTTTGAATTATTCGTTTATATGAATCAGCATTTTTGTCTGATTCCAACTTAAAAACTAATATTTTAATGATTCTAAAATTTATACTTTTATTGTTGGAAATGAAAAAACAGGCGAACTTTTTTATCCGCTCTCTATCAATACATCTACTCAAAATTTTACATTCAGAAGATAAAAAAAAACCGGTACTGCCCTTGATATTTTTATGGCTTCAATATGAAGCGGGAAGGAATTTTTCTATGAAAAAACATGTTGTTGTCATTGGAGGCGGACCTGCCGGTATGACTGCTGCCATTTTCGCTGCAAGAGCTGGTGCAACTGTCACCTTACTGGAAAAAGGCACATCACTTGGCAGGAAGCTTTTATTAACTGGTGGTGGCAGATGCAATATTACAAATCATAGACTGCCAAACGAATTGATTACACAGATACCTGGCAATGGAAAATTTCTGTACTCAGCACTTTCTCAATTTGGCGCACAAGATATCATACACTTTTTCCATAAAGCTGGCATTGAGCTAAAAGAAGAAGCACATGGACGCATGTTCCCAAAAGATGATCAAGCCACAAGCATTTTGCAAGGTTTTCTGTTTCATCTAAAGAAAAATCATGTACAAATTCAAACCAACTGTGCTGTACAAACGATTCATTTTCTTGCAAAAAACGGATGGCACCATGTGGAATGCATAGATGGGAAAATCATGCAGGCAAATGCTGTGATTCTCGCAACTGGTGGTCAAACACTGCCAAAAACCGGTTCGTCTGGTGATGGGTACCCATGGGCAAAGCTTGCTGGCCATACGATTACAAATTTGTATCCAACTGAAGTACCCCTGCAAGTGTCAAAGAATTTTATGAACCTTAATAGGGTACAGGGCTTAACTTTTCCTGATACTTCCATTACAGTTATCAATTCCAAAGGCAAAGCAATAAAGGAGATTCGGCATGATCTATTGTTTACACATTTTGGTCTATCTGATCCCGCTGCATTACGTGCGGCTACATATGTACAAGCACTCCGACAAAAAAGGGATTCAGAAAAATCCGTTTCCCTCCAACTAGATGTATGCCCGGACTCATATGAAACCGAACTTTATCAGAAACTGCTCACTTTAAAAAAACAATCACCACAAAAAAGTTTAAAATCCACTGTTGGGATGTTTACACAAGAAAGATATGCACTTTTTTTGCTTGACTTTCTCAAAATCTCAAATACGCTAAAACTTGCTGAATGCAAAAATGAAACCTTACAAAAATTCATTCATGCTTTGAAAGCTTTTCTTATCCCGATTGATAAAACACTTGGATTTGAAAAAGCTTTTGTTACTGGTGGTGGTGTATCTGTCAAAGAAATCAATCCCAAAACGATGGCCTCCAAAAAAATGCCTGGGTTATATTTTTGTGGGGAACTGCTGGATATTCACGCCCATACTGGCGGATATAATTTGACTGCGGCCATGAGCACGGGTTTCTGTGCAGGCAACCATGCGGGAACATAGAAAACAAAGATGTAATCATATACCAAATATATCACCAAATCCTAGCCAAATATTGATTATGATAAACCAACAAGCAAAAAAATCATAAAATAAAACTGAAACAAAAAGATATTTGATACATATGGATAAAAACCATTCAACAACTTACGTTGATATTCTGTATATCTGTTTGTCACACCAAAAACAAAAACCATGGTTTTCTTTCTAAACCACATAAAAAAGAGGTCAGTGATCCCATTTGACCTCTTTTGATGTTTTTAGATAGGACATTTTTCTTTTCAGTTAAACAAACAAATTATAGAAAAATCCAACAGCCTGCCCAGAAGAATTGTAAGAACCGATTCCGAGTCCACCTGCAGAACTTCTAACCAATGAATCACCAAAAATCATTGCACTTTGTGCCTTACTGGAAGCCCATCCTGCCAAACCGTTATAGCTGCCAATTTTTGATTCAATGGCTTTTGGATCTTTTTGCAGCACTTCAACAAACTTATTCTCATTTAAAGAAAGACGACCCCTACCATCCACATCTACACCAATGTCTTGCAAACTACTAGATGAAAACCGCATATTGCCAAACGCATGGCTCAATGTAGAAAGCTGTGTAGATTTTGTTTGATTTTCACTTAAAAATTGCGCTGCATCGTTATAAGCGCTAATAAACGATTTCATTTGATCGACCACTTGCGATGTGTTGACTGAAGCTTGCGCCAAAACTGTATCTCCAGTACCTTTGAGATTGACCACCAGATTGGAGCCATGATGTGTCAACTGTATTTGATTGCTTGCACTCGTTTTTGTTTCACCATTCACTGTGTAAACCGCATCACGAGCATCAATGGTAGACTGAACCTGTAATGCATTTGCAAGTTTTCCGGTAAACTTTGCCTCAAATGCATGGCTTTGTCCGGTCTGTGCAGAGAGTAAGGTTAAAATGCTTTTTCCATCTACTTCTGTTAGACTGGCTTGCACCCCGAAATTCGAATCATTAATGGCAGAGGCAATTGAAGTCAATGCTTCTTTTGTCGTCGCACCATCTGCAATATTAAAATGAACCGTTTGGGTTTTTCCATTGATTGATAATTCCATACTGCTCTGACCAGAAAGCACATTTTTTTCCCTTGAATCCAGTTCTTTAAAATGTGTTACTTGCTTTGCTGCCAATCGGTCAACACTTAATGAAATTTTATCATAATTTCTTGCTGTTCCAGAAACAACAGAAGCAACCTGTTCATTTTGACTACCATATCCAAGCGGCTTAAGCACACTAGAAAAACTTGTATTTTTCAAACGATCTGCATTCTCCTTTAGTACAGACATTTTTTCTGTTAATGAGCTGGATAATTCTCTGGCATCTTGCAAAGCTTGACGCTGTTTTTCTGCACGCTCTACCTGGTTTTGTAAACGGTTAGCCATTTTTTCAATGCCACGATCCATTTTTTCATAGTACTTCTCACTTAACTGTCGATCATAGTAATCATATATTCTATTCATCGCTTGCTTTTGCTTATTGACCTTAGAATTATGATTCATTGAATTGTAGTACGAACTGGATTGTGAAAAACGATTCATCATGCTCGTATACATTTTAGAAATTCCAAACATAATCTTCTCCCCCTTTCCATATTTTTCTATTTTTATTATAAAATAAAATATGTCTGCTGACTATGAAATTATCTAAAATCACATAACCAAAAAGAGATTGAGACAAACGAATTTCATTCAAAAAAAAACGAACAGGAATATAAAATTTTACAACTGTTCGTCTTTTTACCGGCATGAACTTTATCATTTGAAAATATTCATTTATATGGGATAAAAATTCTCATTTTGTTCCTGTCCACTTTATGGAAAGCGCGGAAACTGTTTAAAATCCGGATCGCGTTTTTCCTTAAAGGAATCTCTTCCTTCTTTTGCTTCATCTGTTGTATAGTAGAGTAATGTCGCATCACCTGCAAGCTGTTGAATCCCAGCCAAGCCATCCGTATCTGCATTAAACGCTGCTTTTAAGAAACGCAAGGCCATCGGAGATTTTTTCAGCATAATTTGACACCATTCCAATGTTTCCTTCTCCAAGTCGGAAAGGGGAACGACTTTATTGACTAGACCCATGTCCAGCGCTTCTTTTGCATTATACTGTTGACATAAAAACCAAATTTCCTTCGCCTTTTTATGTCCCACTACCCGCGCCAAATAACCGGCACCATATCCAGCATCAAAACTGCCTACAATCGGACCAGTTTGTCCAAAACGTGCATTTTCGGCTGCAATCGTCAAATCACAAACCAAATGGAGTACATGTCCGCCACCAATTGCATAGCCTGCAACCATTGCTACGACTGGCTTAGGAATCACACGAATCAAACGCTGTAAATCCAACACATTTAAACGCGGAATTTGATCCTCGCCAACATATCCTCCATGCCCACGCACTTTTTGATCACCACCTGAACAAAAAGCCATCTCACCTTCACCTGTTAAAATGATGACACCAATATCGGAATGGTCACGTGCTCTGGAAAACGCATCAATCAGTTCCATTACCGTCTGTGGTCGAAATGCGTTACGCACCTCTGGTCGATTAATCGTAATTTTTGCAATTCCTTCATAAAATTCATAACGAATATCTGTATACGTATGTAAGCTTTTCCATTGTACTGTCATCGTACTTTTCCCTCCTTATCAATTACTGTAATATGCTGTTGCATGATCTGCCAAAATGCATCTAGCCTTTCCAAATGCACACGATGTCCGGCATTGGGAATACAAAAAAGTTTGGCATCTGGCATCAAATGTTGCATTTCTTTATTTATTGTACAAAATTTTTTATCGTTTGCGCCACAAATGAGTGTCGTTGGCACAGAAATTTTTTCTAAATATGACCAATAGCTATTTTGCATACCTGTTCCCATACCACGTAAGCTGTTTGCAAGCCCACAAGCATTGGACTTTTTTTGCCGTTGATACAATGCTTGTAAATGTGAATTGAGCAGTGGATCCAACACATCTTTCATTTGAAAGATTCGCCGCTCACGCCAGTACGAAGCAAACCATTCGGTTCCATTTTGCAAAATCTGTTCTGCCAATACTGTATCTTGATTGCAGCGCTCAATTCGTTCCTTTTCAGTTTTTAAGCCTGGACTGCTACTTTCCAATAACAAATGTCGCACATATATCGGGTAAGTCGCTGCAAAGGCTAACGCCAAACGTCCTCCCATTGAGTAACCGACCAAAATGACTGGTGGCAAAGCCATCTGCAAAAAAATTTCCTTTAAATCATCAACTGCTTCTGCCATTTGATAACGCTTTGTCTCTGTTGGTACATCTGTTTTACCATGTCCAAGCAAATCCACTGCAATCACTTGATGAGAAGCTTTTAATCGATTTTGAATACTTAGCCAATCCACTGTACTCCCTGCAAAACCATGCAATAAAACAGCCGGGCTACCTACACCTGAAATTTCAATATGATAATATGTTCCACGAATAAAAAGTCTTAAATTTTTCACAAATTATTTCATCAGCTCCAAAACAATTGGCTCAATCTTTTGACATATGGTTGTCCATAACTTTTCATGTGCTTTTTGATTCTTAAAACGGTCTGAATAAATTTCCAAAATCGCTGCACCCTCTGTTTCATACAATTCCATAATTTTTTGATTGGCATCTGCTAGATCTGCACAAGCATATGGCAAACTATACAAAACTGCTGCCTTTTGAAAATCCATATCAATTGGTGTACCAAAAACTGCTTCAAAATATGTTTGATCATTAGCCTGTGGAAGGAAGGAAAAAATGCCACCACCATTATTGTTTATTAAAATCAATTTCAAATTGCACGGCAGCTGCTTCAACAGCAAAAGTGCCGATAAATCATGATAAAAAGCTAAATCCCCAATGATCAGGGTCAATCTTGGATAAGACTGTGCCAAACCAATCGCTGTTGATACCAAGCCATCAATCCCATTGACACCACGATTGGCATAAACAAACCCACAGTTTTGCGCACCAATATAAAAGCTGTCAAATTCCCGAATCGGCATAGAATTGGCAATCATTAATGCATCATTTTCATCTAACTGTTCCAAAACTGGAAGAACCACTTTTCCTTCCAGATCGGAAAAATGTCCAAGACAGTCCTTATAAAATAACTGAACTGTCTTATGAAGCGTTTGCCAGATCGAAAGATATAAAGATTTCTGTAAAGTCAATTCATTCTCTTTCATGAGAATCTGTTCGCAAAAGCTTATAACGGAACCACAATAAAAAACATCGGCACGATGAGATGGATCTCGAAAATCCGCTGCTTCATCTACAACCGCAAGAAACGGAACCGATGCCATAAATTGAGATAATGCTTTTGAGACCGGTGCTGCACCAAAACGAATAATCCAGTCTGGACAAAGTTTTTCCTGAACAAGTGAGCTTCTAAGCAATGTATCATAGCTATGAATAAAGCAAGGATGTTCCATACTTCGTAGTTGGGACAATATATCGGTAAACACCGGAATATGCAATTTTTCCGCCAATTTCCCTATCGCGACATGATAAGTTGAATCCATTTCTGGACCGCAAACAATCAACCCTCTTGTTTTGGATGTTATCTGTTCAAATATATGCTTCAATTGAGTACTATGGAACTTAGCTGTAGCAGAAATGAGTGGAGGAGAAACAAAAAAATCATCCTGGCCTACTACATTTTTCCAAAGATTTCCATCAGCTAGATTCGGCATAAGCGGCTCACGAAACGGGAAATTAATATGCACTACACCTTTAGGCGTCAAAGTAGAAACAGCCACCGCACGTTCGGCAATCTTTCCGATATAACGAAGCATCATTTCCGAACATTCTGGCAAAGCTGTTTCATGATACCATTTTGCATAGCTTGCATACATCTGATTTTGATTCATCGCCTGCGGTGCACCCACATCCCGAAGTTCATGCGGACGATCTGCCGTCAATACGACCAATGAAACCCGACTTTGCTTTGCTTCAACAATAGCTGGGTAATAATTAGCGGCTGCACTCCCTGATGTACAAATCAACCCCACTGATTTCCTTGTAGCCTTTGCACGTCCCAAAGCAAAAAAACCAGCACTTCGCTCATCGATATGGATGGTTGTTTGAAGTTTTGGGTGATGCATGCATAAAAGAGCTAAAGGTGTTGATCGAGAGCCTGGGGAAATAACGACCTCCTCCATTCCAGCCTGGTATAAATGCGCAACAAACGTAGCAGTATATCTGGTCAATGTCTGATTACCGTTCGTCATTTCTCATCGTCACTCCCATACTCTCCAACATTGGCTTAAATTTCAATGCTGTTTCCTCATACTCCAATTTAGCATCCGAATCCGCAACAATTCCACAACCCGCAAATAGGGTAATCGCTTTACCTGCTACAAGACCAGAACGAATGCCAACAATAAATTCTCCGTTTTCTGACTGATCGAGCCAACCGATCGGTGCCCCATACCATCCTCGTTCAAAATGTTCCTCATCACGTAAAAATTGTAATGCAGCCCGTTTTGGAATACCACCAAGCGCTGGAGTCGGATGCATGGATGCCATTAGTGAAAATAGGCTTGTCCCTGTCTTTAAAACACCTTCTATCGGTGTATATAAATGCTGAACAAATTTATTTTTCAATAAAACGGGCATTTCAGGCACATCATATGTATCACAAAACGTTGCAAAGACTTCCTTAATCTTTTCGACAACAAAACGATGCTCACATGCATTTTTATCATCCATCAAAAGTGCACGCCCTAGCTGATGATCTTCTGATTCAGTAGACCCACGCTTTTGCGTTCCAGCCACACATGCCGAAAAGACTTTTCGGTTTTTCGCATATAACAATCGTTCTGGCGTTGCTCCAATAAAACTTTTACCATTTCTACTTAACAAAAAAACATAACTTTCCAATTGTTCTTGATATAAACGTTTTAATATGTCAGAAACACAAATTTCATTTTGAAAGCGTAGACTACTCGCTCTTGCCAAAACAATTTTTTGCAATGTTTCAGCAGCAATTTCCACTTTTGCTTTTTCAATCAAGACACGCCAATCATCATAGGGAAGATCTACTTTGGAAATTACCAGATTCCGTTCTTTCAACTGATGCTGCGCTTTACAAAAAAGCTGTTCATACATTCGAATTTTGTCCAAAATGCCAGCATATGTTGTTTGATTGGTTACAAATAACTGTAAGATAACAGAAATTTGTTCACCCTTTTTGATACACAGAAACTCTGGTACAAATAGAAGATTTTCTTCTAATCCCTGCCAAATTTCTTGATGTGGCTGCTTAGCATCAAAAGTAAAGGAACCAAATGAAATCGGGTATTGTAACCCTAGCTGGTCTTGAACCAAATTTTTGGCTTCATGCAACATTTCTTTCCATTTTTTTTGTATATCTTCAAAAACATTTTTCCTCTCTTTACTGCTCACTGCCACAATTGGACAGATTCCCATCATCTCCAGTGTTCGATTGGGCGTTGTCCAAAAAAAACCTTCTGCAAAATGAAAAAAGTTGCTCCACATCAACAAATCTTTTATATTTGTTTCACATGACAAGCAAACAATGCGCGAACACCCTGTGCTTTTCACTGCTTCAATCACAGATTTAATTTGTTGTTTGGTGTGTTTCAACTGTATTTCTATCATATAAATATCTCCGTCTATTTTTCTGTATTGTTTCTATTTTAAACAAATCAATACCAGGATTCAATTGAAAGTGCTTGTTTTCTTTCTTCACCATTTTTTCTCTTTATTCTGTAAGTGTTCTATTGTATTATGAAACTCCTAACAATCATGTAGCAAAATCTGTTCCAAAATCTTAGGAAAAAGTCAAATTGTCCTATGAAAAATATATCATTGAATCTGCTTTAAACGAAACATTCTAAAAAACATGATCCAACAGTTTTCCACACTTTAATTCTTTTGTTGGTTCTTTCATGTTTATTGAGCATCCTATTTTAAATGGAAATAAATTTCATTTTTGTCTCTTAATGGAGCTATACATTTTTTTGACCAAATTTTATACTTGTAATATAATTGAAACAAAAATTCATAAAAACAATATATATTTTTATTGGGAGAGTGATCTTTTTGGCTAATCTTGCAACATCTCAAACACCGACGCCGCTTTCCAAAGCAAAAACTACACGACGCATTTGGATTGATTTACTGCGACCACATACTTTAACAGCTTCCTTTATTCCAGTACTGATTGGAACTATGCTGTCTGTTGTTTTTTTAGATACAATCCAAATCTCTTATGGATTATTTTTTGCATTTTTACTTTTATGTATGTGTTTACAAACTGCAACCAATATTTACAATGAATATTTTGACTATGTAAAAGGATTGGATACAGCTGAATCTGTCGGAAACGGTGGAACCATTGTCCGCTATGGTGTATCTCCAAAAACTGTACGCAACATTGGACATTTTTGCATGACTGCCTCATTGCTACTTGGGCTCTATATTTGTAGCCAGACTTCTTGGATTTTACTAATACTGGGACTGCTTAGCATGGGCATCGCATATTTATATACTGGGGGACCCAAACCAATTGCTTATACTCCATTTGGAGAAATATTTGCCGGATTTTTTATGGGAATTCTAATTATCAACATTGCATTTTTTATTCAGACTGGAAATGTCATATGGGAAACCCTCGTTGCTTCTCTTCCATCTTTTATTTTAATCGGATTGATCTTAACTGGAAACAGCATTCGTGATATAAAAGAAGATACACGTGGTGGCAGAAAAACCCTTGCCATTTTATTGGGAAAAGAAAGATCTGTTTTATTTTTAAAAGTGATGTTCACACTTACTTTTCTCATTACAGCAGGATTTGCTTTAACCCAAACCGTACCTTGGATTTATTTGCTTACTTTACTGGCTGTGCCAAAAGCAATCCAGGCCTGCAACGGATTTCTTGGAAAAGAACAACCTGCCGATATGATGCCTGGTATGATTGCTATTGCACAAACTTACACCCTTTATGGACTTCTATTTTCGCTTTGTCTACTACTCAGCTATTTTTTACATTAATATCAAAATCGATACAGAGAATAAATATTTAAAAAATATACTTTCTATTGTTCTTTTCTTAAACGGCTATCCACATTTTACCCAACTATTATGCGGATAGCCGTTATCTTATTGTTTATAAATTTTCGTGTCTAAAATATGTATAAAAATGTACTTGATTTTCAAATGAATTTTTTAATTTCTTCAACATTCTTCTTATATTTTCATATTTTCTTACCCATTTCTTTGATCAAAAGTGTTGCTTAAAAAGATAACTCCTTTTCATAAATTAAATGTCTTTGTACAAACTACATTTGAGGTGAAAAAAATGAATGCCAACACATATACACATTTTAAAAATCAACTCCTAAAAATGAAAGAACAAGCAGAAGCAAATGCTCGAATCTTAGATGACTTTCAAGAAAGAAGCATGAAAGACGCTACAGGAGAGCTATCCTTTATAGACAATCATCCCAGTGACTATGCTTTTGAAACCGAAAGACGAGAAGTGGAGGGAACCTTACTACGTTTTGAAAACGAACAAATTCATCATATTAATGAAGCTTTAGAAGCCATCAAAAATGGTACGTATGGAAAATGTAAAGTATGCAAAGAAGAAATTCCCATAGAACGCCTGGAGGCCATACCTGAAACCCTATTTTGTAAGAAGCATGCTCAATCGTAAAGATTTTATCCTCTCTTCGATATTGCTTCATATATTATTTTATATTTTTGCCTAATCTAAAGAAAAAATTGACAGGTTATATCAAATCGGATAAAAATTTTACAGTTATAATAAGAGGATTTTATAGAAAAAATTGATTACACCCTTATAAAAAATATTCAATGATGCAACCATATTTACACAAAAAATTATACAGATACCATTCATATGTATACACCAACTTTTTTAACGCTCCTACCGCAATATAGAAATATAAAAAAAGAAAAAATTATTATAATATTCATTCTATATTTTGGAATAATAAAAATAAATTGATATTTTTTCAAAGTAATTCATAAAATAAAATGAAGTGGATAGAGATGAATAATCTTAACAATAAAAGGCTTAATTCTACAGAAATAAAATTTAATAAATTATATTATTTAAAAATATTTTTTCATATTAAACGAGAGCCTTAAACCTATTTATAGATAAATCCTTTTATCCATCTTCCATATCCTTACAAATCATTGTATGATATTGTCTTGATTGAATTTCTCAGTGAAATTAAAATCAATAAATTATTACGGAACATGGCGAACAAATGACATTTATTATTTTTATAATGGCTTTTCTTAAAATAAATATTTATATTATATTCTGAATTTCTATATACTAGATATCAGAGATTTAGAAAAATTTCGTGAAATTCTCAATCATCTTTTAAAACATATCAGCAATTTAGCACATACAGCAAAAACATGTGTTTTCATGGATAAAAATACTGTGTTAAACCTTCTTCCTCATCAATGGTTAACATGTGAAAAATTCGTTTCAATGAGGGTCTAAATGCCCTCATTGTAATTCTAAACACATTATTAGGTTGGGAAAGTACAATGTGGCTCAATGGTCACCAATACGATCACTGTAAATGTTGCAGCAAGAAATTTATTTAATCACATTAATGTTCTTATCACACTCAAAAAGATGATGAATGGATTTATTTGTTGATCGTATATTCAAAGATTATTCCATGTGAAGATCTGCTAAAATCGTAGAAGAGTACTTGGAGACATAAACTGTTAAACGCACTTAAAGCAATAGATTTTGAATAGTTTAAAGGTATTGTTAAATTTAACAAGACTATTTTCTATACACTGAAAAAGGTTAGGCTAGACGTTTTAAAACATAAACCTTATAAACGTGATAGGGAATCTCAACATCAAGAAACCAACCTAGATAGATCGGTCTATGCTCTTGTTAACAGAGACTCATACAAAAGAAACTGTATCCAAAGTTGTTTCATGGATTGAACTGTAAAAACTAAGATTGGGGATATGATAGAGTCAAAACTTACAAAAGGAAACACGCCTATGACAGATACTTGGAGATCTATAAAACCTATACAGAAGAAACAAAGATAGAAAATACATTATGAAATTAAATCCAATGATGGAAAACACATTATCAAAGGCTTATATCACATTTAACGTAAATGATTCTTATCTTTATTTGTCCCTTATAAAATACATCAATACAAATAAAAATAATTTAGGAAAAGAACTTAATAAATAAGGAAAAAACTTATGTCCAACCCCATTTTATTTCCATTAGTTATCCATACCAAAATTTAACAGAACGAACAAAATCTTTATTTTTTGTATGTGTCACTCTTTTCGAGATCAGAAAAAACAATATAATAATAAAGATAATCCAATAATTATTGATCTATAAATAGACTAAAAAATATATTCTCTCCAAATGAATTTTATAATAAAAATATAATATTTTTTATTTACAATAGATATTTTAATATAAACCAAAAAAAAAATCATTTTTAATTAAAAAAAAAAGAAAACCATATACCATTGCATAGATTTTCTTTTTTATTTAATGACCCGTACGGGATTCGAACCCGTGTTACCGCCGTGAAAGGGCGGTGTCTTAACCACTTGACCAACGGGCCAAATTTATAAATAAAGCGGACGATGGGAATCGAACCCACAACCAAAGCTTGGAAGGCTTTTATTTTACCACTAAACTACGTCCGCACGAATATATAAAAGCGGGTGGCGGGAATCGAACCCGCAACCAAAGCTTGGAAGGCTTTTATTTTACCACTAAACTACACCCGCATATTTACAAAAAAATGGGGCGATTGATGGGAATCGAACCCACGAATGCCGGAGCCACAATCCGGTGCGTTAACCACTTCGCCACAACCGCCATTTCTTATTTAGACAAAAAAATATGGTGGCTCGAGACGGAATCGAACCGCCCACACGAGGATTTTCAGTCCTCTGCTCTACCGACTGAGCTATCGAGCCCTTTTAAAAAGCTGGCGGTCCCGACCGGGATCGAACCGGCGATCTCCTGCGTGACAGGCAGGCATGTTAACCGCTACACCACGGGACCTTTTTTGGTTGCGGGGACAGGATTTGAACCTGCGACCTTCGGGTTATGAGCCCGACGAGCTACCGAACTGCTCCACCCCGCGATATATAAATATGGCGGAGGAAGAGGGATTCGAACCCCCGCGGGCTTTAACACCCCTGTCGGTTTTCAAGACCGATCCCTTCAGCCGGACTTGGGTATTCCTCCGTAAGCAAAAATAAATAATGGTGGACCTTGTAGGACTCGAACCTACGACCAGACGGTTATGAGCCGTCGGCTCTAACCAACTGAGCTAAAGGTCCAAATGGTAGCGGCGGAGGGAATCGAACCCACGACCTCCCGGGTATGAACCGGACGCTCTAGCCGGCTGAGCTACACCGCCATTTCCTATCAATTGGTTATTTTTAATATCATTTCAAATGTGGAGCCTAGCGGGATCGAACCGCTGACCTCCTGCGTGCAAAGCAGGCGCTCTCCCAGCTGAGCTAAGGCCCCATTAAATGGTCGGGAAGACAGGATTTGAACCTGCGGCCCCCTGGTCCCAAACCAGGTGCT
>ERZ1643251.2578-NODE-2578-length-18236-cov-5.010670_pt1 | contig 18236 bp, 13 predicted proteins | sample MGYA00579261_ERZ1643251 | MGnify/ENA primary metagenome ERZ1643251 (study PRJEB29033, sample SAMEA4952267) | chicken gut metagenome | biome: Broiler Chicken; feature: Gastrointestinal Tract; material: Caecum | place: Ireland | collected 2018 | study: Broiler...
CTCCCCGGCAAGCTGCAGAGCCGACAATTCTTCCTCCGTCACAATGTTCCCGACTTTCAGACGATGCTCCATTACGGTAATGAGTTGCATTCCGCAGAAAAATCTGCCGTCCACTTCAATATTACAACGCGTTGCGTCATGCTTTTGCGGCGTGATCGCAGTGATCTCCATGCTATACCCCGTTCCACGTCCTGTTTTTCTTGAACCACTCCGTATCCTTCAATATGGTGGTATTATTGGAACACCAGAGCTTGAGCATCTTTTCTTCTTCCGTCTCACTTTTTCCATAATAGAAAACAATATCGCCATTCATATCTTTATAACCATTTGTTTCCTCATCCCACATAATTGTTACATAAATCTTATTTGTGTAACGTCCGGCACGATCAATAAATGCCTGTGTCGGAAAAATATTCTCTTCGGATGCGCCATATTCATTATAGCCCGCGCAACAACATACAGAGATATACTCCGGAGTAATTGCCCGCAACAGAGAGTTGGTAGACGACGTTTTACTCCCATGATGTCCGGCTTTATACAGAACAACATGCGGCAATTGATTATTTTGAACAAGCCGCTCTTCCCCTTCTTCCTCTAAATCACCGGTAAACAAATAATGATTCGTCTCTTCTTTCAACTTTTGGGAAAGAAGCATGCAAACCGAATAGTTATTCTCATCTCCGTCATCATTTTCATAAAAATAGTTATACAGGATATTCATGGAAATCGTTTGAGCACTATCTAAAAAATATGTACGTTTTGCCCCATCTGTTTGATTCCAACATTGCAATCCTGTATATACCGCAGCCCCCTGAGACACTGCATATTCCACCGCTGTGCAATAGCGTGCATATAACGTCGGGTTTCCAGACGGCGTTTCCTTTTCATTATTCGTCCGATCAAATTGAATAATCGTTCCTATCTTATAGCTATACAAAATTCCATTGTATGCACCCTGTACCGAATTTCCAACTAACCCGGCGATATGATCCGTGTCAGCATGAGTTGCTATAACATATTCAATTACTCCATCCGTACAGTAATCAGACAGATAATCTTTAATTTCCGTTACATTTCCCTGCGTAGGACCGGCATCAATCAGGACCTCCGTATCCCCGACCTTAATAAGTGTACAATCCCCGCTCGCTTTGACCGCCGGCGCAATAAAATGAATGGATAGATCTGCCGAGGAAATCTCTTTCAGATCACCATCAACAAGATCTGCTCCGCCGGAATGCGCAGAATCGGAAGGATCTTTTAATCCATGGAGAAAATTATCCACCTCTTCCTTGAACACAAAAAAGTACAGACACGCGCAAACAGCAATGACAATCACAAGCAAAATAAGTATCGTCAGAAATACCTTCGGATGTTTTTTTGCCGCTTCACGCGCCGCACGTTCTGTTCTTGAACGCCTTTTTGCCATAGTTCACCTCTGTCATAAAAATTGAAAAAGCTTCCGTCGAAATGATGGCAAAAAATTCGCCATATATTCTACAGGAAAAGCTTTTTTATAAAAATGTGATGATAACAGTCATGTTAACCGTTCAAAATGCTGCAAATAATTCACAAATATCATTTTGCAAATACAAACCCTTGCAGTTAAAAACTCTATACAAGACCTACCGCAGCGGCAATATTGACGACCGCCTCATCGATGTTATGAAGAAACTTGTTGAGCGCCTTTTGCGCTCCTGCATCGATAACACCGTCTTCTGTCGTGCGCAGCAATTTGACAATCATATCAAAATTGCCGTAAATAACGACGCATTCCGGATCAATCGCCTCCAAAACCTTATCCTTGCTCCCGTGCTGCGCATCATGCATCTTCTTGATAGCATCGTTCATTTCCGTAAACAGCGCCACGTTCCCGGAAGCAAACAGTTCTTTCATCGTACCGTTTAATCTGACAAGCTGTGTAAGAAACTCTGTTGTTTCCTGACTGAGTTCGTTATCCATTACAATATCACCCCGTTTCTTTTGAGCAGTTCGCGCGCCGTATCAACGCTGTCTATTCCCGTTCTATTCTTGATGGGCGCAAATTCCTTCTCTCGCTCCACTTCAAACGGCAGACAACTCCCCGCACAGCGGACCATATCAAGAATAAGCGTCTCAAACTTGTATCCGTTTTCCGTTTCAGGTTCGATCAATCGACCCGTCTCGTCAAGGTAAGGGACCTTCTTTTTGGCGACATGGACAGGAAGCCGCGCCTCCATGATGGAGCGCAAAACGTCGGCACGGAACAGATAATTGAGTGTTACACCGCAGCTGTAAACAAGCCGTCCCGCTCCGTCACGCAGATTTGCCATCTTTTCATCGATCTCGTAATATTCGATGACCCCAGGCTTTCCGTCTTCGAGACAAAGTACGCCGACGCGCTCCTCGGGATAGGCCTTGCGCACAAATTTTGCGCCTGTTGCCCTGCCGCTCAAAACGGTCGCTCCGACAAACACGGGATCCGCCATACGCTGCAAAACATTGTCTACAGCAAAAACATTAAACCATTCCACTCCGCGTCGCTCCGCTTCCGCCGCAAGCCCCGCACGCACAAGGGAAGAATACCATCCGCCGTTTCCGTTCGGCGAGAGCGCAAGGCTGTCTTTTGCCGACATCAGCAGTTTTCCGTCCAAGTTCACGGCAGGAGCCATTTCCTGTCGGAAAAATTTGATTTGTTCCGCAGGATAACCGAAATAATTGTTCTTCTCAAAAAACGACCTGGTTGCAGCGTCATTGCTTTCACTGGTCATGATGTAGAGCGGAACAATCCCACCACATTGCGTCACTGCTTCTTGTAAATTGCAGATCAATTGTTCAAAAATAGACAGATGTCGGGTGATTCCGATATCGAATGTACCCTTGGGTGCGTCATTTCCAAGACGCGTGCCCTGTCCGCCCGCAAGCAATACTGCAGCAACTTTACCCGCACGCACCGTCTCTTTCCCGACAGCCAAACACTGCGATCGATCTTTTTCGATTTCCTCGAGATCCAATCCATCGATCGGCTCAATCTTTCCGCGCGCCGCCTGCTTACGTTGCGTCGCAAGCGGAAGCAAATTCCAATCAATATGGTCAATCTGATCCAACAGTTTTTTCTGTCCGCCCTCGTCCAGTTCATCCCACCAACGAAGGACATGCGCCTGCCCTTGCGCTTCCAGCAGCTTCTTTATACGCTGAACATCCATTCAAAACCCCAATAACGTTTATTTTATAAAAACCATACCTGCATGTCGTTTTTGCCTCGGTTCGCCCAACAATAATAGGGAATCAACGTAAGCCTGAACGGTTCTTTTTCAGGCGGGAGATACGAATAGAGCGCGCTGTTTGTACGCAGTCGCTTTGCAGGCACGCATACCTTTACGCCATGCTCCGTTCTCTCCGTTTCAGAATGTTCCAATGAAGGTATCTCCACGCCAAACAGCTCTCCGCCGTTATCCGTCTCTTCCGCACACATGACAAACGGGCCGTATTCCACCGCCTTCCTGCCGCTGTCCGCGCGCACGCGTTCATTCGCATATACAAAACGCGGGCGCATTTCAAACGTCAGTTCAAGCGTTGTTTCCCCATTCACGTCAAAGAACAGGTAATCATCCTTTACAGCAGGCTCCATAAACTCGCCGTTCAGTCTGCAGCTGATCGAAGTCTGCCATACAGGCACACGCAGCGCAAGCCGACCCTGCCCGACAACATGAACGTTGACATCGCCCGCATAAGGGATCTTCGTTTCAAGAGAAAGCTTCAATCCGCACGCCTCTACTTCCGAAGAGATATATTGATGGACATACAAAACGCCTTCCTCTTCTCCATAAGCAAAACCGCCTACCTGTGCAAACAGGCGCACAAGATTAGGAGGACAGCAAGAGCAATCGAACACCTCGACACGCTCCAAAAGCGGCTTAAAAGGGATTCCGGCAACGGTATGCGCATAATCGGCATACTTCGCATCGGCTTCAAGCGGATTCACGTAATAAAAGCCCTTTCCGTCCAGAGATTCGCCCGCAAGAATATTGTTATAAAGAGCGCGTTCCAAGACAGCATGATACGCCGCGCTGTTGCCCGTTTTTGCAAGCCGCTCACAGAAGAAGGCAAGCGCAATTGCCGCACAGGTCTCAGCGTATGCCTCCGAATTGGGCAAATCGTAAGGAATTGTAAAGCGCTCGCCGTACCATCCCGAACCGGCTCCGCCCGTAATATAGAGTTTGGAACGCACAATGTCATCAAACAATTCGCGGCATACCGAAACCAGTTCCTCATCGTCAGTCAGCCGCCCAACATCCGCCATTGCGATATAGAGATAGAGTGCACGCACAGAATGCCCAACCGCCTCACGCTGTTCACGCACGGGTTTATGCGACTGATCGTAGTCGCGATCCATCACAGGATAAATATCCTCCGCACGCGTTCCGCGTTCATCAAGGAAAAACTTTGCAAGCTTCAGATACTTCTTCTCACCTGTATGTTCATACAGCCGCACAAGCGCGAGCTCAATCTCAGGATGCCCGCACGTCGTGAATCCCGTATCCCGCTTGACGTAAAAACGGTCGTAGATATAATCAGCATATTTGCTCATCGCAGGGAGAAGGTCATGATTGACGTCGCACATATCCAGAGCAACGGCCGCTTCAATCAAATGCCCCGCGCAGTAAAGCTCGTGCTCCGTTCTCTCCATGAAAATGCGATCGGGCTTATATACCTGATAATAGCTGTTGAAATATCCGCATGGAAGCTGATTTTTGACGATCTCGCGAACGGTATCGTCGATAATCGTACGCACTTCGGTATCGGGATAATCCTTTTGAAGATACGCTGCCGCCTCCAGCCACTTGGCGACATCGGAATCAAAGAAAATGTGCGGCGGGTTTTCCTTCTTTACGCAGCGAACTGCTTCAAAACGTCCCGTCTCTGCAAAACGTCGATACACATTCTTCAAAGATACAAGCGCGTTTTTTCTGACTACTTCTTTCCAGAAGCCATCCTTAAGCGAAACACGCGAATACGAAACAGGGGTCATAGTTCCTCCATTGAGACGCATTGTCTGAAACATTGCCTCATCACTATTATAGAGAAAACGGGCGGGAATGTCAATCCCCGCCCGTAAAATTATCCTTGCTTTTCCAAAAGGAACGCTCCTGAACGGAAAATGATTCCGCCGTCTTTTTCAAAACGCTCCCCCCCTGCAGCTTCGCAAGATTTCTGCCCTGCGCAACCGAAACGAAGAACACCGTTTTCAAATGTATACGAGCAATCAGTGAATGCATTTACGAGGCCGTACCCGCAAAGCGGAATCTCCACGGTATCATTTGATTGCAAGGCATGCACGATCACAAGCCGCCGATCGCCGAGCTGTTTTTCGTAGATCTGTCTGCCGCATGCCGCTCTGAAATACTCGATATTACAGTCAATATTGACGATTTCACCGTCACGAACAATCTCCGAAACGCTCCTGTAAAAATCCAGCCCGCGGCAGATAAGCGCAGTCTTCTCTTCAGACAGATTGAGGACGTCTCCCGAGAGACAAATTCGCCCGATCATTGCGGCACAAAGAGAATAAACAGTCCGCGACGCGCTGTCCGAATCTCTCAAAACTGCCCAGATCTGGGACTGCCCGGCAGGAATGACGCGGGAGACGTTTGCCGCAACAAACGGAATTTCCGCGCATTCGTGTGCATCCGAAAAAGAACACATCGAAACCATGCTCATGCGCTTGGGTTCAATACGGCTTCCGCCCGAGGAACAGTTCTCGATGACAAGGTCGGGAATAGTCTCTTTGAGCCGTTCAAGCCATTTTAAGCTCTCTTGAGCAACCTGACGACCGCCTTCTCCAATGCTCTCGGCGCCGTCAACGCCCATTCCGTAAGTATCGTTATAGTCGATCTTGATATACCCGAATCCGTTTTCTTGCAGAAAATCGAGCATGCGCGAGGAAATATACTCCTGCACATCCTCTTTGCGCAGGTCAAAGAAACGTCGGTTCTTGGCAGTGATTGTAACCCCGTCGCGCCTAAGCAAAAGATCCTCTTTATAAAATGCGTCTGAATCGCGTCCCGCGACTTCAAATTCAAACCAGACTCCGGGCCGCATCCCCTCCGCACGGATCAGATCGGCAACCTTACCGATCCCGTCGGGGAAAAGCGCCTTGCTCTGCTTCCAATCGCCGATCGCATTGCACCAGCCTTTGTCATCGGGTTTGTACCAGCCGCCGTCGATAACGAAATATCCGAGCTGAAAGGGTCTGACGGCTTTGAGAATCTTTCGGATATTCTCCTCTGACGGACATCCCCATGTCGTACAGTATTCATTGAACAGGACAGGCATCTCCCGCTCGCTCTCCGGCGCCGAAAGACGCAAGCTCTGCTCTCGCACCAACGCATTGCACGCATCAAGAAGTGTCCCTCTTTTTACTGCCAGGAAAGCTTTATCCGTCTCAAAAGCCGTACCTGCAGGAATATTTTTTCTCCAATGCCCGAATTCATAGTCGGCGGCGCCTGCGGAAAGTGAGCAAGTCTCTTTTTCCTCATACACCTCCATCTGCCAGGAATAAGGCGCCTCGAGTTGGATTGCCCAAACGACCTCTGCGGCACTGTCCTCAATCGCCGCAAACGGATACCAGCCGCGATTGGACATACTGCCGACTTCACCCCATTTCTCCACCTTCACGCCATGTCGCGCCCAGCTCATGTCCAAACCAAGAGCAGAGAATTCGTCCGTGCGCGGGCGGCATTCGCGCGACCAGGCACTCGTCATGCGGTGAAGTTTCAGCCCGCATGTATTTTTCACTTCGGAAGAAGGTGCGGCAATTCCGCTGAGCGAAAGACTTTCAAGCATTTCAAGCGTGCGCGTCTTGCCCGTTCGGTTTTCATAGCGTACCCAAACAGTAAAAACGTCCGACTCAGGCGAATATTCCAGATAGTGGGTATACCAATTGCCCTTTCCGTCTGAAAGAACAGTCGTAACCCCCTTTTCTGACGCAGTCTGCGATTCAACCCGAAGAACAGCCCCCGCGCGGTTGCGCATCGTCACACCATAGGTATAGTCAATGAGTGCCTCATCGCCCGTAAAGGCAACTTGTACGAGACTATCGCAATAAAGGCGTGCGGGATCGACTTTTACATCTTTCGGATAGATAGCAAGCCCGATCATTGTCTTATTTTCATGACCTTCGACAGGACATTCCGTATAATAGACAGCGGCATTGCCAAAGAGATATTTTTTCTCAAACATGGTGATAAATTACGGGGCGGTACAACGCGACGTACCGCCCCGCTCCTTTTTCAGATTATTTACGCTTCCAGATGACGTCAGACCACATAAGCTGCTTCTTGAATTCCTCGATCTTGGTGTTCTCATCGATGACGACAACCTCAATGCCCCACATGTTGCCGAGGTCAACCATCTCCTGCACCGAAATCTTGGAGGAAACAACCGTGTGATGCGCGCCGCCCGCATAGATCCAAGCCGCGATTCCCTCCTTGAAGTTGGGCTGGTACTTCCACATCAACCCGCCCACAGGAAGATTGGGCATCTTATGGGGATATTTCACGAGTTCGATCTTCTGAACGATCAGGCGAAGTCTGTCGCCCATGTCGATCATGGAAACAGCAATTGCTTCGGGAGCTTCGATGCCCTCAAAAACAAGGCGCGCGGGATCGGACTTGCCGCCGATACCAAGCGGATGGACCTGGATCTGAGGCTTGGTCGCCGCAAACTGAGGAGAGACCTCCAGCATGTGCGCACCGAGGCAAAGACCGTCTGCCATATCATAGGTATAGTCTTCCATGAGCCCTGTTCCCGTCTCGCCTGCCATGTACTGCATGACCGCACCGAGCGCTGCGATCTTCCAGTCGCCCTCTGCGCCGAAACCGTAGCCCTTACCCTGAAGATCCTGAATTGCAAGACCGGGAAGCTGGTTCATACCGTGAAGGGAGCCGAAGTGATCAACTATGCCGATGTAGTTCCCCTTTTCTTCGCAGAACTTATCGATAGCGATTTCGTATTTTGCCTGTTCACGGACGACATCGATACGCTTTGTGCCCATCGTGTACTTTTTGTCGTACTCCGCCATGAGCGCATCCACTTCTTTCTCCGTGACCTTATCGATATAATCCACAAGATCGCCGACGGGATAGTAGTCCACCTGCCAGCCGAGATCGATGTGCGCTTCAACCTTATCGCCTTCAGTGACGGCGACATCGCGCATGTTATCGGAGAAACGGCAGACTTTGACAGTCTTGGAGAAAGCGTAACCAGCGGCAACTTTGCACCAGGATGCAAGCTGGTTGAGCGCTTCCTTATCCTTGTAGTAACCGACAACGACCTTATTGTCCATGCGAAGACGGGTTACGATATAACCGAATTCACGGTCGCCGTGCGCCGCCTGATTCTCATTCATGAAATCCATGTCGATCGTATCATAGGGCAGCTTCTCGTTGTACTGCGTAGCGAAGTGGCACATGGGCTTCTGAAGGAGCTTGAGTCCCTTGATCCACATCTTTGCAGGCGAGAATGTATGACACCACGTGATGATACCGATGCAGTTGTCGTCAGCATTGACCTTTTTGATGGCCTCGATGACCTCATCAGAGCTCTTGCACGTCGTCAGATATTTGACGGTGACGGGCATCTTCTCGTTGACATAGTTTGCCATCTCCTCAGAGTGCTGTGCAACGTGCGCGAGAACGTCGTCCCCGTACAGCGTCTGCGAACCCGTGAGCCAGTAAACGACATAGTCCTTCATGTTCTTGAGCTTTTTCATAATTTTTACCTCATTCCTTGATATACGTTTTATTTATTCTCCGATACCGTCGGAGTACGGCACAATTTATTTCTTTTTCGTCTGCCCATAATAGGCGTTCTTACCATGCTTGCGCATATAGTGTTTGTCCATCATGAACTGATCGGCACGCGTGACCTGCGGATTGATGTGCTCGGTGAGGAACGCCATCTTGGCGACCTCCTCGATCACCGTAGCATTATAGACCGCATTATCGCCGTCCTTGCCGAAGGAAAATACGCCATGGCTCTTGATGAGCACGCCGGGAACCTCAAGCGGCTTGATATTGTCGTTTTTAAATTTTTCAATGATGGCAAGCCCCGTGTTCTTTTCGTACTCGCCTTCGATCTCCTCTTTGGTGAGAGAGCGCGCGCAGGGAATATCGCCATAGAAATAGTCGGCATGCGTCGTCCCGTAGAAGGGAATGCTGCGCCCCGCCTGCGCCCATGCCGTCGCAAACGTCGAATGCGTATGCGTCACGCCGCCGATATCGGGGAACGCCTTGTAAAATTCGATGTGCGTGGGGGTATCGGACGAGGGACGAAGATCCCCCTCCACGACTTTACCGTTGAGGTCAACGACTACCATGTCCTCAGCCTTCATGTCGTCGTATTCGACGCCCGAAGGTTTGATGACGATGAGTCCCGTCGCCCTGTCGATCTCCGAGACATTGCCCCATGTGAAAAGGACAAGCTTATTCTTGACAAGATCGAGATTGGCTTTCAAAACCTTTTCTTTCAATGCTTCCAACATATTTTATTCCTCCAAATACAGCTTTCTGATCAGTAATTGAACGAGCGGGTCGCCTCACGGACGATAGGAAGCCCCTCAACATAGCGCTTTTTGAACTCCTCAAAGCCCGCGACATCGGCAGGATCGGGAGCAAGCGTCACGCCCTCCTGCCCCGCAAAGACGCGCTCGTCAAGATACTCTTCCAACGATTCCCCATCGTTTTTGGTGATGAGATAATTGGCAAGGATCGCCATGCCCCATGCGCCGCCTTCGCCCGCCGTCTTCATGACCGTGACGGGAGCATTGATCGCCGCCGCAAGATAGCTCTGTCCGACGCGTTCCGTCTTGAAAAGTCCGCCGTGACCTGTGATGCGGTCAAGCTTGACGCCCTCTTCCTTGAGCATGATGTCGCACCCCACTTTGAGTGCTCCGAATGCGGAGAACAGATGCGTGCGCATAAAGTTTGCAAGCGTAAACTTCCCTTCTGCGGAACGCACAAAGAGCGGTCTTCCCTTTTCCACTTTAGTCACGTGCTCATTGGAAACATAATTGTATGCGAGCAATCCGCCGCAGTCCTTATCACCCTTTTCCGATTCGAAATAGAGCATATCGTAGAGTTTCCACTTCGGGATATCCACGCCTGCCATCTTTGCAAATTCCCCGAACAGGTTGACCCAGCCGTTGATATCCGACGTGCAGTTGTTGCAGTGGACCATACCGACCAGATCTCCGACGGGCGTCGTGACGAGGTCAATTTCGGGATAGGGCTTGCTGAGTTCCTTTTCCAATACGATCATCGCAAAGACGGATGTACCCGCCGAAACATTGCCTGTGCGTTTTTTGATGGCATTGGTCGCCACCATTCCCGTACCCGCGTCGCCTTCGGGCGGGCAGAGCGGAATTCCGGGCTGAAGCGTTCCCGTGGGATCGAGGAACTTCGCGCCCTCGGGCGTGAGCGTTCCCGCATCTTCACCCGCAAGAAGAATCTCGGGAAGAATATCCTCTACCTTGAAGGAAACTTTGCCCTTGACAAGATCATTGAATTTTTTCAGCATCCCTTTGTTGTACTGCTTGGTCGCGGGATCAACGGGGAACATTCCTGACGCCTCACCAATGCCGAGCACTTTCTTGCCCGTCAGCATCCAGTGCACATACCCTTCCAGCGTCGTCTGGAATACGATATCTTTGACATGCGGCTCCCCGTTGAGAATCGCCTGGTAAAGATGCGCGATTGACCAGCGTGCGGGAATGTGATAATTGAAAAGCTCGGTGAGCTTGTCCCCTGCTTCCGCCGCGTTGTTATTGCGCCACGTACGGAAAGGGACCAGTAATTTGTCATTTTTGTCAAACACCATGTATCCGTGCATCATGGCAGAAATGCCGAGCGCGCCGACCGTGGTCAGTTTGACGCCGTACTTTTCTTTGACGCCCGCCGCGAGATTGGCATAGCAATCCTGAATTCCCAGACGAATATCGTCCAATGTGTACGTCCAGATTCCGTTCTCGTGACGGTTTTCCCATTCATGACTGCCCGAAGCAATGGGCGTATTCTTTTCGTCCACAAGAATCGCCTTAATGCGCGTGGATCCGAATTCAATGCCGAGTGCGGTCTTACCGTTCTCGATGCATTCTTTTACATTTTCCTGCATAACAACCCCCAGTATTTGGTTTCCCTGTATGACTCTATTATAAATGAAATCAAGGGAAATATCAATAGCATAACGAAAAAATTTATTTTCTTTTTCGGAATATTTTGAAAAAGTATTGAGCAAATAATCCGAATTACCTGCGCTCCTTTCGCTCAGACAAGAGCACGATAAAACGCCGCTTTGATCTGTCTGTCAAAATAGTCCCTATTGGGATAGAGACCGTAGCAATCCGTTCGCGGGTCAAGGACATACCGCGCATTTTCCGGCTCATTCAGACACAGAGAATCGTTGAATTCATCCCCCGCCCGCGTCCTGTTCCGACAGACCAGATGACACTGCATGGGCACGTCCACCTCCTGCTGCATGTCGTTCAAAATTACCCGTGCAGCAGAGCTTTCAAAAATTTCGGCAATTTCTTGAGTCGGCACATTTCCCGTATCGGTAACGGGATCCGTATCCGAAAACTCGTCCGACGAGAATGCTCGACAGGAAAAACACCCTAAGCAAGCCGAAAGAGTTTTCGCACCCATAAAAGCAACGTCGAAAAAACAAGAAAATACTTTATCAAAAATCTTCTTTCACGTTTCAAAGAGCGTCCGCAGTTGTGCGGACGCTCTCCATGTCTCTTTTCTAGCCTTTACTTCTGCTCAGGCGTATGCCACTTCCAGTTCTGAATCTCGGGCAGATCTTCGCCGTACTCCGCGATATAATTGCGGTGCTCGACAAGTTTGTCGTTCATCATCTGCACAAGGAAGGTACCCTTGTTTCCGAGCTGAGGAAGGCTCATCATTGCCTCGCGGACGAGGTGGAAACGGTCAATATGGTTCTGAACACGCATATCGAAGCCCGTGGTGATCGTGCCCTCTTCCATATAACCGAACACCTTGATGTTGCGGTTGTGACGAGTATAAGTGAGCTCGTGAATGAGCTTGGGATATCCGTGATACACGAAGATAACGGGCTTGTCCTTCGTGAAGATCGCGTCAAATGCGTCGTCGCGCAGACCGTGAGGGTGATTCTCATGCGAATCAAGCTTCATCAGGTCAACAACGTTGACGAAACGGATCTTCAGATCGGGCATATAGTCGCGCAGGATGGTCGTTGCCGCAAGTGCTTCCACCGTAGGCGTATCGCCGCAGCAAGCCATGACGAGGTCGGGCTCTTCGCCTGCATCGTTGGATGCCCACGACCAGACGCCGATACCCTGCGTGCAGTGCTTGACTGCCTGATCCATGGTCAGCCACTGATACGTCGGGTGCTTGGACGCCACAATCACGTTGATATAGCCCTTGCTCTTGACGCAGTGATCAAAGCAGGACAGCAAGCAGTTGCTATCCGGCGGCAGATAGCAGCGGATGACATCTGCCTTTTTGCAGGTGACATGATCAAGGAATCCCGGATCCTGATGGGTGTAACCGTTGTGGTCCTGCTGCCATACGTTGGACGTAAGGATGAGGTTCAGCGAGGAAATATCCTGTCTCCAGGGAAGCTCGTTGGTGACTTTCAGCCACTTTGCATGCTGGGAGACCATGGAATCCACGATACGGATGAAGGACTCATAGGATGCGAAGAAACCATGACGACCCGTAAGGATATAGCCCTCAAGCCAGCCCTCGCACATATGCTCGGAGAGATATGCGTCCATGATGCGTCCCTGCTGAGCAACATTGTCGTCCTCGACATACACGCAATCTTCGGGAGCAGCCTTATCGTAGATCTTTGCCTCAAAAGGACGAGAAGATACTTCAAACGCCGCATACATACGGTTGGACATCGTCTCGTCGGGACCGAACATACGGAAGTTGCGGCTCTCCTCATTGAGTTTGAGGACGTCGCGGATGTACTTGCCGAGTTCGAGCATATCCTGCGCCTTCACCGTTCCGGGAGCGTCCATCTTGACGCCGTACTTCGTGAAATCGGGCAAACGAAGGTCCTTTAAAAGCTTGCCGCCGTTTGCGTGAGGATTTGCGGAAATTCTGTGATCGCCCTTGGGCGCCAACGCTTTGAGTTCGGGTTTAAGTTTATAGTCCTCGGTGAACAGTTCTTCGGGCTTGTAGGAAAGCAACCACTCTTTGAGCAGCTCGAGGTGCTCGGGCTTCTCCATCGTGATGGGAACCTGGTGCGCACGATAGCTGCCTTCGATGTGCTTGCCGTCGACAACCTTGGGACCCGTCCAGCCCTTGGGAGTACGCAGGACGATCATGGGCCAGAAGGGACGCTCCGTGCAACCCTCCTCTCTTGCCTTGCGCTGGATCTCCTTGATTTCCTTGATGCACTTATCAAGCGCTTCCGCCATCTTTCTGTGCATCGTCATGGGCTCGTCGCCCTCCACGAAGATGGGCTTATAGCCGCAGCCGTGGAAGAAGCTCTTCACTTCGTCCTTGGAAATACGTGCAAAGACGGTCGGGTTATTGATCTTGAATCCGTTGAGGTGCAGAATGGGAAGCACTGCGCCGTCCGTTACGGGGTTGAGGAACTTATTGGAATGCCATGCGGTCGCAAGAGGTCCCGTCTCAGCCTCGCCGTCACCGACGATGACTGCCGCAATCAGATCGGGGTTATCAAACACGGCACCGTAGGCATGCGCAACGGAATATCCGAGCTCACCGCCTTCATTGATGGAACCGGGCGTCTCGGGCGCTACGTGCGAGGAGATACCGCCGGGGAAAGAGAACTGTTTGCACAGTCTCGTCATACCCTCTTCGTCCTCGGAGACGTTGGGATAGACTTCGCTGTAAGTGCCCTCAAGATAGGCGTTTGCGACGAAGAAGTTGCCGCCGTGTCCGGGACCGGAAAGCAGAATCATATCAAGGTCGAATTTCTTGATAATACGGTTGAGGTGGACATACACAAAGTTCTGTCCGGGGACCGTTCCCCAGTGACCGACGATTTTCTTCTTGACCTGATCACGCGTCAGAGGTTCACGGAGAAGCGGATTCTTCAGCATATAGAGCTGTGCCGCCGCGAGGTAGTTTGCCGCGCGCCAGTATGCATCCATCTTCTTCAGATACTCTTCCGTCAAAGGCTTCTTTTCGGGAATGGTTTCGTTGCTCATGGATTCCTCCTGGTAATATAGTTTATCTGGCTTCATTATAGCTTTTTCGCAAAGGGTTGTCAATAAAGTAGCGAAAAATTGTCAAAAAATTTTTTTGAAACCCCAAATTCGACGATTTTTTGCGCGACCCCGTGAAAAAAATCACCAAAAACGGGGCAGCTCGCGCCGCCCCGACCAAAAATCAGGCATTTTTTAGAAGATCAACTCAAAAAACCCTTGATAATCTGTTCTTCCGCTTCCTGCTCTGTAAGCCCCAAAGTCATGAGTTTCAAAAGCTGCTCGCCCGCAATTTTCCCGATCGCCGCTTCATGGATGAGCGCCGCATCCACATTGTTTGCCGCAAGCGCTGGAATGGCTACAACCTTCGCATCGTCCATGATGATAGCATCGCACTCGCTGTGTCCGTGGCACTTGCCGTTTCCGTCAATGCGCAGATAAAGTTCCTGCTGCGAAGACTGTGCGGCAACGGAACGAGATACGATATCTGCGCCCGCATTATCACCGTCCAATGTGACAGAAAAATCCGTCTTTGCAAACTGCTTGCCGTGCGTATAAATCTTCTCGCGGATCACAAGTTCCGCATCGGCCGCAAGCTGTGCGCGCGTGGTGCGGGCGGTAGAATCGACGCCCTTGATCTGCGTCGTCTCCATCTCCAGCCTTGCCCCCTCTTCCAGGCGGATATCCGTCGTGGGGTTCATGACGTTCTCACCGTTCCCGTCCCCCGAGGCATAGTGCTTTTCCACATATTTCACCTTAGCGCCCTTGCCCACATGGAATGTGTGAATCCCGCTGTGTTCGCTCATCGCCTGCCCGCAGTTGTGGATCCCGCAGCCCGCAATGATGAGGACGTCCGCTCCCTCTTCCACATAGAAGTCATTGTAGACCGTCTCGCGATAGTCCGTCTGCGTGATGACGACGGGGATATGAACACTCTCCCCTTGCGCTTCCTTGGAAATAAAGATATCGATCCCCGACTTTCCGTCCTTACGGGATTCAATGCGGATGTGCGGCGTGCTCCGCCGCCCGTCGCCGTCCCCGTTCTTGCGGATATTGTATGCCCCGTCGGGAACCTTGTGCAGATCGGCGATCTGCTCAAGCAACATTCTTTCTAATTCATCCATATACAGATACTCCTTTCCGCCTGCACGGCACCCCCGCTGCAGCGGACTTTTTTGCCGCCCAGAGCGGCATGGAACGATATAAAATCGGGCAATCAGTTCTCCAATGCAGGACAAATTCTGCCTGCAAGAAGGTTGGGAAGGATCTCGTCCCTCGTTCCGACCTTGGTCACCTTGCCTCCTGCAATGACAATGATTTTGTCCGCAATATTCAGAATGCGCTCCTGGTGAGAGATAATGAGAATACTCCCCTTCGTGCGCTCATGCATCTTTTCAAATACCGAAATAAGGTTCTGGAAGCTCCACAAATCAATCCCCGCCTCCGGTTCATCGAACACGGAAAGCGCAGTTCCGCGTGCAAGCACGGTTGCGATCTCAATACGCTTGAGCTCTCCGCCCGAAAGCGATGCGTTCACTTCGCGGTCGATGTAGTCGCGCGCACACAGTCCCACCTCGGAAAGATATCCGCATGCCTCGCTGACCGTAATCTTCCTGCCCGCCGCAAGCGAAATAAGATCCTTGACCGTAAGTCCCTTGAACCGCACGGGCTGCTGGAATGCATAGGAGATCCCCCTGTGCGCGCGCTCCGTTACGGACAGATTCGTAATGTCTTCGCCGTTGAACAGAATCTTTCCTTCGGTCGGTCGAATGATGCCCGCAATCAGCTTTGCAAGCGTGGACTTGCCGCTGCCGTTCGGGCCTGTGATTGCGACGAACCGCTCATTCACCGTAAGCGAAACGTCATCCAGAATTTCTTTATTTGCATCGCCGTCTGAGGCGGCAAAACTGACATGTTGTAATTCAAGCATAAATAACACTCCGTTTTTCGCGCGTCATTATAACACATTCTGTGCAAAAAGTCCAGTAAATCGCCATGCCCGATTTTTGTTCAAAAGAAAAGAGGGAGCACTGCCCCCTCCTTTCATGTTACCATATGATTCCGTATTCTTATGAATCTTCTTTATGGTCATCATTCTTTTCATCTCTATGATCGCCGTCTTTGGATGATTCCTCCGGAAGATCGATATGCCCTTCCTGCGCCCTGCCGCGATCAAGCCTCTCCTGCTTCTGAATGAGCTGCCGCACATTGCGCTTATGAATGTACACAGCGACGACGACAATGACGACGGCAATCACGACAACGACCCCCAACAGAATAAGAGCGGTCATGATAGTCGGCGAAGGATCGTCATAGGGATCATACGATGAACCCGTATATTCCGCTTTTGCGATCGAAAAGCTCAGATCCCCCATGGGCAAAGAATTTTTGGTATACACATACCCGTTCTCTGTCTTGGCAAAAGGAAGCGAACTGCTGTAAAGACGGTAATCCGTCTCGATACGAATGGTGATGGAGCCGAAATCCGCCCAGTACTGCGCGGGCGAAAGCATATAGTCGTATGTGTATTTGGGAGCAGAGCCCTCGATTGACGGATAAACGGGTGCCGAAACCGTATTGATGACCGTGCCGCCCGCAGGAATCGTGAGGCTATATTCGCACCAGAGCATCAAATAGTCGAGAAGCTGAACTTCATCGGAGAGGAAGAGCCTTCCGCTCTCTCCGCTTGCAAGCATGGCGACAACCGCATTGTACCAGTCCAGTTCGCTCACACTGCCGAATTCCGTATCCTCCAAGGGACGAAATTCCTCTACGAAGTCAGCAAACGTCTGCCGCGTCTCTGTCATAACGGAAACCGTTCCGCCGCGCGCCTCCTCCGAGGATGTTCCCCATCCGACGCACAGCCTTGTATCAAGATTGACGGAGGCAAGCTGTTCTCCTACAGCATAGAAGGTAACTTCCCGCGTTTCTCCTGCCGTCAGAAAGGCATAGGCAATGCCGCGTCCGTCAATCGTACCCGTCACGCCGCTCTCGCAGATCAACTGTGTTTTGCGGGGGTTGCAGTCATAGATAAAACAAAAGGTATAATATGTGCCCTCCGAAGGCGCCGTAACGGTATAAGAGTAACGCGTCACGCGCATTCCCCGTCCGTACATTTCGTTTTCGATATAGCTATCCAGCGGAATCTGCTCGACTGCATTGAACGGGGCTGAGCTGTAACCTCCGCTGTAATAAGTGCGACGAAATTCAATATCCGCCGCCTGTACTTCTCCACCATCTTCTACCGTGACGGAATACGCTTCCGCACCGGGAAGCACCGCTCCCTTCTCACGATATATATCATGATAAGAAGGCTGAAGCCCCAAAGGAAAGAAAACAGAAAGAGAGACGTCCCTCGGCAACGGATTGTACAATTCATACTCCGCAGTGACTGTGGAATCATACCCGTCAAAGCTGACGAGCGGCAAATCGGTGATTCGGAACGTAAGCGTCTCCCGTTTGACCTCAATGGGACAATCTCCACCCTCGTAAACGGCGACTACGCCGGAACCATCCGCGCCGGTCCAATAGGCGGGAGTGGATTCGGCGGACGCCTTCGTCCGCATGCCGAACAGAGAGAAACCGCCTGCGGTTACAGGCAGCGCAAGGAGCAATGCTCCTATTCTGCTTTTCATACGTCCTCCTTGCCACGGTTTTCCCCGCGGCGTTCCCCGTCTTCCGCTTCATCCGACGGAAGCGGGAACTCTGCCCAAAAGCAACTTCCCTTGCCCTGTTCGGAAATAACTCCGAACGGACAATCATGCTGCAAAAGAATATTCTTCACGATGGAAAGCCCAAGCCCCGTACCGCTCACGGGCCGCTTGTGTGAGGCTCCCGAACGATAGTATCTGTCCCAGATCGTGTCCACCTCATCCGCAGGAATGCCCTTCCCCGAATCGATGACCTCAAATCGCGCATTGGCGCCCTTGCGGAAGAGCTTCACGCGTACCCGCTTGTCTTCTCCCGTATAATTGACCGCGTTCCCGATCAGGTTGTAGAACACCTGCGCAATCCGTTCCTTATTCGCTCTGATATA
>ERZ1643251.2579-NODE-2579-length-18226-cov-6.802983_pt1 | contig 18226 bp, 28 predicted proteins | sample MGYA00579261_ERZ1643251 | MGnify/ENA primary metagenome ERZ1643251 (study PRJEB29033, sample SAMEA4952267) | chicken gut metagenome | biome: Broiler Chicken; feature: Gastrointestinal Tract; material: Caecum | place: Ireland | collected 2018 | study: Broiler...
CTTACCAAAAAGGAGCCATTTTTTACCAAAGCCACAAAGTTTTTTACACTACCGTCAGAATAATAAATGGTTATTCAGATCTGAAAGTTTATTCTTCATCTCCGCATCCTCCAGCATCTTATTAGTTCTACGTTCCGAATTTCGGTACGTCTTATTGCTTGTCGCTTTATCTCAGAATTATCCTCTAACGTACCATATCATGCTGTACAGCAGCTTGGTAGTATGATCGTATAGTCACCGGAGCATTATACAGACATGCCAGTAGATAATTCCTGATATTCCTGATCTGTCCCGCATTATTCTTTAGGCAGCACAGAACGTATCTGATGTGTTCAATATTCAGGTTCATCATACGCCGCCGAATATCTCCGATCGGAATCTGATTTCCGTTTACTGTCACGTAATCTGCTGTTTGGCAGCATATGTCTCCCATTAGCTCTACAATTTCCGTAACCTGGTCAGCATCTTCGGGGCAGTCATTGACCAGATATTCGTAATTAAGTTTTTTTCGCAAAATTTTTATTACAGTGTTCCGATCCATCCATCCGTCTGTTTTGGATAGATGGATGGATAGATTATTATATATATAGTCAGTATCTTTCATATCAGTATCTTTCTGTGGTGCAGATTTTTGCATTCCTTGAAGTGCACGTTCCTGCACTTCTTGAGGTGCATGTTCCTGCACTTCTTGAGGTGCACGTTCCTGCACTTCTTGAAATGCACGTTTCTGCACTTCTTGAAGTGCACATTTCTGCACTTCTTGAAATGCAGCACTTCTCCTCTGATGATTTTCCTCGTTTTTTCTATCAATATCATAATCCTCTGATTCCATCGCAGCCTCTTCTGGCGAATTAAAATTCATGACATATATCAGATTCGGGCGTCCCATTCCTTGTCTTTTACGTCTGATCAGACCAATCCCATCTCTTATGTCAAGTTCGTTCATAAGCTGGATTGCTTTTCTCTTGCTGCAATACAGCTCTTCTGCGATCTCCTCAATCGTATAGATGATATAAATCCTGCCTTCTTCATCCAACCACCCGTTTTTTTGCGATAAAGTCATTCGGTCCAAAAGCAGTCCATACAATATTTTTGCATCGCTTGATATTGTACGGAACTGCTTGTCCCGGATCAGCTTCTTTGGCAGACGGAAAAAATTAAAATTTTCCGCATCTGATCCATAGTAATATTGATACTGCCCCATGCAAGTTTCTCCTTATGTATCACTGTTATTTTTTCTAAACACTTATTGCATTTTGTATTAGCTTCATTAGCCATTTGCTGGGCATACCTTTTATAGCGGTATGCCTAATAAAATTTAATACGCAAATATTCAAAACAATGGTTACACATATTAGTTCCCTCTGGTACGATCTACTGGCTTCACAGGAAAGTAACCAAGTAACTATCACAATAAATTGTATAAGTTCCATTCCTACAATCAAACCAATGTCCAACAGCCATCCACAAATTTTAATAATAAACCTTCTCATTCCAGTACACCTTTGTAATTATTTCTGCATAGCATATTTTCTAATTAAAAGGAAGTTCTTCATCAATGCCATCAGGTATATTCATAAAGCCATCCCCGGCAGCTGCTTCTGCAGGTGCATTGCCACGCGCCTCTGCCTTACTCTCTGCGAATTCCTGTTCCTCTACGATCACTTCCGTGGTGTACACTCTCATCCCGTCTTTGTTCGTATAACTTCCGGTCTGAATGCGCCCGGAAACAGAGACTCGCATTCCCTGGCGAAAATATTTCTCCGCAAATTCTGCGGATCGTCCAAATACAACGCACGGGATAAAATCCGCTGTGGGCTCTCCATCCCTCTTAAATCTGCGGTCTACGGCAACTGTATATCTCGCGACTGCCGTTGCATTCTCTCCCTGTGAATATCTGACTTCTGGATCTCTTGTTAACCTTCCGACTAATACTGCCTTATTCATGCCATTACCTCCTCGTACCGAATTTCGGCACATGTTTATTTTATTTGCCTTTCATTCCCCGGCAAGGGGAGAAGTCCCCGCCGGGTTTGAAAAACATACTTGCATATCCTAAGACATGCAGTCCGCCTTATGCCTTTGCAGCCACGGCAGAAGTTGTCTATCTTGATCCACTTCCCGTAAGGCGGTGCAAACACTTTTATCTTATTTTTTATCTTCCTCCTCCATATTGGGGGAATCTGAATCCCTGCCAAATCCCTTCATAATGTTCAAGAATATCCCTAATATGCCAGCATACACAGCAATCCGAGCAATTAGAGCCATTCCATTGTCCCCCATAGCATCTACAATATTACTTAATACAGCAAGGACTATAAGCAGACCGAGCTTTCCTGCCATAACTTTAATTTTTCGATTCTTCATTACAAGCCTCATTCTTCATTCTCCAGACTATTTTCTTCAAATGGTTCATATCGGGAACATTGTGCCATGTTTTCTTCTCCCACCACTTTTACGATATATAAATCTGGATCAATCATTTTTGATATCGTAATTACATCTAAAGTGCACCCATAACACCTTTCTCCAGATTTATATCTGTAAGTTCGAAGAGGTCTTTTTGACCGATGTTTGCAGTTCATACTACATATTACCTTTGCCATTATTATTTCTCCCACCATTTCATTCCCGAACATTAACAGATCTGTCACTCGATTTGTGATAGTTGGATTCCCCGTTCAAGAGAACGGATCAGGCTTTTGTAAGCTGCCACAAGCATTTTTTGCGACCGAATGCATTTCTCATCAACCGCTGCTCCCCGTCCTGTCATCTCCCACAAAATTGACTGAGCAACTTCTAATTCTTTCCGGGCAAATTCAAGATCTGATAACTCTCTTTCTGCTGCCTCTCTTTCAGCCTTATCAATAAGAGTCTCTTGTCTGTTCATCTCAGACGCATCTTCTTTATGCTGTTGCAATGTAACAACGGATCCGAACGTTTTTTCCGTCCTCTCACTTAGTGCTCTGGAACACTCCATTTCACAAGGGGTCTCACATTCCATACAGCACGGGTTCCGTTCACCACTGCCTGGGTACACCTTTGCTAAATCCTGATTGACAAACTGGCACTTATTACCAACCGTTTTTCTGATGACAGATATGTTGTTCATCGTATCGCACGGAAATGGATTTCCCAATGGAGCTTTCCTGCAATGCCGATCCGCCCCGCGAATCTCGCAATCCTGTGCACATAGAAAACAATCATGACCGCCTTCGCATCCTGGTGTTCTTATCAGACTATCTTCCGGATGCACTCTCTTCTGGGTGCCATACGCCGAAGGGGGTTCCGGCTTCCGTGCTTCCCGGCTTTCTTTTATCTGCTTATGAGTAATAATGCCCTGATCAAGCAGTTTATCTTGTTCTGTCTCGGGAATCCCCGCCAAAGCAACGGCAGCGCTTTTTTTCAATTGACCTGTCTTAAAAAGCTCCATCCCTTTTTCACTGAGATTTCTAGAGATGGTAAGATATTCTCCAACTGTTGTCTTCTTTATATCCATAATCTGAGCCAGACGCTCTACCATCCTTCCGCCCTGTACATTAGGGAACTCTTCAGGATATTCAGTCAGAAGCGCCCGCATACGCTCTATCTCATGCATTTTCTCGTAATCAGTCTTTTCATGATATCCGTTCGTAGCGTACACCCGGAACTCAGATCTTACCTCTGAATCATTGATTTCATAACATGGCAAAAATTCATATTCCTTTTTCCCCCGCTCTTCAACAAGTATCTTGCAGGCAAGATGCCTTTTGTGCCCGGCTACGATTTCGTACTCATCCGGTCCTGTCTTCTTTATCACCAGATCCTGAAGGACTTCTCCTTCGGCATCGATCAGATCTGCCAGCCGTTCGATCTCGTCCGTTGTAGGGTCGCAGTATTGATCCTTATTTTTATGTAATTTGGTATAGTGGACCCAGCGGAATTTCCCCTTCCTTTTCCTCGGAGTGTCAGCATGACGTATCTCTTTTTTAAAAATATCATCTATCCTCGCCATGTTCCCACCTCCAAAAGTTCCTTCGCTAATTCCAGATAATCCAATGTTACCCGGCTTTTACTGCGGTGTTTCAATAATGGTTTATACCATTCCAGTGCATTATCCACTACCGCCCCTCTGCTGATGCAGGTATCGCAAAATGACCAGGAATGTTTCTGCACCATATCAATATATGTATTTCGCTGAGACCTCTTATTTTCGACTTTATTTGCAAATATTTTCCACTCCAATGTTTCTATCCCCAGCTCATCAAGCTCATCTTCCACAAGCAGAAGGTTGTCCCGGCAGAAACGGTCGAGGACTACGGGAGTAAGCAGCATGTCCGCTGCATAAAGCGCGCTCCTTGTAATTGCCTCAAAAGCCGGACGCGTATCTATAATACAGATGTCATAATCATCCGAGACCAGGCGCAGCGACTCTGATAATGTCATTTCTCCCAACACATCTGACTCTTTCAGCAGCGTGCTGCCTTTTATAATGTCAATGCCTTTAAATCGGCTCCGATAGATCATCTTCGCGATTTCTGCCGGTTCCGCATAAAGATCCCGGATCGTGTGTATCCCTTTCCCGATTTTTGTAAAAAATGGAGTTGTATTTGCCTGGGGATCCGCATCTACTACAAGTATATTCTGCCCTAATACAGACAGGCTGTATGCCAGATTTACCACCGACGTTGTTTTTCCGACACCGCCCTTTAAATTACCTACTACATAAGTTTTCATTTTTCTTCTCCTTTATCCGTGCCGAATTTCGGCACATATACGTATGTTTTTCATCTATTCCAAACCCATGTCAGATATCCAGGTTGAGTTTAAGCTGCTGATATGCCACCTCGTCTTTCTTCCCGTTATTCCTGTATATTCTCTGACGCCGGGTAATGATCTCCTGATTGCTGTAATTGCTCTCATAGAGCTGTATGATTTTCCTGATTCCGCTTTTGCGCGTTGTTTCAAAAGTCTTATGACTTAACTGACTGTGGGTCTCCACAAATTTATAAGGATGCCCTTTTACATATAATTCATTCAGTATGTCGTACTCCCGGTCTCGCAGCGTCTGGAAACAGACCCTTATCCGGTTGATCATTTCCTCTTCATCTGTCAGGTTCCGCATTTCTTCCCGGATCTCAATTTCCCTTTGCCTCGAAAGCTGTTCATGCTTTGCCATAAAATCTGACAGATCACGTCCATCCCCGGTTTTTCCACCACCGCTGCTTTCATACCTTGCCGATGGCAAGGATAACGATCTGATCATCCCATCCACATCTGTCAGTTCTTTATATAACGCCAGGATCCGGTTATGTATCGCCTCTAATCCTTTTGTCCCTTTCCGCAATGCATTTTTCACATCAACATCCTGGATCTTTACCATCACAATTCACTATACTCTTCTTTCTTTCACTCTCTTCTGAAAATCTCTCCGAAGTTCTTCAGATTTTGACAGTTTTTCAGTTACCGGATTTTCCGTATCATAGAATTGGCTCATAGGAATCCTTAACGCTGTCCCCAGATTAGGGATGACCTTTATCTTGCCTTCCCTAATCCAACAGTAAACCGTATTCTCATTTAGCTTTGTTTTGCGGGCAAATTCCTTCGGAGTGAGGATCTCCCCGGTATTTCTCTGTTTCAATTTCGTTATTTCATTGGCGAGCTGTTCCGTAAGTTTTTCCAATTCATCAATCCGTTCTTCCAGATACATATTCTACGCCTCCTTCCATGTACCGAACTTCGGCACGTCCAACTAAAAAAACTACCAACCATGCATAGTTAGTAGTTTTTATTGCAATCTGTTTTTCCTCGTGATATATTATAGACGTAAAGAGAACAACCGCCCACAAGGGGTTGACCTCGAAAAAAGTATAACTTAGAAATTCCACCCTTTCGCTCGGTCAAAGTTTCGGGGTGGTTTTTCTATGCCTTATATCATCAGTGACAAATCAAGTAAATGAATGTCAGCAGTGACAGAATGAACATTCCAAAAGCCATCAGATCTTTAAAGTCAAATGGTTTTTTATCCATCAGCACCACCCCCATCCTATGTAGGAATAGAGGTCAGCCACCCTGCAACACGATTGTTCCCGAACAAGTGTAGCATACACTCTTTTCAGGAGCAACCTATAACTACTAATCAATATATATTTTTCAAAGTTCTATATCTATATTTATGTACCGAAATCCGGCACGATCAAATCTCGACTCTATCCAGCCTTTCCCGGACAGCTACATCTTCTGACACAACAGCCAGGCAACGTTCCTGAAGATAATCGGCTACGTCCGTCCGCCACTGCTTGTTCTTTTTCTCATATGTATAATCTGGATCTTCTTCCAGAGTTTCCGGGTTTATAAAAATTTTGCTGTCGTCACTTCCGGCAGATATGGTCACCTCTATGTACTCGCCATCTCTATTATTAATTAGCCCAAGAGGACTCCATGCAGCCTCATAAGCACAATAGACTATTATAAGCCCCGACGACATTTTCCACTTGTCCCCCATCTGATCACTCAGATTCTCGATATTGGCATCACTTGCCGAACCTACAACCTTTTTGAAAATTTCCTTTGCCATCTTTTTTGTTATTCTCTTTTTGGCTGCCATATCTTTTCCTCCCTACACCAACATCCAAATTTTTAATAATTCATTTTTTTATACTGCAATCTTTATAAGCAAACTCTATACTTTCCACTGGAACTTTAAAAATATTTGCTATCTCTATTGCTCTACTCAGGGGTGGTGTACGTTTTCCAGATTCATACATCCCTATTGCACCAGCACTAATATCAAGTTTTTCAGCAAGTTCTCTTTGAGACATCTCTTTTTCTTTTCTTAAAACCGCCAGCGTTTTTTTCTCTAACATTTAAACTGCCTCCTCTTTTGCTCACTATTTGTTATCTGTTTTTATTATACTAACACTTAGTTAGCTTGTCAATACAAAAAATAACTTTTCGTGAGCATGCTTTATTTATATATTTTTTGCTCACATATTGTGATAATATTAAAAAGAGGTGTCATTATGGATATAGGAAAAACTCTTGCAACATTACGAAAAAATAATGGTTTAAACCAACGTGAATTCGCTCAAAGTATTGGCGTTAGTAATGGTGCTGTTGCTATGTGGGAAACAAACAAAAGACAACCCGATATAGAAATGTTAATAAAAATTGCGAACTATTATCACGTTTCACTTGACTATCTTCTCGGAATTTCTAACAAAATCGAGAGTGTTTCTATGTTGGAAGTTTGCGATAAGGAACTTTTAGATTATTTTCACAAGATCCAAAATACAGCTATAATTTCTGAACAAGATAAAGCAAAGGTGACCCAATTTTTTCCATATGCAACAGCATTATCTAGTGAGGAATTAGAGCTGATCGAATACTACAACGAATTGTCTGTTAAGGATCGCCGTTGGATCATGGGACAGATGATTGACTTAATCAAGAAAGCCGATGAGAGACATACTGAGATCCCAAAGGCTCAGTAATTATTGATTTTCAAAAATATAAGAGAAAAATATTCGACAAATAACAAAACGTTCCGAATTTCGGTACACCGTAAAATAAATAAGTTATTCCGGGGTAATTTGACTTTCCCGCCCGCATATGATATATTAAATACAGGCAAGCGAAATTGTTATATCGTGTATGTACACAAAAGAATCCCCGAAGTGCCAGCTTCGGGGATTTTTTTGGCTAGTTGTCATGGTCATTGCTATCTAGCCATTTGATGATGTAATGGCACACTACACCACCCACGATAGCAACTAAGAGCGAAACTATTATATCATGCATATGTACACCCCCTTTCCGTTGCCGGATTGGGTATGACAACACGCTCATTATATCATAATAGTGCAAAATGTGACAATTTCAGTTTTACGGTCAAATGTATGCAATGGGCGTTCCGAATTTCGGTACATCACCACCGCGAAGGAGATGCCCCATATGAGCATACAGACAAAAAAACGCAAAATTAACGGTCAGGAGGTCACATATTATTATCCTGTGATTTCCACTTGCAAATATGATAAAAACAAGGCACCTATCTGGGGGGATGGCTTTTCAAATATTGAAGATGCCCGCCTGGAAGAAGCAAAGATGAAGAAGATGCTTGAAAAATCTCCGTATGCCAACCGGCTCCGGTCAGTAATCACATTCCAGGACATCCGCATAACCTGGCTGAAAACCCGGGTAACAAAAGAAGGAGCAACCCAGGACCGCGATGAAAATTACTGCCGGATCTACCTCAGCGTCTTCGACAAACTTGATATCCGCAAGATTTCCGCACTTGATATCCAGGATTGGATCAACATGCTTGTTGAAAAGGATTATGCGCCAAAAACAATTGCCCTTGCTTTCAACCTGCTCTCGCAAATTATGGAGTATGCAATCAATCCACTGTACATCCTGAAAGAGAATCCCTGCCTCAGCAACATAAAGCGCCCATCCGCTAAACGCAGGGGCGTCACATCAGACAAATTCTGGACAGAGCAGGAGCTGAAATATTTTCTCGGGCACATTTATACAAAAAATGACTTGTATCACTGTATGTATGTGATCCATTCATCGTTCGGGATGCGCCCGGGAGAAGTATGCGGGATCAGTATATATGATATCGATCTGACCGCGCGCCGCCTCTCCCTCAACCATGGGGTTGATAAGAAGGGGGCTTTGACAGATCTGAAGACAACCGGCTCCCAAAGATCCTTACGGATCCCCAAACGGCTGATCCCTCTCTTAGAGCAGCAGATCGAATATAGTAATACATTCCGTGCTCCAGACATAGATTATCCTTACTTATTTGTAAGCAATTCTGGGAGACAGATCACACCGGATACTTACTGCCAGCACTTGCAGCGTCTGATCGGACGGATTAACAGGCAGAGCACAGATTTCCGTTTAAAACCATTGACACCTTATGGCTTCCGGCATACGTTTGCGACACTTGCACTGCAAAATGGCACGAACATGAAAATTGTTGCTGATATCATGGGGGATGCAGTTGAGACCGTCATGAGTAATTATGTCCATGTGCTCGATCAGATGTCAGCAGATTCGTTGGAGGCTTTCGCAGATGCAATATTAGGCTGATTCCCGATGCTGGTCAGGACAATTCTTCCCTTTGAATGTATCACCAGATATCTATGATTTTAAACAAATTCTTAATAAAAATTCTTAACACCTTCCCCATATGAGAAAACCGGGCATTGCAGGATCTTCTGCAATGCCCGGTTTTCCGCCGTTTTCTGGAATCGGAGTGACAGGATTCGAACCTGCGGCCTCTACGGTCAACGAACAACGCATTTACGGGCTTTGCGAGGTGCGATTTTAAGAAACTTAAGTAAAACTTAAATAAATACATCAAAAGGTTAATAAAACAAGCGACCACATAGACCGGAAAAGGAAAGGAGAATCTGAACATATGCACTTAAGGTTGCTTAAGCATAAAGTGAAAAACGCTGTCTACCGTTTATTTCTGGACAGCGTTTTTATTTTTCTCATATATACCTCTTATGCATTTTTTGTTGCTGTGAATGCATACCACTTAAACTAATTTTTGTATTTATCTAAAGAAGATTTGAGTGTTTTTATCACATCTATAAGTACATGCATATCTTGTTGCGAACAAGAATCTAATATTTCTGCTATTTCATGCTTTATAATGGTTCTGTTGATTGGAGGAATATCATATAAAAGTTCATCTGTCTGTACAGATAAAACTTCTGCTATCTTCACAAAAACCGAAAGACTTAATTTTGTATTACCTGTTTCAATGTGACTCATGTGAGTTGTTGATATTCCCACTTTTTCCGCCAGTTGTTCCTGCGAAAAATTGTATGCTTTCCGAAACTTACGTATGCGTTGCCCTATCTCATAATAGTTCATATCCCTTGATTTTCACCGCCCATATAATTTATTTACACTTGAATTGTATAGACTGATTTGCTATTATTAAATAAACTATATGGGCTATAATATGCCTATATAGTTTATAATTATACTTATTCAAAATAAGTAAATAAAATGATTTATAAAAATAGGGGGAATGTACATTGAAAAGAAAACTGATTGCATTTTCGCTTACCGTAATGATGGCAGTCTCACTAATCGGGGGATGTGGAAATAGTAAGACAACAGAAACCGTAGAAACGAAAGCCGATCTCACAGCGGAAAAGAACGTGACCGTAATCCAGAACAAAGCGGCACCGTTGTCTGACTTCCTTTCAGAGGTAGAGCCGGACACCGGGTATTCCGTAAAGACCGTGACCCTTGACTACGACAGGAAATCGGTCACCTTTGACACAGACGGGGAACTGCCGGAACCTGCGGCGGATGACACATTTACCGTAGCAAAGACAGAGGGCGCGGCAACAGTGATGAGCGGGAAGAACGTGCCCAACGTCTCCCTGACCTTCTCGGAAGTGACGGACAAAGCCAAAGACCTGGCGATCACCTTTGACTTGGAAAACAGCAAGGGCACGAAAGGTACCGCCGAAGCCGTTGTGGCAGTGACGGTCGTGCCGGAAGCCGTATCTGAGGTGGCTGACCTGACAAAGAACCTGAAACTGTCTCAGGACTTGAAAGAGTATGACTTCGACGTCTATGCGTCCAATATCCAGCAGGAAGCCGGAGAGGACAGCAACATCAAGTCCGTCACCGTCAAAGAGGGCAACGTGGACTTCGGGAAACCGGGGCATTATGAGGTGACCTATGAAGTAGAGTTCAAAGAGCCTGTCAAAGTGGAGACGCCGGACATGTCCGATGACAAAACGGATGCACCGGACAGCGGGACAGATGATTCTGCTGACAAAACGGATGGTTCCGATAACAAAGACAGCGGTTCCGATAACGGGACAGGCACTTCTGATGACAAAACGGACGGTTCCGATGACAAAGGCAGCGGTTCTGACGTAGGTTCCGTGGATATCCCGACAGATGTGGAAGTCGTGGACAAAGACGAGGAGAAAGACCTCGGGGATGACGTGATCAAAGACAACGTGAAGCCGGGAGAGAAACCGGCGGACGATGACAAAGAGACCGATGACGGAAAGACCGACGGGGACAAAGGGACGGATGACGGGAAGACGGAAGAGACCGGTTCTTCTTCCGGTGGTTCCGCTTCTGGCGGCTCTGGTTCTTCATCCGGCGGTTCCGCTTCTGGCGGTTCTGGTTCATCTGGAGGTTCATCCGGTGGCTCATCCGGTGGCTCTGATTCTTCCGGCGGCTCTGGCGGTTCATCCGGCGGCGGAGGCTCTACCACACCGCCCCATGTTTGTAGCTGGACACCCCATACTGCAACACGCTGGCATGAGAACTGGGTGACAGTATATGACCATACAGCAGATGTGGTTTGTGAGTGCGGTGCTGTGTTTGGAGACGGTGTAGGTTTTAAAGAGCACGCTTACCAGCATGCAATTGCAGGAGATGGGATAGATGGCTCACAGACAAAACCTTGTACCCATACCCATAAAGAAGACCAGGGCTGGAATGAGACCTATACCGATTATTATGAGTGTTCCTGCGGCGCCACGAAGCCCGCATAGGACAAGATTCGGGAGGACGGGGATTTTCCTGTCCTCCCTAAGGAGGAAATATGGGACAGAAAGCATTGACCTTTTCCATCGAGGGAGGGTTTGTCACCAACTTAGCCCGGGAGTGGCTGTTTGACGGGAAATTCCAGAAAGCCGTTGACCTGCTCCGTTCCTGTACCCAGTCAGACGACCTGACGGAGGCGGAACAGGCGCAACTGGTTTGGAAGATTCTGGACGGAACCTGTGACATCGCGGGGACATATCCGGGAGAGGATTATAAAAGATAAGAACCTATATCTCGGAATTTTAAGAGGAGATGATAGCGGCAATTAACACTTTAAATTTTACCCTAAGATAAAAATATTTAAAACACATAGGAGATAGGATATGAATAAGCAAGAAATTTTAAACTATTTAGCAGAAAAGAAAAGAATAACCGCCCCCGTTGCAATAGCAGAAGATAACGCTAATAAAGCTGAACGTAATTATGAAAAAGCTACAAAAAAATGGAAGGCAGGAATCATTGTATTGGGAGTTTGTTTTGCATTTTGGTTTGTTTGTGGGTTACTCATTGTACATGATACAAATTTATTTTATCTCGACCACAATGGCTCACCACAAATTGGAGGGCTTGGTGGTTCACTCCTCTTCGGCGCACTCCTCGCTATTGTACTCTACATGAAACAGAACCGCTATGTAAAACCCGCAGACCATAAACTCGCAGAAGCACTTAGCGCATTGGAACAGGCAAAAAGCAATCCTGCCTATCAAAACGGAGCAAAAGATTTTCCGGCAAAATTTTATAATTATTATGACATTTACCATCTTTGGAATTTTATCAATGACGGACGTGCTGACAGCCTGAAAGAAGCATACAACTTGTTAGAAACACATCAATTCCAACAGGATCAATTGGCGATTCAGGAAGAAATCAGACGTTTACAGCAGGATACCGCAACAGCATCAACAGTAACTGCGGCGGCATCAGTTGTAAATGCGGTAAACTCATTCAGGAAGAAATGAGACCTCGCCAGGACACTTTCAGGATAAACCCTACATCTACGGCAACATTAGAAGAGACTTTGCTACATGAACATATGGAAAACGGGATTCAAAGAATTCTTGCCAAATTAGATGTGGTTATGGTCGAAAATTTTTCAAATTTTTCAAATATAAAGAGGCGGGGCACCCCACCTCTTTTTACTTCTAAAAATCCTTAAATTCTAATTTTTCAAAATTTTAAATTCATCCCCCGAGTTTTGCATACGCAAAACTCTTTTTTCTTGGGGCTTTGCCCCAAACCCCTCAAAATTTATGAAAAGATAAATCATATCTTCTTTTCATTTTCATCTCTCTATATGTAAAGTTGCATAAAAAAATTTTTTTGTCAAGAGGCTCTTGGAAGAATTTATAAAGATTTAATATATCCGCGCGGTGATTGAAGTACATGTACAGCCGTATTTTTTTCATCTCCACAGTTGCAAATGTGGAGATTTTATATATATCCAAAAATAAAAAGAAAGGTCAAGATATGATGCGCATCATATGAGGGAACTCATATGAAAAACGAAAAAAACAGTAGAACAGAATTTAAGATACGAATCCGAAAATGTCTTTACGCCCGGCGAAAAGAATTAAAACTCAAACAAAGAGAAATGGCTCAAAGGCTTGGCAAATCAGAAAAAACTTATCAACGATGGGAGTCAACAGGAGAGGGGCTGTCTGACATTTTAGAGGTGCTGGAAGTATTTCGGAAATTAAAATTTTCGACCCTTGAGATAGCTGATGTGTTAGGACTCCCGCCGATTGAACTGGATGAAATCAAAGAAAGGTATCAAGATGAGGCTATCCTGACAAGTATAAGAGAAAGCAGTATCTATATCTACCTGCGTGATAACTGTTCCGGTGCGAATGATGTCCTGCTGGAAAAGTTGCTTGATGTTATTACCGCTGAGCGGTTAAAACGGCGCCGGAATAAGAAGTGAAAGTCTCCCATTGGTTGAGGACTAAAATAGAAAATCCCATAAATCTAGCGGATTTTTTCGGAGTGATAACTGCTATGATAACAGCGTACCGGGTAGAGCTCACACGGACGGAAACAAAAAACGCATGATTGGACGCGGGCTTATCAGCCCGCGGGAAAGGAGAAATTATATGAAAGTAGAGAAAAGCGACAATATCAAGAAGAATTATCAGGAGGTAAGCGTAAAAGAACTGTTGGCGATGCCGAAAGTACAGGAGGCAATTAAACAATATGTAGCAGTCCCGGAACAGATATGGGTCAAAAGGGCACGAAATCCATACACAAATCCAGATACCAAACTCCTCACTCAAAAAATTGAGGGATTGAGCGGCACGTCTATGATGGATGCAACAGCGGTTGGGTTTACGCTGGTTGGCATGGAGTTGGATGGCGAAAATGCAATCAACAAAATGTACCGTATCGTGGACTATACAGTGGGTCTGGAGGCTAATATGAGTGGTGGAAAATTTGGCGGGTACTCCGCGACAGGACTAAAATTATTAGTGACTAAGATGGAGGAAGTGCGAAATGGAGAGAATGAAAACGCTTAAACTCAGGAGCGATGGGGCGGCTGTTACAGCCGCTAAACAATTAGCATTAGCCATAGCGTTATTATTTGCAATTTTCCCCGCTGTGGTGTTTGTTTGGAGTGGCTCAACAGTTACTCCAGACAATCAAAAAATGTTAAGTCATATGTCCCTTGTGGGTGTTTGCGCATTGACGGTTTTCTTATTGATGCTGATTTTATTATCAAGATATTCACCTGTTAAATCTTTGGCATTGCGAAAAAAACTGATAATATTTACGCGGTTATTTACAAAAACCCAAAATGATGGAACGATGGCGCATGCAATCAGCTGGAGATATGCAATTAAAGGGAAGAAAATTGTTATTGACCTGTATCCCAATGGATTAATCAGAGATACAGCCCTTATCGGGAGGCAACTGTCACAATATATTGGAGAAAACTTACTGGAATACGAGGAAACAGATGGCAAGGCGAGATATGTATACGGAGAATATCCCCCACGTTATGATGGGATAGAACTGCTGAGAGAGGGGGTATTGTAATGGCAGGAAAATATATACCGGGGTTGAATTATGCTCCGATTCCGATATACGGCGATATATCATGGCACATTACAGGTGAGGGGATACACATGTTGACAACTGCTCCCAGTGGGTCGGGGAAAACAATGTATCTGAATTATCTTATGGGGATGCTATTAAAAAATCAGCACAGAGTATATGTGGTAGATGCAAAAAATTCATCATTTGGCATGCTTGCCAGACATATTGGTGTCCAAGTTGCGGCAAATACCGAGGAAATCATACAATTACTTACTGCGCTCGTCTGTGAGATGGAAGAAAGGTATTCTAAATATTTTGCCGTGACCGGGGCAGATGTGGATGCGAATTTTGCCACATTGGAACTGGAGGGGCATTTCCTGATTTTTGATGAGGTTCTTTCTGCTCTCAGTGCTGCTGGGAAAAAAGAAAAAGCAGAAATTGAAAGACTGCTGGAGCAATTAGCGTTAAAGGGCAGAGCCGCCGGTTTTGGATTAGTTTTGTCCGCACAAAAACTGAACGCAACTGACCTGCCCAAAGCCATCACGGAACAATGCCAGACGCGCATTATCTTAGGCAAGGTTGTTTCTGACGAGACGTTCCATCAATCCACGGGTTTGTACAAAAAGGACTTGGCGCATGCGTATCGCGGCGGAGTGGGGAAAGGTTATGCGGTTACACCGCAATCAGGAATATCCTATATTGAGACACCGCTAATGCCGCATAACTCCAGAGACTATATTTCGTTGCTCAAAGAATTGAGGGACAGGGGGACGCCATATGGAGAGGGTCGCTAAAATATTATATGCCATTGATTTGGAGAGTGGGGAGACGCGTATTGTAAGCACGGACAAGCGTCAGATGGCGCGGTGGTATGCCTTAGATTATCTTAAAGATAAGCCTCAGTTAACAGACAAAGGCTACATGGCAGTTGTGTCTGAGGGCTATTATTTTACTCCGACTTTTCGCAAACGGAATTATAAATAATGCCTTGTGTCAGATGTAAGTGTGGTATGTGGGAATCGCATACTGTATATCTGGTCATTGTGTATAGTGGAGCACGCGCTTGGGGTGGCTTGCCATCCCAAGCACAGCGCGCTCTGCGGATACGCAACGACTGGATGTATGAATATGTGATTTATACGTACTGCACGGATGTAGGATAAAAGGCATAATATCACATTGCCTACTTGACAAAAGGCAATGTTGTGACGTAAGGCATCAGAAAACAATATTAATGGAGTTGTATGTATGAGAATTGAAGTAAATCCAGAAGATTATTTTCAGGAATACAATCGTAAAACAGTTGACTTTGGCAATGGGCGGGTTGAAATAGTGGCTTACCATTCTCCACAGTTGAAATATCTCGGAAATAACCGCAGTTCAGCTTTGCCTGCTAAAAAGCCGGTACTGTCAGACCAGGCACAGGAAGAACGGACGCGTAAACAGATATACGCTATCAGACGGCGTATAAAGTGGTATGCATTGTCAAATGATTTCAGGTGGTTTGTCACCTTAACATTTGACCCCGAAAAATTGGATAGTTTTAATTTTGATATTGCAAAAAAGGCACTTTTGAAATGGTGTCGTCTCATGAGAGACAGATATAAGCGGTTTGATTATCTTATCATTCCGGAGCTTCATAAGTCGGGGGCTGTCCATTTCCACGGATTGCTGGGGGCTGTACCTGCAAACTTTGTAGAAGCAACACATCCGAGAACTGGCAAACCGCTGATAAGGCATGACAGACAGGTTTACAATCTGACAGATTGGACGTATGGATTCACGGATTGCGAACAGATAGAAAGCCCCGAAAGAGCGGCATCGTATATCACAAAGTATGTGACCACTGCGCTGTTGACAAATAAAGAAATGTACAACAAAAAAAGATACTTTAATTCGCAGGGATTACATAAACCGGAAGTGGTTTATGAGATGAAAAATAATGAGGAATTAAATGATTTCACGCCCAATTTTGGCGTGATTGCTACGGATAGAAGCGGGAAAAATATTATAGATACGGGTATCTACAACTTGGAAAAACATGCGGAAACAGGTGAATTGACTCAAAGCAATACAGATTATCTTCTGATCGCTAAAAAGCAGTTGCCGATTCAGTGACGACCGAAAGCGGCAGAGATAAATTTTAAGAGAAAGGAGGGTGCGGTTCACATGAAAAAACTTGATATATGCGAGATAAAGGTTCTGAATCGCACTCTCCGCGAACAGATAAGATTGGTAAAATCATTGATTCTGGACATGGAGAATGGTAAAATTGATTCGGCATATGTTCAGAGCATGATTGAGTTGAACAAAAATGAAATTTTAAAAATCCACAAAAAGAAGTTTAAGTACTGGCAGGGCAAAAACGGTAACTGGAATACATATTTCCCGAAAGAAAATGTTGAGCCGCCATATGGGAGGTTGGTAAGCAAGGTAAGTCAGGAGAGATTGGATAAAGCAATCGTTGACTATTACATTAAAGAGGACAAAACGATTATTGTACCGACATTTCGCCAGATGTATGAGAAATGGAGAGAAACAAAGAATCTGGAACTTAGCGACAATTCGATTTTGCGATATGATTCTGATTATAAGAGATTTTTTGCAAATTCTGATTTTGAGAATCTCCCGATAAATCAGATTAACGAAAATACCATAAAAAAATTTATGCTGGAAAGCATACGGAAGCAGAATCTGTGCCGTGAAGCCTGTAAAAAAATGTTCAGTTGCGTCAAGAATACCGTGAAATGTGCGCGCATTGAAAAAGTCATAACGGATAATCCTGTTGAATTTCTTGAATTAAAGCAATTCACAAGGCACTGCATAGAAAGTGAAAAGCCCATTGAAGAGCAGGTTTTCAATGACAGTGAACTTCGAATGATTCAAAGGGGGTTGGATGAATTGTACGGCGATAAGCCTGAGTTTATCCCTCGTTACGGTGTCGAGATGTCTTTGTTGACGGGTATGAGAGTCGGCGAGATTGCCTCTCTAAAGTGGGAGGATATTCATGATGAATATATCTATATACATACATCTATCAAGCATAACCGTCTTAAAAACGAATTTCACGTTGGCGCGACAAAGACAAAGAAGTCCAGACAATTTCCCATGTGTGACGAAATAGAGGCTCTTCTGAAGCGGATTAAAAATGTTCAGGAGGAATATGGTTGTGTCAGTGAGTTTGTTTTCACAGATGGGAGAGGCGGCTATATCAATGGTCAGCGAATCAGTGACTGTATGAAACGGTTGACAAACTATCTGGGAATACATGGCGGAGGAATTACCGGACTGAGAAAGACAATCAATTCCAATTTAAGACGGAACGGTGTTCCGGTAACGATTGCGGCGAGCATGCTCGGACACACGGAAGAGGTCAATAATAAATACTATACTTATGATACGTCTAATCTCTCAGAAAAACAAAAAATTATCAAAGACAGAAATTCTAAAGTTACTGCATTGGTGTCCTAAACCTTAAGTAAACTTAAGTAGATTTCCTATCTTTGATAATCCTCAAAAACCCCGTAAAATAAAGAAAAAATCGGAGTGACAGGATTCGAACCTGCGACCTCTACGTCCCGAACGTAGCGCTCTACCAAGCTGAGCCACACTC
>ERZ1643251.2580-NODE-2580-length-18224-cov-23.626892_pt1 | contig 18224 bp, 19 predicted proteins | sample MGYA00579261_ERZ1643251 | MGnify/ENA primary metagenome ERZ1643251 (study PRJEB29033, sample SAMEA4952267) | chicken gut metagenome | biome: Broiler Chicken; feature: Gastrointestinal Tract; material: Caecum | place: Ireland | collected 2018 | study: Broiler...
AGGCTAATCCTAATAGTATAAATAATAAATAGATTAAAATTTTTCTTATTTTTTGGTTCATATTAATTACTCCGTTTTATTATAATATTTTTCTTCTAATAGGTGATTTATTGTACAATCACTATCTCCAACTAATTGCATTTTTGGTGGCAAAGTCATATAAAAAAGAATATAATAGCCTACAAATAAACCCAAAATTATTGCGACTAACATTATAAGTATAGTTAAAAGATATTTTTTCTTCATATTTTTTCCCTTTTACTTTTCCATAATTTATTTTGCATTAATTTTACTATTTTATCTTGTAAAATGCAAACTATATATACTATTTATTTTTCTTAATCTACAATCAATTCAATATTTTTACCCAAATTTATAGTCGGCATAGTAATATACTCTTTTTATAGCCCACAACAAAAGTGGATTAAAGTGGAAAAATTTGACTTTATGTTACAATTTGGTATAATTATACATATTGGAGGGGATTTGATGAAGAGAAGTATTGTTATAGCAATTTCTATAATAATTTTATTTATACTCATTTTTGCAATAGTTTTAATTTTTATAGTAAAACACAAAGAAACTGCAGATACTCAAGAACCTGATACAAGTATAGTTTCACATTATAATAGTCCTGTTATTCCAGAAGGATTCCATTCAATTGATACAGAAACTGCAAAATGGAATAAATTAGAAGATGGAACTATAGAGGGATGGAATTCAGGATTAGTAATAGAAGATAGTATTGGAAATCAATTTGTTTGGATTCCTGTCAACTTAGATTTTCCTGAAGACGCTGTTTATAGAACTGTAAATCAATATAAGAAAGATGAATTAGATATAAATAATATAGAAGATATGCAAATTATCAGATATGGAGGTTTTTATATTTCCAGATATGAAGCTGGTGTACCTGATTCATTACAAGGCATAACTGATAATATTAGTGAAAAAACTAATGATATTCAAGGAATTCCAGTAAGCAAAAAAGGAATTATCCCTTGGAATTACATTAGTCTAAAAAATGCAAAGAAAAATGCTGAAAGTATGTATTCATCTCAACATTTAAGTAGTGGACTTCCAACATTGAAACAAAGAGATTTTATTGCATTTTGGCTTTTATTATGTGGATACGATTTATATGATATATATGTTGATAGTTCCCCTATTGGTAATTATTCAAATGTAAATTTTGAGTTTACAGGTTATTATTCAGAGGATTATGGTAAAAGCTATAAATTTGGAGAAAATCATTTAAAAGCTGGCAGCAATATGATTTTATCTACTGGTGCAACAGATAGAAATATGACCAATAATATATATGATTTAGCCGGAAATGTATGGGAGTATAGTAATAATTATTTTCCGCCAGATTCTCCAGATGATATTAAGGGATATATTTGCTATGGTGGTCATTTTGATAATATTGGTTCTTATAATTTATCTGCAGATGCTTTGAAAAACGTTGTTCCTCTTGAAAAAGTCGGATTTAGAATTGTGCTTTATCAGAAATAAAATATTTTATAGTTTGTGGAAGTACACTTAATATAAAAAATATATAATTAGGAGTAATTTTACATGAGTACATTAGTAATAGTAGATGACAACCTAGACTTTGTTATAAATTTATATAATCAAATAGTACAACTTCAAATACCTAAATTGCAAGTAACTTGTATAAATTCAAATGGTAAAGAAGCTATAAATACAATTATAAAATTAAAACCAGATATTGTTTTATTAGACTTATTTTTACAAGACATTAGTGGAATAGATGTATTAGATGAATTTATTAAACATAAAATAAACACTAAAATAATTGTTATGTCTGGTTATCCAGATTTAATTTATAAATGTCATGATAAAAAGTATTATAATTATATATACAAAATATTAGCTAAGCCTTTTAATTATAAAGATTTATCTACTTTATTACAAACTTTATCTATTGAAAACAATTCTAAATTTTTAAGGACAGCTATTATTAACCAACTTAATTTGTTAAACTTCAGTCATAAATCTATTGGCTATAATTACTTAATAGACACTATTAGTTTAATTTTGGAAAGAAATTATAAGAGTTACAACTTGGAAAAAGATATTTATGTACAATTATCTAAACAGTATAAAAATGTTAAAGCTTTTCAAATAAAGTGGAATATAGAAAAGCTAATACGAACGATGTATAGAGACACTAATATACATACTTTGCACAACTTTTTTAACACTGATGAAGATACTAAACCAACTACAAAATTAATTATTAATACAGTTATAGACAAATGCATAAACAGCTAATATACATTATATATTAGCTATTTATTCTTATTAATATTTAATTATTTCACATGCTTATTTTCATAACTGCACACGATTGTATAAATAATAAGCTTTAAGCTTGGTTTTAAATTTTCTGGCAACATAAAATATTTTGATATAATATCTATTGGTGTATTATTATACATTGTAGTAATACACTGCTCTATGCACCATTTTATTGATAAATAAGATTTTTCATCATGCCTTTTTGCTATTATTGGAAAAACATTTCTTGTCAAATTATCTATAGCATTTTCATTTATTATGCATAAACATATGGCTTCTTTTAAATATTTATATCCTTTTGTTCCTCTTCTAAAATCAAATTTGCACAACTCGTTTTCTATGAATTGCTTGATGGCTTTTTCATTTGTGATTTTATTCATCCTTTGTACCTCCTTTAATTATCAATTTTGTGCCTATTTGTATTAAATCTGGATTATTTCCTATAACCTCTTTATTAGAATTATAAATTTCTTGCCATGTTGTGTTGTACTTTCGTGCAATATATGTAAGATTATCTCCTGGCTGTACTATATAAACTATTTTATTTTCTATTATGTTATTAAGTAATTTGTCATTCATTAAATAATCAATATCTACATAGCCTTTTATACCATTTAATTGACCTTCGTGTGTAAATTGCCATATATCATACTTTCCGTTATAATCACATTTATTAACTTCAGTTTGAGCAACCCAAATACTAAAGTCAGCAAATTTACTATCATCTAAATAATTTTTAAACCAATCTAAGTTTGCATAAACTCCGGCTTTATACCCATTTTCTTTAATTATTTTCAAAAATTCTATACATAAATTTGTTAACTTTTCTTTGCCCTCCTGTAGCAACGTTGAGTCTTCCATGTCAATGTAGATTGGTAGTTGTATTTTTTTATTTTTCATTTTGTTGACAACCCATTTTGCTCCTTCTATAATGGAATCTATATTATTGCAATAATTATAAACATATATCCCAATATTCATATTTTGTTTGGTACACTCTTTATAATTTCTACTAAATTTGCTATCTACATAATTAGGTTCATCATCATATATATTTCCTAATTTCAATATTGCAAATTTCACATTTGCCTGCTTTACTTCTTCCCACTGTATATTTCCTTGATTTCCACTTACATCGATTCCAATAACCATTTTATAATCCCTCCTTTAATATATTCTCTATATACTTCCTCACTAATTTGCTTTTTTACGAAGTAATATTCTAAAATTATTATATTTATTTTTTTAAATATTTTTTATTAAGTGGTTTAATATAGATTTTTATGGTAAAAATAACTTTTTTATCTACATTCAACTACTTTATCTTCAATAGAACTTCATTTAAGTTATTATTATAAATGAAAGGAGGTGTTAAATATGGCTTCACCTTATTTAGTTGTAAACGCATCAAATAAATATTATGACATTTATGACATGAATACTGGAAAGAAAATGGCTTTATTGTATCCACGAGAAGCTTTCATAATCATAGACAATGAAGGAGTAATATGGAATATAAAAATTAGAAACTCTGCTGGAAAAATTGTTAATGTTGTAGTACATGATAAAGAAAACTTCATTGGAGATAATTGTAAACCTTGTTATTTCTTCCCTTATGGAAAGAAAGTTATTGATGGTCGTGAATATGAAACTTATTTGATGCGTAAGGCAAAAAACATTTATACTCCTTCTGCCGATTACTGGGGAGGAGTAGCTCAGAATATGTTAGTTGCAAGTAATAATGATATAGTTGGAGAAACACATTCAACTTGGAAAGCAATAGACTATGTTAAACGTAGCACTGATGGTAAATGGGTTAAAGTATCTGGTCAAGGATATGATTATGGTTTTGTAGAAACTGGTCTAGAGGACGGTTCTATGTATTACAATATTCCATTTTATGGTTCTTGGTAAACTCGAAACAGAAAAAAACAGAGGAAAAGTTCCTCTGTTTTTTTGCCTACTATTATATATTTTTTTAATCTTGTACTATCTCCTTAAAATTCCATGCTTCTCCACCATTTATTTCATTTAAATGATTCGCTGTAAATGAAAAATCCCCAGGAACCTCTATCCAATCCCTTCCATTAGTAGTTATATACAAATCGCTTTCTTCAAATTTGTAAGACATATTCTTTTCATTATGTGAGTTTATATAATATAAAATTAAAACTATTGACATTAATATAATAATTATGACTATACTGATTATAATTATTCTTTTTTTCATTCTCTCTCCTCTTCTAATACTTCAATCTGTTAACTCAATACCATTCACTCCCCCCATTTTTAGTTATTGCAGTATATTTATTTCCATCTAATCCTTTTAATACTATTTCTCCATGTTGTCTATCTTTGAAATATATCTTATCTATAACGTCTAAATAGTTTTTAGTTGTTATATGATAACTATTCCATGTTTTTCCTCTATCATCCGAACATATTAATATAATAGCATATTTGCCACCAGTATACATTTGATAAGTTTCATCTGTTTCTACCTCACTATAAAATACAATTTTACTTTTGTCCATTTGATATGTGCCTTCTCTATATCTTCCATTATTTGCTTCTTTTAGGTGATTCGCTGTAATAGAAAAATCATATGGCACTTCCATCCATTCTTTTCCATTTATAGTTATATATAACTTTTCCTCTTCAAATTTATAATTCATATTTTTGTCATTATTAATAATTAGATAATATACTAATATAGCTATTACAATTAAAATTATGAATACTATAAAGAATATTATTTTTTTCTTTTTCATAGATTCCATCTCCTATTGAAATTATATATTTGTTATTATTATAAGTCAATATAAACTTAGAGTTTAAGTTAAACGAATAAAATATTTAATCTATTTTTACATCTAAGAAAAAACAGAGGAAAATTTTCCTCTGTTTTTTATCAAGTACTTCTAATATAACATATCACTCAGTCTTTTTTAGTATAATTATAATTTAACAGCATAGATAACAAAGCTAAATAAAATACCAATAAAATTATACTAATAAAAAAATGAAACCTGACATATTTTTATTTTCTGTCATATATAAATTCGATGCACTATCTATTTTTACATTTTCGTTTTTTAAATATTTTATTTCATATTGTTGGAAATAAATGATATCAAAATCACTTACTATATCTGTCCATCTATTTGTCTTTAGAAATAATATTTGTCTAAAATATATCTTATGTTATTTTTATAATCCTGTATAACAATAATACTTGTTGTTTTTCTCATTAATAAAAAAACAGATAAATTTGATAAATAACTATTCCATTTTTGGTATAATCTTATATTTTATTATAAATATACTAAATAGTAATATTATAAAATATGGTAATGAACACTTTATAAAAGCTTCTCCTTTTCCATTACGTTCTCTTACAGTTTCAGGAGATACATTTATTTCCGTACTTTTATAAAACAAGCTTGGAAAATATTGCATAATTTTAACTTCATTATTTTCCATTCTATAATCAGTTTTCAAAGTAATTATACTAAAATTTCCTATACTATAAACACTATCATAATATAAGTATATTGTAAGCAGTGCCTGAAATATTCTAATAATTGCTATGCTAATCACTAAGACTGTAATAATTAAAAAAATAATATGTTGTATTTTTTTTATATTTTTCATCAATTTAGTCTAAACCTTTCTCTAAACCAATTTCTTATTATATATTACTATTTATTATACCATAGAACTTATTTTTTTTGCAAACGCTTTAGCAACATTTTCCAATAGCACTGGCATTGTAGCTGGCTTTTCAGTAATTACAATTTCGAATGCAGTTGCTGCTAATCCCTCTAAATCTGTTATTTTAATATTTAAATAACTTCTTGCAACCTTATATGCTTTATTATATATTGAATCACTTTTCTGAATATCTCCTGGCATATTTCCATATTGTTCTCTGTTATTAATAAAGCCCTCTCCTCTTCCAATGATTATATCATTATAATAAGAACTAAATACCATATCTATTCTTATATTATTTAAACTTTTATATAACATCCAAACATCAATATCTTGTAGCAAATCTTCTAAATCAAATCCCAAATTGCTTGCTGCATCTGTATTATCTCCTAAAATCTGTTCTATAAATTCCTCTGAAAGACTAGGATAATCACCATTTTTATATTTTTCTTCATAACTACCGGCAAATTGTATTAAGTCGCCAGCCCAACCAGTCAAGTCTACAATAATAGAATCTACCGAAGCAACTCCTGTCCTATTATTCAATACTAAATACATTGATGCACATAAGTGTGATAAAGTAATCAGTTTATTATAGCCACCTACATATATTGGTAAGTCACGTCTATCTTTAGAAATATTATTATTTATATAGTTTATTCCATTCATATCATATTCTAACAATAAATTCCATTCAATAGAATTATAATTTTTATAGGCAATGTATTGTATAACTAATGAATTGTTTTCCTTTATAGTAGCAGAATTACCATGATATGCAGCTGCTAATTCATAAGCTTCTTTCAAGAAATTTATAATTTCTTCATTTTCTTGAGATAATGATATATTTTTATTTAAACTTGATATTGGTTCTATCTCTCCTCTATATGTTACTTTATCTATATCTAATTCATTTTCAAAATTAGTTATTTCTTTAAATTGATCATAATTCCAGTTCTGTGGCATTTTTTGGCCTATGTTGCAAGAATATCCTGATGACATGTCCGCTACAAAACTACTTTCTGCTAATCCAGCTTCAGAAACTCTTTGGCAAACTAATCGTGGTCCATATATTCCTACTTTATATCTATTTCCTATACCTTCATTTATTCCTTTAAAAAATTCTACAATATAATCCTCTATTTGGTCTTCATATACATCCAAATCAACAGCAAAATATATAACTGTCTCATCAGGAATTAGATTAGTTATCGCTGCTTCTCTCGCTCTTTGCCCAGATTTTTTTCCTTTTGCATAACTAAAATCTGTAATCTGTCTATTGTTTTCTTGATAAATCGGAAAAACTTTTAATCCTGAATTCAATATAGTCTCAATTTCTCCAAATTGTAGTGCTTTAGGCTTTTCTTCACTAATATATCCCGTTAAATATCTTCCTACAACTTCGAAACCATTTTCTTTTAGCAATCTAGCCCTATCTTCTGTTATTTCAAAACAAGTATCACATGCATTTGCTGCCCTCGACGTATCTCCGCAACTTACAGCTAAAGCAAACCAAGTTTGAGGTCCTACACTTCCATCAACTTCTAAATGCATTAATTCCTGAAATTGCATAACAGCATTTCTTGCTCCATTCCCAAAGCTTCCATCAAATCCATTAGGGTCAAATCCATTTAAAAATAATAAATATTGTAATAAATAAATTAAGTCTGTATTACTAGACCCAATAGTCAATGCTGGTAAAGCATTTTTGGTTGCATCTCCCCATGAACCATCTATATCTACTCCTATTTCATATTGAACAGCCATTTTTATTACTTTATTTGTATTTCTATCATATAATCCATTAGTAGCTAAATAATCTCCCATCATACTTAAATATTTTCTATTCAACGCTTGTTGTATTTCTCTAACTTTAATGTTATATTCATTATCAATAGTTGTATATGCATCTGTAGTCAAAATAGCTTTCATATCTATTGCTCTTACTATTCCATCAGGATTTTCTAATCCTAATTGCGTTTTCATTGTAATTATTCCTTCTTCTGTAGTATCTGAAAACAATTCCAAATTGTTCCAATCTCCAGCAATACCTCTACAAAATAATCCTCCATTAACAATAACATTTATATTTTTTTGCTGCTGCGTATCTGCTATTATATTCTTAGACAACCCATTTGGATATAATGAATTAAATGCTGATTTCGTTCCAGGTCCAAAAGAACCATCTACATCTAATCCTAACTCTATTTGTAATGCTCTGATCAATCCTGCTACTGTTTTTATTCCTGTTTCTCCATCTGTTTCTACCTGTACCCAATTTTTATTTCCAAAATATGTTGTATTCATCCATCTCTGTACTTCTAACACTTTCTGATCTGCCATAAAACAACCTTCTTTCTAAATTTTTTACTTATAATTAGCGCTAACTTCTATAAGTTATTAATATTATAGAAAATATTATCTTATTTTTTCTAAAAAGTGGTGTTTTATATATTTTTGAGGTATATTCTTTTTATTTTATTCAATGCATCACGCAAGCTATACTGTATGTTCCTTATTGAACACTGCTCTATATTAGCTATTTCTTTTTCTTTTAAATTAAGAAAATAGTGTAAATATATTCTTTTTTTCTGCTTATATGTTAGTTTATTTATTGCACTATTTAGTTTTTCTATTTCTATATTATAAATAGCCAAATCTTCAATAATAATATTAATCTTAAAAGCCTTTTTATATAGCTCATTTTCTTTTATTCTTTTATGCTCAATATGTCTGTCATACTCATTCATTATCTTTTTATCTTCTAATTCGAACTTATTCATCTCTTCATATATTTGTTTGCTAATTTTTACTTTATTATATTCTAAGTTTATATTTTTAAATTTTACAAAATATTCATTATTATTAATTTCTAAATAGTATGGATTATATTTGTCTCTTCTTCTCTTTGGTTTTTCTTCCATAAAATACACCTCATCTTAAATTTTTTGAACTTTAAAATTTAAAATGAGGTGGTGCTCTTATTTCTATATAAAAAAATAAACTTATATACTTTATTGTATTACAAAGTATAAAGTTTATCTTTTCTAAAAAAAAATCTTTGGTTCAATTATAACTCCAATCATAAAAAATATTTTTATGATTATATAAAAAGGAACTTGCAAAATCCCACGAAATTTGTCGAATTTTACCAAGATATGTATTTTTTTCTATTCTTTTGTATTATTATCTGAATTACTTTTATTTTCTATTAATTCATTATATTTTTCTAACCCTTTAACTAAAAAGTTTGGTATTTTTATTCCTATATCTATTAAATTTTCTAAAATGCTCCTTGCTTCATTTATTATTAAACATGCTAATGTAAACCATCCAAAAAACATTATAAAATCTATATTTAGGTTAATTTTCTGTCCAATCTGAGTAAGTAAATAAGAAATTAAAAAAGTTAAACATATTAAAATCCAATAGGAAACTTTTTTTATTATTCCTATCAATCCTTTACTTGAGCTTTCGGTGCTATTTACTTTGGCTTTTATAACTCCTGTTACATAATCAAGAATATTTAATATTAAGTAGCCAGCAAACAACAGCCATTCTATTCCAAACGTAACATTTAAATAGGTTATTATAGCACTTATTATATTTCCTATTCTATTAAATATTTTAAAAAATTCTTCTTTCATTTCTATCACATCCTAGAAATATTATAATAATTAATTATAATATTTCTAAAAAAATAGATTTTTATTGTCTTTTATAGAAATATTTGTTTAACCCTTGAATTTTTTAATAGAATAAAATGGCGTATTATTCCTCTTTTAAAGAACTAAAAGAGAAGAAGTGCAGTATCACTGCACTTCTTCTAAGACGGTATTTCGCCTAATCAACTCATATTTTAGGTTGATAAGGTATTCCAATGCCTGCTTTTTCTCGGTTCGCCCAAGGCTCAGTCCTTTTAGAATATTTCTAAAACGCTGTCTCTCGCTAAAAAGTAACGGACTACGTGGAATGCTGTATGCGATAAATTCTTGAATTTTATCTGTCTCCTTTTCTCCGATAGTTTCCATTGGGGTGATAAGCTTTTCCGCTCTTGCTATTGACCGTAAGAGCATGTTTCTCTGTTTCTCGAACTCTGCATTAGTTTGGTCAATAATACCCATCTTTCTCTATACTCCCTCTTTAATAGAAGTTCGTGAAATATTTTTCACGTAATATTTATTATAACAAATTTCTTTTAATTTTTCAACTTTTTCTTTATTTTATGCTTAAAATGGTATATAATATAAGCTAGTTATTGTTTACGAAAGATGTTTTATAGATAATAAATGAACAATATAATTATTCATTTATATAGATAATTATTTATTAAGATTGGAGTTTGATACTATGGCTTATAATTTTAAAGAGATTGAAAAAAAGTGGCAAGACAAATGGGATGAAGAAAAAACTTTTAAAACTGATGCATGGGATTTTTCTAAACCTAAATTTTATGCATTAGACATGTTCCCTTATCCATCTGGACAAGGCTTGCATGTTGGACACCCAGAAGGTTATACTGCAACAGATATTATTTCTCGTATGAGAAGAATGCAAGGTTATAATGTACTTCACCCAATGGGATGGGACGCGTTTGGACTTCCAGCTGAACAATATGCTATTAAAACTGGAAATCATCCAGAAAAATTTACTAAGAAAAACATAGAAACTTTTAAAAAGCAACTTAAAATGCTTGGCTTCTCATTTGACTGGGATAGGGAAATTTCTACTTGTGACCCAAGCTATTATAAATGGACACAATGGATTTTTAAACAACTATATAACGACGGTTTAGCAGAGTTAATAGAAATGCCTGTAAACTGGTGCGAAGGTCTAGGTTGTGTTCTTTCAAATGACGAAGTTATAAATGGAAAAAGTGAAAGAGGCGGATTTCCTGTTGTTCGTAAAAATATGAAACAATGGGTTATGGATATTCAAGATTATGCAGAAATACTTCTTTCTGGATTAGATGACTTAGATTGGCCTGAATCTACTAAAGAAATTCAAAGAAACTGGATTGGAAAATCTGTAGGAGCAGAAGTTACTTTCAAAGTAGCAAATTCTGATAAGCAATTTACAGTATTTACTACAAGACCAGATACTTTATTTGGTGCTACTTACTGTGTTCTTTCTCCAGAGCATGAATTAGTAGATGTTCTTACTACTCCAGAATTCAAGCAAGCGGTAGAAGAATATAAAGCCATGGCAGCTGCTAAGTCTGACTTAGAAAGAACAGAGCTTAATAAAGAAAAAACAGGTGTATTTATTGGAGCTTATGCAATTAATCCTGTAAATAACAAAGAAATTCCTATTTGGATTTCTGATTATGTACTTTCAACATATGGTACAGGAGCTATTATGGCAGTACCTGCACATGACGAACGTGATTATGAGTTTGCTAGCAAATTTGGCATTCCTATTACTCAAGTAATTGCGCCAATTTTCTATGGTAAAGGTGAATCAGAGGTTCGTCCTGACAAAAAGAATACAAAAAGAAAAGTTATTAACGTTATTGTTAAACATCCAACAGAAAATAAATATTTATGTGTTAATAATGATAAATTTGGATTTAAAAATTTTGTTATGGGTGGATTTGAAGGTGATGAAACACCTGTAGAATCTGCTGTAAGAGAGCTAAAAGAAGAAACTGGATATGTAGATTATTCAGTAGAAAAAGTATTTGATTTTATATATAAGAGTATATTTTATGCAGCCCATAAAGATGTTAATAGAGATATTACATGTTACACAGTTATATTAAAATTAAATTCTTTAAAACAAGAAGAAATTTCTGAGGAAGAAAAGAAAACTCAATATCCTGTATGGATAGATGAAGATAAGCTTATGGATTATTTAACAACCGAAGAACATAAATTTACATTTAATATGTATAAAAATCCTAGTGCTTTTATTGATACAAATTCAGGAATATTAATTAATTCTGATATATTAGATGGCTTATCTGTAAAAGATGCTCAAGAAAAAATAATTAATTGGCTTGAAGAAAATAAAATTGGTACTAAAAAAATTAACTACAAACTTCGTGAGTGGATTTTTGCAAGACAACGTTACTGGGGTGAACCAATTCCTATAGTATTTACTGATGACAATAAAATCCATGTTTTAGCAGATGAAGATTTACCTTTAGTTCTTCCAGAACTTGAAGATTATGCTCCATCTAAAACAGGTGCATCACCTTTAGATAAAGCTACAGACTGGGTAAATACAACATTTGATGGTAAACCGGCTAAAAGGGAAACCAGTACAATGCCAGGTTCTGCTGGATCAAGTTGGTACTTCTTAAGATATATAGACCCACATAATGATAAAGAAATTGCAGATCCAGAGCTTCTAAAACATTGGATGCCAGTTGATCTTTATGTTGGTGGACCAGAGCATGCAGTTGGTCACTTATTATACTCAAGATTTTGGAATAATTATTTATATAATAAAGGAATTGCTCCTACAAAAGAACCATTCCAAAAACTTCGTCATCAAGGTATGATTTTGGGTTCTAATGGAGAGAAAATGAGTAAATCTAAAGGAAATGTTATAAATCCAGATGATATGGTAAGAGAATATGGCGCAGATGCTTTAAGATTATACGAGATGTTTATGGGGCCTATAGATGCAGCTAAGCCTTGGGATATAACAGGAATTGAAGGAACTAAAAAATTCTTAGACAGAATTTGGAGACTATATGTGGAATCAAATAAAATATCTGATAAACCTAATGCTAATTTAGATAAAATATATAATTATACTGTAAAGAAAGTTACAAATGATTATGAAAATATGTATTTTAATACTGCTATAAGTCAAATGATGATTTTTATAAACACAGTGTATAAAGAAGATTCTCTTCCATTAGAATATGCAGAAGGTTTCTTAAAAATCTTAAACCCAGTTGCTCCACATATTACTGAAGAATTATGGAATAGACTAGGACATAATAAAACTATTGCTTATGAAAAATGGCCTGAATATGATGAATCAAAAATAGTTGAAGACGAAATAGAGATTCCTGTACAAATTAATGGTAAAGTGAAAGCAACAATCAACATTCCTGTAGATTTATCTGAAGAAGAAGTTAAAGAACTAGTACACAAAAATGATAATATTACAAATCTTACAAGTGGGAAAACAATTGTAAAAGAAATATATGTTAAAAATAAAATATATAATATTGTCGTTAAATAAATTGTTAAGCTCAAATACACCTAAAATGATTATTATTTTAGGTGTATTTTTAATTGCTATAAAAAATACAGTTTTAATTGGATTTTCTAAAATCTACTATTTTACTCTATTTTGTAACATTTTTGTAACAAAATAGTCACAATAACTTAATGATAATTTAAATAAAAGTGTTGTATAATATAATGGATAATTACTAAGGAGAAATGGATTTTTATGAGTATTGAAAAAGATTTAAAAAAAGAAGGAATTGAAGTAATTCATAAACTAGATACATTAAGCATAAATTCATTAGCTAGCTCTGTTGCAAATAAGCTATGCAAAACATTTCCTAATGAACATTTTGTTTATCAAAATTTATTTATAAATTTATCTAGATTACCTATGTATGTAGCAAAAATACCTGATGGGTTAGCAGAAGCTAATTATTTTTACAAAAATTCATCTGTTTACTTTAAAGATGGATTAACTGTAGATGAATTAGAAAAATTTGCAGTGCATGAATTTATACATCACATTCAAGAGATAAAAGATAGCAAAGGCAATTTATTAAGATTAGGTCTTTGCGAAATAGGTGACTTTAAAACTTATGGTCTAGGATTAAACGAGGCAGCTGTTCAACTTGCATCTTCTAAAGCATTAGATCAACAAGAAGATGTAGTTAAATATTATGGAATATCTTTGCCTACAAAAAGTCCTATTTATTATCCAATTATATGTAATTTGTTAGAGCAATTAATGTATATTACAGGTGAAGATATATTATGGGACAGTATGTTTAATTGTACAGATACTTTTAAAGAAACCTGTATTGACTTATTAGGTGAAAACAACTTCTTAAAAATTCAAGATAACTTTGACAAAATTTTAGATATAGAAGAAAAAATAATTACATTAAATAATAATTTAATGAATAACGATTTAGATGAAGCAAAAGCTCATAAATTAAGTTTAAAAATAGAGAATTTAAAATCTAAATTAAAAGAAACTTTCTTTAATACTCAAAACTTAATATTCTCTTCTTACTTTGATAGAGAATTTAATAAGATTCATACAACAAATGAAATAGATTTATATAGAATGGAATTATATAACTACAAGAATTACCTTGGTATATCTGAAGACTATAATGCTTTTAATGATTATTATATTAATAAAATGATTGCTTTAGATGAAAGATATACACAAATAATAAACAATGTTGCATTAGTTCCAATTAAAACTTCTGCATGGAGTAGATTGTTTAGTGCAATTAGAAAATTATTTGGATTTAATTCTGAAAAGAGTTATAATTATGAAGATAAATAATTATTTATTAGTACGAAATAATATAAATTAATATTTATCATAATACTATATGTATAAAATAAAAATCACTTATTTTAGATAAGTGATTTTTATTTTATTCTAAGAAGATGTATTTCTTAACTCAAGTAGTCTCTTATTTTTTCTGCTGCATTTCTTCCGTCCCTTGCAGCCCATGCTACTGTTGCTGTATTTCCTACCAAGTCTCCTCCTGCAAATACTTTATCTATTGAAGTCTCATAGTTTTCGTTTATTTTTACATATTTTCTTTCTGTAAGTTCTACATTTTCTTTTTTCAGATTTTCTTCTTCTGTTTTTGCTCCCACTGCCATAACTACATAGTCAATATCCATTTCATAATTACTGTTTGGAATTTCTACAGGTGATAACCTTGTTTCTCCTTCTTTTTGTACTAAGTCCATTTTTATACATTCAATTTTTTCTACTTTATCTTTTCCAAGAACTTTTTTAATATTAGTTTGAAATAAAAATTCTACGCCTTCTTCTTTTGCATCTGCAATTTCTTTTCTTTCTGCTGGCATTTGTTCTTCTGCTCTTCTATATATTACTTTTACATTTTTTGCGCCCATTTTGTTTATCGTTCTAGCAGCGTCCATAGCTACATTACCCCCACCTATAACTGCTACATTTTTATTTGTATAGTCAGGATGATTTCCTATTTCTAACAAAGTATTTGCTCCATATACCCCATTTAATTCTTCTCCTGATATTTTCATTCCTGTTGGTACATTTGCCCCTATCGCTAAATATACTGCATCATATTCTTTTGTTAAGTCATTTAGAGACAAATTTTTTCCTAACTCCATTCCATATTTTACGTCTATGCCTAAATTTAAAATTTGTGATATTGTTTTATCTAATATATCCTTGTTAAGTCTAAATTCAGGTATCCCTCTTCTTAGTATTCCACCTAAAGAATTATATTTTTCAAATATTGTAACAGCCATACCGTATTTTCTCAAAAAGGCCGCACAAGTAAGTCCTGATGGTCCACTTCCTATAACAGCAACTTTTTTACTTGGAATTTTTTCATTACCTTCGCTTAGTTTTGCTTCTGATTTTATGTTTCCTTGGTACGACTCTTCCATTTCATTTTGCCATGCTTCTTTTAGACTATTTTCATTTTTTAAAGCTTCATCTGCTATGTATGCTTCTATTTTCCCTATAGATACAGGTTCTCCCTTTATACCTCTTACACATTTACCTTGGCATTGTTTTTCATGTGGACAAATTCTTCCACAAATAGCAGGTAATACTGTAGTTTCTGATAAAACCTTACATGCTTCTTTCAAATTTCCTTCTTTTGTTAATTTTATAAAAGTCGGAATGTCATTATTTAGTGGACATCCTTTTACACTGCATGGCTTAACTGGGCAGTTTAAACAATATTCTGTGTATTTTTTTATATCGTCATTCATTTTCTTATTTCTCCTCATTTCTGATATATGTCACTTTTATTTTAAGATATTTCTTTGTATTTCTCTACTACTTCTTTTAAATCTCTCCAAAATTCTATTTTCTTATTTTCATCTCTAAGAAGTGCAGCTGGATGCCATGTTGGCATATATATTATTCCGTTTTTTTCTATCCACTTTCCTCTTGCTGCTGTAATTCCATATTCGTTTCCAAGTATATTTTTTAGTGCTGTACTGCCAAGTAACACGATTACTTTTGGTTTTACCAATATCACTTGATTTCTTAAATAATCTAAACAAGCTGCTGCCTCATCTGCTTCTGGGACCCTATTTCCTGGTGGTCTACATTTCACAACATTCGCAATGTAAACTTTGCTTCTATCTATACCAAGTCCTTGAAAAGCCTTGTTCATTAGCTGTCCTGCTCTTCCTACAAAAGGTAACCCTTCCTTATCTTCATCTGCTCCTGGCCCTTCTCCAATAAACATCAAATTCGCTTCTTTATTACCTTCTCCAAATACAATATTTCTTCTTCCAGTACATAACTTACACTTTTTACAATTTATTATACTTTTCTCTAAATCTTCCCAATTATTGTACATTTCTTGCTCCTTGTTGTAACTACATTTTCTTTCATTATTATATAAATAAAGAATAGATAAGTCAATTCTAATGTTGGAAATTAGGGACAGGTCCCAATTTCCTATTTTAGGAAAAAAGGGACAGGTCAGCTAGAAATCTGGACCAGATTTAAATTTCCTAAAATAAAAAATTATGATCTGATTTTTTACATAAATTTATTTGAAAGCCAAAATGTAATATTTTGTAGTGAAACAAGGTCTTAAAATTTGTGTATACACAAATTTTAAGTAGCCGTGCGTCCGCAGTTGAACGTAAAATACTACATTTTGGCTTAAGCACTATAATTATAAATGTAAATACTTGCTGACCTGTCCCCATTTTCCCAAATCGGGAAAAAATGACCTGTCCCTAATTTCCAACACAAGGTTCTAGCAATTGAATTTTAACTTCATTGTTTGTATTAATCTCTGCCATTGTTCCTATTGGTATAACTGTTTTTTTATCTATATGTCCAAAGTTATTTGACTTTATAATTGGAAATTTATAATCATTTCCTATAGTATCTATTAATATTTTTTCTATTGCTATACTTCCGTCATAGTTTCCAAGCCATATTCCTTTAATTCTATCAAATATTCCATTTTGTTTCATATGATAAAAGTAGTTACTTACTAATGCTGGTGGTGTCTCTAAAAATAATTCTTCTATAAATACTATTTTGTCTGTAAAATCAATGCTATATTTTCCAGATATCATTTCGTTTAATAGGCTTAAATTTCCTCCTACTAATATTCCTTTTGCTTTTCCTTCTTTTATTGTTTTATATTCGTCATCTGCTTGCCCTAAAGTTAAACCACCTTCAACAAATCTTTTTATAACTTCTTCATATCCATATTGAGTTTGCCAAGATGTTAAAGCTTTAAAAGTAGGTCCATTAAAAGTTACAACTCCTGTTTGAGTGTATATATTATTTGTTAGAGAAGTAGAGTCACTAAATCCACATATAATCTTCGGATGATTTCTTATATAATCATAATTTAAATAATCAAACACTACATTTGAATTAAATCCACCACTTACACAAAAAATTGCTTTTACTTCTTCATCTCTAAACATTTCATTTATATCTTCTGCTTTTTCCTCAGCTGTTGCTCCATAACCTAATGTATTTTTTAATGCATTTTGAGCAAATTTTATATTAAAACCTGCAACCTCCATAAGCATAATTGAATTATTTACAACTTCTAAATCTTCTTTTGATATATCACTTGATGGAGAAATTAATCCTATTGTATCTCCCTTTTCTAATCTTTTTGGTATTCTACTTTCTAACATATTTTAATCCTTTCTCTTTTATTTACTATACCTAAGCTTTTCTATCTACATAAAGTTACTTTAATGCTATTATAGCCACATTTAATCCATATTTTGGCTTGTCTACTCTATATGAATGAAATTTATCATTATTACAAACTGTACATAATCCACAATCTATAATATTTTCGTCTTTTAATCCACAATCTTTTAACATTTGTTTATTAATCTTAGTTGTATCTATATTGTACTTTTGTTTTTCTCCGTCTATCCTTCCTTTTTCTATTATATCTTCATATTTAAAAGTATTTTCAAATAATTCTTTAACGTCCTCATCTACTTCAAAATGAC
>ERZ1643251.2581-NODE-2581-length-18220-cov-26.354748_pt1 | contig 18220 bp, 33 predicted proteins | sample MGYA00579261_ERZ1643251 | MGnify/ENA primary metagenome ERZ1643251 (study PRJEB29033, sample SAMEA4952267) | chicken gut metagenome | biome: Broiler Chicken; feature: Gastrointestinal Tract; material: Caecum | place: Ireland | collected 2018 | study: Broiler...
TCGCTTGTTTTATTACTCATTTACAACACCTCTATTTCATCATCTAAAATCTTTCCTATAACTAAGCCTGTTCCATTTGTGTTGTTTATAAATTCAAAATCTTCTACATAAAAAGTATAACGTCCTGCTCCATATCTTATTTGAATTTTTTTCTTTCTTGTTTTTTTATTTAAAATGTCTTTTAAAAAGTCTCTAACTGTCATATCCATCCTAGCTCCTCACACTTTTTATTTATTGCTTGTAGTTCTTGCATTGTTATATATTCACTACCTATACCGCAATGACAATCAATTACTTGCATATCTTTTCTAAAAGTTATTCCTTTGCTTGTTTCTCTACTTAAATAATCTATATATGTATCAAATTCATACTTGTTATATCCCAAATTGTCTAACATCTTATCCGCTTCACTCATCTATATCAGCTCCTTCATAATTCCATTTATAAGTTCTGCTAGTTTAGTTATAGTTGGCTCTCCATGAATATTTAATTTTTCTGCTATGTAACCACTATGTATTTCTCTATCCTTTACGTCAAAACCAAAAGCTCCTATACTCATTATTGAAACATATAACTCATTTCCTCTTAATCCTCTTTGAAGCATACCTTCTTTGTATGTGTTATAATTAAATAATAAATCTAAATGTGTATATTTTTCATCTGTCCAACCAATTATTACAGCTTGTCCTTCTTTTAGCCTTTTTGATATTTCTGTAACAGTGTTATATCCATTTGTTATTTCTCCATATTCATCTTTATTCATCTATTTCACTCCTTCGGCATTTCATATATTCTATTTTGCACATAGCCTATATTGTTCATACAGTCCTGTTCGTTGCAATATAAGTATTCTTTTATAATCTCTTCTAACACTTCTTTTGCTCTTTCTTTGGTTTGATATTTTGCTATTCTTGTTAATCCACTCGAAACAATATATACTAAAATATCATATGAGAAATCTTCTTTATTGAGGCTTTCGTTGTAGCATTTTTCTATATTTACATTTGCTACATTATTAAAATTAATTATGATATTTCTATCTTGACTAACTATTATCATCTTTCTTCCTCGCTTTCTAAATAATTTAGTTGCTTTAGTAATTCTTCTTTTTTGTTAGTAAATTCTTTCTCGATAAATTCTTTTACTTTTACTGGACTTCTCTTAAACCATTTTTTCTTAAAATCAGATACAGTTTTCCTATAATCTTCTTCTGAAATATCACTACTTTGCCACCACTCAACGTCATGCAGAACTTCAACTAAATCTGACATCATTTCGTTAAGTTCTACATCGTGCATTCTTCCAACGTAATGTTCTTCAACTGTATAATAATTGTAATTATAACTTCCGCCACTCATAAGTTTTCCTCGCTTTCTAAAACATTATTTTCATTGTTTACCGCATAATCTATACATGCATAACCGCAACATAAAACCGTATTAAAAATGCACATATAATTACAACTGCTGCCTCGAATTTTTTATCTTGTTTGTATATGTAACTATCGTAGTGTTTCATTTTTCTAACCTTTCTAGAACTTGTATTAAATCCCAGTTCTTTAAACCTATATTTTTTATACTTTTTTTATTTTGTTTGAGTACATTAATTACATCGTCTACATCAATCATTTGTACATTTCTATTTTCAAAACATATGAGAAAATAAGCGTTGCACCCTGCATTCTTACATTTTTTTAATTCATTAGCTTGCTTTATATCTTTTTCTTTAATACTCCAGGTATCAGTTTTGCATTGTTTTGCGTCAAAACAGTCATGCCTGTTTGGTAAGAATATTTCATAATCAAAGCTTTCTCCGTTTTACATATGTACCATCCTCTAGTCGTTTAGCATAATTTTTATGTCCATGAAAACCTATGCTTTCTATATATTCAATTACTTTCTCTATTTGTTTTTCAAATGATCTTCCGTTTTTGCATTTTCTATTACCTACCTTGCAAACATTCTATTTAATATTTGACTTGCTTCTAATTTTGTAAGTTCAGTTGTATCATAATTCTTAAAAAATCTTTTGACTTGCTCTTTTTGTTTTTCTGTAGCTGGTGCTTTTCCCCATTTTTTTACTATACTTAAATCCCATAAATATTTTTGATCCTCATAATTCTCACACAAATATTGATAAACAGTATCAAATGCTTCTTGCATTTTCATTGGTCTGTCTAATATTGTCTCTCCTAATTCATTTTGTGCTGGTATTCTTAGTTTCTTACCTTTCAATTGAAGTATAAAATCTCCATTTGGCATCTTGAACCAATTTACATTATGCAAATTATATTGTTGCCCTTTAGCCCATAAATCTACAATTTCAATATTTTTTATCCAGCTTTCTATACAATCTGCTTTTTGATTTATTAATTCTGGTAAATCAAACAAATCTCCCTCAATTTCATCTTGTTTTGACTTAGGTACAGTATTTAAATCGATTCCTAATAGACTAGGTGCTGTGCATAAATTGGCTTTTCCCGTAATGCCTACTAAATCTATTAGTGTAAGCTTGTCCTTGCCTGGATATAATCTTAAACCCCTGCCAACCATTTGTGTATATAATGAACTGTTTTGAGTAGGTCTTGCTATCATAACAGTTTCTACTAAAGGCATATCTGTTCCTTCTGTAAAAATCATACAATTTACTAGGCAAGGAATTTCCCTGTTGGTAAATTTATTTATTAGGTATTGTCTATTTTTTGTATCTGCTGTTACTGCTACTGCTCCTGGTATCTTTTTTGCTATATCTTGTGCATGTTTTACAGATGTTGCAAATATAAGTGTCGCACCTTTCGCATATTTCTGATATGCTTCTGCTATTGCTCCATTTAATGCTTCTGTATTTAAAGCTTCTTCTAACTCGCTTACTACATAGTCTCCCATTCGCCTTGCTACTTTGGATATATCATATCCAATATTTACTCTTAAACAATGTATATCTGTTAAATACTTATTTTCAATCGCCCATCTTAAATCCTTTTGATATATAATTTTTTGAAATACATCATCAAGTCTAACATTATCTCCTCTATTTGGAGTTGCTGTAAATCCTAATAAAAGTCGTGGTTTAAAATAATTTATAATTTTTTTATAGGATGTAGCAGCTGCATGATGACATTCATCTATAATAATGGTGTCAAACTCATTTGGCTTGAATTTTTCTAATCTATGTGTTAAACTCATTACTGAAGCAATTACAACAGGTTCATTATTGCTTGTATGATTTGCCATTTCTATACCAACAGGGCAATCATAGTATTTTATAGGTTGTGTTACTAGTTCTTCTCTGTGTGCTAAAACTAGTACACGACCTTTTCTTTTTATATTAGTAAATGTAGCTGTTTTGCCTAGACCAGTTGCCATTTGTATTAAATATGAGCCTGGCTCTAGATTGTCTATAATATCTAGTACTTCTTGTTGATAATCTCTTAATTTCATTTTTATATAGATTGCTCCTTTCTCTTTTTTTGTAATGGCTGTATGTAGTTTGTAATTATTAAGTCATTACGCCGTATTCTGCTTTGCTCTAAGTAAATCTGAATTTGTAATGACATAATGACTTTTTTTAGAAAAATAGTTATATATAATAATAGAAAAATACGTATTAATTTTTTATTTTTCCCTATATATACTATATATTATTATTTAGTCATTACATATTATTATTTATATCTATAAAGCCCTATTTTTAGCGTTTTATTGCTGTAATGACTAAAGTTATTACAAAGTCATTATTAGTCGTTACAAGTCATTACTAAAATGGAAGATCTTCCATTTCTTGTTGCTGATATTCTTCTTCATAAGCAATATCTGATTTTTCTGGATTAACATTTATTTTTATACATGAACATACTGTTCCATTAATTCTTTTTGAAAACGTATACATTTTTCTATTTAAACTAATTCTTTTTTCTATGTATCCCTTTTCAAGTAATTTATTTTTTATTCCATCAAAGCTAACATTGTTACTTGATAAAAATTCCCTTAACACTTTAGGTATAATATATATAGCTACAACTTCATCTCCTAATTTTTCATAACTACCCCAAACTTCTCCAACTGTTATTGCCTCGTTGTAATAAAATTTATTTATATTTTGATAAAACCAATCTATTATTGAATCATATATTCTACCTGCCTCGTCTATATCTTTACTGAAATATTCTTTTATATCCTCTATTGCTAAAGGCTTGTCTTGAAAAATCTCTTTTGCTACTAGCTGGTCAGCCAATAAAATAGTTGCAATTGCATTTATTTGTTTTTCGCTCTTTTCATCTTTTATTTTACTAACTATTTCATTATGCATTTGCTTTAATACTTCAATATTAGGTAGTTTCTGTATAAATTCTTTTCCTGCGTAACCATAATTTTCAGTTATTATATTTACAACCATATTTCCATTTTCAATAAGTTTGTTGTTTTCTTCTATTTCAACAACTCTATTTTTTACACCTTCTTTAGAAAAATCAGATGTAATTGGTTCTTCACCTGTAGTCAAGAAAGCACAATTCCATTTTAATTTTTCTTCTACTCCACCATTTATGGTTCCTCTTGTTTTTCCTTCCCCTTGCGTTAATCTATAAATAAGCTCATTAAAATCAGTAAATCTATTTTTTATTGATTGAAGTTCATCTCCTGCAAATGGAATATTCTTTAAAAATGCACTTAATCTTTCAAATCCTACATTAGTACTATTTAAATTATTAACTAATTGTCCAACTTTTGGATTTCCCCATATACTCATTGCTACCATTAAAGCTACAGTTTTTCCTGTTGATGATTTACCCCATAAATGAACTATGAAAGGATTTATTTGTAATAACTCAATCAATGGACTTGCAAATGAACTTGCAATTATAAAATGCATTGTTTTATTTTTCTTTCTTATTTTTCCTACCTCATTTTTCCATATATCATAATTGCCATATGCTTTCACATTTTTATATATATTTTTGAAAGAATCCTCACCATCATATTTAAATTCAGCTGTATAAGGCACAAATTCATTCTCAACCCAACCTAAATGTGTAATTCCTTTATTTACAGGAATCGTTTCTGTATTAATTGTTAATAAGTCTGATATATATATAATTAATTCTTTAGCATTACTTTCATTTACTTCTATACCTGTATTTGCTAATTGCAAAATTTTTGCTCTACTTGCTAAAGTATTTTTTTCTGTTATTACTGTTTGCCATTTTTTATCTTTATAAAATGCTATTTTTACTTTTTCTATATTAGTATCAACATTAATTAATCTTTCTACTGGCAATATTGGATGAGAACATACTACTGTATCTACTGCTGTCATCAATGTTGTATTAAATTCTGTTTTCACAACACCCATATCATTACATATATAATTTTTGCATTTAAGTTTTATGGGAGCATTTGTAAATTCTGTCTCGTAACTATTTACTTGTTTTTTAGATTGTATATATTCTGCTTGTATTACTTTGTACAATCTTTTAAAATTTTGACCTATTCTTAATTCTTTTGCTCTTGCTTCTAATTTTGCTAGCAATCTTTCTCTCATTTCTATATTAGGTATTTGAATAACAGTCTCTATTATTTCTCTTTTTAAAAGTTCATCTTTAGAAAGCTTTTCAAATTCTTCTTCCATTCTTCACCTCTTTCTTTAGTAGAGTAAATTTTACTCTACTAAAATGGTAGATAGTCAAAAGATTCGTAGCTATCTCCTTTGACTGGTAGTTTTTTTAATTCTGGTACTTTAAAATTTCCTTCTTGTATTGATTTTATTGTTCTTATAAACTTAACTCTGCAAGAAGTTCCTACACTACCGTCAAACTTTTCATATTCTTCTTCTCCAAAAATTGCCCCACACCTTAATCCAACAAGCTTCTTTTCGTCCCAACCCCATTTAAAGTCCGGATTAGAAGCCTCTAGAGAAGTCATTAATCCTTTTAAGAAACCTGCTGCTTTATCACTTCCCTCTAGCATTTGATGATAAGTTGCTGCATTTGGATAATTATCAGCTTTATCCTCTATTTCTCCTTCAATACTTTCTAATGTATCTAATATTGCTTGCTCATCCACATCATCTTGATATAACATATTGGCTAACTCTTGCCATGCTTGATTTAATTCATATAAACTATTCATATTTTTTCCTCCCTTCCAAACAATTTCTTTTCTACTTGTTCCCAAGTAAATCTATCATTGTTAATTCCTCTACATATTCTTCCTACAAGATAAAATACTGGTTTTTCTATGTCCTTTCTTCCCTCTAGATATTCTTTAGTTAATTCCACATATTTTTCCATTACGTGATACCTTCTTTCACTCTTAATTCTTCTAATTCTTTACATAATTCATCAGTCATTGTTCCGTTTATCCATGCTTTGCGATATTCTGGTGATAATTTTTCCCATTCTTCTGGTGTTATTGACTTTTGAAATACTAATTTGTTTAGGTTCTCTACTGTTAATTCTCCATCTATATTAGGAAATACTACTCTTGTTCTTACTTCTGTTTCTCCATTGTCATAAGCAATATGCTTTTCTACGGTATAGCTTTCATATCTTTTTCCTATAAAATCTTCATCTTTAGTAATTGTATATTCTGTCTTTTTAATCATAAATTTTCTCCTATCTTGCATTTTTCTTGTAAATATGTTAATATATAATACAAGAATGCATATATTTGTATTATTGAACTAGATACGTTTTGCAGACAGTCTAGTTCTTATTTTTTGCACTTCTAAATCCATGAGTCTTGCTTTCAATCTTGCATTAGTTTCTTCAAACCACAAATGTATAGTAGTTGTTCTGCTTATACGTTTACATTTTTGTAGTAAATCATAATATTTTCTGTACCAGTTTGGCATATTCTTCCCTCCTTTACTTTTTAGTTTAATTTGTATATAATTACCTCACACTTAAGAGAAAAATATCTAATTTTGTAGAAAGTGAGGTGTTATTAATGACTTGTCCTTTTCATTACGATAATGGATTTCAAGCTCCATGTTCTGGTTCTTGCCAATTAAATATTGGCGGTAGTTGTGCAATCTCCCAAATTGCTGTTCAACTAAATAATATTTCTAAAAAACTTAATCAACCTATTAAAGACCAGAAATAGTGTTTAAAACTTGTATAGTATCAAGTACTTCCCTACTTGGTACTTTCTTATTTTCTTTGCATTGTTTTAATTGTTCTTTTATGATTTCTGTTAATTCTTTTTCTATTTCTTCCATATTCTCACCTCCTTATTTCATTAAAAATCCAATTCCTATGCCTATCCAAAAGCCGTAAAATAATATTAATGCTGTTCCTTTGCATACTGCTTGTCCTATTTTACAGTATATCTTTTGTCCTTTTGTCATTTGTTATCACTTCCTTTCATTCTCTCTTTCCTTCAGAGCCATTCTTACGAAAATGTCTGCCAACTGTTTGTATACTTCTTCTTTTTCTTCTTCTGTTGTATCGGCAACATGCCTTGTTACTTTATACTCTTTATTCATAAGACCAACTCCTTTCTTAAATTTCTATTCATACTGTTTGTACTTGTTGCCCCCTAACTTACTTCTTTTGCTTTCGTTTCACAAGTTTTGCTTGTATTGTTTGATAAAAAAATATTTGGAAAAATGTAGTCAATTGGCTTATCAAATATTTTTGATAATTTAATACAAGTTTCTATTTTAGGAGGATTTTTTGAATTTTCAATATTAGAATACTGTTGTTGTGTTACTCCTAAAAATCTTGCAATATCGGTCTGTGTGCGGTTTCCTCTTAATTCTTTACATTTGTTAGTTCTCATATTTCCTCCTTCCCCGTCACAAGTTTTTCTTGTTACTGCAGTTATATTATCACAAGCAAAACTTGTTGTCAATAGTTTTTTACAATTTTTTCTTGTTTTTTATTTACTTTTACAAATTTCACTTGTATAATATTCTTAGAGGTGTTGATATGAATAGAATTAAGCAACTTCGCGAAGAATTAAAAATTTCTCAAAATGAATTAGGAAAAAAATTAAATAAAACACAGCAACAAATAAGTTTATATGAAAATGGAACTAATGAACTTGATTTAGATGGATACTTGATTCTTTCTAAATTATTTAATTGTTCTATTGAATATATTGCGGGCAAATCTGACATACGAAATCCAGAAGTGCAAGAAGATCCACTAGGTCTTGCAAAAATAGGCTTTAGCATGAAAGACTATAATCCCCCAACGGACAAGCAGAGAGAACAATTGGCAGAGTTGATTAAAGTTGTTTTGAGGGATAATAAGAAAGAAAAGGGAGATAGTTAGATGGCAGAATTAGATAAAAAGAAAATAATAGATAATAAAAACGAAGCAATAAATAAAATAAACGAATATCTAGATAATTGTATTATTCAAGATGATATACATGCTAAAAAAGCTAATCTACTCTCATATTGGTTAAAGGACTACTTTAGATACCTAGAGCAGGAAGAAACCTTTAATAGTTCTTATTTAAAGGATTATTCTCGAGGCGATATTATTAAGGTAAATTTAGGTTTCAATGTTGGAAGTGAAGAAGGTGGCTTGCACTATTGTGTGGTTTTAGATAAGAAAAATGCAAAATCTTATTCAACTCTAACTGTGGTTCCTTTGTCTTCTCTTAAAGATACTACAACTCCAAATAAGACATCAGTATTTTTAGGAAATGAAATTTATACGAATTTGTCTATAAAATGTGAAAATTTAATAGTTGAATGTAGTAATAAAATTGTTTTGCTAAGTAATGAAATTAATACTTTATATAAATTGTCAGAGAATACAGAAGATGAAAGAATAATTAAAAATTATAAAATTGCCACAGCAAAAAATGACATAGAACATGTTAAAGAAAAACTAATTTTAATTGAAAAGATTGCTAAAGAATTATCACAAATGAAAAAAGGAACTATTGCATTAGTAAATCAAATTACGACTATTAGTAAGCAAAGAATATATAATCCTAAACACGATATAGACATTCTTTCTGGAATTAAGGTCTCAGATGAAAAAATGGCTTTAATTGATGAAAAATTAAAAAAATTATATGTAAGTTAGTATATTTTTCTTGACTACGAACATAATATTTAGTATAATGTATTTAGAATACGTTGCTGTGTAATACTTGGTATTATGTACAGCATTTTAAAGAATACGTTATAAGACTTCGTAGCAATACGAGGTCTTTTATTTTTTTTATTGGAGAAAAAATATGAATTTAGAAAGTTTATATAATTTAGCTGAAAAAGAAAAAATAAAAATATACGACTGGCACATCGAGAATGCAAATGGTGCTTTTATTAATATTGATAAATTAAATATTATAGCATTAAATTATGATGAATTAGGTACATATATAGATGAAAAGGAAACTCTTGCAGAGGAGTTGCGGTCACTATTATAAAGATGCTTATTATTCGCCTTATTGCAATGACAAACTAGAAATTAAAAGACAAGAAGCTAAAGCAAATAAATGGAAATGTACTACTCTGGTCACAAAAGAAGCTTTAAAAAGAGCAAAAGAAAAAGGACTGGACACTTTTTACGAAATAGCTGAAGAACTATGTGTAAGAGAAGAAACAGTGCAATATGCTTATAATTATTATAAAGATAATCAATGCTTAATATAGCATTTAATTTTTGAATATCTTATCAAACGGAGGTTTTATATGATAGGTGTTTATGCTAGGCAATCAATAGAAAAAAAGGATAGTGTCAGTATTGAAGCACAAATAGAAAAATGTATGGCTTATTGTGGAGATACTAACTATAAAATATATAAAGATGCTGGATATTCTGGAAAAAACATAAACAGACCACAATTCACACAGTTATTAGAAGATATTAAATCTGGACTAATAAATAAGGTAATAGCTTATAGACTAGACCGTATTAGCAGAAGTATTGCAGATTTTTCTCAATTGTTATTAATGTTTGAAAAGTATAATGTAAAATTTGTTTCTACTACAGAAAACTTTGACACAGATACACCTATGCGGTAGAGCTATGATTAATATAGTTATGACATTTGCACAGCTAGAAAGAGAGACTATTGTAGAACGTGTTACAGATAATTATTATTTTAGGGCTAACAATGGCTATTGGGCAGGTGGATATGCACCTTATGGCTATAAAATAAAACATATTGTGGGTAATGACGGAAAGAAACATTCTATATTAGAAATTGATGAAGAAAAAGCAAAAATAGTACAAGAAATTTTTGATATGTATATAAATAAAAATATTAGTATGAGAAAAATCTCTCAAAGTTTAAACTTAAGAAAGGCACCCACATTAAAAGGAAATAGTAATTGGGGTATTGCTTCTGTAAACGCAATTTTAGGTAGACCTATATATACAGAAGCTACTGCAAAAGTATATGACTATTTTAATAAGTTGGGTACTCACGTAACAAACGATATAGAACAATTCGATGGAAGTATGACAGCAAATCTTTATGGTAAAACTAAAAAGAACGTAAAAGCAAAAGCTTTAAGAGAATATGAAGACATGTATTTGTCATTAATAAATTGTCGACCTATTATTTCTAATGAGGATTGGTTTAAGGCTCAAAAAATAAAAGGAAAAAGGAAAACATTGGCTCCACGTTCAAATACATCTAAAATCTCATTTTTGTGTGGGTTAGTTAAATGTGGGAAATGTGGTTCGAATATGGTAACACAGCGTTGTACGAACCAACAAGGGAAGAAATATTATTACTTAATTTGTACCAAAAAAAAAGATGTAGGTGCAAGTGTTTGTAATAATAAAATGATAGATGTTACAAAATTACAAGATTTTGTATTAAAAGATATGAAAGATTATTTTAATTCAAAAAACATTAATCAAAAGATTGAGAAATACATAAACAATAAGAAAAAAACGGATTCTAAGTTAATATCTCAAAAAGAACAATATGAAAATGAGTTGACTAAATGTAACATACAAATAGAGAACCTAGTAAATTCTATTGCAGAAGGAAATGTAATTGTATCAAAATATCTTAATCAAAAAATAGAAGAAATAGAAAAACAAAAAGAAGTTATAACAATAAATTTAAGAAAAATAACAGAAAATAATAACATACAAGATGATAACTACTTAATAGAATATATTAAAAATATTGATGAAAAGCTAAACACTACTGATATTGAAGAATTAAAAAAAATATGCAAAACCGTGATAAACAAAATAGTTATAACTGATAGAAACATAGACATACACTATAAAATTTAGTGTATGTCTTTTTGAACTGAATGTATCATTATTGTAGTCAAAAGTACATATTAAAACACGACATTGCATTGCCGTGCTTTATATGTTATCATCTAATATTGCTAGAAAATATACTTTTATATATGTATCAATGTTTTTATTAATATTATCATATTCTTGTTGTGTAAACAAGTTTTTATTATCTTTTATTCTCTCTTTTATAATACTTAAAATATTCTTTTTTGTATATTTTTCCTTAATTTTCATATAATCTTTTGTATTCCTTTCTAGGTAGAAAGGTATAATTTATTTGGAATAAGAAGATATTATACCTTTCAAATTTTAGAGGTAGCTGTTATGGCTATCTCTTTTTTAGATATAATATTTCCTTAAAACACTAAAATTATTTTACTATTTTATCTTTTCATTTGCAATCATTTTTCGACTTTTTTCTGCTTTTTATTTCGACAAAATAGCAAGCTAATTAATTACTCTATAAAGTTCTTTAATATCAACTTTTAGAGTCTTTGCTAATAAAACTGCTATACTCAAACTTGGTTCTTTTTTATTATTTTCGATATCATTAATATGAGACGTAGAAACTCCTGTCGCTTTCGACAATTGTTCTAATGTTATTCCCTTCTCTTTTCTAATATCTTTTATTAATAATTCTATATGCAATATTATCACCAGTTTTAGTATGTGCAATTTTTTATATAATTATTAATAACATAGTTCTTATCCGCTATGGTGGAAATTGAGAAAATAATTTAAAAAAGCACGACATTTTTATGTCATGCTATATTTTTTAATAACAAAAGAACTAGTTCTTTTCATCTTCTTCTATTAACTTATTCACATTTATTGCTGGTAATATTAATGCATTTACATTTGCATTTGCTGTATAAGTTGATACAATAGCTCTTACATATGGATATAAAATTGCTATTGCGTTTTTTGAAAATTTTTCTGGTTCTTCTCCTTCACATTCAAATTTTCCAGTCAGACTCACTGTCATTTCAAAAGGATAATTATTTTTCTCTGCATCTTTAAAAATTTCAGTAAACAATATTATCTTCATGTTATTTTTTTCTATTATCTTGTTAGCTTTAATATCAAACTTTATTGGTACTCCACCATTTGGTTGTTTAAAATTTTCATTATTTTTAAATCTTATTTCATTAACTACATAATTATTGAATTTTAATATACTATTAATTTCCTTCATATCATGCAACTCCTAATTCTTCATCTTTATCATTATGTCTTTTTAATATTCTTTCTATTAAATTATAACTTGTCCTATTTATTTTATGTACATATTCATTAGTATCATTAAAATAATAATATCCTTCTTTAACACTATATTTCTCTTTATTTTCAATTTTTAATTCACTTTGTATTATATTTTGCCTTTCGTCTTCTTGTATAACCTCTACAATTGCTTCTTTAATTATCTCATCGGGAATATTATTAAAGTCTAACAATAACTTATTTATCATATTAGGATCATTAATCATTTCATATTCCTCCTATTTTGTAAAATTAAATTATATATAGTTTCTAGTTGATTGTCTGTATATTCATATCTTGCTTTTTCTATTATTGCTTGCTCATTTTTTACACAAATTTGTTTTTGTATTCCTACAAAAAAGTCTCCTTTATAGTTAATTTGTTTTTTAAATACATTTTTAGGATATAAGGCACATATTATATCAAATCTAGAAAAAAGTTTTATTCCCAACTTATTTTCTATTTTTTCAATTATTTTAATCGCCTTTATATCTCCATTATTTTTTAAATTTTCTTTCTCTTTTTCACTGCATAATTTTTTAATTGAATCAACAATTTTATTATAAGCATCATATCCTATTCCGGAGTTAAGATCTAATAAACTAAAATTTTCTGTATCCAATTTAACAATTATTATTCCACATTTATTTTGTAAATTTTCATAATTTCTATCTAATTCATTCAAACTAACATAATTCCATTCAGTAGCATAGTATAAATCTTCGTAAAGATAAATTCCTTTACCTAACCAATGCGTTCTTGATGTTGTTGATACGGAAGGTTTAAAACCATTTTTTAAAATACTATCTATATTTTTTAATTTAGTTGCATGATATCCAATTAATTGTTGCATTGTTTTTCCTTTATAATATATTTTTATTATTTATAATTATTATTAATTTATACAACTTCATATAAATATTATATCATAGAATCAACATAATATCAAATACGTGTTTATTAAATACGTTATATCATTAATTTTTTGGAAAATCAATATTATTTTTTATTAAATTTATTTTTTTATTCATATATTTTTGAAAAAATAGAACTAAATTATTTATAAAGATTATAAAAGATAAAAAGAAATAAAACAAGCCCAAAACCTCCTCTTAAAATCAATTTTGAGCCGTTTTTGTTTTGAAGACATATAAGTTATTTAATAACTATTTTTTGTCCTGCATAGATTAAATTAGCGTTCTTAATGTTATTATCTTTTACTAATTTTTGAACTGTTGTATTGTACTTCTTCGCAATTTCTGATAGTGTATCTCCTGACTTAACTGTATATGTTTTAGTAACATTTGCACCCAAAAGTTGATTTACTTTAGCTTGTACCTCGTCATAGTCATATCTTTCTGCTTCTAACTTCTTTTTACGTTCTTCTCCGTTGCCGTATTTTCCATTGATTACATCTTTTGCCACTTCTGTTACAGATTTCTTTTTATTTTGTTCTTTTAAAATTTCGTTTACTCTATTCTGTACAGCATTATAGTCATATCCTGCTTTTTCCAATTTAGATTTTCTATCTGTACCATTACCCCATTTACCGTCGATTACTTCTTGTGCTAATTCGTCTACAGACTTCTTATCTTCTACTACTGTGCTAGTTTCTTTGACAATGTCTTCATTATATAGATAATTCATATCACAATTACCAGAAATTCCATCTACTTTTCCAGAACTTGAATATTGCCAAATGTCATATTCTCCCTGATATTCACATTCTTTATAATATTGTGCTACCCAAACGGAAATATCTTTATCAAACTTACTTGGATTTAGTTCATTTTTTAACCAGTTTAAATTCGCATAAACTCCTGCTCTGTAACCTTTTTGTTTTACTAATTTAGCAAATTCATTGCATTGATTAGTTAAGCTATCTACTGTTTCTACTGCAATTGTTTTATCTTCCATGTCTAAATACAAAGGCAAGTCCAACTCTTTACCTTCTAGTTTTTCAAATGCCCAATCTAAACCTTTCTTTAGATTGTCTAGAGTGTTACAGTAGTTGTAAATATATGCTCCTACTTTAATACCATTTGCTCTAGCATTTTTATAGTTTGTATCAAACTTACTATCTTTATAATTTGCATCTGTATCATAGATATTTCCTAGTTTTAAAATAGCAAATTCTATTCCATCATTTTTTACTTTATTCCAATTAATTGAGCCTTGTGCTCCACTTACATCTATTCCTTTTAACATTTTATTTTTCCTCCTTGTTTTTATTATAATTAATATTTGAAATGCCTAATACAGCACCCATAAATGTTGTTACTGCTGTCATAATTGTTAATACAATGTCTGTACATTCAACATTAAAAGTTTTTAAAATAACACCAACTAATGTAGTGGCTGCTGGCAAAAATACTAATGTAATCCATTTTAAAACGTCATAAACTTTATTGCTCATAATTAGTTCCTCCTTCCTTCATAAATTACTTTTGTTGGAACTTCTAATAACTCGTCCATAAGTTCTTTTACCGTTCCATTTCCACCTAAATTTTTATATTGTTTAAACATTGCCTCTATATTTTCTCTATCTAAAATTGTCATTTCGCCTTTTGCTTTATATTCTCTATATCTTCGTATTAATTCATTTCTTAAAAGGGCTTGTACTGCTTCTTCTATTGCTAAATCCTTCTTTTTATTCTTTTTTAATTTAGTTCCTAAAAAACCAATAATAGTTCCAATTGCTGTAGGAATTAGAGAGCCTAACACTATCTGTAATATATTTATATTTTCCATACTCTAGCCCTCACTTCCTAGCACTTTATCTATGTACATTTTAGTATCTGCTGTATAATCTAACTGTATTAGTGCAATGCCTTCTTCTGTATAGATGTTATTGATACCTTTAAATAAATCTAAATTGTTTAATTGTGCTAATACTTCTTTTTGTTCAGTGGTTAGGTCTAGTTGAGTTGTAGTGCTTGTTGTATAATAAAATACTAGACTTGTTATACTCAAAAATTCGTTCATATGTGTCTTTGCTTCATCTACTGTCATAGCTTCTGTGAAACCGTAATCTCCAAATTTTATCATTAAATAAAATTTGCTATCGTATGATATAAAACAGCCCGTTTCACTCCATGAGTTGTTCCATTTTTTGCACATATTACAAATAACATCAGAAATTTGGTTTCCATTTGTAACATTTTTTATAAACCTAAAAGTAGAGCCTTCTTTTGTAACATTAGTAAATTCATTTATATTAGTTATTGTGTATTTTTTCCAATTGTGCACTTCTTTGTTATTCTCTAGATCAAAATCATCGCCTTTAAGCATTTCTTGTTGAATGTCTAATATATAGCTATCTTTTACATATTGCACATAATCTTTTACTTCGTTTAGATTAGCCCATAATTGAAACTCGAAGGTTTCAGAGTTTGCATTACCCCACAATGTTATACGCAACTCACAATCTTCTGTTGCTGTATATGTTCTTGTATATACTTGATTTAATATATATTCATTAAATCCTACAAACATTGAATGTACTTGTTCTATTCCATCAACACAAACACTAAAAGTTGTATCAGCAGTAGGCTTTGAAAATAATTTAAAATTTATTTTAATAGTTTGTCCTTTTTTCAAATTAAAAGAAGTGATAGAGCTTCCAGTATTTTTCGCAAGGTTTTTAATTCCTTTTTCTGTATATTCCCAATTTGTTCCCAAACTTACGATTGGCATTATATTAGAGTTTATTTTATTGATTACTATGTAGTCATCTTCTGTTTCTAATTTAATTTTATCTTTACTTTCGTTAAATGCTTCTTTGTCTACTTGATAATCTATATATGTAGCTCCTTCTGGCGTTGTAAATGTATATTCAGTTGTAGTAATATCAGCTGATGTTTTTTCTATCATTTCTTTATCTTTATTGAAAATATAAATCCTATAAATGCTACTTCTAGAATTTGCATCAGAATATTCTAGTCCACTTAATGTATATTCTGTGTTTGGTCTTATTGCCTGATAACTCTCTGTATAGCCAGTTGTAGCACTACCATGCCATGTTCCGTCTAAACTTATATAACCATCTAAAACTTCTATATCTTTATTAAAATAATTTATATTATTTCCTACTGTCTCAATCTCGCTAGGATATTCTACACTAGGCATAACACCATATACTTGAAATGGTTTCGTTTCTGTTCCTGAAACAATCATAGGGTATATTTTTTCGTTATTGACAGTTGTCCCTGAAGGAATAACATAGTTAAGCCTAAAAGTTGTTTCTTCTGTTAGATTTACTGTATAAGTTCTGTCGCCATAAAGAGTATATACATTATTAAATGTGCCAGCTTCATTCTTGTAAATTGAAAGCCTTTGAGTGCTAGCACTACCGTTTGCTGGACCTCCAGAAAACACATAATCACCTGCTGGAAGAGTTACTGTTGCAATAGGCGCAGATGCCCCTGTACTTGTACCAGTTGCGCTTATGTAGCCTTCATCTATATTACTTTTAAGCGTAATACCACTAAAGGTTGTGTCGTAATTACTTATTTTCGCAAGGTTATATCCCTCTCTTGTCTCTTGCCTATGATTTCCCCTTATCTGCAAACTAGCTGGCGGTGTTCCTGCATCATTTACGTAAAGTGATGTGTCTTCTTCGGTAGTAAGGTTTATCATGTTATCTTTGAGCTTTTGAATGAGTGAGTCTTGTTCTGCATTTTTAGTTGTGTTTGCAGAAATGTTGGTGTTTTGTGTGTTTTGCTCTTGATTGATTTCTGAAATATCTTGTTCTATATTTGAAATATCTTGTTTTATTGCGGTATCGTCATATTTAGAATTTTCTATTGCTGTATCAACACTTTCTGCTAGTGCTTTCATGTCAGCTGGCACATCTGCTACCTTTGTGTAGTCAGTAGGATAATATATTCCTTTGTTTGTAGTAGCCATTTTTAATCTCCTTTCAATTCTGCATAAGTATATGTCTTAATTTCGTTATAAGTTTTCTGTTTTACTTCTTGATAAGTTAAATATCTTATTACTTTTATTTTTAATAAAAAAGTAGAACCTTCATAAATTTTTGAAGGCTCTAGTATTTTTTCTATGATTTTTGGCATTGTTAATCTCCTATTCTGCTATATAATTTAAAATAGCATATGTATTCCATGCACTGCTACTTGTTGTATTGTTGTAAAAACTTATACTTGTTCTTAATTTATTGCTAGAAGTTTTAAAAACAATCACTGACATATTATTATCAACTTGTGCAGGTGCTGCACTAAAAAATGACGTAGCAATTGGAGATAACATCTGTGTTTCTCCAGTGTCTATAATTTCTGGTTGAAATTCGTCTGGAATTTCAATTTCTCTCCAACCAGCATATGAAGTTTTATTGGCTGGAACATGACAATAAACTCTTAAAGTTACATTTTTTCCTTTTTTTAAGAAATCATAATCTATTGTCACTCCTTCAACTGTAGCAGTAGTATGATATCTTTCTACTTTATCTGTAACATAGACATTTCCGATTATTATCATTAAGATTATTAATATTAATATTACCACTAAACGTAAAATCTCCATTTGCCGTACCTCCTGTTTTTAATAATACATTACTTTGACTTTCTACACCTTCTAATTCCGCTTCTAATTGTGCTAGAACAGCTTGATATTCTTGCGTAATTTGATTATAAATACTTGTAAAATCTAAAAATGTTCTCATATCTTGAAATTCTGTAATTCCACTTGAACTTGTCCTAAAACGAGCTA
>ERZ1643251.2582-NODE-2582-length-18217-cov-4.243200_pt1 | contig 18217 bp, 15 predicted proteins | sample MGYA00579261_ERZ1643251 | MGnify/ENA primary metagenome ERZ1643251 (study PRJEB29033, sample SAMEA4952267) | chicken gut metagenome | biome: Broiler Chicken; feature: Gastrointestinal Tract; material: Caecum | place: Ireland | collected 2018 | study: Broiler...
TTGTATTGGGGATTTGGTTATCTTACCTCCTCTGGGCGCACAGAGTACCAATTTGCTAACTTGTGTAAACAGTGGGCAGATTATCCCCGTGACCAAGCTGTCAGCCTATATATGGGGTTGGGAGCGTGGAGAATTGGAGAAGGTGACGGCGGTGCGAATGACCAAGCAGAATGGAGCAGTGGCAACAATCTGGCAAAGATGGTTTCCACCCTTCGGGAAACAGGCTGCACCGGCTTTGCTCTATATCGTTATGACAGTCTATATGCCAGCAGCTATGCAGATTTGGCAGCAGTAGAAGCCAGTGCCCTTGCAGAAGTGCTACAATAACCTACCAATAACAACATATCCCCCAGCCAAAGCACTTGCTTGCTGGGGGATTGTATTATGCAGTATTTAAAATAAAATTGATTGCTTTGAAAGAAACCACTTGCTTTATTCGTATTTACTGGGAAGGGATTTTTTATTTAATCATCAATTTTACTTGATAGCCCTGCTCTTGCAACACCTTTGCCAGTTGCTTTCCATTGTCTTGTGTGCCCTCAAAAGAACCATAATGATAGGGCACTATCAACTTGGGAGCTTCATCCATTTTAGCAATCTCGGCAGGAACGAGATGCACAAAATCGGGCATATTATAAATACCGTCGCAATTTACAAATAAAACATCACACTCCACATCCTGTGCCAAACGGTCAGTATCGCCAGAAACATAATACCGTACATGGTCTAGTTCTACTACAACACCAAAACCAAACCCCAAGGGATGGTTTTTGTTTTCTGCCTCTACTGGTGTGATGCTAACCCCAAATTCATAGCAAAGGCTGGGCGTTTGACAATTGATGGTTGTAATGTATTCATCTGGAATATGCAGCTCTTTTTCCAGCTTTGCAGCTACATCCATGGTTGTAGCAAAGCAGGTATCTTCCTTGCTTACCTTTTGAATATCAACAGGAGAAAAATGGTCAGAGTGGCTATGGGTAATAATAATGAGGTCGGCGTCATGTTCCCCACGGTCGATGTTGCAAGGGTCAATATATACCACTGTTTGTTGGTTTGCAAGGCAAACAGCTCCATGTTTGACAAATCGTATCTGTTTCACAGAATCCATTTTTGTTCCTTTCCTTATGCTCACTGTTCTTTTGCTTGTACAGCGGGCTTTTGTGGTTTATAATAAGTAGATTAGGGAATGATTTTCCCCTCTTTGCCTTCCATTGTAACTGAGGCAGAGGGAAAAGTCAAAGCAATCCCCTGAAATTAACAAAGATTTTCCATTTGGAGGACATACTCATGAAACAAGTAAAATCCATTGTTGCTTTGGCAGCTATCTTGTGTCTTAGTGTAACCCTGTTCTCTGGCTGTGGGCTTATCCGCCGGCTGGACGAAGAAGAGGAGGTAAACTATACCTACTGTGAAGCAGGGGGTTCCATTGCTTTTCCAGAAGGGTTTAGCCCAAAAGGGGCAAAAAACACCTTGGAAACCGTCATGTTGGATACCACCCTTTGTGGAGCATTCACACAGGTTCCCGCAAGCAAAAGCACCGATTATTTTTATCCCGGCTCTGACACCTTGACAGTTTCCGCCAGTGGCACCACAGACGGAGTTTTGGAGCAATTCCGCATTAGTCTATGGAAATATACGGAATCTGGCACCCAATGGGTAGAAACTTTGTATTTTAAAACCAATGGCGAAACTGCCACAGGCAACTTCTCTGGTTTAGACCCAAACAGCCGTTACCGACTCTCTGTAGCATTCAGTGGTTCCACTACTAGTTGCACTGGCAGTTTTAACGCTTCTCCCATTGCACAGCAACCACCAGCACAGGAGGGATAATATGAATCGGCACTGGTGGGTTTTGCCGGCAATATGCGCCTTTCTGTTGGTAGTGTGCGGAATGGGCTGTCTGGTATGGCCTGCAAAATTCCTCAACCTTTTGCCCCAAACCTTGGGGGCATGCTTTGCCTTGGCAGGAGCCATTCAGCTTATTTTTGTTTTTTTTCATCGACACAGCCCTACTTTACCCCATTTTGTTTGGCTTTCTGGTCTTGTCACTGCAATTACTGGGGGAGTGTTTTTGTTCAATGCCCATGTTAGCCTTTTGTTCCTAGGTATTTTTTGTGGTATTTGGGCAATTACTTGGGGGGTTTTGCGCAGTGTAGCTGCCATGAAAAAAAAGCGGCTGGGTTTATCTTGGAAAACCCCATTGACAGGAAGTATCATCTATATTGCCATGGGTGCAGCACTTTTATTTTCTCCTTTGTGGGGGCCTCTTCAGATTGCCAAAACCATGGGCGTTTTGTTTATTCTTTCTGGAACAGGTTTGCTATATGGGTGGTATATCACCAGAAATTTTGTCAAAAAACTTTTTTTTCCTCCGTCACAAAACAAAAACCAGACTACAGCAAATTGCACAAATAAGACCAAATAATTGTGTATTATTTAACGAACGGCTATTTTTAAAAAAATGTTCCTTTTTTCGTTATTTTCTTTAAGAGAAGCAGGGAAATTGTCTTTTTAAAAAAATAGTCGTTTTTATTTTTTAGGCATTTTGAAACAATAATCTGGTTATTTTTTATTGAACAAGTAATATTTTTTGTTTATTTGCACAATAAAAAACCTATTGACTTATGCACTTTGACAGGGTATAATGAAGATGTTCCAAAGAGAGGAACACACACCAAGGCAACGAGGTCTTGGGTGTTTTGGGGAAAGCCGCGCGGCTGAAAGGTTCAGCCGGACAGCGAAGATACGGTCACAAAAGCCGTATGAAATGAAGAAAGGTGGAAATAAGTATGTCTAAGAAAATCTTCAAAATTTTGGCAGAGAGTGCTTGTGCAATTAGCGTATGTGGAGAGGGCGACAGCCGTTACGCATTACTGGGTAACCTGTAATCCTTCCTGCCTGTTCAGGCACAAAAGTTGTTAAAGAAAAGAGTTGCTGTTCATTGGTTACAGCAACTCTTTTTTCTTATCGTTTTTGACTTTTTGGCAAAGTGTAAAGCAGTTCTTGCAATTCGTTTAAAAATCTACACAAATGAAATCCGTCGCAAACTGCATGATGTACCTGCACAGAAATTGGCAAAAGCGTTTTATCTCCCTCCAAAGAAAAGCGTCCCATTGTGAAAATAGGCAACAGATATTTATAGCCATTTTTTAAATTCAAATTGAATCCATCAAAACTAGTCCATGGAATCATGGAAACAGGAAATGTATTCTCTGGTACATTGGGTTTTGCTTCCATGGGTTTTGCTTTTCCATATTGCTCTATGTCTTGTTCATAAGATTTGCAGAATGTTTTATAATCCTCTATGTATTCTGTCCAGATATTGGAGAACATTTCTGTCTGCTCATCAAAAATTGTATAACAAGGCAACATTTGTTCAAAAATTCCTAACTCGTTGTTGTTATTTAAGCTTGTTCGGAATTCTTCATGGCGATTTACTATTGTTGTAATACAATACAACATTGTAGGGTATAACCTCATTTTACTTTTACAAATATCAGTAATATCCAATTTTGTAGTCATACTGTAAGTGCATGGAACAGAAGAAAAATAATGTTGAAAATACTCAGCTCTTTTCCATCCTTCTTTTTCAATTATCCGAAAATTCATCTAGAATCTCCCTTTCATAAATAGAAATTTTTCCAAAGAAAAACAGACTTTTTATAGCTGCAATGCAAAAAGTCTGTTTTTATATTGTTATAGAACTGTCACATCAAAACATCATTATATATTACTGTGATTTTTCATATACTCATCAAAGTTTGCATATTTCACAGTGGGAGCCTTGCGGGAAATTAACAACAGCCCTGCATCTTCCTCTTGTAGTGTTTGACTTGTGGAAACCACAGGTTTTGCTGTTTGAGGTTTTGCTCCTCGTCTTTCTTGTCGAGGGCGGTCAGTTGTGTCTTTGGTTCGGGATTGGCTGCGCTCTGAAATAGCAGCTTTCCGCAGGTTTTGCCGTTGTGTAGCAGAAACAGTATTTGCCACAGGTGGTTGGTTTGTGGGCTTTTTACTTCTTCTTCTACGGCGTTTATTTGTTGATAAAGTAGTAGTTTGATTTTCTTGCATGGTTTTTTCCTCGTTTCATTGTTCTTGCAAGCAAAGATTTTTACCTCTGCTTGAAAATAGCACTTTCGTGCTGGGAGTTACAGGGATATTTTTCCCTTTTATAGGAGAGAAATCAACAAATTTTATAGATAGATATGTATTTTATAGAATCAACAGTAAATGGTACTTCTTTGTAGTTATATCCCATTATAAAAGCGAAAAAATACCTACTCTGTAATAAAAGGACATTTTTTCAAACATACGGAAAAGATTTTCCTTGTTTGAGAAATGTTGGTGTGATAAAATCTAAATGTGTGCCAGCATTAAAACACTGGTACAGAAATTAGTATACCATAAAATTGCAAAATAAGCGAGAGAAAAAGGTCTAAACTTACAAAAACTGCTCTTTTGTGGAATACAGTATTAGAAAGGGATTATCCATGAAAAACAAGGTACGGCAAATTTTTTCCGCCGAAAACTTACGGTATTTTCTTTTGTTGAATCTAGGCTTGATTATCACAGCCGCTGGAACCCATTTGTTTAAAACGCCCAACCATTTCGCCATGGGTGGTACTTCTGGTATCTCCATCATTGGTGCTACCCTGTTCCCCCAGATGAATGTGGGCGATTTTATGCTGGTGGTAAACATTATATTGATTGTTTTGGGTCTTATCTTTTTAGGCAGAAAGGCTATGGGCATTACCATTTATTCTTCTATTGCACTTTCTTTTTTCATTATGGCAATGGAGAAAATCTACCCCATGTCTGCCCCCTTTTCCAACGATGCCATGTTAGAGCTGCTATATGCCGTAATTTTGCCAGCAGCAGGCACTGCCATTGTTTTTAATATTGGTGCCTCCACTGGTGGAACTGATATTGTGGCAATGATTCTTGCCAAATACACCAGCTTAGAAATTGGAAAAGCCTTGCTGATTAGCGATTTTTTCATTGCTGCGGCTACCCTGTACATTTATGATGTTCGCACTGGTTTGTATTGTGTTTTGGGCCTTGTACTGAAAACATTCCTAGTAGATAGTGTAATTGAAAGTATCAACATCCGCAAAAAAGTTACCATTGTATCTGTTCAATCGGAAGAAATTCTAAAATTCATTATGGAAAAATTACATCGCAGTGCAACGGTATATGATGCAGAGGGTGCCTATACCCACAAAAAAATGAAGGTAATTACCACCATTCTTGGCCGTCGACAAGCTGTGGAACTGCGAAATTTCATTCGCAAAACCGACTCCAAGGCCTTTATGAGTATTGTAAACTCCTCCGAAACCATCGGAAAAGGATTCCGGCATATTTAACAAGCTAAAGCAAAAAAGTGATAAACTGTTGACAGGGTAAATAAAAATATGTATCCTTATCAGAAGGTGTTTTTACACAATATTTCCGTACGTTTTCGGAAAGGGAGGGATACAATTTGAAGGAACGAGAAAAATTCGGCTCTCGTTTGGGTTTTATTCTCATTTCTGCTGGGTGTGCCATTGGGCTAGGAAATGTGTGGCGATTTCCTTATATCACGGGTCAGTATGGTGGCGCTGCCTTTGTGCTACTATATTTGTTGTTTTTGCTCATTTTGGGGCTTCCCATTATGGTCATGGAGTTTGCCGTAGGTCGTGCCAGCCAAAAGTCTGTGGCCAAAAGTTTCCATGCATTAGAACCAAAGGGCACAAAGTGGCATCTTCATGCCTATACTGCCATGGCCGGAAACTATTTGTTGATGTTTTTCTACACAACAGTTTGTGGCTGGATGATGTCCTACTTTGTAAAAATGGCCACTGGTGTATTTGATGGAATGGAACCCCAACAGGTAGGCACTGTATTTGATGATATGCTAAGTAATCCCATTCCTATGACAATATGGATGATTGTAAGTGTTGTTTTGGGCTTTGGCATTTGCAGCATGGGTCTGCAAAAAGGGGTAGAGCGCATTACCAAGGCAATGATGTCCTGTTTATTCATCATTATGCTGGTTTTGTGCGTTCGCAGTGTTACCCTGCCAGGTGCTGGGGAAGGCTTGCGGTTCTACCTTTTGCCGGACTTTAGCAAAATGGCAGAACAGGGCATTGGTAATGCAATTTTTGCTGCCATGGGGCAAGCATTTTTCACTTTGAGTATTGGCATTGGATGTCTTGCTATTTTTGGCAGTTATATTGGAAAAGAGCGACGCCTCACAGGAGAGGCCATCAATGTTGCATTGTTAGATACCATGGTTGCATTGCTGGCTGGTTTGGTGATTTTCCCCGCTTGCAGTGCGTTTGGTGTAAGCACAGGCCAAGGGCCGGGACTTGTGTTTGTCACACTTCCTAATGTGTTCAACCAAATGCCTGGCGGAAGAATTTGGGGCAGCCTGTTCTTTGTGTTTATGAGCTTTGCTGCCCTATCCACAGTAATTGCTGTGTTTGAAAATATCATTAGCTTTGCTATGGATTTATGGGGCTGGAGCCGGAAAAAGGCAGTTTGGTTCAATGCTATTCTCATTACCATTTGCAGCATGCCTTGCGTTCTAGGGTTCAATGGTTTAAAAGATATCAAACCATTGGGTTCCACCAGTACCATACAGGATTTAGAAGACTTTATTGTGTCCAACAATCTGTTGCCTTTGGGCAGTTTGGTATATTTGCTATTTTGTGTATCCCGATATGGTTGGGGCTGGGAAAACTTCTTGAAAGAAGCAGATTCTGGTAAAGGAATTGCTTTTCCCAAGCAACTGCGTTTTTATTTCACATGGATTTTGCCCATCATCGTTTTGGTCATTTTTGTTATGGGCTACTGGGATAAATTTGCAAAAGCATAAAAATAGAGCAGCGGCATTTTGTCGGCTGCTCTTTTGTTTCAAAATTTTTACGCAATTTTCCTATACCTTGGTTTTTCTTTTTATGAAAAGTTGTAAAAACCAGAAAATTTTTATCCTTAATAATACTTTTTTTCAAAAAGGTCTTTTCAAATCATACAAATTTGATATAATTTAAATAAAGCCAGCATAGAAATTTTTTATAAGAGTTTGTGTACCTTCTGCGGACGTTTTATCCGCAGATGTTTTTTTGAACAGGAGCGAAATCAATGGGCAAAAAAATCTTACAACTGGAACAAATCTCCAAAAGTTTTGGTGATACAAAGGTTTTAGACCAAATTTCTTTGGAGATTGAACAAGGAGAGTTTATTACTCTTTTGGGAGCCTCTGGCTGTGGCAAAACCACAACTTTGCGCATTATTGCCGGTTTGGAGCATCCCGACAATGGCCGTGTATTGCTCAACGGGCAGGATGTCACCCTTTTCCCTCCAGAAAAGCGAACTGTGAACACTGTGTTTCAGAACTACGCCCTATTCCCCCATATGACTGTGGGAGAAAACATTGCCTATGGGCTAAAGTTAAAAAAATTTTCCAAAGAGCAAATTCAAAAAAAAGTGGCAGAAATGCTGGAACTGGTACAACTAGAGGGCTATCAAAACCGTATGCCCGGCGAACTGTCTGGCGGACAACGGCAACGTGTGGCCATTGCACGAGCTGTGGCAGTAGAACCACAGGTTTTGCTGTTGGATGAACCTCTAGGTGCACTGGACTTGCAACTTCGCCGCCAGATGCAATTTGAATTAAAACGATTGCAAAAACAACTGGGCATTACCTTTATCTATATTACCCACGACCAAGAGGAAGCCTTGAATATGTCCGACCGTATTGCTGTAATGCGAAAAGGACAATTTGAGCAAATTGGAACACCCAACGAAATATACGAAACTCCAAAGACCTCTTATGTTGCCCATTTCGTAGGAGAAGCAAATATTTTGCGGGGCACTGTGGCAGAAGCAGGAGAGAATATCTTGCTGCACACCCCAGCGGGAAGCTTTTCTGCCCATTGCTATGAAGTTGCAGCAGAACTGGGCAAAACTGCCTGTGTGGCTGTGCGCAGTGAACAGGTTTCTTTCCAGCCTGCCGAACAATCTCTCACTGGACTATCTGCGGTTATCCGAGAAAAAACCTTTGCTGGAGGAATGCTGCGAATTGTATTGGAACTTACCGATGGGCAAACTTTGGTAGCAAGCCGCCATGGAATTGACCTGCCAGCTCAGGTAGGCCAACAAATGACCGTATTCTGGGAACCTTCTCAGGCCATTGTTGTGGAGGACAGTGAGGAGGAATTGCCATGAAACAAGCAAAAGCCTCAAAAAAATACTGGGCAACCTTGCTTCCTTTATATCTGTTTACCATTTTATTTGTGGGAGCACCCTTGCTATATATGGTGGTACTTAGCTTTTTACAGCGAGCAGAAAGCTGGGGAGTAACCTCCCAGTTTACCCTACAAAACTACATTCAAATTTTACAGCCTGTTTATCTTTCTACCTTTGCCGATTCTTTAAAATTGGCCTTGATTTCCACCACAATCATTGTTTTCATTGGTTATCCCTTTGGATATTTTATGGCAAAACTTTCCCCCAAAGGAAAGCAACGAATGATGTTGGCCTTGATGGTTCCTTTCTGGACAAATTCTCTGATTCGTTTGTATGGTTGGATTATCATTTTCCGAGCCAATGGCACCTTAGACCAGTTTCTTATGGGCTTACATATCACCAACAGTCCGTTAAAATTGCTGTATACCTACCCTGCTGTAGTGGTAGGAATGGTATATGCCTTGTTGCAATTTATGATTTTTGCTGTATATTCCAGTGCAGAAAAAATGGATTGGTCTTTAGTGGAGGCTGCCAGGGATTTGGGCGCATCCCCTGCCAAAGCATTTTTTACAGTTACCCTAAAACTCACCCTGCCGGGCTTGCTCTCTGGGATTATTCTCACCTTTATCCCCTCTATGGGATTGTTCTTTATAGCAGATATTCTCGGAGGAAATAAGGTTGTTTTAGTGGGTAGCCTCATTCAAGACCAACTGGTAAAAGCCCATAATACTCCCTTTGCTGCGGCCCTTGCTGTGGTATTGATGATAATGACCACCCTAATGATTGCATTGTATCGCAAAGTTTCCGGTGTACGAGATTTGGAGGGATTGCTATGAAAACACGGTCTATCTCCTTTTCTCGGATATTTATGGGAATTGTGCTGGTGGTAATGTATCTTCCCATTGTGTTGCTGGTTATCTATTCTTTTAACGAAAGCAAAATCAGTTCTGTCTGGGGCGGTTTTTCTATAAAATGGTATCAGCAACTTTTTCGGGACAAAGAAATGTTTAAAGCTCTGTGGAATAGCATTATTTTAGGGGTTTCTAGCAGTGTGTGCGCTGCTGTCATTGGTACATTAGGTGCATTTGGTATGACAAAAATTAAATGCAAAGCCAATGGTGTGATGGAATACCTTTCCACTTTGCCCATTATGATTCCTGAAATTATTCTTGCTATGGTCTTTTTGGCTTTCTTTTCTTTGCTGGGGTTGCCCTTTGGAATGACTACCCTCATTCTAGGGCACACCGCTTTTTGTATCCCCTATTGCTTTATGCTAGTCAAAGCCCGTATGGTGGGCGTGGAGGCGGCGCGGGATTTGGGCGCATCGGAATGGCAGGTATTTCGGGATATTACCCTTCCCCTTATTGCTCCTGCTATTGCCTCTGGTATGGTGCTCAGCTTTGCTATGAGCTTTGATGATGTTATTATCAGTTTGTTTGTCACAGGTGTAAATGTAAACACCCTACCCATTCGGGTATACACCCAAATTAAAACAGGGGTAACCCCCGAAATCAACGCCTTATGTAGTTTGATGCTGTTGGCTACGTTGATTTTGGTTGCCCTTTCTACTTGGTTGGGAAAAGAAAAACAATAATGCTATTTTCCACCTTGTTCTATATTTTTAATACAAAGGAGAATGTAAATCATGAAAAAAGCAGTTGCATTTGCACTGTCTGCCGCTATGGCAGCAGGAATTTTTGCCGGTTGCGGTAGTTCTGCCAACCAGCAACCCAAACAGGAACTCAACTTGTTCACTTGGATGGGAATGTTCCCTGATGAAGTATTGGAGAACTTCCAAAAAGAAACTGGAATTACTGTAAATTATTCCAACTTTGATACCGATGAAACCATGTTGCAAAAGCTCTCTCAGGCAAAGGGTGGCGATTATGATTTAATTATCGCAGATGACTACATCATCCAAACTGCTATTGAACAAGGTTTAGTTGCAAAGTTGGATAAAGAAAAGCTAACCAATTTGGACAATGTAAATCCCATTTATCAAAGTCAATTCTATGACCCCGATAATAGCTATACTGTACCTTATGGTGCTGGTGTCCAAACCATTGTATACAACCCCGAAACTGTAAATTTTGAGATTACTGGATACGAGGATTTATGGAACGCCGCTTTGGAGGACAATCTAGCAATTATCGGAAATTATCGTGTTATCAACGGCATGGCTTTAAAAACCATGGGGGAAAGCTACAATACCAATGATGTTGCAAAAATTGAAGCTGCTGGACAAAAATTGCTGGAACTGGCTCCCAATATCCGTTTGATTAAGGACGAGAACACACAGGATGACCTAATTTCTGGCGAGGTAGGTGCTGCAATTATGTACACCAGCCAGGTGACTTTGGCAAAAATGGCAAATCCTGACCTAAAGGTTGTATTCCCCAAGGAGGGCATTGGTTTGGGCATTATGGCTCAGTTTATTCCCAGCCAAGCCCCCAACCCTGATGCTGCTCACCAATTTATCAACTATATCCTTCAGCCAGAAGTAGCAAAACAATGCTTTGAGCATTTGGGCTACTATTCCACCAATAAAGCCGCAGACGAACTAATTTCTGAGGAATACAAAGAGTTTTTGACTCTACCTGACAACTTTACTGCCGATTCCACTGAGATGATTGCTCCCATCTCTGCCGAGGCAGAAGAAGCCCATGTAAAGGTTTGGACAGAATTTAAAAACGCTTGTGGACAATAAACACAACTATAAAAAGGCAGCCTTCCAATAAGGAAGGGCTGCCTTTTTGCTTATTATTTTTTGATTATTAGTTTCCGGGCATCATCCAGAAACGGAAGCTCTGCCCATCGTTTAGCCAAAGCATATGTTCGGGGTGCATGGTTGCGCCCCAGCTATTGTCGCCACCTACGCCCATTTGACCAAAGGCGCAACGGATAACAGTTTTCACCGGTTGAGGCAGGTCATAGCAATGACGAGCACTTTCCAACTCCATGGGGGTATAGGGCAGTGCCGAGAAGTGCATTCCTTCTCCAGTAAAGGTAATGCTGTTGTCTTGGTCTGTGAGGGTTGCTTCATATACTTCTGTACGACCGCCACATTCTTGGGGAATCACATATTGAGAAACATTTTCTTCCACATTGAAAGCAAACCGTCCCAAACGAGCACCAGTGCTGCGGTCAAGGGTGCATTCCAAAGGCCCATTGCCGAAGTAATCTATCTCCCCATTGCGGGAATCCAGCTGTAACATCATTCCAAATTCAGGCAAGGCGGTTTTCTTACCCTTCCAAGTGAGGCAAACTTCTACCCGTCCATTGCTGTCAGCGGTATACTCTACCACTACACGGTCATCTTCTCCACCGGGGATTTGATATTCTGCACGAATGACAGGCATAGAACCGCTGTCATCTGCGGTACAACCGAGGCATTTTGCTCCTACCCCTGCGGACATCCAACGGGCATAGTCGAACAACATGGTGCAACCACGGTCATTATCTGTAGAGGCACGCCAGAAATTCAATTGTGCTGGTTGACGCAACCATTCCTTATCCCCTACACGATAGGAAACCATTGCGCCACTACCCCTTGCCACCAACAAAGAGAAGTTTTCTCCTTGCAGTCCATAGGTATATCCACCCTTTACAAGTTTTGCTTTTACTTTGCTTTGAGGCAATTCGCTTTCCTGATGGATAACCATTTGACCAAAGGCAACCTCATAGCCCTTTTCTGCCCAGAGGGTATCCTCTTTCAATAGAAAAGCTGCATCTACAGAGATATGCTCTCCCTGTTGGGGAATGGCGAAAGGCAAAGGCAATTCAATGGTTTCGCCGGGCTGTGCTTGTGCATCCAGCAGCACTTCTTTTTCTAGCCAACCATCCTGATACAACCGCACAACCAAATCATACTGGGACAAATCACTGAACAGGGTACGGTTGGTAATGCTCAAGCCTTCCTCTGTTACATCCAGCACAAAGTCTTGATAACAGGCTTTTACCTCCTGCATTTTGGGGCTGTTTTTGCGGTCGGCATAAACCAAACCATTGACACAGAAATTATAGTCAGAGGGTGCATCTCCATAATCTCCGCCGTATGCTAAAAATTCTTTTCCATCGGGGCCTAGTTTTTTCAATCCTTGGTCAATGTAGTCCCAGATAAAACCGCCCTGATAGCGAGGCTCCTGCCAAGCATATTCTGTGTAATAATCCAATGCACCATTGCTATTGCCCATGGCATGGCTATACTCACACAAAATAAAAGGCTTTTGGGGATTTTTCTCCAAAAATTCTTTTACCCCTGCCATGGGTGTATACATCTGGCTTTCCATGTCTGAGATATCAGGATAACTGCGGTCATTGAATACCCCTTCATAGTGCACCAGACGGCTATTGTCCCGCTTGCGGAAATAGTTACTCATCTCCCAGATATCTTTTCCGCCATAGCTCTCATTGCCACAGCTCCAAATCAAAATACTGGGGTGGTTTTTATCCCGTTCCAGCATACTTTGGGCACGGTCTAAAATGGCTTCCTGCCATTGGGGATGGTTGGCAGGAATTGCCTGCTGAGGGGTATGGCCTCCGACAATTTGCCATGTACCATGAGTTTCTAGGTTGGTCTCGTCAATGACATACAAACCATATTCATCACACAGGTCATAAAATTCGGTACGGTTGGGATAATGGCTGGTACGAACAGCATTCATATTGTGCCGTTTCATGTTTTTAATATCCCACAGCATATCCTCCATAGTAACGGTTCTGCCTGTGTTGCAGTTCCATTCGTGGCGGTTTACCCCTTTGAATACAATTCTCTTGCCATTGAGCAACATAAGCCCATCTTTTAATTCAAAGCGTCGGAAACCAGCTTTTCCGTTTACAATTTCTACACAGCCATCCACATCTTCCACTTGGATGGTATAGTCGTACAAATTGGGATGTTCTGCACTCCACAGATCGGGAGAATCTAGCTCCAACTCTATCTGGGCAGTTTCCTCCTGTGAAGAAAAGTCCTTACAAACGGTTTTTCCAAAGGCTGTGAGGCGCAATTTGTAATTGCCTTCTGCCTTCATTTTGCAATTCATTTGCAAAATACCTTTGTTAAAGGTATCATTCAACAGGGCTTTTGTTTCCAAATCTTGAATATGTACTCTTGGGGTGGTGGTGAGGAATACGCTGCGGAATAAACCAGAGAACCGCCAAAAATCTTGGTCTTCCAGCCAGCTTCCACTACAAAAACGAAATACCTGCACAGTCAGCCGATTTTTGCCTTGTCGAATATGAGGTGTCAGGTCAAATTCTGCTGGGGTAAAGCTATCCTCGCTATATCCCACAAATTCCCCATTGCACCATACAGCCAACGCACTATCTGCACCATCAAAACGAATCTGGGCATTTTCCCATTGGCAAGGCAAGGAAAAATCCAGTGCATAGGTTCCAATGGGGTCATACTGCTCTGGTACTTGGCCGGGCTGCAAATCTTCATGGCCATCCCATGGATACATAGTGTTGACATAGTGAGGTGTGCCATATTTGCCATTGCCTTGCAGTTGAATCATGCCGGGAACTATAATGTCATCCCAATCGCTAATGTCACAGCTTTCCTTATAAAAATCTGCTGGAACATCTGCCGGAACCATTGCATAATGGAACTTCCACAAACCATCCAACTGGATTTGTGTGGGATAGTTTCCCACAATGGTGTATTTGTGGGAAGAATGGGCTGGCAGACGGTTTACCTGAAAAACCGTAGGGTCTGTTCTCCATGCAGGGTTGAAATTCATTGTTTCCATCTCCTTTTCAGAAAAGATATATTGAAGTTTTGCGAACAACGTCCACAAAACAAAAAGCGAAACAGCCCCTTTTCCCTAAGATTTCAGAGTTTTGGTGCTGTTTCGCAAAGTGCAATTTTTAGGAAACTGGGCGAAAAATACTTCTTACCAGTACAATTTCCAATCTTTTACAAAGCGGGTCAATGCTTCCATATAATAATAGTCGCCCCAAGATACACACTCATCTACGCCAGCATTGGTACAGGTGTTGTAGGGAGTCTTTTTGGCATAAGTGCCATGTTCTACCAAACCACAACCCACAGGGCCAGATTTTACAGCATAGAAGTCCACCATGCTCTTCATCATCTGAGAAGCTAAACGGATGTACTCTTGCGACTCTTGCTCTTCCACATATTTTGCCATCTCCAACAAACCACAAGCAACAATGGCAGCAGAAGAAGAATCACGGGGCTCCTCGTCGCCACTGATAAAGGTCATATCCCAGTAGGGAACCAAATCCTCAGGCAGACGAGTGAGGTAATAATCCAGTACAGTACGGAATTTTTCAATGTACTCAGGGTTTTTGGTGTAACGGTAGCTGATGGCAGTACCATATACACCCCACGCCTGTCCACGAGCCCAGCAAGAATCATCCTTGTAGCCTTGGCAGGTAGCACCATGGTCAGGTTCGCCAGTTTCGGGATTCATGAAGAAGGTGTGGTAGGTGCTTCCATCGGGACGAATGGAATACTTCAGGCAGGTGGTAATATGGCGATGGGCAATATCATTGTATTTCTGGTCGCCAGTTACCTCACTTGCCCAGTACAAAAGGGGCAGGTTCAGCAAACAGTCGATAATAAAGCGATAGTTCTCTTTTGCACCAAAAGCACCCCATGCTTGAATGAACTGGCCTTTTTCCTGGAAACGGCTGATAAGCTGGTCGGCAGCTTTCAGAGCAGCTTCCTTTGCCTTTTCATCACCAGTCAATTTATAGGCAGCCACACAGGAGGGAGTGTACAAGAATCCCATATCATGATGGTCTACCTCGATTTTTTTCTCAATGCGCTCTTTAAAGCTATCTACCATGTGCAAAGCAGCCTGCTTCAACTGGTCATCTCCAGTGTGCTCCCAAGCCAGCCAAACCTCACCGGGCCAGAAACCAGTAGTCCATTCCACATTGTCGATGGGCTCATAAATGCCATTGGTGGAGGAATGATTTTGGCACTTGTCGGTATAGGTGGGCAGGTTTTGTTTTACAATAGAGCAAGCAATGTCCAATGCTTTATTTGCTTCCTCTTTGGTCAACAAAGGATTTTCAAAACGCTTCATTCATTTTCCCTACTTTCTTTTTGCTTTGGCTTCTTTCAGCCACACGTTCTACTTGCCTCTATTCTAACTTTTTCACCAAAAGGTTTCAACTACTTTTCATAAATTTTTTTCTTTTTCTTTTGCATAAATATCCTTTTCTTTTCACCTACTATAATTTTTTCACAAAATTTCAATATTGACATTGTTACAAAGATGGATTAGCCTATAGGCAGCGATGCAATTTTTTGCAAAAAGAGCAATAAGGAGAATGTGTTATGTTTTGTGAATGTCTTTGCAATCTACCAGCAGAACTTCACCCTTGGGAACCCTGCCCCCCCATCCAACGACAAGACCTTTGGCAGGCTCTTCCTCTGTCTACCCGTCAGCGAGTAATCGCCGGCGGAGAACATTTTTTAAAGCAAGAATTGCCCCATTTGACTGCCAGTCAGTATCTATCCTTTACCCGTTGTGGCAGCCGAACCACCTACGAAATCCCCTATTTCTTGCGCCGCAGAATACTTTGTCATTTAGTGGCTGCGGAATGTTGTGAAAATCAGGGCCGCTTTTTGGATAGAATTGTAGATTTACTATGGATGCTATGTGAAGAAAGTGGATGGCAGGTACCAGCACACAATACATATATCCGTGATACCCCACAGCTTCCCCTACCAGACACACAACGCCCCATTATTGACCTATTTGCTGCCGAAACAGGTGCCTTGCTTGCAATGACCTGTTGCGGGAACCCTTGGACAACATCAGCCCTAGCTTGTGCCAACGAGTTGCACAAGAGCTGGAGCACAGAATTTTCTCCCCCTATCTCAACTGTCACTTTTGGTGGATGGGACGAGGACAAGAGATGGTAAACAACTGGACACCTTGGTGTACGCAAAATGTTTTAGTTGCGGCATTTGCCACCCCTTTGGACGAGGTAACCCGAAAATCTATTCTTCGAAAAGCTGCTTGTAGCTTAGATAGCTTTGTAGGGCAATATGAGGAAGATGGTTGCTGTGACGAAGGGGCGCAATATTATGGGGCGGCTGCCGTTTGTCTGTTTGGAGCTTTGGAAGTGCTGGCGGCAGTTGCTCCCGAAGCCTTTGCCCCTTTGTGGCAACAACCCAAACTTCACGCCATGGCAGAGTTTATAGAAAAGGTTCATGTGGCGGATAAATATTATCTCAATTTCTCTGATTGTTCTCCCGTAGCAGGCCGGCGCACCGGGCGAGAATACCATTTTGCAAAACAAATGCAGTTGTCCAACCTGATGGCCTTTGCTGCCGAGGATTTTCAAAAAGACCCTGACCCAGATATGTTGGATGATGCTTACCTATCCGGCGGAATTAACCTCTATTATATGGTTCTGCAAGTATTTAGTGAGGAGGAAATTTCTCACTGTACCTTGCAGTATCATCCTGTTGAGTCCTGCTATTTTCCATCCACTGGGCTTCTTGTTGCACGAAAGGGGCCCTATGTGCTGGGGGCAAAAGCTGGCTGCAATGATGACAGCCATAACCACAACGATACCGGAAGCATTACCCTATACAAAAATGGACAACCATTCCTCATTGATATTGGTGTAGAGAATTATACAAAAAAGACCTTCTCCCCCCAACGGTACGAAATTTGGACAATGCAAAGCCGTTGGCACAACCTTCCCAGTTTTCAGGGCATTGACCAGCTTGCCGGGCCACAATATTGCGCCAAAGACGTGCAATGCAACCTTTCCCCTGAACAGGACAGCCTACAAGCAGACATTGTCAATGCCTATCCCCCTATAGATGGGCTACAGTATTACCGTAGAAAATCTGTCCTCACTGCACAGGGGCTTACAATGACAGATGAAACCGACTATCCCCATGAAGTAACCTTGACTTTGATGTTCCGCCAGCAACCAACCATAGAAAATAACCGAATTATTGTGGAGGGGCTGGGCAGTGTAACTTGTTCAGATTGCACACTGGAGATAGAGCCTGTAAAGGTGACAGATTCCCGTTTGTTGGTGGCATGGCCAGAAACCATTTGGAAAGTGACTGTTCGATTTACCCACACTTTTACAATCACTGTTCAATAAACACAAAAAGGGACTTTGCCGCATTTGGCAAAGCCCCTTTCTTTTATGAATGGTGTGGATGTTTTTTCTTTTTAAAGGTTTTTCCCAAAATACGTTTTGCCATCTTCCACAATCCTGCAAAATTCAGCACCAAAACCACAACTGCGCACAGGGTGCACCATACCGGCCACCACTTTACCTGCAAAATCATCAGGGTACATTCCAACGCCAACAGTCCTGTGTTTATTGTTAGCATTCCTACAGAAAACTCTACTTTTAACAATCCGCTGGTATTGACAGCTCGAAGAGCAAACACACTAACATAACTGAAAAATGTTGCCAAAGCGGCTCCTGTTACCCCCAAAAATGTTATAAAAATAAGGTTCAGTACACAGTTGACCAGTGCTCCAACTGCGGAGGTAAACAGAGAAAGCCCTGACCGCTTTTCCACCACATAAATACTGTTTAAAAAGCCAGAAAAACAGCTATAAATGGTCGCCATTACCAAAAACGGGGCATACAACCATGCCTCTGCATCATCGCCCTTTAAATACATTCCATAAAAGGGCTTGCATAGCAAAATTAGAATGGCTCCTCCAATAAACATGGTACTTTGATAGGCGGAAAAAATCCGGCTAAAAAACACCTCTCTGCCCTCTTTTTCGGTTACGGCGGAAAGTTGCCACGCATCATTAAAGATATATGCTGCCATCTGCACTGCTTGGGCCAATACATAGCTGTATCCCAACAAACCAGCCAATCGCTTTCCATCTTCCAACATATTGGTGACAAAAATCACATCACTGGAGTTGGTAATATTCCAGCACATCAAAGAAGGAACCAACGGCAAGGCATAGCGCAACATCTGCCCCATTAGGGAGTGGTTGTATCTTGCAGGGCGGAT
>ERZ1643251.2583-NODE-2583-length-18210-cov-8.119086_pt1 | contig 18210 bp, 20 predicted proteins | sample MGYA00579261_ERZ1643251 | MGnify/ENA primary metagenome ERZ1643251 (study PRJEB29033, sample SAMEA4952267) | chicken gut metagenome | biome: Broiler Chicken; feature: Gastrointestinal Tract; material: Caecum | place: Ireland | collected 2018 | study: Broiler...
TAAAAGAAAAGTATAAGGATGGTGATATCATGGCATTTGCTAAAAAAGCAGAAGATTTATCCAAAGACACAAGATTTATCAACTATTACAACATCGAAGAGATGCATGAAGCAGAGAAACAAGACTTTTATAATACTGGTAAACTGGATGGAAAACTTGAAGGCGAGCATCAACGTAGCATAGAAATAGCTAAAAACATGCTAGATTTAGACATTGACATCGATAAAATTGTAAAAGCAACCGGTTTATCAGAAGAAGAAATCAGTCATTTAAAAGAGTCATCTGATAAAAGTTCCGAAGAAAAATAGTATCAAACGCTAACTTTTTTCACGTACTTTTTTATTATCACACATAAAAAAACTCTCAAATAGTTGCTTTATTGAGAGTTTTCGTTTACAATGCGAGTAGATGGAAAAAAGAGATTGCCTCATTAAACCATATACATATTTCCGTCCGCATCATAATCATCTTTCGTATAGAAAGTAGAGCCTTCGAGTTTATTTAAACGAGCATCAAGTCGATTAATACTTCTTTCTAATTTGGCAATTCTACTCTCTAATTCACTAAAAGTAGAATGATTATTAGCCATTCCGTTGCCATCATTATTATATAAAATAGGTAATTGAGTTGGCATATTTTGGGCGGCATAAAATTGGGAACTAGCAGCATTCACACTAGGCATCCCCATATTCATATTTGGCATCATATTTGGCATCATGTTTGGCATATTCATACCTCCCATACTATCTCCCGTTGCGCTCATATTAAAATTAGAACTCCCAAAAAAGGAATTACGGTCTTTTTTCATAAAAAGCCTCCTCTAAAATAAGTATATGAAAATAATAGAAAGAAGTGATAACATGCGTTTAAGAAAAGTAAAAAATGCAAATGAAAGATTAGAGAAAAGCCCTTATTTTCTAAAAAATCCTGAAGAATACAAAGGAAAATTTAAAGAAGTGTTCCAAAATGAAAACAGTATTCATTTAGAAATAGGTATGGGAAAAGGTGCCTTCCTAATTGAGATGGCCAAAACTTTCGAAGATATAAACTTTATTGGTGTCGAAAAGTATGATAGTGTGCTAGTAAGAGCAATTGAAAAAGCCGATGAACTAAAACTTTCCAATATAAAATTTATATGCTATGATGCTGCGAATATCGATGAAGTATTCAACCACGAAATCGACCTTTTATACTTAAATTTCTCAGACCCATGGCCTAAAAACAGAAATGCCAAAAGACGCCTTACTCATGAAAACTTTCTAAAAAAATATGACACTATCTTTAAACAAAGTCCTCATATCAAATTAAAAACAGACAATATAGGATTATTTGCATTTAGTTTAGAAAGCCTAAGCAAGTATGGATATACTTTAGAAAAAGTAAGCCTTGATTTAGCTGGGGAAGATTTATTCAATATAGAAACAGAATATGAACAGAAATTTACAAGTTTAGGATATAAAATTAATTATGTAGAAGCAATCAAAAAAGAAAAGTAGGAGAGTATATGTTTTGTAAAAATTGTGGAAAAAGATTAGATTATCAAGAAACGGTTTGCCCAAGATGTGGCAAGAAAGTAGAAGAACAAGAAAAGTCTCCAGAAAAAACCCAAGAACAAGTTTATCCAGTTTCTAAAAAATGGTTCATTATTTCATTTCTGGTACTCCCGTGTATCTTTGGAATATGGTGTACTACAATAGGAGTTCATTATTATATTGCCCTAGCGTTGTCAATCGTTGGTATTGTAGCTTCTAAAAAAACAGAACCAACCGGTAGCCATCTTACCAAAATTAGCAAATGGTTAAACTATATATTTCTCGGGATCACTTTATGGATACTAGTAATTGATTTTATTATGCATATCACATAACAATCACAAGACATAATCTCAAAAACAAAGATTATGTTTTCATTTTCTTCCATTTTACATTTTGTCATTTTTTTGGTATACTGTAATGGCAAATAAGGAGAAATTATGAAAAAGAAATTAGTAGGCCTATTATTAATAATTTTCTTTAGTTGTGGTTGTACTTCAATAGAAAGCCAGTCTTACGAAGACATTATTGATAGCACACTTAGAAACACGATTAGAACCACAAATATTACAAGAGCAGGATATAAATATTATTTGCCACAAGGAATGCGACTTATTGAGTATGAAGGCAGTAATGAAATCATTTCTCACAACAACGATACCTACTACTTATATGTCGATTATGTAAGTTATTACAACAAAGTGGTAGAAGAATATGAAGAAAAAACCGATGTGGTATATAGCAAGGCATTAAAAAATGGCGATTCCTTTGGATATATAGAGATAAAAAATACTTCAAACGACAAATATTTTATTGAAATCATGTATAATTATGCTAAAATAGAAGTGATAGTAGATGAGGAAGAAGCAAATGTAGCCATTGCGTATGCGACAAGCATTCTTTCTTCAATACAATATCAGGATACTGTTCTAGAAGGACTAATGGGAGACGATGCATTAAGTGCCAACGAAGTAGAACACAACATCTTTGAAAGCGCAGATACAGAAAGTGAGTACCTAGAAATTGTAGAAGAGTATGGAACTTATGAAGAAGAATCGGATAGTACAGTCGATCCAGACTTCATTCGTAGATAAAGAAGGCAGGGAAGAGTATGGGATTATTTAATAAATTAAAAAATGTTCTTTTTGAAGAGGAAGAAATAGAAATTCCAGTAGAAGAAGAAAAACCAAAAATAAAACCAAAAAAGGTAGAAGCAGAAAAGAAACCGTTAGAAAGAAAAAGAAATATTTATGAAAGCGAAGTCGCAGATGATACCCCAATTGTCAGTGACTCAAGTCTTTTTAAAGCTGAGAAAACCTTCGATTTCCCAGTATTTGACGACCAAGAATTTGAAAGCATGAAAGTCTCTACGAAAAAAGAAGAAAAAGAAGAACCAAAGAATATGGGAATTAACCTAATTGATTATGACCGACCAAAGATTAAAAAAGAGAAAAAAGAAAGAACTCCAGAAATAAGAGGAAGAGCTTACGATGCCAAAACAACTGCCGAAATTGCTACTAGAAAATTTCAACCATCTCCTGTAATTTCCCCTGTGTACGGAGTACTAGATAAAAACTATAAAAAAGAAGATATTGTAGTAGTAAAAGAAGATAAGAAAAAATTTGATGTAGATGACGCTAGAAAAAAAGCATTTGGTACCTTAGAAGACGATATTGAAAAAACATTAGCAGAAAAGCCAAAGCATAAAGAACCAGTATTAGAAGAGGAACCCAAAAAACAAGAAAAGGTTACTAAAATAGAACCGGAGCCTGAAAAAACAATTGATGAACTTTTAGAAGAAACATCTTTTGCAACAATTGATGTTCCAGAAGAAGAAAATATCGAGATGGAAACGGTAGAAACAGAACCAGTAGAATTAGAAGTATTAGATAAAGAAAAGAAAGTAGACCCAAAAAAGAGTATCGAAGAAGATACCTTGGAGAATGACTTATTTGATTTAATAGATTCTATGTATGAAGATAGGGAGGATGAATAATATGAGTTTTTTACTAGAATTTTTACCAATTATCATTTATATTTTATTAATTATTATCTTGCTAATAGGAATTGTTTTAGCGATTAAGTGCCTAATTACATTAGATAAAGTAGAAAGAGTAGTAGACAATGTCAATGATAAAATCAGAGCATTAGATGGTGTTTTCCATATCATTGACTCTACAACAGACCGCATTGTTTTAATCACAGATAAAGTAATTGAGGGCATCATGTCATTAGTAACCAATTTATTTGCTCCTAAAAAAGATAAAGTTGCAAAAACAAAGAAAGTATCCAATAAGGGAAAAGAAAATGAATCAAAGTAAATTTGGTCATTTTTTAACTGGAGCTTTAATTGGCGTTGGATTAGGAATATTACTAGCACCCCGAGCAGGATCTGAAACAAGAGAAGATTTAAGAAAATCTTTTAAAAACCTAACAGATTCCATTAAAAATATTGATATCGAAGCTACAAAAGCACTCTTTCTAGATAAATTATCAGAAATTCAAACCAATTTATCTACCATAGATGCCAAAGAAGCAGTAAGTACAATCCAAGAAAAAACCAAAATGATTGAAAAAGAATGTGATGAACTGATTAAAGCATCACAAAAAGAAGAAATACCAGCTGTAGAAAAAGCTGCTTTAGAAATGAAACAAAAAACAACTGCCTTAGCGGAAGAAATGATTGAAAATATTGAAAAAGAAAATCAAAGCGAAACTATAGAAGAAAAAAAGGAAACAAAACAAAAGAAACAACCAAAAACGAAAAAAACAAATAAGAAAAAAAGTCCTAAGAAAAAGAAAAACTAGGGCTTTTTTAAATTTCAAAAATAGGTATTTATCCCATGCATAATTTTTCTTCTTTCATAAGCTACTTACGAGAGGAGAATGTATATGTACCCATATAACGGAAGACGAGTAAATAACGGGGACCGATTTGTATTTCCATTTTTAACCGGTGCATTAGTAGGAGGAGCTGCTGTAGGCCTTACTAGACCAAGACCAATTTACAATGTGGCACCACAACCTTATCCAATGTATCCACCGCCACCACCACCAAGACCTTATCCTATGCCTTATGGAAATTATTCTTACAACGTTTATTATCCAAACTACTAAAAAAGACAACCTTATCTACAGTTGTCTTTTCTATTACAATAATTGATCAATATATTTTTTTAATTGTTTTGCATCAGAGCCAAAAATAATTTTTAATTGATTATCTATCTCTACAATTCCTTTGGCACCCATCTTGGTAATCCCGTCTTTATCCACCTTAGAAACATCTTTCAAGATAACTTTAAAACGGGACATATTACATTCTGCATTTACAATATTGTCTTTTCCACCAAGACAAACTAAAAGCTTATTTGCCTCTAAATTAAAATCTTTCTTCATTAATTTTACAACAATTAATGAAATAAAAAGTAAAACAACAATTATAATCAAATAAATTAACCATTGATCCATATTTATCAACCTCATAAAAATTATACTATAAAAATATGAAAAATGCACTATTTTTAAACTTTCACATAAATTAATAGTGAGAGTATAGGAAAGGGGAATATGTATGAATAATAATACATCTTCAAGTTGCATATCTGAAATACTAAACGTAATCTTAGTTTTACAACAAAATGCTTGCCCAGATAACTGCTTAGACTCATGTGATAGACCTGTTTTAGGTGGCGGGCCAAATTGCTTAATTTGTAATACTAGACCAATTCAGTTATTTCTATGCGGCGCAAATGGAGTAGCACTTACCATGCCAACAACCAAAGATCCTGTAACAGGCGGGACTACTTCTTCAGTATTTCGTGTAGAAAAAGTAGACAACAATTGCTGTACCTGCCGTGTATTAGAAGAAAATCCAGATTCAACAAGTTTAAATCCGTATGTTGCTACAAATTCATTCTTCACTGTAGACCTTAGTTGTGTTTGTGCAATTCGTTGCTTATCAGATACATTCGTAGAATGTGTTTAAAAAAGAAGTTTCATCTTCTTTTTTTTTGGAATTTATGTTACATTTAAGATAGGAAAAGAAAGAATGTGAACATATGAATAAGCCAATAAGAAAAGCAGTAAGAACATTTTTAATAAAAGAAAATAAAGTAGTAATTATAAAATACAAAACAAAAGAACAACTAGATTATATCGACATTCCAGGAGGAAAAATCGAAGCACAAGAAACACCCTTAGAAGCCGCTCAAAGAGAATTTAAAGAAGAAACAGGAATGACTGTATCTAATCTAAAATATATTGGTACAGCAGTTGTAGAGTATCCAAAAAAAATATTCGATTTTACGTTGTTCCTAGCTAAAGATTACCAAGGTATCCCTCAAAACTTTGAAGAAAATGAAAGTATGTGGGAAAATGTTGATAAAATCTTAGAATATGATAAAAGTTTTCCTTCTATAAAAATTCTAGAAAACTTAGAAGAAGAAATTCATTTAAAAATAATATGTGATGAAAATCATACAATCATAAATTTAAAAAAGGAGTGTTAAAATGAAGTTAATATCATGGAATGTCGCAGGATTAAGAGCCTGTTTAAAAAAAGGATTTGCCGACTTTTTTACAAGGATAAATGCAGATATTGTTTGCTTAGAAGAAACAAAAGTAACAATGGAAGAATTAGAATTTAAACCAGAGGGATATGAAATCTATTTAAATCCAGCCGAGAAAAAAGGATACTCTGGTGTAGCCGTATATACACGTATTCATCCTTTAAATGTATCTTATGGAATGGGAATAGATTGCCACGATCACGAAGGAAGAATAATAACTTTAGAATTTGCTGAGTTCTTCTTAATTGCCATGTATGTTCCAAATTCCAAAAGAGAGCTAGTAAGATTAGACTACCGTATGGAGTGGGAGAAAGATTTTAGAGAATATCTACAAAAATTAGAAAAACAAAAACCAGTAATTTTCTGTGGTGATTTAAACGTAGCCCATAAAGAAATTGATATAGCAAATCCCAAAAGTAATTTAAGAAGTGCCGGTTTTACAATTGAGGAAAGAACAGAATTTTCTAAAACCTTAGAGCTAGGATACATTGATTCTTATCGTTATTTCAACCCAGAAAAAGTAATTTATTCTTGGTGGAGTTACTTAGGCTCAGCACGTGAAAAAAATATCGGGTGGCGTATCGATTATTTCGTTGTCTCAAAAAAACTAGAGAAGAATATGAAAGATGCCAAGATTTTAAATGGTATTTATGGCAGTGACCATTGCCCAATCGAACTAGACTTAGAAATTTAAAAAAATGTCGAAAAGAAGTTCTCAAAAGAAAGTGTTTATGTTATATTATAATTAGGAGGTAAATGAGTTTATGAATCAAAATTTACAGAATGAAAATAGCACACCATTGGAAACACAGAATGTGACACCAAATGTGCCACAAAATAATATGGAAGGAGAAGCAAAACCAAAAAAAGCCAACAAAAAGATTGTGATCGGAGTCATTGCAGTATTAGTCGTTGCTATCATTGCAGTAGTAGTAGCCAAAGTATTTTTTATAAATGACCCAAAAGAAGTATTTGAAAGTTCTATTACAACATTATTCGATTACATGGAGCAAAAAACAAATGAATATGTACCGAATGAAATGAATTTAGAAGAAAATGACCTAATGATAAATGGAACAATTTCTTTTAATACAAATCAAGATTTAGGAGAACTAGAAGACTTAAAAAATTATTCAGTAGATTTAGAAATAGGAGTTTCTTTAAAAAATGAAATTTTAAAAGCAAATATAGGACTATTAGAAAATAGCCAAGATTTCTTAGCAGCAAACGTTTTTGTTCAAGATGGACATGCTTACATAAAAATGCCAGAACTATTAAATGAAACTATAGATAATGGAGAATACGATTGGGATTCTTCTGTCAGTGTAACAAGTCCAACTTACACAAAAGAAGATTACTTAACAATCATTCGTGGAACAAAAGAAATGTTAATTGCGAGCATCAACAAAGAAAAAATTACAACTCAAAAAGACATTACATTAGAAGGTAGCTCTGAAAAAGTAACAGAAATTACATATGCAATTGACAAAGAAACATATAACGAAATGTTAAATAGTTTCTATAATTACATGACCAATCATAATGACTATGTAGAAGCATTAGCCAAAGTCACCAGTAGTGATGCCGAAACAATTTTAGAAGCAGTGGGAGAAGCTAGAGAAAATAATTCTTATGAAGGTGGTATTAAAATTAGTATTTACACTAAGGGATTACAAAACGAAATAATAGAAGCAGTCATTGACGATGGAGAAACCTCTATAAGAGTAAAAATTGATGGTGATAAATACACTTTATTAAACAATAATAATAGCTTTACACTAAGAGAAGAGGATAACATTCTAACAATAGATTATGATGTAGAAGATTACACAGGAACAATAACAATTGAAAATAAAGGTGCTAAAGAAAATTCAAATGCATATACGGTAAATGTGCTTATGAACAATGAAGATGTATCTTTTGAACTCGCTATGGATCTTGGAACAAACTATGATGCCAATCTAGAAAAAGAAGAATTAGGAACAGTAATAGATATCAATGCTTTAACAGAAGAACAAAGTGCCACAATCTTAAACAATTTACTGACAAAAATAAAAGGAACTCCATTTGAAACCCTTTTAGAGTACTATATTATTTCACAATCTGATGATACTGATAATAACTATACTTACTAAAATTACGAAACGGCTTAACAAAATAAAGCCGTTTTTAAAAATCTAAAAATTATGACAAGAACTCTTTACTCTTTTAAAGCTAAGAAATTTCTAAAAAAAATTGCAAAAAAAGATTGACAAACTAGGAACTTTCGATTAGTATATAATCACCAATTCACTTGAGAAGGCGAATTGGTGCTAGTATCACACTAGTCAACCCCTTTTTATTCTTTTAAGGAAGAGCCTTCAGGGAGCTCTTCTAAGTTGTCAACAAAAATCTATCAAACACTGGTAGATTTTTTACTTTTCTAGAAAATATTTAGTATAATAGATGTGGTGAAATATATGGACTTACAACAGTTAAAAGGGGTAGGAGAAAAAACAATTGAACACTTCTATCAAGCAAATATTTACAATTTAGAAGAACTAGTCTCTTACTACCCTTATAAATATCAGATTTTACAGCCCGATACTTTAGAAGACTCTGATGAAAAAGTAACACTTACTATCAATGCAACTGTTACAGATCCAGGAAAAGTATCTTATATTCGTAAAAATTTTAATTCATTACGTTTTAAAGTAGAAAGTTATGGAAAAATTATCAACGTAACAATTTTTAACCGTGCTTTTTTAAAAACACATTTAAAAGTGGGAAAAGAAATTACATTAATTGGAAAATACAATAGTAAAACAAATACCTTTACAGCCAACGATATCAAGTTATCCAAATTAGAAGGTACTGAAATTATCCCAGTGTACCATTTAATTAAAGGCTTAAAAAATAATACCTTGCATACCTTGATAAAAGAAGCTTTAAAAGAAGCTGGAGTAGCAGAATATATACCAGAAAGATATCAAGAAAAATACAAACTCCTTCCTAAACATGAAGCATTAAAAAAAATTCATACACCAGAAAATACAGAGGATATAAAAGAAGCAAAAAAAACACTAATTTATGAAGAACTATTTATATTTATGTTTAAAATACAATACTTAAAATTACTAAAAGAAAAAGAAGTAGGAATAAAAAAAGAGTTTCCCATGGAAGCAGTGGAAGACTTTATTGCAACCCTTCCATTTATGCTAACCAATGACCAAAAAAAAGGAGTATTAGAAAGCCTTCAAGATTTATCTTCTCCTAAAAAAATGAACCGTCTTTTACTAGGAGATGTTGGTTCTGGAAAAACAATTGTCGCGACCGTTTTATTATACGCCAATTACTTAGCTGGTTTTCAAAGTGCCTTTTTAACTCCGACAGAGATTTTAGCAACCCAACACTTTTTATCCATAAGAGAACTATTTAAAAAAACAGAAATTCATATCGAATTGTTAATTGGAAGTATGACCAAAAAAGAAAAACAAAAAATTGTTGAAAAAGTAAACAAAGGAGATGTCGATATTTTAATAGGAACGCATGCAATCCTTTCTGAAAAACTTGTATTTCCTCATCTTGGATTAATTGTGACAGATGAACAACATCGTTTTGGAGTTTCCCAAAGAGAATTCTTAGGAGTGAGAAACGAAGTACCTGATATGCTTTTTATGAGTGCTACTCCAATTCCAAGAACGTATGCCTTAACCATTTACGGGGATATGGATACGACCCTAATAAAAGAAAAACCTCAAGGAAGAAAAGACATTATAACAAAAGTGGTCAAAGAGTCAAATCTAAAAGAAGTATTATTAAAAATTTTAGAAGAAATAAAACAAAATCATCAAGTATACGTTGTAGCCCCAATGATTGAAGAAAATGAAGATAAAAACTTAAAAGATGTTTACTTATTAAAAGAGAAATTTGACTTAGCATATCATAGCAAAATACCTATAGGTGTGTTGCACGGAAAACTAAAAAAGAACGAAAAAGAAAGTGTCATGCAAGAATTTAAAATTGGTCGGACAAAGATACTAATTTCTACCACTGTAGTAGAAGTAGGAGTAGACGTAAAAAACGCTACTGTGATGGTCATATTTAATGCTGAACGTTTTGGCCTTGCAACCCTCCACCAATTAAGAGGAAGAGTAGGAAGAAACGATTTACAGTCTTATTGCTACTTAATTTGTAACGAAGAAAAAGAACGACTAAAAGTACTAGAAGAGAGTAATGATGGCTTTTATATTAGTGAAAAAGACTTTGAATTTCGTGGGGAAGGAGATCTATTTGGTACCCGTCAAAGCGGTGATATGACATTTAAAATTGCTAATTTAAAGAGAGATTACAATGTTTTATTAGCCGCTAAAAAAGATGCCCAAGAATTTTTAGAAACAAAAAATTATGAAAAAGATTTCAAGTATCAAAAAATTATCAAAGAAATTGATTTTACTAATTGACAAATTTCAAAATCCATAATATATTTTATATAGCATAGCAATTACGCTATGCCGATACACATTCACGATGAACTGAGTGTGTGTCTACAAACCCCCTGAAGAGGCCATTAATTTGGCCTCATTTTTTGTTTTTCCCTTTATTTATATGGGATTGCAACGATTGAAATTTTGTTAAAAATGACTTTAGTTGCACGAAGCTCATTTTTTTATATTTTTGTAAGGTTTTGTAACGAAAAATAATGTAAATATAAAGTAATATAAAGTTAAGAATTCAGTTGATTCATTAAATCAACTATTTCATTCATTTTATTTTTAAATAGGTGAGAATAAGTATTAAGTGTCTCATCTATTTTAGCGTGACCTGAGTATTTTGCAACTACCATAATACTTGCACCATTATTTATAAGAAGAGAGGCACAACTGTGTCTAAAATCATGAATACGAATTTGTTTTACTCCAGCAAGTTCTGCGATTTCATTTTTCTTTCTTCTTAATACATCTGGATGTAGTGGTGATGTATCTCCAAATACAAAATATTTATTTGTAAACATATATTGATGTTTTTTATTATGTTCTTTTAACTCTTTCAAATCGTTAACTAAAATATCTGGCATAGGAATAGTTCTTACGCTTGTTCTTGTTTTAGGAGTTGTTAATTGCCAATATCCATGATCACCATTAATATTAGTAACATTTTTAACTACGGATAATGTTTTTTCTTCAAAATCTATATTATCCCAAGATAAACCTCTAAGTTCACCTCTACGAAGTCCACAATAATAAAGTGTTTCAAATAAAGCTTTCCATTTTATATCATCTATAACACTTGTATATTGTTTAAATTCTTCAAATGTATAAAACTCCATTTCTTTTGGTAAAGCATTAGGATCGGTAAACTTCTCCATTTTATTATAAATAGAAGTAAAATTAAAATCACGCCATTTAGTACCATAATTTAATAACTCTTTAAAGAATTTGTGATATCCATTTTTTGTTTTTAAAGCTAAGTCTCGTTTTGCCATATCAGCTCTCCATTTAATATAATGTTGAACAGTAAAATCTCTTATCTTTAAATTCCAAAATACCTCTAAAGGTTTTGAATTAACAATATATGTTTTAATAGTTGTATGTTTTACTTTATCTTGCTTATATTCAAAAAATTCATCGTATAAATCTTTAAATGTCATATCTGTAACATTTATTTCTTTTGTATTTACTTTTGTTAAAAAATCAGTTTCAGCTTCTTTTGCTTCTTGTTTTGTAAGATATTTTTTTGAACCATATCTTTTTTTGTTTCCAACTGTATCATATATAATTACATTAAATACCCAACTTCTACCATCTTTTGTTACCTGATTTTTTGCTACTTGTCTAACTGCCATTTATATACCTCTTTATACAGTTATTCAAGCCATATCCACATTTATACGACTTGAATATAACATAAAAATAAAAAAAGTCAAAACCATGTTATAGCATAGTTTTGACCATTTTTTCTTTTAATTGATATTCAGCAATTTTTTTGTAATGTTCTACATCAATATTTAATTTTTTAACTACTTCAGGCATAGGTACTTTACCTTTTGGAAGATATATACCTTTAGGCAACATATCTTCTCTTATTTCTTTTTTTAAATAAGAAGCTTTAACATAACCTAATCCAGATAACTTCATTAAGTCTTCTGTATTACACTATATTTTAGATATTATATCTAATATTTCTTTAGCACTCATAGTATTCCTCCTCAATAGAAAAAAGGAGAAAAAAATCTCCTTTTCAAAAATATCTCTATTTAATCACATTTTATATCACGATTGGTTTTATAACAAGGATAACTTTTGGATACTTTTTTGGATACAATTTATATATTTATATTTAGCAGAAAAAAAGAGCAAATTAATTTAAAGTCGGAAACTTTATAGGAAAAGAGCTTAAAAGTGCCTATAAAGTTTTTTTTCGCAAAAATGAATGCACGACAAAAAGAATTTCTGTAAAGAAATTATAAAACATCATCAACTCTAGAAATTATAAAACATCATCAACTCTAGTTTTCAAAGAACAAAAAATTTAGTATAATTTAATCAACAAATCGAAGTTGAAAGTTTAAATCTAAACTTTCTAGATTTGTGATTGTAGAAGAAATAAGTGAGTTGATGATGGACTTACTTATTTCTTTTTTTGTCATAAATCTTTTTATTTTTTTCACAGATGCAAATCCATATTCCAATAGCTGTCTAATGGCATGAGCAATTTGAATGAATAAATAAATAATGAATTTTTAAAGCATTTTCAAATCGAGAACAAAGATGGGAAATATGAAACGTTCCATTTTTTTGTTCGTTAAAACCCTCATTTTCTATTTTCCATCGTTTTCTACCTAAAGCAACAATTTGTTCAATATTGTAATTATCCACTTCTAAATCTGTCACATAATTAAATATTGTAGTTTGATTATTCTTTGTTTCCACATAGCGAAGAGCATTCAATATGTTTTCCTTAAAAGTGATTCCAGAAGATAAAAAATAATTTTCTTTGGTAACTTCATTGCAGTCAGTAATATTATCTTCAAATTGTTCATAAACATTTTTAAGACGAGATTGTTTCAAATTAAAAATATAATGCCATTTATTTTCATGACAAATATTTATCATAGGAGTTGTAGCATATAATGCATCTCCAGTGATGATAAATTTCAATTTAGGATAATCTTTTTTTAGACGAACTGCCATTCTTTTGAAAGCATTTGTTTCACAATCTTGTTTTTGCTTTTCATTGTTCATATCTATGTTTTCAATCCATTCTGAATCAACACTAATCACGATATTTCCAAAAACAGCTTTTGTTTCTAATACATATTTATAATATTTTATTTTTCCATCTCGAGTTCTAGTTAGACAATTTCCATTTAGATTATAATCCAATGCAGTAAGACCAGTGGCATCTACAATTAATTGAATATATTCCTGATATCGAAATCTATCAAACATTTTACTTCGAAGAAGAGAAGTGAAAATGTATTTTCTAATCTCTCTAATCTCATCATATTCTAATGTTTCTATGACATCTTGGATCGTTTGCCAATCAGGAATTTCTTTTAATTCTTGATTGCAAATGATAGATAAGTTTTTAATTGCTTGTGTGGTAGTAAAGCTATCATTGATTCCTTTCATTGTGGTAATCCCGCATAATAAAGCAAATAAACGAGTCATTGTAATCGTCCTCATTTTATAAGTAATATAACTTTTATGCCTTTTATCCATAAGATTAGAGAATAGTTTTGTTAAATTAGGAAGATATTTTTGAATGATTTTTCTTAGGTCATTCAAAAAGTTTTGGTCGATTAACAATGCTCTACGTTCTGGACGAGATAATGCTTCTGATTTCTTGAATTTTTTTCCACATTTAATTGTAATACTTTTATCATGGAATTCTTTTTGTAATTCTCTTTCTTTTTTTCTTCTGTCTGTTCTAGGTAAGTTTTGGTATTTTTTAATTTCTTCTTGTAGTTTCGCTTCTTCTTTTTTACTTCTTTGTTTCATTTTACAAAAATCCCTTCTTTATTCTATATACAGAATAGCATAGAATTCTTTAAAATGTACACGGATATCTGTTTTTCTGATTGCGAAAAATTTTCATTTAGAATTTACTCTTTTTGGCTGCATTTGGTCATACTTTTTGACAAATGAATGTAAAAGTGCTATAATTTACTCATTCACAAAGCCATTGCGAGGAAGAGTAAAAAAATATAAAGCATTTTAGAGAACTCTGTTAGGTGAAAAAGAGGATGTAAATATTTTTTGAACATGGCCCTCAAGGCGAATGACTGAAATACTCTTAGTAGGTCATTACGGGGATGCCCGTTATAGCAGATACCTATAACTATGCATAGACATAAGTAGGTTAGTGAGTTTAATACAGTAATGTATTAAAAAATTAAGAGTGGTAACGTGAATATATTCACCTCTTAGGGACGTAGTGTTTCTAAGAGGTTTTTTAATTTTTAAGAAAGAAGGAGATAATATGAATATTATAATTGGAATTAGTTGGCCTTTTGCAAATGGAGAATTGCATATAGGTCACGCAGCTAGTAGTTTACCAGGAGATGTTATAGCTAGATATCATAGATTAAAAGGAAACAATGTTATTTTGGTATCTGGTACTGATTGTCATGGTACACCTACTGAAGTAAAAGCATTAAAAGAAAACAAAAGTCCAAAAGAAATAGTAGATGAATGCCATGTTTCATTTGATAAAGATTTTGGCGATTTTGGTATAAGTTTTGACTTATACAACAGAACAGATGATGAGTATCATAAAAAGTTTGTTCAAGAGCAATTTGTAAAATATTACGATAACGGATATTTAGAAGAAAAGGAGGAAGAACAATTATATTGTGAACATTGCAAATTATTTTTAGCAGATCGTTATATTATTGGAATATGTCCAAAGTGTGGTTCTGAAATTAAAGGTGACGAATGTGAAAAATGTGGAAGTTTACTTACAATTGATGAAGTAAAAGAAACTAAGTGTTCAATATGTGGAAATAATACATCATATAAAACTAATAAGAACTTATATTTCAAGTTATCTAACTTTCAAGATGATATAAAAGCTTTGTTAGAATCAAAAAGAAATCATTGGAGAGAAAATGCTTTTAATTTTACTGAAAGATATTTAAATGAAGGAATACCTGATAGATGTGCATCACGTACACTTAATTATGGAATTGACATACCAATAGAAGGATTTAAAGATAAAAAATTATATGGCTGGTTTGAAAATGTATGGGGATATGTAACAGCAAGTAAAAAGTTTGCAGAAAATAATAATTTAAATTGGGAAGATTTTTGGAAGAATAATAAAAATAATAAAATATATTTAATTCATGCTAAAGACAATATTCCTTTTCATTCAGTTATATTTCCTTCATTATTATTAGCTACAAATGATAATTATAAATTACCAGATAAAATAGTTTCTGATGAATATATAACAATAGAGGGAGAAAAACTTTCTAAGAGTAAAGGGAATTATATTACTTTAAGACATCTATTAGATAATTATCCAGTTGATTCAATTAGATATTATTTTAGTATCAATAATCCAGAGACAAGAGATTTTAATTTTACATATGAAGGATTTATAAATTCTATCAATAGAGAACTATTAGGTAAATGGGGTAATTTTGTAAATAGAACATTACAATTTATTAATAAGTCTTTTGACGGCAAATTAAGTAGCAATAATATTGATGAAAATTTAGAAAATAAATTAAAAGAACTATATGATGTAGTTGGTAAAGATATTGATAATGGAGATACAAAAGATGGATTATCAAAGATATTTGATTTTATAAATTATTCTAATAAGTATTTTGATGAAAATGAACCTTGGAAATTAGCTAAAGAAGATACAAATAAATGTGAAGAAATTCTATATAATTGTTGCAATATTATATTAAATATTAACAATCTATTAAAACCATACTTTGTTGAAACAACAAAAAGGGTAGAAACATATTTAAATGCTAGTATTAATGAATGGAATTATAAGAAATTGAATTGTGTAAATTTATCTAAAGAAATAAATCCATTATTTATAAGATATGATAAATCACTAATTGAAGAAGAAAGAAAATTACTAAATAAATAAACAAGATGACACTATGACACTAAAAATGAGTGTAGGGTATTCACAAACAATGTGTCACTGTGTCATTTTTTTTAAAATTAGTTAAATTAATAGAAAAAACTGATGATTTTTGATATAATATTTTTGTACTTAGGAACAGATAATAGTTTTATTTGGTACATTCAATTCGGTGAAAGTCCGAGGAATCCTTATAATGGGAGTATTAGCATTGCTCATAGCAATAGCTAGGTAATGATATGGAGTCCTCGTGGTTCGCTTGCAGACAAGCTGCAGCTCACCTACGAGTACTTACCATACATGACGTAAATTGCCAGACATATGGAGATTAATTAAGATTTCAGGTTGCTGCTTTTCCCCTTTATTTATTAGTAAATATATAAAGGAGGAATGCCTATGAAAAAGAAAAAGAAACAAAGAGTTATTGTTATTACAACAATTCTAGCATTTATTTTTCCAATTATGGTGAAGGTTTTAAACTTAGACTCTAATCAAATGACAACATGTATAGTGTTCTATGGATTGGTAGTCAATTTGTACTCAAATTTTAATTTTGGGGAAGCCCTTCTAGTGAAGCTGAGTATTATCACTTAATTAATTGTTGATGTATGTTTGGCGTTTTTGCGTTAAAGAGGTGAAAAATGAAAACTAAATTAATAAAAAATACTGATTCTAAATTATATAATAGAGGAAGTAAAAAATACATAGCAGATTTATTATCAGATAAAGATAAAAACATAATTTTTACAAAGAATGATTTGAATAATATTCTTTATAAATACGATAAAAAAGAAATTATATTTTACGAGAATAAGAAAACTAAAAAAAGATGTAAAAGAGAACCAAAAGATTATACATCTAAAAAATATAGAAAATTTACTGATGTTCCTGAACCTAGAAAGACAGCATTAAAAAAATTAAATAATTATTTGTCTGAATTAAGTATACCTGACTATGTATTTGCTAAAACAGATGGTGGTTATGTAAAAAATGCTAGACATCATAGAGGAAATACTAATTTTTTGTTAATAGATATAGCTAGTTTTTATCCTAATTGTAAATTTAAAGAAGTTAAACGCTTCTTTATGTCAGGCGGTGGATTTAAAATGAAGAATGATCTTGCACAAAGAATGGCTGAATTAGTAACTGTACCAGAGAAGAATAATCCTAAAATTAGAGTAATACCTCAGGGATTTCCTACTAGTACATTAATAAGTTTCTTTTCATATAGAAAAATGTTTGCAGAATTAAATAAGATTGCTTTAGAAAATGACTTGATATTTAGTACTTATGTTGATGATGTTACTTTTTCTACTGATAATGAAGAATTTGATTTTAATTCGATTTTAGAGTCAATAGATGAAGTATTAGAAAAATAGTAAATGTCCAACAATAACTGGTATATGGTTAAAAAGGCATAAAGTAAGAGCTTCTTCTAAAATGTATAAAAAGATGATTTCAAATTATAGATGGCTTATATCTAATCCCATTGTTGATGGTACAAGTTATTTAAATGCCTGGAAACATTTTGTTGTTTTAGATGGATTGCTAAATACAATTGATTATATTGAACCAGTAAATAAAAGAAAAAGAGACTTTATAAGAGACTATTTAAATAAAAGTAGAATAAACTTTATACAAGGATTATCACCATATACTAAAAAATTTAATAGTAATTATTGGAAATCTAAATTTTATAATGCTTATAAATGTAATGAAATAGAAAATTTTTATTTGGCTAATAAAGATAAATTAAAGAAAAAAAGATTCTAATTTTTTCAGATACCAAAATCAGATACTAAATGATTAAAATAAAGTTATTTTTATAAACTTTACTAAATTATAATAAAAGGAAAAGCCTTATTTTGTAAGACTTTATATAATTATTAAATTGTTACGAACTGATAATAATATTTCCCCCTGAAGGAGCCTTATGGCTCCATTTTTGTTTGTTTAAGTTTATAATAATTTATTATAGGTTTTCTAAAGTTTAAAAAAGTTTAATTTAGTTCTAATTA
>ERZ1643251.2587-NODE-2587-length-18194-cov-14.765808_pt1 | contig 18194 bp, 17 predicted proteins | sample MGYA00579261_ERZ1643251 | MGnify/ENA primary metagenome ERZ1643251 (study PRJEB29033, sample SAMEA4952267) | chicken gut metagenome | biome: Broiler Chicken; feature: Gastrointestinal Tract; material: Caecum | place: Ireland | collected 2018 | study: Broiler...
CCGTGCAGCGCTGGTATTTGGCGTCAGGAAACACTTCTCCCACGGCTTCCAGCATGCCCAAGCTCTTATCTCCGACAATGAGTTTCACGCCGTCCATCCCTCTGCTTTTGAGCCACTGAAAGAAATTTATCCAACTGGCCTTGTCTTCTTTCATCCCTTCTGCAGCGCCCAAAACCTCACGGTATCCATCCTCATTTACTGCGATTGCCACTAAAATCGCCACATTTTCATACTCTCCGCCCCAGTTGCGCCGCAGGTAGATACCATCCACATAGACGTATGGATATTTACCGCCCTGCAAAGGGCGGTTCCGCCAATCCTCAATGTGGACATAGGCTTTCTTGTTCAGTTCGCTAATGGTGGCTGGAGATACCTTGCTTCCCCACAGGGCCTCAGTAATATCTTCCACCCGGCGTACAGAGACGCCGGCAAGGTACATCTCAATGAGGGCTTCCTCCACGCTGCTCTCCCGGCGGCGATACCGCTCAATGATGGCCGTTTCAAAAGAGACGCCCTTGAGACGGGGTACATGGAGTGTGACGTCTCCGGAGGTGGTGGTAAGATTCCGGTCATAGTGGCCGCTGCGGTAACCCTGGCGGGCCTCGTTGCGCTCGTAGCGGGCCGCCTGGGTCAGTTTCTCCGCCTCCTGTTCCAGCAGTTCATTCAGCGTCTCTTCCACGCTGCCACGGACTAATTCCTTGATCTGCCCCTTGATTACTTCCTCGTTAAGCTGTACAATCTTTTCGGACATGGTTTGCTGTCTCCTTTCAGAATGGTGTGTCGTGACTTCATTCTACCAGAGGGCTGCAAACCATGTCTCTTTTTAACTACTTTTCAATTTGCGAAACTTATTGTACCTTATCTAAACAGCTTGGATAAACTGCCGCCGCTGGGAAAATCCTCGGGCGGGGCATCACCCGCCTGCGCCGCCGCGAAAGCCCCGGGCTGGCGCCGGCCGCCGCGCCGGCGGCACAGCCAAACCCGGCCCGGCTCACTTTCTTTTGCGGCGCAGCCACCATTTGGCTGCCAGCGCCGCCGCCACGATCAGCGCGGCGGGGCCCGCCAGCAGCAGCGGCCCGGTGTACCACGGGGCGGAGTACGCCGCATACAGCTCCGGGCGGGCAACCAGCCAGTCCCACGCCTCGTACAGCGTGTACCCCAGCCACGCCCCGGCAAAGCCCCCGGCCACGCAGGTCAACGCCGTCTGCCATCTCTTATCGTTGTCCGGTCTCATGTTCGCGCCGCTCCTTGGGTCTGCTTCCCGGTTTCAACTGTTTTCGTCCAGCGCTTCCGCCTCGGCCAGCCACAGCGCGCAGCTTGCATCGCTGGGCATGCGCCAGTCCCCGCGCGGCGAAAGCGTCACCGAGCCGACCTTCGGCCCGTCCGGCAGGCAGCTGCGCTTGAACTGCTGGGCAAAGAAGCGCCGGTAAAAGCTGCGCAGCCAGTACAGCAGCACATCCGGCGTGTACCGCCCGGCGAACGCCGCCTTGGCCAGCCGGTAGATTTTGCCCGGCCCAAAGCCGAACCGCAGCACATAGTACAGGTAAAAATCGTGCAGCTCATACGGCCCGACCAGCTCTTCGGTCTGCTGGGCGATGCTCCCGTCCTCCGCCGCGGGCAGCAGTTCGGGGCTGACCGGCGTGTCCAGGATGTCCAGCAGCACCCGCTGCAGCGCCGCGTCGCCGCAGGAATCGGCCACATAGCGCACGATATGCCGCACCAGCGTTTTGGGCACCCCGGCGTTCACGCCGTACATGCTCATGTGGTCGCCGTTGTAGGTGGCCCAGCCCAGCGCCAGCTCGCTCAAATCGCCGGTGCCGATCACGAACCCGCCGTGCTTGTTGGCGTAATCCATCAGCTCCAGCGTGCGCACGCGGGCCTGGCCGTTTTCAAACGTGACGTCATAATCGGTCAGGCCCTGGCCGATATCGGCAAAATGCTGCCTGACCGTCTCGGTGATGTTGATCTCCAAAAATGTCACGCCGAGCGCCTCGCACAATATTTCTGCGTTTGACCGCGTACGCCGCGTTGTGCCGAAACAGGGCATCGTGATGGCGACAATGTCCTTTGCATCGCGCCCCAGCACCCGGCAGGCGCGCACGGCCGCCAGCAGCGCCAGGCAGGAATCCAGCCCGCCGGAAATGCCCACCACCGCGCACTTCGCCCGGGTGTGCTCGATGCGTTTGGCCAGCCCTTCGGCCTGGATGCGCAAAATCAGCTCGCAGCGCTCGGCGCGGGCGGCGTCGTTTTGCGGCACAAACGGCGTGGGGGAGAAGGCCCGGGTCAGCGGGACCTCCACCGGCGTCAGGTCAAACGGCACAAGCGTATAGCCTTCGGTGTGCGGGGCGAACGTGGTGTTGCGCATGCGCTCCTGCGCCATGCGCCCCAGGTCCAGCTCGGCCGCGGCGTACCCGGGGCCGAACGGTACGGCTTCGGCCAGCAGCGCGCCGTTTCCAGCGATCAGGTCGTGCCCGGCAAAGGTCATGTCGGTCGTGCTTTCGCCGTGGCCGGCGTCTGCATAGAGATAGCCGCACAGCACCCGCGCGCTCTGCCCGGTCACAAGCGCCCGGCGGTACTCGGCCTTGCCCACCGTCTCGTCGCTGGCCGAAAGGTTCGCCACCACGGTGGCCCCGGCCAGCGCGTGCGCGCAGCTGGGCGGCACGGGCGCCCACAGGTCTTCGCAGATCTCCACGCCCAGCACAAACTCCGGCATCTGCGCGCAGGCAAACAGCTGTTCTGTGCCCAGCAGCGCCGTCTGCCCGGCCAGCGTGACCGGCACAGGGCGGCGCGGGCCGGGGGCAAAGTGCCGCATTTCGTAAAATTCGGCGTAGTTGGGCAGGTGGGTCTTGGGCACAAGCCCCAGCAGCCGCCCGCCGCAGACGACCGCCGCGCAGTTGTACAGCTTGCCGCCCGCCCGCACCGGCAACCCGGCCAGCGTGACAAGGTTCAACCCTTCGCTGGCGGCCAGCACGGCGCGCAGGCCCTCCTCGGCCCCGCGCAGCAGCGGCTGCTGCAAAAACAGATCCCCGCAGGTGTAGCCGGTCAGGCACAGCTCGGGCAGGCAGAGCAGCTGCACGCCGTCCGCGGCGGCCCGGCGCATGGCGGAAACGATCTGTTCGGCGTTGTAGGCGCAGTCCGCCACCCGCAAAGCCGGGCTGGCAACCGCACAGCGGATAAAACCATCGCGCATCGCGTATTCCTCCGTAAAACCGGGGCGCGGGCACAGCCGCGCCGCGGTGTGTTTTCTCTTTTTCATCATACCATAGCGCCGGGAGCCGGCGCAAGGCGGAACCTGTTTCCACCGGACAAAAAGTGAATTATAGTTGACAAATTGTAAGGCGAGTGCTATACTGCAATCACAGGCAGCCAAAGCCTGTATTTTGGAAACAAAGAAAGAAGGGGGAAAGCCCGTGCCCAAGAATTTACGCATGAAAGCCGCCCGGGCCGAAAAAGACATGACCCAGGCGGACCTGGCCGCGGCCGTGGGGGCCACCCGCCAGACCATCAACGCGATCGAAAAAGGGGAGTATAACCCCACCATCAAGCTCTGCCGCGCCATCTGCAAGGCGCTGGGCAAGACGCTGGACGAACTGTTTTGGGAGGACGCACCATGAAACTGATCTCTTGGTTCAAGCAGCAGCTGTGCGGCAACGCGCTGGATGAACTGCAGCAGCAGAAAGCCGACCAGATCGGCCACCGCGGCTACTGGCTGGCCTGGTGGCTGCTGCTGGCGGCCCTGTTGGGGCAGAGCATCGCCGGGGCCGAAATGCCCCAGATGGCGGGGGAGTGGGTCATCTTTATGGTGCTGAACTTCTACGGCCTCATCGAATGGCTGCGCAACGGCATCTGGACGATCAGCGACACCAGGCCCACTTTTGGCAAAAACGCAGTCTGGTCCGCCGTGGCGGGCGTCGGCTTTTTCCTCTACCTGTGGGCGCGCAACAGCCGCCAGGACTGGTGGCAGCCCGGCTACTGGTGGAGCGCGGCCGTGGGCGGCGTAGTTGTCTTTTTTCTCTGCCTCGGCGCGCTGCAGCTGATCGCCGCGCTCTACTACAAACGCCGCCACACCCTCGATGCGCCGGAAGACAGCGCGGACGAGGACGATGAATACTGAACTTTACAAGTACAAAAAAGGAGAACCTGCATGAACGAACAACACAGCGCCCCGCAGCCGAAAAAGGAGCGGCTCATCTTTTTGCTCATTGCCTACGGCCTGACCTTTTTGATGGGCCTGCCGCTGGCCATCGCTCAGCGCGGCGGCTATAACACCGACGTTTTCCCCAACGCACAGATGTACTACCCGGCCGCGGGCGTCATGCTGGCGTATCTGGCCGCCCGCCGCCCGTCGCTGCCCAGGCGCTTCTTTGTCTTTTACCTGCTCAATACGGCGGCGCTCGTCGCCAGCTGCCTGGGCGCGGTGCTGGCCCCCGGCGATGTCTGGCTGGCGGCGGCGAACCTGATCGTTGTGGCGGGCAGCGCGCTGGCCTGGGTCTTTCTGCTGACCGAACGCAAAGAAAAGCGCGCCGCCGCCGGGCTGCGCTGGCACGGCGGCGTCAAGGCGCTGGGGTTTGTGGCGCTGTTCATTCTGCTGCGCACGGCGGCGGTTTTCCTCAGCATGCTGCCCTATGGCCAGCTGGGCGAATACCTCGCCTACTGGTCCACGCCCGATCCGTATCTTACGTTTTTGCTGCTGATCCCGAACTTTTTCCTCTCGTTCCTGCCGTTTTTTGGCGAGGAATACGGCTGGCGTTACTATCTGCAGCCGCGCCTGCAGCAGCGCTTCGGGCCGCGCGGCGGCGTGCTGGCGCTGGGGCTGGTCTGGGCCGCGTGGCACCTGCCGCTCAACTTTTTCTACTATGCGCCCGAGACCGGCCTGCAGAGCTTTGCCAGCCAGATCATCACCTGCGTGGTCATGGCGGTGTTTTTTGGCTGGGCTTACATGAAGACGCAGAACATCTGGGTGCCGGTGCTGCTGCATTGTTTCAACAACAGCCTGATCCTGGTCTACAGCGGTACGGCCGTCGTCAGCAACCAGACGGTCACCTGGTTCGATATCCTGGTCCAGCTCATCGTCTACGGCGTGATCTTCCTGCCGTTCCTTGCGTCTGGGGTCTTTCGCAAAGCCTGCCCGGCGGAAAAATAAAAACGCGGCGCAAGCGCTGCGGCTTTCCCGGTTTGCCGGTTGTTTGCCGTGTTCCGTAGGGGCGGATTCCATATCCGCCCGCGGGCCTTGCACCGCCGCGGACCGGGCCGATATGGAATCGGCCCCTACCGAGAGGGCGGCGCGGCAGGGCCCGCGGTTTCCCGCACCGCCGCACCGTTTGCCCCGGTCCGTAGGGGAGGGCCATGGCCCTCCCGCAAAACCTCGCGCCGCCGCGCTTCTCCGGTTGGCCGCCGCGTTTGCTCCGTTCTGTAGGGCGGGCGTTCACGCCCGCCGCACCGAAACACCCGCCTTTTGACGCAACACAAAAAATATCCGCCCGCGAAAAACGCGCGGGCGGATATTTTTATACTGTAAAAACGCTGGCTCCCCAAAATTACACTTCAAACGCTTTCTGCAGCGCTTCCAGCGCAGTGTCCTCGTCCTGCTGGCGCACCAGCAGCGAGATGTCGAGGTCGGACGTCGTGATCAGCACGATCTCCACCCCGGCCCCGGCCAGCGCCCGCAGCGCGCGGGCGGCCACGCCGCAGCTCGTCACCATCTCTTCACCGAACAGGTTCAGCTTGCTGTACCCGCCCGAGATCAGCGGCGGGTGGGCTTTGGCGGCTTCCGGCAGGGCGGCCATTACGGCGGCCAGGTTGCGGTAGCTCGTTGTAAAGCTGAAATCCACCTCGGTCCCGCGCGGGGCGCTCTGGCAGATCATATCCACCACGATGCCGGCTTTGGCAAACACCTCCAGGTGCTCGGCCAGGCTTTGGGCGCTGTACTGCGCCCCCGGGAAGGTGGTGAGCATGATATTCTGCTCGCTTGTGATCTTGCTGACACCGTACATCGTTGAATCCCTTCCTCTCTGATAAAATATGGGTGGTTTATTCCAGCACAAGAAACTGCGTGTCGATGCTGTCCTCCAGCACGCCGCGGATCTCGTCGCGGGTCAGGGTAAAGTTGCCGTGCGCCGCGCCCATCTCGTCGGTGTAGGCGGGGTAGGGGTAAACGCAGATGTTCTCGTACCGCGCTTCATACTGCGTCACGGTGGGGTAGAGCTTGGGGTCTTTGAGCGCCACGCTTACGCTGCCGTCCGGCTGGGTCGTTTTTTCCATCGTCACGCCCAGGATCACGCCGATCATGTTGTCCGCCTGCGCCTGCGCGCTGATGAAATTGCCCAGGGAATACGCCACAAAGCACGGCCGCCCATCCGCCGCCGTCAGCCATTCGGCCGTCTGGGTCACATGCGGGTGGGTGCCAACGATCAGGTCCACGCCCGCGTCCGCCAGCCACTGCGCGGTGTCGCGCTGGCCGTCGGTCACGGTATGGCTGCCCTCCACGCCCCAGTGGCAGCTCACAACCAGCACATCGCAGTTGGGGCGCAGCGCGTCGATCTGCGCTTCGATCACATCGCGCTCATCGAGATAGATCACGCCGTATTCGCTGTCTGCGGGCGTCGGCAGGCCGTTGGTCATCTCGGTATACGAAAGATAGCCGATCGTGATGCCGTTGACGGTCTGGGTGGTCAGGTTGGCGGTCGGGTCGTCCAGGTCATAGAACCCGGCCGTCACGACGTCCTCCGGCATAGCGGCCCAGTGCGCCATCGAAGATTCGATGCCGCCCGCGCCCTTGTCGTAGCTGTGGTTGTTGGACAGGCTGAACACCCGGAAGCCGATGTCATACAGCGCGTTGGTGATGTCGCCGGGCGTTGAGAACATCGGGTAGCCGGAAGGCTCGTAGTCGTCGTTGACCAGCGTCTCCTGGTTGAGCCAGTTGACGTCGAACCCGGCGTAGAAATCGCGCATCGGCTCATAGGCGGCCGTAAAGTCGTAGCCTTCGCCCCCGGCGCGGTCGCGCGCCTGGTTGTACAGCCCTTCGTGGATCAGGTTGTCGCCGGTGGCGGAAAACCGCACCGTCTGCACAAGCGGCGTCGGCTCCGGCGTCGGTTCCGGGGTGGGGGCGGCGGTGGGCGCGGGCGTGACCGTCACTTCGATCGCAGGCCCGGCCCCGCACCCGGCCAGCAGCGCGGCCGCCAGCAGCGCGGCCGCCGCAGAAATTTTCTTTATACGCATGCCAGCTTCCCCCGCAAAAGATCGCTCATCGTGTAATAGCCGGGGGCCTGGCCGTCCAAAAACAGCGCGGCCTGCACGGCGCCGTCGGCAAACACGCCGCGGCTCTGGGCGCGGTGGCTCAGGGTCACGACCTCCTCCGGGCCGCAGAACAGCACGTCGTGGTCGCCCACGATGCCGCCGCCGCGCACGGCCGAAATGCCCAGCTCCTGCGCGCCGCGCGGCTGGCGCACATCGTGGCGGTCGTAGATATAGGTATACTGCCCGCTCGCCTGCGCGTTGATCGCGTCGGCGATCATCAGCGCGGTGCCGCTCGGCGCGTCCAGCTTGCTGTGGTGGTGCTTTTCCACGATCTCAATGTCGAACTCGCCGCCGAACAGCGTCACGGCGCGGCGGCACAGCTCGATCAGCACATTGACGCCCAGCGACATGTTGGCGCTGCGGAACAGTGGGATCTTTTCGCTGGCGGCTTCCAGCACGGCCTCGTCCGCTTTGGAAAGCCCGGTCGAGCAGATCACGCAGGGCAGGCCGTGCCCGGCGGCGTAGCGGGCGGCCTCCACAGCCCCGGCTGCGCCGGTAAAGTCGATGATGACGCCGCGGCAGTTTTCCGGCAGCTCGCTCAAAGCGGCGTACACCGGCACGGCCCCGGCCGCGCCGGGCGCTTTGTCGATACCGGCGACGACGCGGCAGTCGCCGCGCGCGGCGATCTTTTCCTGCAGGGCGCGGCCCATGCGGCCGTAAAAACCCTGGATGATGATATCAGTCATGCGTTCACTTCCTTTTGCAAAAATCACAGCGCCCGCGGCGGACAGACCAAACCGCGCAGGCCCGCCCGGCCCGCCCGTGCGGGACCCGGCGGCCCTGCGCGGCCAAAGTCAGTCTTTCAGCAGCCCGAAGTTTTTCAGCGCCGTTTCCAGCTGCTGCTGCACAGCGGGCGATGGGGGGCACAGCGGCAGGCGCAGCGGCCCGGCGTCCCAGCCCAGGCGGTTCATCGCCCACTTGACCGGGATCGGGTTCACATCGGCAAACAGCGCGTGCACCAGTTCCAGCGCGCCCAGCTGCAGCGTGCGGCAGCGCGCGGCGTCGCCGTCCAGCCAGGCGGCGCAGATATCGTGCGTATACTGCGGCGCCACGTTGGAAAGCACGCTGATGACGCCCTTGCCGCCCAGCGCCATGATCGGCAGGATCAGCCCGTCCTCGCCGGAATAGATGTTCAGCTCATCCCCGCACAGCGCGGCGATCTCGCTGACCTGGGCCAGGTTGCCGCTGGCTTCCTTGACGCCGTTTATGTTGGGCAGCTTGCACAGCTCGGCCAGTGTTGCGGGCAGGATGTTGCAGCCGGTGCGGCTGGGGACGTTGTACAGGATGCAGGGCAGCGAAACGGCGTTCGCGATCGCGGAAAAATGCGCGATCAGCCCGGCCTGGCTGGCCTTGTTGTAGTACGGCGTCACCAGCAGCAGCGCGTCGGCGCCCACCTCCTCGGCGTGCTGGCTCAGCTTGACGGCATACGCCGTGTCGTTCGAGCCGGTCCCGGCGACGACCGGCACGCGGCGGGCCGTGTGCTCCACCGCAAAGCGGATGCACTCGGCGTGTTCCTCGTGCGTCAGCGTGGCCGATTCGCCGGTCGTGCCGCAGATGATGATGGCGTCGATGCCGTGTTCGATCTGGTCGTCGATGATGCGGCCCAGCTCGGCATAGTTGACGCTGCCGTCGGCGTGCATCGGCGTGATGATGGCCACGCCCGCCCCAGTAAACACAGGCTTCTTCATGGCAAAACCTCCCTGTCAAACGCCCTGGCGGCGTTTAGTCGAAATAGCCTTTGGTGGCCAGCAGCTCCGCCAGCAGCACCGCGCCGCCCGCCGCGCCGCGCAGCGTGTTGTGGGAAAGGCAGACAAACTTGTAGTCGTACTGCGTGTCCTCGCGCAGGCGGCCGATGCTCACCGCCATGCCGTTCTCAAGCATGCGGTCGAGCTTGGGTTGCGGGCGGTCGTCCTCGGTGAAATAGTGCAAAAACTGTTTGGGCGCGCTGGGCAGGTCCAGCTCCTGCGCCGGGCCGCGGAACCCGGCCCAGGCGCTCAAGATCTCTTCCTTGGAAGGCTTGCGCTCAAAGCTCACGAACACCGCGCCCATGTGCCCGTCCGAGACCGGCACGCGCAGGCACTGCGCCGTGAAGGAGGGGGCGGTGGCAGGCACGATGCGGTCGCCCTCGATGCGGCCCCACAGCTTGAGCGGCTCCTGCTCGCTCTTTTCTTCCTCGCCGCCGATGTAGGGGATGACGTTATCCAGGATATCGGGGAAGGTCTCGAACGTTTTGCCCGCGCCGGAGATGGCCTGATAGGTGCAGACCAGGCATTTGGTGATACCGTAGCCGCGCAGCGGGTGCAGCGCGGGCACATAGCTCTGCAAGCTGCAGTTGGACTTGACCGCGATAAAGCCGCGTTTGGTGCCCAGGCGCTTGCGCTGTGCGGGGATGATCTCAATGTGCTCGGCGTTGATCTCGGGCACGACCATCGGCACGTCCGGCGTCATGCGGTGGGCGCTGTTGTTGGACACGACCGGGCACTCGGCCTTGGCATAGGCTTCCTCCAGCGCCTTGATCTCGTCTTTTTTCATGTTGACGGCGCAGAACACAAAATCCACCTGCGCGGCCACCGCGGCCACGTCGGCGGCGTCCAGCACCACCATATCCTTGACACAGTCGGGCATCGGCGTCGTCATCGCCCAGCGGCTGCCCACAGCCTCCTGGTAGGTGCGCCCGGCCGAACGGGCCGAGGCGGCCAGCGCCGTGAGCTTGAACCACGGGTGCTGCGCCAGCAGCGTGACAAACCGCTGGCCGACCATGCCGGTGGCGCCCACGACGCCCACTTTGAACTGTTTCATAACGGGTACCTTCCTTTCCCAAACGTCCTGTACCGCAGTGTATGCGGCGGCAGGAAAACCTGTGCCGGGCCGCGGCCGGAAAGGACCGCAGACAATAAAAAAACCGGCTTGAAAACCGGCACAAAATGCAATATAATCATATACTGCATGTACACAGCGCCCCACGCTGCATTTTTGGCTGCGGCGTGACAGTTCCGTCCCTGTTCGGCGGCGGACCCAGGCCGATGCGTGCCGTGCATCGCCTTCGGCGGCCAACCCTTTCGCCGCGGCCTGCCCTGGCTGGCTGCCGCCTGACGGTTACTGATGTTGCCCGCGCCTCTGTGTTGTGTTCATCATACCATTGTACCCCCTGAATGTCAACGATAAAAAGGAAGCAGACTGATGTTAAAAAAAGACTTCTGGTACGACCTGCCCAAAGAACTCATCGCCCAGGAACCCGCCGACCCGCGCGACAGCGCCCGGCTGATGGTCCTTTCGCGGCAAAACGATTCCATCGAGCACAAAGTTTTCCGCGACCTGCCCGATTATCTCGAACCGGGCGACGTGCTTGTGCTCAACAATTCCAAGGTGCTGCCCGCGCGGCTCATCGGCGCCAAGGTGCCCACCGGCGCCGTGTGCGAAGTGCTGCTGCTGCGCCAGGTGCACGGCGACACCTGGGAGTGTCTGGCCCGCCCGGGCCGCCGCATGCAGGCGGGCACGCGGCTTTCTTTCGGCGACGGCAGCCTGACGGCCACCGTGGACGAAACGCTGCCCGAGGGCAACAAGCTCGTCACCTTTACCTATGACACCCAGACGCTGTACGAAAAGCTCGACGCGTTCGGCAAAATGCCGCTGCCGCCCTACATCACCAAACAGCTCGAAGACCAGAGCCAGTACCAGACCGTCTATGCTAAGGAGCTCGGCAGCGCCGCCGCCCCCACGGCCGGGCTGCACTTCACGCCCGAACTGCTGGAAAAGATCCGCGCCAAAGGCGTGCAGATCGCCGAAGTCACGCTGCACGTCGGCCTTGGCACCTTTCGCCCGGTCAGCGAGGAGAGCATCGAGGACCACCACATGCACAGCGAATGGTACTGTGTGGACGAAAAGACCGCCGCAGCCGTCAACGCCGCCCGCGCCGCCGGGCGCCGCGTCGTCGCCGTGGGCACCACGAGCTGCCGCACGTTGGAAGCCGTCTGGGCCAAATACGGCCGCATCGTGCCCTGCAGCGGCAACACCGATATCTTTCTGTATCCGGGCGTCGAGCTGCACGCCATCGACGCGCTCGTCACCAACTTCCACCTGCCCGAAAGCACGCTCATCATGCTCATCGCCGCGTTCTACGGCTATGACAAGACGATGGCGGCCTACCGGGAGGCGGTCGCGCAGCGCTACCGCTTCTTCTCCTTCGGCGACGCGATGTTGATACGCTGAAAAACTATCATGTGCCTTTGCCGCAAAAGCCGGACCGCGCCGCGGACTCGGCTTTTGCTTTTGGGAAGAATATGCTAAAAACCGGGAAGATAATCTCTTGCTCCGCCCCAAACGGGGAATATAATGAAATTACCGTGCAAGCGGCACAAACAAAATGCAAAGGAGACAAAGACGATGAACTTCCAATGGATGAACGAGAGCAAACTTGAAAAAGACGGCAACAAACTGATCCTGACCGCCCCGCCCAAAACGGATTTCTTCTGCGGCAGCATCAGCGAATGCGACGAGGGCATGCTCCCCGCGGCAATGTGCAACGCGCCGTATTATTACACCGAGGTCGAAGGCGACTTTGTGCTGCGCGTCAAGGTGTCGCATGACTTTGCCTCGGTCTACGATTCCTGCGCGCTGCTGGTGATGCAGGACATGACCTGCTGGGGCAAGCTGTGCTATGAACTCACAGACTTTGGCGCGCATGCCGTTGTCAGCGTCGTCACCAAAGGCGACTCCGACGACGCCAACGGCGTCAACCTGGAAGGCGACACGGCCTGGCTGCAGATCTGCCGTGTCGGCAACAATTTCGGCTTCCACTATTCGGCGGACGGCGAGCATTTTTACATGACCCGTTACTTCACGCTGCCGGCCGATCCCACCGTCAAGGTCGGCCTTGTCGCCCAGTCCCCGCAGGGCGAAGGCGGCCTGCGCATCTTCGAGGACCTGACCATCGAACCCAGGACGGTCAAGAACATCCGCGCCGGGCGCTGAATCAGCCGCCGCGGCGGTATTGCAGCGGCGTTTGCCCGGTTTCGCGGCGGAACACGCGGCAGAAATAACTTGCCGACTGGAACCCGCAGGCGCGGCTGATCTCCTCAATTGTGTCTTGCCCGGCCGCCAGCGCGCGCCGGGCCATCTCAATGCGGTACCAGGTCAGGTAGCCGACCGGCGAGGTGCGCAGGCAGGCCTGAAAACAGCGCGAAGCCTCGCTGCGGCTGATGCCTGCCGCCGCGGCAATGTCGTCCAGCGTCAGCGGCGCGGCAAACTGCGTGTGGATACAGCGCAGCATTTTTTGCGTGCGCACCTGCACGAGCCGCTCGGCCTTCTGCGTGCCGGTGGCGGGCAGCTCTGCCCGGTGGGCCCACAACAGCTCCCACAGCCCGGTCAGCTGGTTCTGCACGCGCAGCTCATGGCCCGGCGCTTCGGCCTGCAGCGTGTTGAACAGCCCGTCCAGGCGGTGGAGAAACTCCGCCTGCCAGCCCACGCCGGGCCGGAAAACGATGTACGGCAGCTGCCAGTCGGCCAGCAGCGGGGCGACATACAGCCGGTGGATGCGGCTTGTCACCGGCGCGATCAGTTCATCGCGAAAGACGACGTTCGGGCAGCCGAGCGCCTGCGCGGCGTCGGCCTGGCGGAAGCTGTGCAGCACATCGGCGTTGATGAAAACCGCCCAGCCGTCGGCCAGCGTCAGGCTTTCGGTGCCGAGCTGCACGGTCACATCGCCGCCGCGGGCCTGCCACAGCTCCAGCTCCGGGTGCCAGTGCAGCGGGATACACTGCCCGGGGAAGCGGAACAGCTCGTCGATATAAAACTGGATCGGGAAATCGCCGGCCCCGTGCTGGGTCAGCTCCCGCATGCGCTCGTCCAGGGCGATCTGTGTGAATTGCATCGCGCGCCTCCTGCTTTTTTGTACTTTGGGAAAATCATACCATGCGGCGAGCGCTTTGTCCATGGAAAGGCGCGGCGGTTTGGGCTATGATCAGAACAGAAAAAACCACCGAGGGGAAAACAATGGGAAATTTTTTCAAAAACGGCCTGAGCTATGAACACACGATCAAAGCCTGCTTTATCGGCTATATCGTGCAGGCCATCGTCAACAACTTTGCGCCGCTGCTGTTTCTGACCTTCCAGCAGAGCTACGGCATCCCGCTTTCGCGCATCACGCTGCTCATCACCTTCAACTTCTGCGTGCAGCTTTCGGTCGACCTGCTCAGCGCCGGCTTCATCGACCGCATCGGCTACCGCGCGGCGATGATGCTGGCGCATATCCTTTCGGCCGCCGGGCTCGTCGCGCTGGCCGTGCTGCCGGAGCTGCTGCCCAGCCCGTTTGCCGGGCTGATCGTTGCCGTGATGATCTACGCCGTCGGCGGCGGGCTGCTGGAGGTGCTGGTCAGCCCGGTCGTCGAAGCCTGCCCCACCGATAACAAAGAGGCCGCCATGAGCCTGCTGCATTCGTTCTACTGCTGGGGGCAGATGGGCGTGGTGCTGCTCTCCAGCGTGTTCTTTGCGGTGTTCGGCATCGCGCACTGGCGGGTGCTGGCGCTGCTGTGGGCCGTGATACCGGCGCTCAACTGCCTGCTGTTCGCCAAAGTGCCCATCTATACGCTGATCGAGGAAGGCGGCCGCGGCACGCCGCTCGCCGGGCTTGTCAAAAGCCGCACCTTCTGGCTGCTGCTGGTGCTTATGGTCTGCTCCGGCGGCAGCGAGCAGGCGGTCAGTCAGTGGGCTTCCACGTTTGCCGAATCGGAACTGCACATCTCCAAAGCGCTGGGCGATCTGGCCGGGCCGATGTTCTTCGCCGCCCTCATGGGGACCTCCCGCGCCATCTACGGCAAGTTCGGCGCGCGCATCCGGCTCGAGAGCTTCATGCGCGGCAGCATCGTGCTGTGCATCGCCAGCTACCTGCTCATCTCGCTGTCGCCGTATCCGGCGCTCAGCCTGCTCGGCTGCGGGCTGTGCGGCTTCTCGGTCGGCATCCTCTGGCCGGGCACCTTCAGCCTCGGGTCCGAATTTTTGCCGCGCGGCGGCACGCTGCTGTTCGCGCTCATGGCGCTGGGCGGCGATTTGGGCTGCATGAGCGGCCCGACCTTCGTCGGCATGGTGTCCTCGGCCTCGGCGGGCGGGCTGCACACCGGCATCCTGCTGGCGGTCGTGTTCCCGGTGCTGATGCTCGCGGGCTGCGGCGCGCTTGTCCTCAAACGCCGCCGCCTGCCGCAGCGCGGCTGACATTGACATACAGATATAAACGGTGGGCCGGAGCGCCAAAGCGCTCCGGCCCACTGCTTTTTGCGGCGTTTTCGATTTTGCTTTTACGGTCCGCCCCGATCAGAATTCCTGCACCAAATCGCCGGCGGCGGGCTCCTCGGCTTCCACGCGCTCGTCCAGCGTGTAGCTCACGCCCAGCGCTTCGGGCAGCGCGTCCACCAGCGCGTTGACGTCCGCGAGTTCGCGGTTGGCCATCACATACAGCACCTTGTCGTCAAAGGCGACCACGCGCTGCACGTCGGCCCCCACGCAGACCCACTTGGCCGGGTCGATGTTTTCCAGCATCGCTTCGGCAATGGCGGGCGCGTCGGCGGCGTCTTTCAGGCGCAGCAGCACCAGGCTGTAGGCCTGGCTGCCGGTCAGCGATTCCGAAAGCACGCCCGCGTCCACCAGCGCGCCTTCGTCCAGCGTCAGCCCGGCGTTGTATTTCAGCCAGCTCTCTTCGGCCAGGTCGATGGCGCGGGTCTGCGGCATCATGATCTCGACCGGGTACACTTCATAAATGCTGTCCACCAGCGCGGCCAGCTCGGCGTCCGGTTCGGCCTCGGTCTGCGGGGCGCTGCCCTCCGGCGTGCCCTCGTCCTCCGGCGGGGTGGCCGGCCGGTTCAGGATGTCATCGGGCAGCGGCGTCATGGTCGGGGCGGGGGTTGGGGTCGCCTGCGGGGCGTCGGTGCGGCCGCAGCCCGCCAAAAGCGCCAGGGTCAGCGCCAGCGCGCCGGCCGTCATGCCAAATGTGCGTCGTTTCATGGTTGGTTCCTTCCTTTGTGTTGTGACGGGTGTTGTGGCGGCGGGTCAAAACCCGCCGGTCAGCCATTGTTCGGGGGCGAAGCGTGCGTCCCAGCGCTCGGCCGGGATGCCGGCCAGGGTCAGCGCGGCCGGGCACACCAGCAGGCTTCTGCCTTTATATTGCGCCAAAAAGCGGTCATAATACCCGCCGCCGCGCCCCAGGCGCACGCCGTCGGCCCCGGCGGCCAGGCAGGGGACCAGCGCCAGCGCGTCTGCGGGGAAATCCTCCGCCGCCAGAACTTCGCCCCCGACCGGTTCGCGGATGCCGTAAGCCCCCGGCGCAAGGTCGTCAAGGCGGCGCAGCCGCACGGCCTCCATGCGCCCGTTGGCGGTGCGCGGCACGGCCAGGCGCTTGCCTTCGCGCAGGGCGGCTTCCAGCACCGGCCACAGGTCCGGCTCGCCTGGCATCGGCACAAAGCAGAACACCCACCCGGCCTGCCGCCATTCGGGGCGGGCGAACAGCTCGTGCGCCATGCGGCCGCCCATTGTGCGCAGCGCGGCGGCATCCCACTGCCGCCACAGCGCCCGGGCTTTGGCGCGGGCTTCGGCTTTGGTCATGGCAGACGCCCCCTCTCTTTTTTCTGGCTGGCCGGTTTTACCGGCCTATCATACCATGCCCGGCCCGCAAAGGCAAGATGGAAAATTGGCCCCTGCCCGCCTTTCATCTTGCGCACAGAGGCAAAAAAGAGTACAATAGAAAAATAAAATGGATTCTGTGTGCCAACCGGGGGTATGGCCGGGGCACTGCATGATTACAAAAGGAGCGTTCACCATGGGCAAATTCAACTTTATCAATACCGAGATCCCCGGCGTCGTCGTCATCGAGCCGACCGTCTTCGGCGACGACCGCGGTTATTTCATGGAAACCTACCAGATCGACGATTTCGCCGCCGCGGGCATCGACCGCCCCTTCGTGCAGGACAACCAGAGCCGCTCGACCAGGGGCGTGCTGCGCGGGCTGCATTTCCAGAAAAACCACACCCAGGGCAAGCTCGTGCGCGTGACGATGGGCGAGGTGTACGACGTCGCCGTCGACTGCCGCCCGAACAGCGCTACCTTCGGCAAGTGGGTCGGCGTGACGCTCTCGGCCGAAAACAAAAAGATGTTCTACATCCCCGAAGGCTTCGCCCACGGCTTCCTGGTCCTTTCCGATGTGGCCGAATTCTGCTACAAGTGCACCGACGTCTACGACCCGACCTCCGAGGGCGGCATCCCCTATGACGACCCGACCGTGAACGTCCGGTGGCCGGACTGCGGCTGCGCGCACAAGACCAGCGCCAAGGACAAGGAACACACCCCGTTTGCCGAACAGACGTTTGACTATTTCGAGAAATACTGAGGAAGAACCGTGCAGAGTCTACAAGGGCATTTCGCCAATTTCTGGAAGTACCGCTACCTGCTGCAGAACCTGATCACGCGGGACTTCAAGCTCAAATACCGCCGCAGCGTGCTGGGCGTGGCGTGGAGCGTGCTCAACCCGCTGCTTACCTGCCTGGTCATGTTCCTGGTGTTCGATTCCATCATGAAAGGCCTGCGGGGCGAAGGCATCCCCAACTTCGCGGGCTTCCTCATCATCGGCCAGCTGCTGTTCAACTTCTTCCGCGAAGCGACGTCGATGGCGATGGAAAGCGTGCTCAAGAACGCGCCGCTGCTGCGCAAGGTCTATATCCCCAAGTACATTTTCCCGATGGAAAAATGCTGCTTTGCGCTGGTCAACTGCGCGTTCAGCTTCATTGCGCTGGTCGTCGTGTTTGTCATCACCTGGACGCCTGTGACCTGGGCCACGGCCTGGATGGCCGTCTACCCGCTGCTCATGCTGTTCTTCTTCAGCCTTGGCATCGGGCTGCTGCTGTCGGCGCTGTATGTGTTTGTGCGCGATATCATGCACATCTGGGAGGTGTTCTGCACGCTGCTCGTCTACGCCAGCGCCATCTTCTATGACCCCGAGACCCTCTCCGGCATCATGCAGCGGCTCATCCACATCAACCCGATGTACTGGTACATCACGGCGTTCCGCCGCTGTGTGCTGTGGGGCGAAGGGCTGGACGCAACGATGCTTGCGGTCTGCTTCCTCTGCGCTGTGGTCAGCATGGCGCTGGGCGTTTTCGTGTTCAAGAAAAACCAGGACAAGTTTGTCCTGTACATGTAAAGGGAGGGCGCGGATATGGCGGCACAACAGCCCATCATCTCGGTCGAGCATGTCTCGATGCGCTTCAACCTTGCCAAGGAAAAGCACGAGAGCCTGAAAGAATATTTCGTCGCCCTTTTGCACGGCGGCGTGCGCTTTGACGAATTCTTTGCGCTGGATGACGTCAGCCTTGACATCATGCCCGGCGATTTCTACGGCCTCATCGGCTTAAACGGCAGCGGCAAATCCACGCTGCTCAAGATCATTTCCGGCGTGTACAAGCCCAGCTCCGGCAAGGTGACGGTGCGCGGCACCATCGCCCCGCTGATCGAGCTCGGCGCCGGGTTCGACATGGACCTGACCGCGCGGGAAAACATCTACCTGAACGGCACCGTTCTCGGCTACACGCCCCGGTACATTGATTCCAAGTTCGAGGACATCGTCGAATTCAGCGAGCTGCGCAATTTTCTGGATGTGCCGCTCAAGAACTATTCCTCCGGCATGGTGGCGCGTCTGGCTTTCGCCGTTGCGACCATGACCAAGCCGGACATCCTCATTGCCGACGAGATCCTCTCGGTCGGCGACTTCCTGTTCCAGCAGAAATGCGAAAAGCGCATGGCCGAGCTCATGAGCGGCGGCACGACCGTGATTTTGGTCAGCCACTCGATCGAGCAGATCGAGCGCATGTGCAACAAGGTCGCCTGGCTCGACCACGGCCACCTGCGCCGCAACGGCCCCA
>ERZ1643251.2588-NODE-2588-length-18173-cov-7.661386_pt1 | contig 18173 bp, 13 predicted proteins | sample MGYA00579261_ERZ1643251 | MGnify/ENA primary metagenome ERZ1643251 (study PRJEB29033, sample SAMEA4952267) | chicken gut metagenome | biome: Broiler Chicken; feature: Gastrointestinal Tract; material: Caecum | place: Ireland | collected 2018 | study: Broiler...
TTCAAAATATGGGAGATTTTTTATGTTTAAATTTTACTTAATTTGTCAAAAATTTTTTGTAAAAAGGGTTGACAGTGTGAAATTAAAGTGCTAAAATCGTTTAGATTAGTATACGAATAGTGAAAGTCTGCGGTTCTCTCTAAACTTAATATGTGTAGTCAAGCATAATTATTGCCGTATGCTTGCTATTTTTCGTTAAGTAGGGGCTTTTCGCTCTTTTACAAAAGGTGCTAAAAGAAATTTTTTGTTTTTTAATAGGAGAAATTTATGCAAGAGATGCCTAAACTAAAAAAAGTTAACTTCGGAAAAACAGAAAGATATAGCTTTTCCAAATTAGATGAAAATTATGATATGCCAGACCTTTTAGACGTTCAAAAGAAGGCATATAAGGAATTTTTAGAAAAGGGTATAAAGGAGATCTTAGACGAATTTTCTCCTATTTCAGATTATAGCGGCAAGGCTAAACTCTACTTTTTAGGCGTAGACCTTAGCGGTAAGCCAAAATATTCAATAAAAGAATGTAAACAACGTGGTGTTTCCTACACCATTCCTTTAAAGGCGCAAGCAAGGTTTGTTGTGGAAGATAGCGGCGAAGCTATCGACCAAGAAGTGTTCCTTGGCGATATTCCTTACATGACGGAAGAAGGCTCTTTCATTTTTAACGGTATTGAAAGGGTTGTTGTAAGCCAAATTATTAGAAGCCCTAGCGTTTATTTCACTCGTGAACACGACGACAACTCTACTCTTCGCGGTCAAATTATCCCAACGCGTGGTATGTGGCTAGAATTTGAACAGGGCGCAAATGAAATAATTAAACTCGTGCTAGATAGAAGCAGCAAAATTACAATCGGCTTATTCTTAAAGTGTTTTGGCTTTACTGCTGAAGAAATTTTAAAGCTATTTGGCGACAACGAATATTTAAAGGCAGTGCTTGAAAAAGAGCCACAAACAACTCAGGAAGAAGCTCTAATTGAACTTGCTAGAAAAACTCGCCCAACCGAAGTTCCTTCTGCGGATTCTACCAGAAATTATATCAACCAATCATTTTTTAGTGACCAATATTACAATACAAACCGTGTAGGAAGATATAAATTCAATAAAAAACTTTCCATCGCCACAAGAATTACAGGACAAGAGAGCGCAGAAGATATTGCAATCGACGACGAAGTTGTAGTAAAAGCAGGCGAAAAATTCACATACGAAGTTGCAAGAAGAATGCAAAATGCCGGAATTAACGAAGTTTGGGTTAACATTCATGGCAAAAAGCACTTAATGAGAGGTAACAACCGCGTTCAACTTTCCGCAGTGTTCCCATGTGATGAAAAAGAACTTGGAATTACAGAAGAAGTTTATTATCCAGTACTTACTCAAATTTTAAAGGACAATAAAACCAAAGAAAAGAGAATGCAGGCTATAAAAGAGCATGCTAAGGATCTTATCATTACCACTCTTACAATGGACGATATCCTTGCCAGCCTTTCATATTATTTAGACCTTTTAGAAGGTATTGGCGAAGTGGATAACATCGACCACCTTTCAAACAGACGTATTGCAAGCGTTGGCGAACTTTTAGGAAACGCTTTCCGCTCTGGTATTAATAAGCTTTCAGCTGCAATTAAGGAAACGCTTCAAGGAAAGGAACTTTCAGAAGTTACACCTTCTCAAATTGTAAACCCAAGACCAGTTAACAAGGCGTTAAAAGATTTCGTTGCTGCATCGCAATTAAGTCAGCTTATGGACCAAATTAACGCACTATCTGGCTTAACTCAGAAGAGAAAGATTTCAGCTGTAGGTCCTGGCGGTGTTAAGAAGGAAAGAGCAAGCGCAGAAGTGCGTGACGTTCACTACACACACTACGGTAGAATTTGTGCTATTGAAACTCCTGAAGGTCAGAGCATTGGTCTTATTAGCACACTTACAAGTTATACAAGAATAAACGACTACGGCTTCCTTGAAACGCCTTATAGAAAGGTAGATAAAGCTACGGGCGTTGTAAGCAAAGATTACGAATATTACATGGCAGACGTTGAAGACACTTGCCACATAGCCCAAGCCACAGAACCACTTACAGAAGACGGCAAGTTTGTAAACCCACGTGTTATCTGCCGTTATAAAAACAGTATAGTTGAAGTTCCAGCTAGCCAAATAGATTTAATGGACGTATCCGCAAAACAATTTATTTCCGCAGCTACTTCACTTATTCCATTCTTAAATAACGACGACTCCGCCCGTGCACTTATGGGCGCGAACATGCAACGTCAGGCTGTGCCACTACTTCAACCAGAAGCTCCAATTGTTGGAACAGGTATGGAGTATAAAGTAGCGCACGACTGCGGTGCTATGATACTTTCTAAAATAGACGGCGAAGTTTCTTACGTTAGTGCAGACTATATTAAAGTTAGAAACGACCACGAAGAACAAACTTACTACTTAACAAAATTTGAAAAGACAAACGCAGATACCTGCGTAAACCAAAAGCCAATTGTAAAACATGGCGATAAGGTAAAAGTAGGCGACGTGCTTGCAGACGGCTTCTCCACGAATAACGGCGAACTTGCACTTGGCAAAAACGTGCTTGTTGGCTACATGAACTGGGAAGGATATAACTACGAAGACGCTATTTTAATTAGCGAAAGAATAGTTAAAGAAGACGTTTACACTTCTATCACCTTAAAGGTTGAAGATATTAAATGTAGAACTACAAAGCTTGGCGACGAAGAAATTACAAGAGATATTCCAAACCTTGGCGAAGACGCTCTTAAAAACTTAGACGAGAACGGTATTGTTAGAATTGGTTCCGAAGTTAGAGCAGGAGATATATTAGTTGGTAAAGTTACGCCTAAGGGCGAAACCGAACTTACACCAGAAGAAAGACTTCTTCGTGCTATCTTTGGCGAAAAGGCAAGAGAAGTTCGTGATACTTCACTCCGTGTTCAACATGGCCGCGGCGGTGTAGTTGTAGACGTTCAAGTGTTCAGTAGAAAGAATAAAGACGAGCTAGAACCTGGCGTTAACATGATGGTTAAGGTGTACGTAGCTCAAAGAAGAAAACTTTCTGTGGGCGATAAAATGGCTGGACGTCACGGAAATAAAGGTGTTGTTTCCAGAGTGCTTCCAGAAGCAGATATGCCATACATGGCAGACGGTAGACCACTAGACTTAGTTCTAAACCCACTTGGTATTCCATCACGTATGAACGTAGGTCAGGTGCTTGAAGTGCATTTAGGTCTAGTTGCTCAAAGCCTTGGCTGGAAGATTGCAACACCGGTATTCGACGGCGCTGATGCAGATAGCATCAAACAACTTCTCGTTGCAAACAACTTCCCAGAAAACGGAAAAATTCAGCTCTACGATGGCAGAACTGGCGAACCATTCGATAACCCAGCAACAGTTGGCTATAAATATATGTTAAAGCTCGACCACATGGTTGATAGCAAGATGCACGCTCGTTCAACTGGCCCATATAGCTTAGTTACACAACAACCTCTTGGTGGTAAAGCTATGTTCGGTGGTCAGCGTTTCGGTGAAATGGAAGTTTGGGCTCTTGAAGCTTACGGCGCATCTAGCCTTCTTCAAGAAATCCTTACCGTTAAGTCCGACGACGTTGTTGGTAGAACAAAGACCTTTGAATCTATTGTTAAAGGTCAACCAATTGCTGAACCTGGCATTCCAGAGTCATTCAAAGTGCTTATCAAAGAGCTTCAAGCTTTGGGTCTTGATATAAAGATTATGACAGAAAATAACCAAGAAGTATCCATAGCCGAACTTTCTAACGACGACCAAGACGTAAGCACGCTTAGCCAAGATATAGAAGAAGAGCTTAAAGATATCACGCTAGATTTCGACGAAGAAAAGCCAGAAGAACATGAAGAACAAGAAGAAGAGAAATCTACTGAACAAGAATTTGATACAGATAGCTTATTTGAAGATTTTTCAGATTTTGATGAATAAAAACAATGCAAGTTAAAGTGACAAAGTCACAAATTGAAGGGGAAAAATATGTTTGAACTTAATAATTTCGATTCAATGAAAATAGGAATTGCTTCACCTGAAAAGATTAGAGAATGGTCTTACGGCGAAGTAACAAAGCCTGAAACTATCAATTATAGAACACAAAAGCCTGAAAAGGATGGTTTGTTCTGCGAAAGAATTTTCGGACCTAGAAAGGACTGGGAATGTCATTGCGGAAAGTATAAACGCATTCGTTATAAGGGCGTTGTGTGCGATAAGTGTGGCGTTGAAGTTACAAGGGCAAAAGTGCGCCGTGAAAGAATGGGGCACATTGAACTTGCTGCTCCTGTTACTCACATTTGGTTTTTTAGAAGCGTTCCTTCTAGAATCGGAACACTACTAGATTTAACGCCAAAGTCACTTGAACAAGTTGTTTATTATGTAAACTATATTGTGTTAGACCCTAAAAACACACATTTTACTTATAAGCAAATAATTTCTGATAAGGAATACAGAGAAGCACTTGAAACTTATGGCCCAAATAGCTTTGAAGCTGGCATGGGTGCAGAAGCTATCAAAAGGCTTTTAAAAGAAGTAAACTTAAAGAAAGAAAGTGAAGAACTTAAAGAAATTTTAAAGACGGCAAAAGGTCAAAAGCGTTTAAAAGCTGTTAAAAAACTTGAAATTGTAGAAGCCTTTTTAACAAGCGGAAACGAACCATCTTGGATGGTGCTAGATGTGCTTCCAGTTCTTCCACCAGAACTTCGCCCAATGGTGCAACTAGACGGTGGAAGATATGCAACATCTGACCTTAACGATTTGTATCGTCGTGTTATCAATAGAAACAATCGTTTAAAGAAACTTATGGAGCTTGGAGCCCCTGAAGTTATCGTTAGAAATGAAAAGAGAATGCTTCAAGAAGCTGTAGACGCACTTATTGAAAACGGAAAACGCGGAAAGGCTATTCAAGGTTCAAAATCTCGTGAACTTAAATCCTTAACCGCAATGCTAACAGGTAAGCAAGGTCGTTTCCGTCAAAACCTTCTTGGAAAGCGTGTAGACTACTCCGGCCGTTCCGTTATCGTTGTTGGTCCAGAACTTAAAATGTATCAATGCGGTGTGCCAAAAGAAATGGCTCTTGAACTTTTCAAACCTTTCATTATTAAAAGGCTTGTAGAACTAAATCAATCACATAACATTAAGAGTGCAAAAAGGCTTATTGAAAAGGAAAAACCTATCGTTTGGGACGTACTTGCCGAAGTTATCAAGGACCACCCAGTGCTATTAAACCGTGCGCCTTCACTTCACAGACTTTCAATTCAAGCCTTCGAACCAGTGCTTGTTGAAGGTAGAGCTATCAAGCTTCACCCTTGCGTATGTTCAGGCTTCAACGCGGACTTCGATGGTGACCAAATGCCTATCCACGTTCCACTTAGTATAGACGCAAGAACGGAAGCTAGAACTTTAATGCTTGCTTCAAACAACATCTTAAAACTTTCCGACGGCGAACCAATTATCACACCATCTCAGGATCTGGTTGTTGGTTGTTATTACTTAACGTTAACACGTCCGGGCGCAAAGGGTGAGGGCGGAATATATGGCTCAGAAGATGAAGCAATTATAGCTTATCAAACGGGCAACCTAGATATCCAAGCTGAAATCACACTTAGAAGAACGGTAGAAGTTGACGGCGTAAAATATACAGATAAATTCAAAACGTCAGTAGGAAGAGTTATCTTCAACTGGGCAATTCCACAAAACTTAGGTTTAGTTGATAGAAGTAAGCCAGAAAACATGGCAAAACTTGAAATCAACAAACCAGTTATGAAGAAGGACCTTAAAGAACTTACAAGCATAGCATATAAAAATCTTGGAACAACAGAATGTTCAAAGATGGTAGATAGAATTAAGGAAATGGGCTATAAATACTCTACACTTGGTTCACTTACAATTAACGTTTACGATATGGAAGAGCCACCAGCTAAGGCAGAAATTTTAAAGAATGCCGAAGCAAAAGTGCTTGAAAATGAAAAACTTCTTCGTCGCGGCCTTATAACACTAGATGAAAAGCTTTCATCTAACATCAACGTTTGGAACGATGCTACAAAAGAAGTTCAACAAGCAGTTGTTGATTACCTAAGCGACTATAACCCAGTTAAAATGATGGTTATTTCTGGCGCGCGTGGTAACAACGTGCAATTAAACGGTATTTCTGGAATGCGTGGTATTATGTCAAACGCATCTGGTCAAAAGGTTGATATTCCAGTTAAATCTTGTTTCCGTGGCGGACTTACACCACTTGAATACTTCATTTCATCACGTGGTGGACGTAAAGGTCTTGCCGATACAGCTATTAAAACAGCTGACTCTGGTTATTTAACAAGAAGGCTTGTAGATATTTCTCAAGATGTTGTTGTAAATGAAGAAGATTGCTTTGAAACTCGTGGCGAGAAAGTTAAAGGTGTTTGGGTAACAGACCTTGTAGAAGATAAGGTTGTACTTGAAACCCTTGAAGAAAGAATTAACGGCAGAGTTTCAGTTGACGATATTGTAGACCCAAAAACTGGAGAATTAATTGTTAAAGCTAACGAAATGATTACTCCGGAACAGGCAAAAGCTATCACGAACGCAGGTATAGAAAAAGTTCAAATTCGTTCAATTCTAACTTGTCGCTCTAAACACGGCGTTTGTGCTAAATGCTATGGTAGAAACATGGCAGGCAAAGACCTTGTTTCCGTTGGCGAAGCTGTTGGAATTATAGCAGCTCAAAGTATTGGTGAACCTGGTACACAGCTTACTATGAGAACTTTCCACACTGGTGGTGCTATGGTTGCTGCCGATATCACAAAAGGTCTTCCTCGTGTTGAAGAAATATTTGAAGCAAGAAGGCCAAAGGGTGAAGCAGTTCTATCCGAAGTTTCTGGAAAGGTATCTGTAAAACAAGAAGCTAAAAGCTTTATAATAACGGTTAAAACAGACGACGGCGAAGTTGAATATGAAGTAAGAAAACCAGCCTTCTTAAAAGTTAAAACTGGCGACACGGTAGAGCCAGGAACACAACTTACCGATGGTTCAATAAATCCATCAGACCTTTTAAGAACTAGAGGTTTAAAGGGCTTACAAGATTATCTTCTTAGCGAAGTTATTGCAGTTTACAGAGCGCAAGACGTTAAAATTAACGATAAGCATATTGAAATAATAATAAGTCAAATGCTCAGAAAAGTTAAAATTGAAAGCGCAGGTGATACAAATTTACTTCCAGGCGAAATAGTAGATGTATTTGCCTATGAAGCTGAAAACGAGAGAGTGCTTTCAGAAGGCGGCGTTCCAGCAATTGCTAAGAGAATACTTTTAGGTATTACAAAAGCTTCGCTTTCAACAGACAGTTTCCTTTCAGCTGCTTCCTTCCAAGAGACGTCTAGAGTGCTTACCGATGCAGCATTAAAGGGTAAGGTAGATCACTTAATGGGCTTAAAGGAAAACGTAATTATTGGTAAATTAATTCCAGCAGGTACGGGCTTAAAGCAATACAGAGCTTTAATGCCAGTTGAAGTAGAAACTCCATCTGCTATTTAATGTAAAATAAAAAAACACCACAAATTTGGGGTTCACCCCAATTAAGGTGTTTTTTAGTACTAATAAAAAATATTTTTTAAATTTTATAATAAATAAAAATTATTACTAAATTTATTAAATGTTTTAAATTATTAAAAAAATTTTAAAAAAATTGTAATTTTAAATAAAAAATGCCTAAAAATGAAATGAACTACTAGGAGCACTTCAAAAATAGGCATTTTTTTTATTTTTTAAAAACGTTCTGGGTAACAGGCCTTCATTGTTTCCGCTATGCTTTCTTTTACGTCTCTGCCACCAGTAAAGCCAAGCTCTGTGAACTTTAATTCTTCTTTTATTGGCTCAGGGTTGATATAGAATTTTTTATTTTGAATTTGCGTCATAAGTTTGGCTGCGTTTAAGCCGCTCTCTTTACCTTGCTTTTTTATGTGTTTTACCATTTTTTTAGCTCCAAGTGCACATAAAAAGGCGGGAAGTTCTTTATAAGGGCGATTGTCCTTACTTTCTTTCATCATTAACATTACTAGATCTTTATAAGTCATATTTTCTTTGGCTACTGGGTACGCCGTTTTACTTTTGCCGTTAATAGCTATTGCAACTATATATTCTGCTACGCCTGTAACGTCTATCATTGCTGTGCCGCCACCTGCTGGGAAGAATACACTTTTCATGCCGTCGAAATTGCTTAGGAAACTCTCTCTCCAAAGTGGCTTTCGTTCTGGCATAGTTCCAAATATGTATGGAAGTTCTGCTACCATAACGTCAAAGTTCTCATCTGCCAAACTAAACACGGCTTCTTCCTGCATTGTTCTAGCTTTAATATAAGGGTGATATTTTCCAAGCTCGCCATTTTGAAGTTTATCAAAATGGGCAAAGTATGAGCCTAATACTACACATCTTTTTATGCCAGCATTTTTAGCACATTCGCAAATTCTTTTACTTTGGTTTACAAGCTTTTCTGCAAAAAAATCTATTGCTGGCGCGTCTGGCACAACGCGGTCGTCTGGACCAAGCGCGTATATGAAGGCATCGTAATTATTTTTCTTTAAAAGTTTAATAATTTCTTCGTCGCTCATTTCAAAAAGGTTGCCAAAGCTAAGGCCAATATTTTTTGGAAACCAATCTAAATTATTTAGCTCTTTTGGTAAGGCAATAGTATCCACTTTAATATTCATTTTATCAAATTGCAGTGCGGTGTAGTAACCTAAGAATCCTGTTCCACCTGCAATAAAAACATTTTTTAATTCCATAATTCCTCCTAAAAATATTTTATTATATTTTTTAAAAATATCAAAATATTTTATTATTTTTTAAAAAATTTATGTGTTTTTATCGTTATTTTAATTATTTTTTAATTTTTCTTTATTTTTTAAATGCCTAGAAAGATATATAAAACCAGTATCTGCAAGGGCAATTAATACTTTTAAAAGATACATTGTGCCGGCAATTTCTAAAAGCTCTATAAAGGGCATTGTGCCAAGGTATGCAATTAAAGTAAAAATAATTGTATCTACAAGCTGGCTTACAATTGTGCTTAGATTATTGGAAAGCCATAGTTTATTATATTTTTCTTTTAATTTTTTAAATATAAATACGTCTAAAAATTGGCTACATAAAAATGCAACTAGGCTAGCTAGGCAAATTCTAGGAATTATACTAAAAATTTCAACTAAGCTAGGCTGAATTGTATCTAGGCTGCTTGGAATAAAGGTTAAGCATAATGCCATAAGAGCTGTAAAGAGTATCATAAAAATAAAGCCATATAGCACGCTTTTATTTGCACTTTTATAGCCTTCGTTTTCATTTAAAATGTCTGTTGCTAAAAACACGTTAGAGTAGGCTACATTTCCAAGGGTTGTTGTAAGCCCAAAAATTTCTACCATTTTTAAAGATTGAATATTAGCTATAATAATAGAAACGCATATCCAAATATACGTGCCTTCCTTTCCAAAAAGTTTGTAGACGAAAACTGTTATTAGAAAGGTTATTATTAAGTAAATGATAGATAAAAATATGTTCATTTGAAGTATTTTAATAAAATTAAACTTTTTTGTCAAAGATTTACTTTAAAGATTATAGCTTTTATGTTATAATATTCTTATGTTTGATTGGAGTGCGAAAGAAAAAATAATTTTACCTATTATGATAGTGGTTTTACTTATTTTGGCAATAGGTATTTGTTTGTTAACAAGAAATAAATCGGAAAAAATTAAAAGATTACCACTATTTATTATCACTATTATTATTCTTGCACTAGAAGTAGCAAAACAAATTTATAACCTTTGCATAGGTTATGACCTTTGGGCGATTCCACTTCATTTTTGTAGTTTATTTATGTTTTTTTATTCATTTTCGAACTTTGGGAAGGGAAAACTAAAAAGATTTGGCGATATTATGACAGTTTGCTGCACGTTTTTAGTAATACTTCTTTTCTATATAAACCCTAGCAATATAATAGGGGAGTCGTGCGAAAACGTGTTTGCTAACTTTTCAAGTTTTCACACATTCACATATCACCATTTGTTGTTTTTATACTATTTTATATTTTTAGGCTCTAATTTAATTTTAGCAAAGTTTTCAGACCTTTGGTACATTTTAATTGGTATAGTTAGTTATGCCATTGTGGCTGTAACCTTTGCGTATAGTTTGAATGTGAATTTCTGCTCTATACTTCATAATAGCGTAAATTTTTTAGAAGCAATACGTGAAAGCGCTGGTGGCGTGGTTTACACGTTAGTTCTATTTAGCATTGGCGTTTTAGGAGCTATGGCAGTGTATGTTGTGTACACGCTTTTAAATAGAAAGATAAATTTAGGTAAAATAAAAGAGCCTTAAATTAGGCTCTTATATTTTGTTTGTACTTCCAAAACCTTTATCACTGCGCTCGGAAGATATAGTTAAAAGTTCGTTTAGTGGTAGCTCTGTTATTTCCATCTTTTCAACTCTATGTATAATTCCTTGAGCTATGGCTTTTTTAGTGTTATAAATTAGCGCGTTTTCTGGAACTTTTCCTAAAAGTTCTTCTTCGCTTACGTTTGTGAAAACAACAGGGAAGTCGTTCGCGTTTGTTATTGCAATTTTTATTTCTCCGCGGTAACCGCTATCAATAATTCCTGCGCTTCTTTTTATGCCTTTAATGCCTGTGCTGGAACGCTCTTCAATTTGCAAATAAAACTCCGGACTGCACGCCCATGCTAGCCCTGTTGGTATAAGTTTTGTTTCTAACGGTTCAAGCATTATAAAAGGTTCTTCAAAGCAAGCGTAAAAATCGTAGCCGGCGTCTTCATCTTTTTTGCTAGGCAAAATTGCGTCAGCTTTCATTTTTGCAAAATATACTTTTCTAGAATTTTCAAAATAATTCATAACTTTCTCCTGATAGCATTATACAAGTTTTTTAAAATAAATCAAAATACTTTGACGAAAAACTTGTATTTAAAATTTTGTTGTGTTACTATTATTTTAATAAGTCAAGTTCTTCGCATTGCGGGGACATGGCAAAATTTTAAAAGGGGTAAAATATGGAAAAAACAAAATCAAAACTTTTTATTGGGGTAACACTTGCACTAATTTTATTTGCTTGCCTTACAGTTTTAACGGCTTGCGGAGACCCATCTAAAATAGAAGTCTCCACAAATTTCCAAACCGTATACTATGTTGGCGAAGCATTAAATGTAGATGGCGGAAAACTAACCTATACGGATGAGGAAGGAAAGCTATCTATTGTAGACATTTCGGAAGAATTTGTTACAGGCTTTGATACGTCAACTTACGGTGAAAAAGAAATGACCATAATTTATGGTGGCGTTTCTACAACTGTAAAATACACGGTTTATAACTTTAAATTTGGCTCTTATTTACAAAATGCTCAAAGGGTAGTAGATAAGACCACAGGGGAACACGAAGATACACCTGTAACAGAACATCAAGCCGCTTTAACTTTCAATAGCGATTTTTCTGTAACTTCTTCATCAGCGGGAAACATGACTATACAATTAAATGTTGATGGTAGTTTTACAATAGTAAGTGGAGAAGAAACAAGTTCAGGCTACTATGAAAACGGAAAAATATATCTACTAATATATGATGGTGAGACTACGGAGACTTACGCTGTATTTGAAAAAGTGGCAGAATAAAAATTAGGCTTAAAGCCTAATTTTTTATGCTCAAAATTTTTTAATTGCAATTTAGGTTATCTTCCTATAACTTAAAGTTCTTTGCTTCAAAATAAATGGCGTTTTTTGTAAAAAAGAACGCTGTTTTTTAAAAATTTAAAAATAAAAAAATTTTCAAAAAATACAATATATTGTGTCAAAAAGTTTGACAAACCACAATATATATTATAAAATGAGTGCAAACTTGAATTCAAGGAGGAAGGAAAAATGCAAGTTGTAAAAAGGAATGGCACCATAGTAGATTTTGACCAAAGCAAGATTATAAACGCTATATCTAAGGCCAATAACGAGGTTAAAGCTTCCGAGCGTGCCACCAAAAAAGAAATAGGGGAAATTATAGACTACATAAACTCTTTAAAGAAGGATAGAATTCTTGTAGAAGATATCCAAGACGTTATTGAAGAGAAACTTATGGAGTACGGACACTACGAGCTTGCTAAAATTTATATTATATATAGATATAAGCGTGCACTTGTTCGTAAGGCCAACACTACGGACCAATCTATTAAAGAGCTTATAGATGGCGAAAGTGAATATTGGAACACAGAGAACTCCAATAAAAACGCAAGAATTGTTACAACTCAGCGTGATTACCTTGCCGGCATTACAAGCACGGATATCACAAGAAGATTTTTGCTTCCTGAAGATATAGTTAAGGCGCACGATGAAGGAATTATTCACTTCCATGATGCAGACTACTTTGCTCAGAACGCACTTCATAACTGCGACCTTATCAATCTTGAAGATATGCTTCAAAACGGAACAAACATAAATGGCGTTATGATAGAAAAGCCGCACAAGTTCTTAACGGCTATGACAATTGCAACGCAGATTATAACCGCAGTTTCTTCTAGCCAATATGGCGGTGCTACTGTTACAATGACGCACCTTGCGCCTTTTGTTCGTGAAAGTTATAAAAGGCATCTTGAAAAATATAGACAGAGAGAGCTTTCAGAAGAGCAGTGCGTTCGTTTTGCAAAGGAAGACACTTTAAAGGAAATTAAGGACGGCGTTCAAACGTTCCAATATCAAGTTAACTCCATGACCACAACGAACGGACAAGCGCCTTTCCTAAGCGTGTGTTTATATTTAGGCGAAACGGAAGAGTACAAGGAAGAACTTGCGCTTATTATTGAAGAAATTCTAAAACAACGTATTGAAGGCATGAAGAACGAAAAGGGCGTGTACATTACGCCAGCCTTCCCAAAACTTTTATACGTTTTAGAAGAAGATAACGTAACTGAAAACAGCAAATATTGGTATTTAACAAAACTTGCTGCTGAATGCACGGCTAAACGTATGGTGCCTGACTACATCTCTGAAAAGATGATGAAGAAATATAAGATAGACAAAAACGGCAACGGAAATTGCTATCCTTGCATGGGTTGCCGCTCCTTCTTAACGCCTTACGTAGATCCAAAAACAAATCAGCCTAAATATTACGGCAGATTTAACCAAGGCGTTGTAACAATAAACCTTGTAGATGTGGCGCTCTCTTCCGGCGGAGATTTTGACAAATTCTGGAAAATATACGAAGAAAGATTAGAGCTTTGCCACAGGGCATTACAGCTAAGGCATGAAAGGCTTGCTCACTGCACAAGCGACGTTGCGCCAATCCTTTGGCAGCATGGTGCGCTTGCTAGGTTTGGTAAGGGTGAGAGCATACACCCACTTCTTCACGGCGGATATTCCACAATATCACTAGGCTATGCAGGGCTTTACGAGTGCGTTAAGTATATGACAGGTCACAGCCATACGGATAACGGTAAAGGTAAGGCATTCGGCTTAGAAGTTATGCAAAAATTAAACGATAAGTGCAAAGAGTGGAAGGAAGCAGAAGATATTGATTACAGCGTATACGGCACGCCTATTGAAAGCACAACGTATAAGTTTGCTAAAAATCTTAAAAAGAGATTTGGAACTATTGAAGGCATAACAGATAAGGGCTACATAACGAACTCTTATCATGTGCCGGTATTTGAAGAAATAGACGCCTTCTCTAAACTTAAACTTGAAAGTGAGTTCCAACGTTTAAGCCCGGGCGGCGCGGTATCTTACGTAGAAACGCCTAACCTTCAAAATAATCTAGAAGTTGTTTTGCAAGTTATGAAGTTTATATACGACAATATTATGTATGCCGAGCTTAATACAAAATCCGATTATTGCCAAAAGTGCGGCTACACCGGCGAAATTTTAATTGACGACAACCTTGAATGGTACTGTCCAAACTGCGGTAACCGTGACCATAGCACGCTTAACGTTGCAAGAAGAACTTGTGGATACATTGGCACAAACTTCTGGAACAAGGGTAGAACGCAAGAAATTAAAGAAAGAGTACTTCACATAGACAATAAAGACGACGAATAGAGGATACTATGAGATACAATAAAATTCGAAAGATGGATATTTCAAACGGCGAAGGCGTTAGAGTTTCCATATTCATGCAAGGCTGCACGTTTAACTGCAAAAATTGTTTTAACCCAGAAACTCATAGCTTTGACGGCGGCAAGGAGTTTACGGAAGATACAATAAACAGGGTGCTAGAACTCTCTGGCAACGAAAACGTTGAAGGGCTTTCAATACTAGGCGGCGAGCCTTTGCACCCTAAAAATATAGATGGAACAACAACACTTTCTAAACGTTTTAAAGAAAAATATCCAAACAAAAATATTTGGGTGTGGACGGGTTTTCTATTTGAAAATTTAAAAGATAGAGAAGTGATGAAATATATAGACGTTTTAGTAGACGGGCAGTACGTAGACGAACTACATAACCCTATGCTAAAATGGCGCGGGTCTTCTAATCAACGTGTAATAGACGTGCAAAAATCTTTAAAAGAAAATAAAATAATAAATTATGAAAAATAATAAAAAATTATTAAAAATTAGGTAAAAAATTACCTAATTTTTTATTTTATTCTCTTACGCCCAATATTTTAATAAACAAAATTTCATTATAAAAATATGTATCAAGCGGTCTATTTAATTCGTTAGATGAGTGCGAACTTATATAAATTCTGTTATTTTCTATTTTCGTTACAATTAAACTATGGTTAAAAACATTTCGCTGTTTTAATTGAATTAAATCTCCTATTTCTATTTCATTTTGTGGTACAAGTTTTGCAAAAGGACCAATGCTGTTATTATTTAAAATAAAATTTTGAAAAAATTGCACAGATGTCCAGCTTGGAGAGCGTGAATTTACATTATTATAATACCAGCCGTTATATTTATCGTAGTTCATTACTTTGCTTCCAGCGTATAAACACTGCGAAGTAAAGTTTGTGCAGTCGCCACCAATGCCGCCAAAAAAATAATATTCTGGGTTGGGGCTCAAAGCATATTTTAAAGCATATTCCACCGCGGAAATTCTATTATAGGGTTTTATCATATAAATAATTATTAATTAAAAATAACTTTTGTTAAAAAATTTCATATAAAATTATATGAAATATAAAAATATTCAAGAAAAAATTTTATTTTTAAAAGAAAAATGTGAAAATTTTTCCATAGGAAAAAGTTTGCTTGGCGAAGACATTATTTGTTTTCACGTGGGCAGCAAAGCTGGCAAGCAGATAGTTGTGGAAGGCGGCATTCATGCAAGGGAATATATTTCTACCTTGTTTTTACTTAGCGAAATTGAATATTTAAGTACTAAACGCATTGAAGGCGGCATGTATATAATTCCACTTTTAAACCCCGACGGCGTGCGTCTTGTTTTAGACGGCGCAAGTTTTATTTCAGACCAAAAATTAAAAAACTTTTTGATAGATATAAATTGCGGAAATAATTTTTCACTTTGGAAAGCAAATGCAAACGCTGTGGATTTAAACGTCAACTTTGACGTATTTTGGGGGCAAGGCAAACAAAACGTTAGGCATTTAGCACCAGCAAATTTTATAGGTTACTACGCTAACTCTGAAATAGAAAATATTAACTTTTTAAATTTTTTAAAGACAATTAATTTTAATGGTAGCCTTTCCTTTCACTCTAAGGGCGAAGTAATTTATTATGGCTTTATGCTGAAAGGGGAAAGGTTAAAAAAGGAAAAGCAGATTGTAAAAGTTCTTTCTAAAATAAATGGCTATAAGCCTGTAAAGACCAAAAATTCCACGGGCGGACTTAGCGACTACCTAAGCTACTATTATAAGGTGCCGGCTTTCACGGTAGAACTTGGTTCAGATTTACTTAATCACCCCATTACTGAAAGGTTTTTACCTGAAATTTTTCAAAAAAATAAACAAATTTTAACAAGTTTTTTGAATTTGTTATAAAAATTTGACAAATTTTATAGCTTTGGGGTATATTAAACATGAAATGGTCATTAAAAATAAAAATCTTGCATTTTTTGTTGATATCTTGCTAGTAATAGCTGGCGGTTTTTTGCTGGCGCTTGGGTTTAACTTGTTTTTATTTCCTAGTGAAATTTTGCCCAGTGGTTTTAGCGGTATATCTACAATAATAAGCGTGCTGTTTCAAAGATATTTAAACGTTAACGTGTCCATGGCAGTTGTGTACATTATATTAAATATAATTTTGTACATATGTGCATTAAAGTTTATGGGCAAACGTTTTGCAGTGCTTTCTCTTATTGGGGTTATAACATACACGCTATTTGTTCAATTTGTAAAGTTTGATATCGGCATGGCCATAGACCCGCTCTTGTTTGCTTTTTACGGCGGCCTTTTATCCGGCGTTGGTACGGGAATTATGATTCGTGGTAGGGGTTCTACTGGCGGCAGCGAACTTCTTGCTTGCATAATAAACAAAAAAGCGCCTACAATTTCCGTAGGTACAGTGCTTATTTGTATCAATGCAGTTGTAATTCTTGCATCTGTGCTTGTTTACGGCATATCTTCTGCGCTTTACTCGCTTATTTCAATATATTTAACAGGCAAAGTGGCGGATATAGTTGTGGCGGGCGTTCAAAGCGTAAGGGCGTACTATATAATTTCTTCTAAAAATGAAGAGATAGCAAAAAGAATTATAGGGGAAGTGGCGCGCGGCGTTACGGGCATAAATGTAAGCGGCATGTATACAAAGGTTTCTCAAACTATGCTTTTAGTGCTTGTAAATAGGGCTCAGGTTCCGCATCTTAAATACATAGTTGCCGACGTGGATAACGGCGCCTTTATGTTTTCAAGTCCAGTTAGTGAAGCGATGGGCAAGGGCTTTATTCCGCTTAAAAAAGGTAGAGCGTCGCTTTTTAAGCCGAAGCATGTAAGAAACCGCTACGACATGTTTAAGGCTACGGAAAGAAAGGTATTTAAAAAGAAGTAGGTGTTTATGGAATACTCTAATTTAATAAAGGAAGCCGTAAAGGCAAGAGAAAACAGTTATAGTCCATATTCAAATTTTAAGGTGGGTGCGGCAGTTCTTGGAAAGAGTGGAAAAGTGTACACTGGTGCAAATATTGAAAACGCATCTTATGGAGCTTCTATTTGCGCAGAACGCGTGGCTTGCACAAGGGCAATATTTGAAGGCGAAAAGGAAATACTTGCCGTGGCCATAGTTGGAAGTAAAGAAGGCGCACTTTGCTATCCTTGCGGTATTTGTAGACAATTTTTGTGCGAGTTCGGCAACCCTGACATCGTGCTTTCAAAGAGCGGCGAAGTAGATAAAATTTTAAAATTATCAGAACTTATTCCAAATAGTTTTACGTCTAGTGACATGGATTAAAGGAGAATTTCATGCAAAAAGAAATTAAAGAAGAAAAGGCACTTTTAAATGAAGACGGCGAGCTTACCGAAGCCGGCTACTCTAAAAAGATGCTTTTAAAATACAACAGAAATTCCATAAAGGCAAAAAAGCTTAGAATTAAGGAGTGGGATTACTATCTTGTGTATAACGATAAATTCGGGCTTGCTTTAACCGTTGCCGATAATAGCTACATGGGGCTCTACTCCGCCACGTTTTTAGATTTTACAAATAAAAGGGAAGTTACAAAAACAAATATGCGTTTTATGACGCGCGGCAAAACAAATATGCCGTCGTCTACCTATTCTGGCAACGTGGAAGTTAAAAGTAAAAAGTATAACTATTTCTTTGAACGCACTTTAAATAAGCGCGAGCTAAATGTTTACATAAAGAATTTTTATAAAGATGAGTCCTTAATTGCAAATATCACGCTAACGGACGAGCCAGAAGAAAGCATGGTTATAGCAACGCCGTTTTGGGAAAAGAAAAATGCCTTTTACTATAATCAAAAAATAGTTGGTTTTAAGGCTAGCGGCGTTATAAAAATAGGTGAGCAGAAATTCGACCTTCCAGAAGGCACGCTTGGCATTCTAGATTGGGGCAGAGGTGTTTGGCCATATAAAAACACGTGGTACTGGGGCGCGGGTGTACGCGAGATCGGCGGAAAGAAATTTGGTTTTAACATTGGCTACGGCTTTGGCGACACGTCAAACGCCACAGAAAACATGCTTTTCTATGAAGGTAAAGCTCACAAACTAGAAGAAGTCAAGTTCAATATTCC
>ERZ1643251.2591-NODE-2591-length-18156-cov-5.719353_pt1 | contig 18156 bp, 18 predicted proteins | sample MGYA00579261_ERZ1643251 | MGnify/ENA primary metagenome ERZ1643251 (study PRJEB29033, sample SAMEA4952267) | chicken gut metagenome | biome: Broiler Chicken; feature: Gastrointestinal Tract; material: Caecum | place: Ireland | collected 2018 | study: Broiler...
TACCCCCAAGTAGGTTTTTTATATTTTAGTGTCCTACTTGAGGGTATCATATCACTTTGTGGGCGGTTGTTTCTTTTCTATTCATAATATAGCATATCACGGAAATTCATTCAAGAAGTTGATACTAATTGATCTTCTTTTTTTGCTTTTCGGACTTAATCGGTCATGCTGGATGATGCTTTCCCAAAGTTACCTGCCTTGTACTATTATTATACGCGGCGGAACAGTTTACAGAGCGCCATTTGCAAAACCGCAGACATATTGGGTTTTTTGGATTCGGTTGGGGATTATCCTCTGTTTAAAATATCTCTTGTGGAAACAATAAGAATATAAGGAGGAATAATTTATGGGATCAACAACCTTTGGATATGTCAGGGTATCCACTAAAGAACAATGTGAGGAACGCCAGCTGATCGCTTTGCGCGGCTTTCCCGTATCAGACAACAAGATATTTATGGACAAACTCAGCGGGAAGGATTTCAACCGGCCACAGTACCAGAAGCTTTTACGAAAGCTAAGGGCGGGTGATATTATGGTTATTAAGTCCATTGATCGGCTTGGCCGCAATTATGAGGAGATTCTGGATCAATGGCGGATCATCACCAAGGAGAAGCGGGCGAATATTGTGGTCTTGGATATGCCGCTTCTGGATACCCGCCAGACCGGAAAGGATCTGACTGGTACTTTTGTGGCAGACCTTGTGCTGCAGATCCTCTCCTATGTGGCCCAGACTGAGCGGGAGAACATCCGGCAGCGGCAGATGGAAGGGATCGCGGCAGCACGGATGCGGGGCGTACAGTTTGGAAGACCCCGGAAACAGGTGCCTGAGGAGTTCTTTCTCCTGAAAGAGCAATGGAAAAAGGGGAAGATCGCTTCCAGACAGGCGGCAGGTAAGCTCCACATCGCTCAGGACACCTTCTTGCGATGGGTTCACGAAAGCGAAGTCTGATTTTTACAGTAATTTTTTCAGTCAGGTCAATCAATTTTTGCGTTGGAAAAGGTAGAGAATTTCGGTCGTTCCTTCATACATATTTTCTGGTGTGTTTTGACAGCTTTTACGTTCTAAACATCAGTTTTCGCCATCTAAATATACTCCATTTTAGTATACATTGCCTGAACGAAAATGTCTGATTTATCGTTCAGGGAAAACTGACGAAATCCGGTTGTTTTATCGGAAGGAGAAAACTCATGGAAAAGACTGAGATAACTATGACAGGATTATTGGAAATACTGTGTTTTAAGACAGGATGTATGTATCTGTCCGACCTTCGCCAGTCAGAACGGCTCCCTGTGATTAAACGTGCGGTTCAAAGCATTTGCCCGGGGAAATTCAGTCTGTGGGAATGGAACGATGCGGTGACATATATTACGGGGAGTCCACACTCCTTTGCGAACGCTGGGGAGGCGGCCGGATATCTGATGGCGCTGTAGGGTAACCATAAGGTAACAGTGCGGCAGACTATATGCTTGGTCGTACAGATAAAAAATAGCTTATGCCGACAAAGTTTGTTTGTATAGGCTATTTTAGTTATCACAATTTTTATTTTCATCTAACAGGACGAGAAGATCTTCATGTAATTTATTGTTTTCTTTTTCTAAGTCACATATAATGTGGAATCCCCAACAGATCAGGCCAGAGATTGATGCGGCAAGTTTTTGCTCGTTCTTCTTGTTAGAAATATTGTGATATTTCATTTGAAACCACTTTTTTTATGCTTATATACATATTTCAACTCGCACTGACTTAAAATACAAAATGAGATATCCGTTTAATATACACTTCGAACAGAGGTGTTATATTATGAGATATACAGAACGTATGCGCGCATTACGCGAAGATAATGACTTAACTCAGAAAGACATTGCTGATATGTTGGGAGTAGCACAGACGACATATTCACAGTATGAACTGGCGAAGCGTCCAATGCCCATAGATTATCTTGTCGCGCTGTGTGATTATTATAAGGTATCGGCAGACTATATGCTTGGTCGTACAGATAAAAAATAGTTCGCAGAAAAATCAGATTAAGTCTTTGGTATTCATATTTCCATATCTGAGCAGGATTAAGAAAATCTTCAAAATTTCCATGACAAAATATTAGAAAAGATTCGTTATGATGCAGTTACCATATACTGACAAGGAGGGGTGCTGTGAAAACGATCATCAGTGTAAAAAATCTATACAAATTATACCGGGTCGGTGATTCTGTTGTGAGGGCGCTGGACGGTGTAAGCCTTGACATTCGGGAAGGAGAGTTCTGCGCTGTGGTAGGAACCTCTGGTTCGGGAAAGTCTACGCTGCTTAACATGCTTGCAGGGTTGGAGAGGCCGACAAAAGGCGAAGTCATCATCGGAGAAAGCCATATTGAGAAGCTGAACGAGGATCAGCTGGTAAAATTCCGGCGGGAGAATGTAGGATTCATCTTCCAGTCGTTTCATTTGATGGGGACAATGAACGCGCTGGAAAATACAGCTCTTCCGCTTACATTTCGGGGAACGGCGAGAAGGGAAAGGCTGAAAAGAGCCGAACGTATGCTGGACATGGTGAATCTTGCAAAGCATAAGAACCACCTGCCAAACCAGCTTTCGGGCGGACAGCAGCAGAGGGTAGGAGTGGCAAGGGCGCTCGTCTCAGATCCGAAGATTATTTTTGCCGATGAGCCTACAGGGAATCTGGATTCCCATACCTCGGAGGAAGTCATGGGACTGCTGCAGCGGATTGTCAGGAAGCAGAAACGTACTCTGGTGATGGTCACCCATGATCCCCATGAGGCGGCATACGCGGACAGGGTGTTTCAGATCATAGATGGAAAGATCGTGCATATACAGGAAAACAGGAGGAACGAAGAAAATGATAAGGCATAGAGGAATGAGTTTAAAGAGGACATGGATCGCGGCAGCATGCGCAGTATTTGTTCTGGGAGCGTACTGTCCGGCGGAAGTAAATGCCAAAGAGGAAGAAGCTGTTCAGTCCGGCGTACAGGAAGAAGGAGACGCGGCGGGGACACCAGATGGAACACAGGAAAGTATGGGATTGGCCCGTATCCGGCTCAGCGTGGGAGACGGACAGGACACGCCCGTATTCAAAGCCGGAGAGAAGGCCAGTCTGCAGATCAACGTGCAGAACAGTGGAAATATAGACGCTCAGAATGTAAGGATTGCTCCGGTCATAGTGGATGAGGCTTCGTGGCCGTTTGAGATGGATAAATTGAATTATGAGCAGGAACTGGGAGCGATACAGGCAGGACAGCAGACCGCAGCCGTATGGGGAGCAGATGACGGGGGTCTGGCAGTGAGAAATGATGTGACTGGCAAAGCGTATAAACTTGTGTTCCGCATTACATATGACGACGGAAAAACAGAGTATGAAACAGAAAAATATGTCTTTGTAAAAACAGAGGCAAAAGAAAAACCGTCAGATGGAAGTGGCGGACAGGGAAGTAACGATCAGGGAGAGACCAGTCAGGGGAACGCTGGACAGGGGAGCGGCGGACAGCAACAGACAGGGGGAAGTGAAAACGATGTGCCACAGCCAGAAGTCCCGGTTCAGGAGCTGAGCGGCGGGGGATTTACAAACAGTGAGCCGGTCATCTCGGGCGGGGGATCTTCTGAGGCCGGGAATGGCTCGGTACCGCGCGTGATCGTGACAGGATTTGACACTCAGCCGGGGGAAGTGCGGGCCGGGAGTGATTTTAAGCTAGTCGTACATCTGAAAAATACATCCGACAGGACAGCAGTGTCCAACATGGTATGCGATCTTCAGGCAGCGGCGTCAGGCACAGAAGCAGCGGCGGAGGCACCGGCATTTCTGCCTTCTTCGGGTTCAAGCTCTGTCTTTCTGGAGAGTATCCCGGCAGGAGGGACAAAGGATATCTCCATTGACCTTAACGCGCGGGCAGATCTGATCCAGAAGCCGTACAGCATTGCCATGAATATGAAGTACGAGGACAGCAGTGCGGTGCAGTACGAGGCCCAGTCCAGTCTTGCCGTTCCGGTAAAGCAGGAGGCGAGATTTGAATTCAGCGAGGTCCAGATTGCGCCGGATACTGTTTCAGTAGGAGAAGAGGCAAACATATCGTGCAGTCTTTACAATCTTGGCAGAGTGAAGATGTATAATGTAAAAGTCCGTATCGAGGGAGAAATGATCGAAGCAGCGGAGCAGTTCATCGGAAATCTGGACGCAGGCGGAACAGGGTCTGTAGACAGCATTATTACTGCCATAAAAGAGACTGCGGACGGCGAAGAGTGCAGGATGGTGCTTTCCTATGAGGACGACGCGGGAAATGTGAGTACGGCGGAACAGAAGTTCCCGATGACAGTCATGCCGGAGGTGCCTGCGGGTGATGTGGGAATGATGGCTGAGGATGTGCCGGAAGAAAGCGGCGTACCTGTCCTGCCGATTATCATAGTCGTTATACTGGCGGCGGGAGGGATCACGGCGGCAGTGTTCCTGACCAGACGCAGAAAGAAAAAAATCCGGGATCTGGAAGAGGAGGAATTATTTGATGAGGTGGAGCGATCTGCTGAGGATGAGCGTTAGCAGCCTCAGGCGAAGAAAACTGCGTACCTTCCTTACTGTCCTCGGAGTAGTGATCGGAACAGCCTCAATCGTGGTCATGATCTCTCTGGGTCTGGGGATGCAGGAGGCAATGTACGCGGAAGTAGCAGAAAGCGGCGGCACGACGGCGGTCACTGTGACGGGCAAAGACAGTTGGGGAGTGGGCATGATGTATACGGGTTCCTCGTCCGGGCAGGAGGAGTCAAAGAAGTATATTACAGATGAAGTTATTGAAGAACTGCGCACACTGGAGCATGTCAGGAGCGCGCAGCCGGTTCTCAATGTATCTGCCATTGGCTTGAAAGGAAATTATCAGGGATATCTTGATATCACAGGGATGACGCCGGAGGGCCTTAAGGAATTAAAACTGGAGCTAAAAGACGGGGGAAGGCTGCCTGATCCTGACAGCAATGAGCTTGAGCTGGTATATGGCAATGCGGTTTTGAAGAACTTTTATGACAAAGGAACCATGAAAGGGTATTGGGATACCGGAGAGGTTCCTGACATTGATCTGCAAAATGATTCGCTCTTTCTGGTTCTCGATGCAGACGGATACAATGCCTCTCAGAGTCCGCCTTCTGTGGGTGTGGCTGATTCGGGCGAAGATACAGCGTCAGACAGCGGTAAACGTACAAGCGCCCCGAAGAAATATGTGGTGAAGAGCAGCGGAGTCATGGCGGGCGGTATCGACGAATATAATGTGAATTCATCCAATGTATACTGTGATCTTGACACATTGAAGTCTTATCTCCAGAAAGAATTCCGCGGCCGCGTCATTCCGGGGCAGCCATCCACAGCGGGCGGAAAGCCATACAGTAAGTTTGTCTACAGCATGGTGAAGATACAGGCGGATGATATGGAAAATGTAGAGGAGCTCTCAAATGTGATCCGGGGACTTGGGTATAACGTCTCGACAAACATTGAGTACATAGACAGCATGAAGAAACAGTTCGCTCTTGTGCAGGCGGTTCTTGGCGGGATCGGGGCGGTATCGCTCCTCGTGGCGGCGATCGGCATTGCCAACACGATGATGATGTCCATCTATGAAAGGACGAAAGAAATCGGGGTTATGAAGGTGATCGGCTGCGGCCTGAAAAATATCCGCCAGATGTTTCTTTTGGAAGCTGCATTCATCGGTCTGACGGGGGGTGTCATAGGAAATATTCTCAGCCTGATCATATCCGTTGTGATCAATGTGCTTACGTCCGGAGGAGATACGGGGATTCCGGCCAATATCTCAAGTATTCCAGTGTGGCTCCTTCTTTCCTCAATAGGATTCGCGATACTGGTGGGAACCGCCGCTGGATATTTCCCGGCCCGCAGGGCGATGAGGTTAAGTCCGCTGGCGGCGATCCGCAGTGAGTGAGGACATTAATTATTCATTTGCGTTTGAGGCAGACAGTTTTCTGATATGATTTCTAAAAAGTACAAGTTTTTTTTCTAAAAAGTACTACTTATTCAAATTAATTATAGATATAATTCAAGAAATAGCGGATGATTGCCTAAAAACCTGTAGACTACAAGTTTACGGGTTTTTAGGTTATACTGAAATAATTAGACGGAATAAACGGATTGAAATATATTAAGGGGGATGACTTTGTGAAACTGAGGTCTAAAATTCTGGGGATGTGTCTCAGCTGTACATTGCTGGCTCTGGTACTGCAGACGGTTTTGTTTCAAAACACTTCTTCATCTATCATCTATAACAGGACAAAGGAAGAGAGTGAAAATTCCCTGCAAAATATGCAGAATGAGATTTATTCGTTTTTAAAACATATAGAGAGCAATCTGATTGAAGTATACAGTGAAGAAGAATTTATTCAGGCGCTGAAAAATGAACTGACAATCCGGGAGCTGCGCAATGAATATTACAGAAAGGCATATGAGATCGGCACAAATGGATTTGAAACGTCTGATAAAGTTGTTGCGCTGTATTTATATACGCCGGAACATGAAATTATAAGTACATATCGAAGAGCCGTTACGCCAAAACATAATTACGAAATCGATATTTACTCAGAGCCGGAGAAGTATAATACGCAGATTGTAAAAGAATACATTGACTCAGGTAAATTAGGCATGCTGGTGACCAGTTATTTTAATGAGTACAGGGATACAGATATCATGCGGTTTGTTCTGAAATTGTATGACAGCAGGAATTATAGCAGATCGATAGGGTATATTGTCTGTGATATTGACAGTGAAGCTTTTACGGCTATTTTGGATAAATATAGTATCGATGATTCTATGTTTATATGGCTTCAGCCGGCGGGCGACCGTCCTGCCGCATCGATTGGCAGTCTCAGTGAAGAACAAGGGAGTATATATAAAGATACCGTAGACAGGATACGGGGTGGGGATACCATTGAAGGCGGGTATTCTGACCGGGAAAACCAAGAGCTGTTTCAGGCGGCGCAGAATAAGTATAATCTCACGGCATACTCTTTGATGCCGCAGGAGCTTCTAAAGCAAAATCAGAAAGCTCTGACCATAAACCTGCTGTTGATCGGAGGCGTTATGGTAATAGCGGCGGCGTTCCTGAGTATTTACCTTTCCAAAAGTATGACGAGGCCTTTGGTAAAACTGACTGACACTATGCAGGAAATCAGAGAGGGAAACGCCCGGCTTCGGGCAGAGGTTCAAAACAAGGATGAAATAGGACAGCTGGCAATAAATTTCAATGAGATGCTGGACCGGATGGAGGAACTCAATGAGAAAGAAAAGCAGACAAGCTATCTGCTGAGTCAGGCAGAATATAAAGCCTTGCAGGCTCAGATCAATCCACATTTTCTTTATAACACGCTGGACACGATGAGCAGTATAGCTCAAATAAAGGATTGTGGGGAAGTAAGCAGCATGTGCCAGTCACTTTCCAACATGTTCCGCTATGCACTCAATATGAAAGAACCATTTTCGACGATAGCAAAAGAAATCGCGCATTTAAAAAATTACTGTTACGTAATGGAGATGCGTATGCAGGATCACGTACAGTATGTATACGAAATAGATGAAAGTCTGCTTTTTAGTGAAATTCCGAGGCTGACTCTGCAGCCGCTTGTGGAGAATGCGCTGACCCATGGGTTGCGGACAAAGCGTGGGGAAAAATATATCAGAATAGAGGCAAAAAAGGAAAATGGAAACAGAGTGATATGTGTGGCTGACAACGGAATAGGAGCCAACGCAGAAGAGATCAATAGAAAACTGGAAGAAAACGACATCAGTTATGTAGAACAGGGCAGCTCGATCGGCGTGTATAATATCAATGCCCGGCTTCGGATGCTGTACGGAGAAGAATACGGGCTTAGAATTGAAAGTAAATCCGGGGAAGGGACACGAGTTTACGTAACAATACCCAGACAGAAACCGGGAGGAGAGGGACAGGATGACAGCAAAAAAAATATATAAAATACTCATAGCAGATGATGAATACTGGACAAGAGAAAAGCTGTGTCATATGATCGCATGGGAAAAATATTCTCTTGAATGTCTGGAACCGGCAAAAGATGGGGAAGAGGTGCTGGAAAGACTGGCAGACGAGCAGGTGGACATCCTGATCACAGATATTAATATGCCTTTTGTAAATGGAGTAGAGTTGCTGTCAAAGCTAAAAGAAAGTTATCCGGAAGTTGTAGCTTTCGTTATCAGTGGGTATGACGATTTTGATTATGTAAAAGAAAGTTTCATGTCGGGTTCCGTTAATTATCTTGTAAAACCTGTGACTAAAATTGACCTTGTCAATGCGATTGTAAAGGCACTTCAAATTATTGGAGAGAGAGAAAATGAAAAATTGCAGCTGCTCAAAGCGGCATCTCTGATTCAGGACAGAGAATACAGCCAACTGATCACAGAAAGAAAAGCGCCTTATGTGCCGGGCATTTCAAATAATAATGGCATGGAGCCAGCAGGCTTAAGCTTTATGATGATTAAGATACATAACCTCCATATTCTTGATAAATGCAGCCGGAGTGATAAGAATCTCCTTTCGTACAAAATAAAAAAAGAGATAAGCCGTTTGAGCAGAGATGAAAATGCGGTTGTATTTAACCATATTTACCGCTCAAATGAATTTATCATGATTACCTCAAAGGGAGAGAAAGAGCTGACGCGGACGGCGGAAAAGATAAGGATATTTTTTCAGAAGTATCAAGATGTCTGCCTGACCTTCTGTATCACTGCCCCTTCTTATTCGATCGACAGCGTTGACAGAGCATATAGAGAAGCGGTTACATTGCTGATGACAAGGAAATTTCAGAAAATAGATGAAATCATAGTGTCTGGCGGACAGCCGGGCAGCCAGAAAATGGCATCACATTTTAACGGAGAACAGGAAAAACAGCTAAAGAGAGCGTTAAAATCCGGGAATGAGGAGCTGGCAGCAAAAACCGTTCTGGAAGAGAGCGGGCTTTCCCGATGTGCTGAAAAAGGATGGACTTATATAGAAGTGAAGCAGACGGTGAAGAGGCTGATGAATATATTTGCTGACTTTGCGGCGGAGGCTTTTGGGAATAAAGGACTGGCAGATATTGAGAATTTGTCGGATTCAGTGGATAAAGCCGTTGAATATCTTGACGAACAGCAGGTATGCGCGGCATTGTTAGACACGATTGACTATCTGGCGCCGGAGAGCAGGACTTCCCCAAACGCTACTATGAAAGGAATTGTCCGGGAAGTGGCTGAGTATATTGACGCACACTATTATGAAGAACTAAGTCTTGTTTCACTGGCTGCGGATTTTCATGTTGAGAGTTCCTATCTCTCGAAAGTATTCCGGCAGGAAATAGGGGAGACTCTGATTCTTTATATTACGCGAAAAAGAATGGAAAAAGCAAAGAATTATATGCGGAACAGTGAGACGAATCTGACAGAAATTGCTTTTATGGTCGGATATGATGATTATACATATTTCAGCCGGGTTTTCAAAAAGAATACGGGAGTAAGTCCCAGAGAATACAGAAATAGATGTTTGGAGGGAAACTGATTGAAAAAAGCGGTAATAATATTGACGGCGTTAGTCGCGGCACTGGCGTCAGCCTGCAGTCCGTCTGATGTCTCAGAAGAAAAGAAACCTATCGTGCTGACAATACTTGCAGGACAGTCTACATCGGATGCGGGAACCGAGGACATGATCGACGAATGGATGCAGCAGAGGTATCCCGACGTGAAATTGGAATGGGAATGTGTAGACTGGGGAGACCGCTTTAATACACAAATGCGGGGAAGGTTTGCCGCAGGCGACGTCCCGGACATTATGATCGGAAAAGCCCAAGATGTACATACCTATGCAGCTGTCGGACAGTTGGGGGAGATCAACATTGATGCCGGTAGTTCTATTGCACAAAGTGCCCTTGATACAGTCACCATTGATGGGAAAATATACGGAGTTCCTTATAACGCATGGTATCAGGGCGTTTTATATAACAAAGAAATATTTGAGGAAGCGGGAATAGAACCGCCCCGGACTCTGGAAGAAATGGAAGAGGTGATCCTCTGTCTGGAAAGTAAAGGAGTTGTTCCTTTCGCAACACATTTTCAAGAGAGCTGGAACGTGGGGAATATGACAATGCAGTATATGATAAATGATATTTTCCGCTATGACAGCGAATGGGGAGAAAAGTTCCGCGAAGGTACAGTCAGTTATTCAGATAATGAAGTAATCCTTAGATGTATGCTGAATAATAAGATGATTTTGGACGCCTCATGGGAAGATGCGCTGCAGTTGGATCAGTTTGAGTGTGACAGCCGTTTTACTCAGGGAGAGGCCGCAATGTATCTTACAGGATCATGGTCCCTGCAGTTTGCCAACCAGTATGGGAAGGACATTGAGTTTGGAATATTTCCTTTTCCGAATCAAAACGGTGATGCTGCTCTGATTAGAGAAACGAATATTACATTTATGAAAAGTGCTTTTACTGAGCATGATGAACTGATAGACGATATTTTCAACTCTTTGTTAAAAGATAAAAAACTTCTTCAGGAAGTGCTAGATTTTACCCAGTCATCATCTGTAGTAACAGGAGCGGATACAGTGAGCAGCAGCCGGATTCAGGATGATATCAGCCGATATGAGGCTGAGGGGAAGATCATAGATGCTTCTGTGGGGAATGTTCAGCTTGTGTGGGAGTTTCAGAATAGTGTTGCCCAAGAGCAGCTTTCATGGCTGAAAAACGAAAAGTCTCTCCGGGAAGTGCTGTCTTACGCAGATGAGAACAGGGAAAACAGTGTTTACGAATAGAGCGCTGTTATAGAAAAGCAGCATAAGATTAAAAAAAGTACAACTTATTTTTTCCAATCCGTCCTACTACCGGGAAAGGCAGAACAGCTATAATCAGGTCATCAAATGAAAACGAGGAGGAACGAGAAAATGAAGAAAAAAAGATTGACCGGGGTACTGCTGACAGCTGTTATGGTAACGACTCTTGCAGCCGGATGCGGCAGCGGCGAAGGCTCAGGGGGAGACGAGGAGAAAGTGACGCTGACCGTTCTGGCGGGACAGTCTACATCGGATGCTGGTATTGAAGACATGATCGATGAAGCGTTGGCAGAAAAATATCCAAACATTGAACTGGAGTGGGAATGTGTGGACTGGGGCAATGACTTCCAGCCGAAGATGCAGCAGTATATGCAGTCTGGTCTTCCTGATATTATGATCGGAAAAGCACAGGATGTCGCGACATATGCTCCTCAGGGAGTTCTTGGAGAAATTGACAGCGGATATCTGGATCGAGGACTGGACGCGGCCAGAGAAAACGTGACGATTGACGGGAAAACATACGGTCTTGTATATAACGCTATGTATCAGGGCGTGTATTACAACAAGACTATGTTCGAGGAAAACGGATGGGAGGTGCCGGAAACACTGGATGATCTTCAGAAAATTATTGATGACTGCAACGAGAAAGGGATCATTCCGTTTGGAAGCCATATGGTAGATACATGGTCAATCGGAAATGTGACAATGCAGTTCGCTATGAATGACGTATTTAACAACAATCCTTCATGGGGAGATGATTTCCGCGCCGGGAAGGTTTCTTTTTCAGACAGTGAAGAAATGCAGACCGCATATGAATATAATAAACTCATCTACGACAACACGTTCCCTGAAACATTTTCTACAGAGCAAACAGATTGTGACGCAAGAATGGTACAGGGCGAGGTGGCGATGAAGGTTTCAGGCTCATGGTCCATCCAGAACTTCCTTGATATTGACGAGAATTTTGAATTTGGTATTTTCCCGTTCCCGAACCAGACAGGAGATTCTAAGCTGATCTTTGAACCCAATATTACGATTATGACAAGCGCAGATACAGAGCATCAGGATGAGGTGAATCAGGTTTTGGAGCTGCTTACCAGCGACAAGGAACTGGCGGTTGAGATTTTAGATTATACGAAGACAGCTTCTATGTTAAAAGATGTGACGCCTACATTTAGCAATCCGAGTCAGGAAGATATCGATAAATATGCGGCAGAGGGAAGAATTGTGGATGTGACATTAGGAAATAACCAGCTGGTATGGGGCGGATTTCAGGAGGAAAATGCAAAAGACATTGCAGCATGGCTGCAGGGCGATATTACATTTGAGGACTGCCTGAAAGCCTCGGACGACAGAGTGGACGCAAGTTCAGCAAACTAAATTGACTGAGACGAAAAGTGAAGGGGAGGTTTTTTCTCCCCTTTTTGAGAGAAAGGGAAAAATGAAAGTGAAAAAAAGGGGAACAATGGAACAAAAGCTGTTCCGCCAGTATCTAGTGCTGGTGCTTCCGGGATTTATCATCTTTACAATCGGATTGATCATTCCTCTGCTTCTGGCGCTGCGGTATTCTTTTACGAGCTGGGATGGAATGTCCACAGAAAAGGTCTTTGTCGGATTTAATAATTATATAGATTTGTTTAAAGATGAAAATTTCCGGGACGCATGGGTATTTACAATTAAATTTACAATAGGAAACACGATTATACAGAATGTTGTAGCGCTGCTTTTCGCCGTTGCATTGGACAGTGGGATCAAAGCGCAGAAAATCTACAGGACGATCCTTTTCATTCCATGCCTGATCAGTGCTGTGATCGTAGGATTTGTGTGGCTGAAAATATTTTCGAATGTACTCCCCGAGATCAATGCGATGCTGGGGACGAATATCAATTTCCTGCTTTTCGGCAGTAAGGATACCGTTTTATCCGGTCTGCTGATTGCAAATAACTGGCAGTGGATCGGATACTGGATGCTCATATATCTGGCAGGACTGCAGTCTGTTCCGGCAGAGTTGTACGAAGCGGCAAAAGTCGACGGCGCCGGAGCGGTAAAGAGGTTTTTCAACGTGACGATCCCTATGCTGGCACCATCAATTACAATTTGTGTAGTGGGAATTACAACCGGTTCGCTCAAGGTATATGATCTGCTCGTATCTTCGACAAAAGGAGGCCCGGGAAGAGCATCTACATCCATTATTTACGAAACATATACTACCGCGATCAATGGAAGGCAGTATGGATATGGGTCAGCCATGTCGGTTACGCTTGTGATTGTGCTCTTGCTGGTTGCGATGATTCAGGTAAAGGGCTTAAAGAAAAGGGAGGTTCAGGCATGAGGTTTCGAAAGAACACAAACAGAAAAGAAGAGCTGCCCTCTCAGCCATATACAAAAGGAACGCTGTGCATACAGATTGGCATGACATTAGTTGCGATACTGTTTATAGCTCCTATATTTATTATTCTTAATTATTCATTTAAAGGTAAGAAAGAACTGTATCTGAGCAGTCCTTTGTCTCTTCCGGAAAGCTTTAATCTGGATAACTATATTGCAGCGTTTAAGAAGCTTGATCTGGCAACGACATTTACAAATACATTTATCTATACTGCTGTCAGCGTGGTTATTCTGGCAATTTTGTGCGGGACGACAGCATGGGCGATAGCAAGATGCTCCCACAGGTTTTTTAAATTCTGTTATATTTATTTTATTATAGGCATTTTGATCCCGTATCAGGCTTTGTTTCTGCCGATCTATACGATCGGTTACAAGCTGCATTTGACAAACACGAGATTCGGAATTATCTTTATGTATGTGGCCACTGGTGTATCATTTGGCGTTTTCCTGATGAACAGTTTTATGTCCACTGTGCCGTTGGAGCTGGAAGAGGCTGCAAGGATCGACGGGTGTTCGGTTTTCAGGACATACATATCCGTGGTACTTCCGATTCTGAAACCCGCTATGGCTACGCTGATCATTATGCAGTCGTTTCAGATCTGGAATGATTATCTGCTGGCAAGCCTGTATGTAAGCAAAAAAGAGTTGAAAACACTGACAGTCTCGATACAATCTTTGTTTTCTGCACAGAGCAGCGACTATACAACGGCCATGGCGGCAATCGTAATCTCAGTCCTGCCTATCGCGATTCTGTTTTTGTGTCTGCAGAAGTATTTTATAAAAGGGATGACTGTCGGAGCGGTAAAAGGATAAAGAACGAAGGAGGACGAAAATATGCCGGTACAACTGCTGAAAGAATATAAGCTGGGGGATATGAAAGCGGAATATCTGTTGGATTCGGACAACGGACAGGTGGGATTCCGCCTTCTGCCATATGATATGCGGATGCGGGAATATGCGGAAAAAGCTGCTGAGCCTGAGCCGCTTGTGCAATTGAAGGTGACAGGGGATATATACAATGCGGCTTATGCCATGGGAGCTACCATGCGGAACAGTGAAACGGTAAGAAGGATGAAATACCACGGTCAAAGCAGCAGTGAAACGGAGGATGCTATTGAGATCAATACTGTTCTGGAGGATGACAGGGGATACCGGGCGACGCATTGCCTTCGATGGAAATATGATACGCCGTATGTCAGGATAAAGTGTCTGTTTGAAAATCTGAGCGCGGAGCCGTGTACGCTGGAAATGCTGGAGAGTTTTTCACTGGGCGGGCTCTCTCCATATCTGGAAGGCGACGGACACGGGCAGCTTATGCTCCACAGGATCAGAAGCGTATGGAGCATGGAAGGAAGACATGAAAGAATTCCGGCAGAAGAGCTTCAGCTTGAACCGGCATGGGCTCCGCATGCGGTTAGATGTGAGAGGTTCGGACAAGCCGGTTCTATGCCGGTAAACCGTTTTTTCCCGTTCGCGGCCGTAGAAGACACGCAGAATCATGTGTTCTGGGGCGCGCAGATCGCGCACAATGCTTCGTGGCAAATGGAACTGTACCGGAAAGATGACGGACTGAGTCTGAGTGGCGGACTTGCCGACAGAGAACTGGGGCATTGGATGAAAGAGGTAAAACCGGGCGAATGTTTTTCTACTCCCGAAGCCATAGTGACGACAGCCCATACGGATTCGTTTGACGTTTTTACGGGACGGCTGACACAGGCGGCTTTAGAGGGGATTGGAAATGTCCCTGATGCAGAGCAGGAGCTGCCGATGGTGTTTAATGAGTATTGTACAACATGGGGCAGTCCGTCACATGAAAATATTTTAAAGATACTGGGGAAGATCAAGGATAAAGATTTCCGGTATTTTGTTATAGACTGCGGTTGGTATAAAGCAGAAGGAGTTCCATGGGACATCAGCATGGGTGATTATGAAGTGTCGGAGACTTTGTTCCCGGACGGATTAGAAAAGACAGTCTCCGCTATAAAAAGTGCAGGAATGATCCCGGGGTTGTGGTTTGAGATCGAAAATGTGGGGAGTGCTTCAAAGGCTTACCACATGAAAGAACATCTCCTGCATAAAGACGGGAAAGTACTGACCAGTTATTTCAGGAGATTCTGGGATATGCAGGATCCGTGGGTAGAGCAATATCTGACAGAAAAGGTGATCGGAACACTGAAAAAGTATGGCTTCGGCTATATGAAGATTATAACGAAACGATCGGAATTGGGTGCGACGGCGAGGAGTCACCCGGTGAAGGCCTGAGAAAGAACATGGAAGCATCTGCCGCTTTTATTGAGAAGGTTAAAAGGGAGATCCCGGATATTGTACTGGAAAATTGTGCATCCGGCGGGCATCGGCTGGAGCCGGGACTTATGGCGCAGATGAGCATGGCTTCTTTTTCCGACGCACATGAATGCGCCGAGATTCCCATTATTGCAGCTAATCTTCACCGGGTGATCCATCCGAGGCAGGGCCAGATATGGGCAGTAATACGCAAGGAGGATTCGTTAAAAAGAATTGCGTATTCTCTGGCGGCTCTGTATATCGGGGGATGTCACAGAACTTTCGGACAAACAGTGGGATATGATCGACAGAGGGATGGATTTTTATAAACGGATTGTACCTGTTATCAGGGACGGACAGTCGTACATTCATGGGAACAGGATAGAAAGTATGCGCCATCCTTGCGGCTGGCAGGGTGTAGTGCGCGTGGGGCGCCAGAATAAAGCGTATGTGGTCATACATACATTTGAAGAAGGGTTCCCGGAATGGATCGAGATTTCCCTGCCTGCCGGATGTCCGCAAAATATCGGATCTGTTTACTCCGATACTGAAGAAGAGATCACAATAGAAGCAGGGATTTTGAAATACCGTGCCAAAGAAAAGTTTAAGGCTGTTGCGGTTGAGCTTACATAACAAAGAGTTCCGCTTGTAAAACTCCCGCGCCGGGCGCGGTCGCTTTAGCGGCAGAGGACTTATTCCTCTATCACCTGTATTTCTAAATAATCAAAATCAATCGAATCTACAAAATTATCCTGATAAAATCTTGCTTTGGAGTGGCGCTTGAACTCGTTGACCGTCTTGTCCAGCCAGATGGGTTTGCTCAAGTCAAATTCATAGCAGATCTGCTCCAAAGCGTTGAATATCTTGTGCGTACGGGTATCGTCCGTCTCGTCACAGACGACGGTATCCCGAAGCATCCTGTTATCTTTAAATTCCTTTCCCCATAAGCGAAACATATTGCGGCTCCTTTCACGGCACGGTCTGGGTGCGGTTTTTCCTATGTCGGCGCTGGCTTTTGCCGGATGAAGGTATTCTAACACAAAACAGCGGAAAAGTCATTCGAAAATCCCGTTGCCTCTCCTGTTGCTTTTTGATATATTATATAGGAGTATTTGAGAAAAGCGGGGCGAATCGTCATGACAGTGGAGGATGTACTTGGGAAAGTCACAGAGCTTTGCGAAAGATATCATGTGAAGGAGGCGGTTCTCTTTGGATCAAGGGCAAAGGGAACGGCACTGGAAAGAAGCGATATTGATATCGCGGTGTCCGGGGCGGAAGATTTTGATTCTCTGTCAGAAGATATCGAACAGATTCCCACACTGTATACAGTAGATCTGGTAGATATGGACACTTGCAGGAATGTGTTGTTATTGGAGGATATCAGACAATATGGACGAAAAATTTACGAAAAGGTTTGAATCATTTCATAATTCACTGGATTCCCTCGCGGAAGCAAAGGACAGAGATATGTCGGATTCTTTTGTGCTCAGTGGGACAAGCGCAAAGTTCAGTATTACATTTGACCTTGCGTGGAAGACGATGAAAGATATCCTGATCCAACGCTATGCGATGACCGGGTTTGTGACCGGATCACCTAGAGAAGTGCTGCGGACAGCTTACAAAGCAGAGCTGATTTCTGATGATATATGGATGGAAATGTTAAGGGTGCGCAATCAGCTCGCACATGACTATGACGGTAATATTGTTAAGGAATACTGTCAGAAAATCGTCCATGAATATATTGATACGCTGTATGAATATCTGTCCCGGGCACAGCGGATTGTGATGGAACAGACGGAATGACCGTCAGGGACAGAGATGTTTCGACGGTATGTGACTGTTAGGGATAAATTACTTAATATAGAGTCAGAACGGAGGAAGAGACATGATAAGAGAATGTACGGAAAATGACATGGAGATGGTCACAGCCTATCTTCAGGATGAGCCATACGGCAGAATGATCCTGACTGCGGTGAATAGATTCGGTTTTACAGAGCGTTTCCAGACGGTTTATGTTGATGTGGCAAGCACGGAGGATGGAGAGGTGAAGCTGAACGGTGTCTACCTCTTTTTATACCGCAATATTATCTTGCTTTGTAAAGAGAACCATGTTGATATTGATTTTCTTGAGCAGTGGATGGGAATCTCTGCGCCGGATAAGGTGGCGGGAAGAAAGGATAATGTGAATATCGTAAGCTGGCTTCTGACGGATTACAAGCTGGAGACAGGTGCGGCGGATCCAATGATAACCGATGCGGACGGCACTGCGGCGGACTGGTTGTCGGGGGCGGAATATGAAGGCGAGTGGGCCGTTCTCACAAGAGAGGGATAAGCGATCATGAAGAAGTTATTGGACAGAATATTTATTGACGGACTGAGCGGGATGGCCCAAGGACTTTTTGCCACGCTGATCATCGGCACGATCATCCAGCAGATCGGTACATTTTCCGGGGGAGATCTGGGAAGTATGATCTATGCTCTGGGGAAAGTGGCGGCAGGACTGACGGGCGCCGGTATCGGCGTCGGAGTGGGACGGAAGCTGGATGCAGGACATCTTGTCATCGTATCTGCGGGGGTTGTCGGTATGGTGGGAGCCTTTGCGGGAAAGCTTCTGGCAGGACAAGTTCTTGTGGACGGTAATCTGGTGCTGTCGGGGCCGGGAGAGCCGCTGGGGGCA
>ERZ1643251.2593-NODE-2593-length-18150-cov-6.402487_pt1 | contig 18150 bp, 18 predicted proteins | sample MGYA00579261_ERZ1643251 | MGnify/ENA primary metagenome ERZ1643251 (study PRJEB29033, sample SAMEA4952267) | chicken gut metagenome | biome: Broiler Chicken; feature: Gastrointestinal Tract; material: Caecum | place: Ireland | collected 2018 | study: Broiler...
TTTCCTTCAGGTCTTCGTAGTCCCACTTTTCGATCTTCTGGATCTCGTGGGAGGTACGGAAGCCGTCGAAGAAGTTCACGAAGGGAACGCGGCCCTTGATGGCGGCCAGATGGGCCACGGGAGCCAGGTCCATAACCTCCTGCACATTGCCTTCGGCCAGCATGGCGAAGCCGGTCTGGCGGCAGGCCATGACGTCGGAGTGGTCACCGAAGATGTTCAGGGCCTGAGCGGCAACGGTACGAGCGGAAACGTGGAAGACGGTGGGCAGCAGCTCGCCGGCGATCTTGTACATGTTGGGGATCATCAGCAGAAGGCCCTGAGAAGCGGTATAGGTGGTGGTCAGGGCACCGGCGGCCAGGGAGCCGTGAACGGTACCGGCAGCACCGGCCTCGGACTGCATCTCAGCCACCTTGACGGTGGTGCCGAAGATGTTCTTGACGCCCTGGGCAGCCCACTGGTCGACGTAGTCAGCCATGGGGCTGGAAGGGGTGATGGGGTAGATGCCCGCCACTTCGGTAAAAGCGTACGACACGTAGGCCGCAGCGTTGTTACCATCCATGGTTTTAAAATGTCTGGACAACTTGATATACCTCCTAAAAGTATAGTAATCTCAATCGGATACATTCTAGCACACTTTTTCCCTGCTGTAAATTGTGAATTGAAAATTATTATTTTTTTATCGACCTTAAAGAAAATTTGGCGATTGGTGGCGAACAATGGTGCATGACGGGCGAACCATGTACAGACAAACCGGCGGCCTGAACAGGTTTTTAACGGGAGACGGACCGTTCTTTACACCGTTTTAATTGGTCCATGGGGTATAATGCGAACCAAACGGCGCTGGCCGTATACCGTTTGAGAGGGAGGAACAGCAAATGCACAGCGAAGCGTATCAGGAAGCCCGGAAGGAATTTTGGAATTGTGTCTTTATGTCGGTGTTCGGCTTGGGAATTCCCCTGTATCTGGCCTTTACGGAGTGGCGGCCCATTATGCTGGCGGAGCTGGCCAAGGAACAGGCCGCCGCTAACTGATATATTTTAATAGGTAAGCGCTCGCGCCGCAGTTTTTGGGACTGCGGCGCGGTTTTTTGCTGCCTGTCATTGCAATTTCAACGGGTCTGTTGTATAGTAAACCGTGTATTCTGGGTGCTGTGCGCCCAAGAGGGGGGAACAGTATGCTGTGCAGCGTCCGCTCCCTGGGCCTGACGGGTCTCAACGGCTACGAGGTTCAGGTGGAATGCTATATTTCCAATGGCCTGCCGGGATTTGATGTGGTGGGCCTGCCCGATGCCGCCGTCAAGGAGGCACGGGACCGGGTCCGGGCCGCGGTCAAAAACTGCGGCTTCCGCTTTCCCGTCAGCCGCATTACGCTGAATCTGGCCCCGGCGGGCACCAAAAAGTCCGGTACTATCTATGATTTGCCCATTCTGCTGGGTATCCTGGCGGCCACAGATTGCGTCAGACTGCCGCAGGAGCCGTCGGCGTTTCTGGGGGAGCTGAGCCTGGAAGGGGGCTTGCGGCCGGTGGAGGGCGTGCTGCCCATGGCCATGGCGGCCCGGGACGCGGGCATCACGGCGCTGTATCTGCCTGCCGCCAATGCCGCCGAGGCCACACTGGCCGACGGTCTGACGGTGTATCCGGTGGAGAACGTCCGGCAGCTGGTGGCCCATCTGCGGGGCGAACAGCGAATGGAACCAGCCCCGGTTTGGATGCCGTCCCCATCGGAGGGAACCCATTTGGACTATGCCGACGTGAAAGGACAGCAGGGGGGTAAACGGGCGTTGGAGGTGGCCGCCGCAGGCGGACACAATATTCTGTTGGTGGGGCCGCCAGGCTCCGGCAAAAGCATGCTTGCCAAACGGCTGCCCTCCATTCTGCCGGATATGACCCGGACGGAGTCCTTGGAGGTCACCAAGATTCACTCCATTTTGGGACTGGTGCGGCCGGAGTCGCCGCTGGTGACGGAGCGGCCTTTCCGCAGTCCCCATCACACCATTTCCCCGGCGGGACTCAGCGGCGGCGGCACCACCCTCCGGCCCGGTGAAATCTCTTTGTCCCATCGGGGCGTCCTGTTTCTGGACGAGCTGCCGGAGTTCCGCAAGGACGCCCTGGAAGTGCTGCGCCAGCCGTTGGAAGACGGTGTGGTGACCATTTCGCGAGTCAGCGGGAGTGTGTCCTATCCCAGTGAATTTATGCTGGTGTGCGCTATGAACCCCTGCAAATGCGGCTGGTACGGCGATCCCAGCAGCCGATGTACCTGTTCCCGCCAGTCGGTGCGCAGCTATCTGAGCCGCATCAGCGGGCCGCTGCTGGACCGTATCGACATTATGGTGGAGATTCCGGCTTTGCCCTTTACGGACCTGACAGGAGAAGAACGGGCGGAACCGTCGGCGGCCATCCGGCAGCGGGTCAACGATGCCCGCAAACGGCAGCAGGATCGGTTCGGACTAGGGGAGCACAGCTGCAATGCCCAGATGGGACCGGCGGAGCTGCGGGAGTTCTGCCGACTGGATGAGGCCTCCACATCACTGATGCAGGCGGCCTTTGAACGGCTGGGACTGACGGCCCGCAGCTATGACCGTATTTTAAAGGTGGCCCGGACCGTGGCCGACCTGGACGGCAGCGAACAGATTGGCCCCCAGCATATTGCCGAGGCCATTCGCTACCGGACGTTCCGCTTTGACGGGACGCAACCATAACCAACGGAAGGAATTAAAACATATGAATGAAATTTTTCTGCTGAAGCTGGGCGAGGTTGTGCTCAAGGGCCTCAACCGCTTTTCCTTTGAAAATAAGCTGAAATCCAATATCGCTCGCCGTATGCGCCCCTACGGTAGCTTTAACGTCCACATTGCCCAGTCTACCATCTATGTGGAACCGCAGAACGACGACTGCGATGTGGACGGTGCTTGGGACGCCTGCCATACGGTCTTCGGCATTGCCGCCATTTGCCGGTGCCGTCCCTGTGAGAAGAATCTGGACGCCATTTTCCAGGCGGTGGAGGACTACCTGGGCGATGACCTGTCCATGGCCAAGAGCTTCAAGGTGGAATCCAAGCGGGCCGACAAGCGGTTCCCGATGACCTCCATCCAGCTGTCTCAGGAGATTGGCGGCCGTATTGCCGAGGCGTTCCCCCAGGTGGCCGTGGATGTCCACAACCCGGACTATACGGTGTATGTGGAGGTCCGGGAGCAGGCGGCCTATGTCCACGGTCCTGCGGAGCCCGGCGCGGGCGGTCTGCCCACGGGTATGGGCGGCCGGGCCGCGGTGCTGCTGTCCGGCGGCATCGACAGCCCTGTGGCCGGGTATATGATTGCCAAGCGGGGCGTGGAAATTGAATCCATCCACTTTTTTTCCTATCCCTATACGTCTGAACAGGCCAAGGAGAAAGTGCTGGAGCTGGCTCGGTTGATGACTCGCTACAGCGGGCGGATGACCGTCAATGTGGTGGGGTTCACCAAGGTGCAGGAGGTCATCCGGGACCAGTGCCCCGAGGAGTATTTTACCATTATTATGCGTCGCTTTATGATGCGCATTGCCGAAAGAATCGCCCGGCAGGACGGCTGCAAGTGTCTCGTCACCGGTGAGAATCTGGGCCAGGTGGCCAGCCAGACCATGGAGGCCATGGCTGTTACCGGCGCTGTGGTGGATATGCCCCTGTTCCACCCGCTGATTGGTATGGATAAAAAGGATATCATTGCCATTGCACAGAAAATCGGCACGCTGGAGACATCCATTCTGCCCTATGAGGACTGCTGCACCGTCTTTACACCCCGGCATCCCAAGACGAAGCCCTCTCTGCGGGAGGTGGAAGCCATCGAGGCCAAAATGGACGTGGAAGGTCTGGTGGCCCACGCCATTGAGAACACCGAGAAAGTGACGGTGCGGTACCATGGCGGCAACGGCTGAATCGGTGGTGGCCGCCCTGAAAGCGGCAGAAAAAACCGTAGCAACAGCGGAGTCCTGTACCGGCGGGCTGCTGGGCAAGCTGCTGACCGATGTGGCGGGCAGCTCCGCCGTGTATCCCGGTGGTGTCATCAGCTATAGCTGCGCCGTAAAACATCGCTATCTGGGCGTGGACCAACGGGACCTGGATACCTTGGGTCCGGTGTCCAAACCGGTGGCCCGGCAGATGGCCGGAGGCGTCCGGGCGGGAATGAAAGCCGATTTCGGTATTGGCATCACGGGACTGGCAGGCCCCGACTCCGACGATTCCGGCCGCCCGGTGGGACTGGTCTATGTGGCTTTGGCCGGGGAAGGGTGGACCATCTGCGAGGAGCTTCACCTGACCGGTGACCGGACAGCTATTCGGCAGGCAGCCTGTGAACGGGCACTGACATTGCTGGCCGACGCCCTCTGACTTATACAATCCAACAGAAAAAGGAACCGTGCAGTTCAAATTCGACTGCACGGTTCCTTTTTTGCATTTATTCCGTTGTTGTGGTAGCGGTGGGGTCGTAGTTGACGATAATGCCCATGTTCTGGAGCTTGCTCACATCGGTGACCGGATCACCGAAAGCATCCACCTGCACCAGATTGTTGCAGCTGGTCAGGGGGCTTAGATCGCTGACCTGATTATAGTCAATGTTGACATAGTTGAGGATGGGCAGATTGCTGAGACCCGACACGCTGGAAATGGTGTTGTGGGCAACGGAAATCTGCGTCAGCGAGGTGGCGGCAGAGAAGTCCGGCAGAGAGACGATGGCATTATAGTCGGCTTTCAGAGTGCCCAGGGAAGAAAGCTTGGCCAGGGGAGACAGGTCCACCACGGTGTTGTTGCATACGTCCACCGTCTCCAGGGCGGTGCAGGAGGCCAGGGGCGCCAAATCCACCAGTTTGTTCTGCTTGGCCAGCAGGGAGGTCAGGGTTGTCTTGTTGCTCAGGGGAGACAAACTGCTGACCTGATTACCGGTGATGTCCAGTGTTTCCAGAGCTTCCATGGAAGCCAGGGGCGCAATGGTGGTCAACGTGTTGGAGCTGAGATTAAGCGATTTGAGGGCCGTCAGACTGCTCAGGGAGGAAATATCGGAAATGACGTTGCCCGACAGGTCCAGGGATTCCAGCGAGACCAGGGGAGACAGGGCCGACACATCGGTGAGGGTGCAGCCGCTAAGGGACAGCGTCTTGAGCTTCGGCAGCTGGGCAATGGCCGACAGGCCGCCGGAGGAAACGGTGCAGCCCGACAGGTCCAGCGTTTCCAGATTGGTCGGCTTGGAGAGCACGGAGAAGTCCATGCCGTAGGCGTCATGGATGGTCAGGGAAGTAAGACCGGTGCAGTTCTCCAAATCGGAGAGGTCGCGCACGTCGCCGTTTAGCTCCAGCGTGGTCAGGGACCACAGCTCGTTGGTCATAACAGGGGTGCCGTCCTCCTTGCCCAACGTCTGCCGGATGACGCTTTCCACAGCCTCATCGGCAAAGGTGGCCTCTTCGATGACGCCGCCGATGGTGTACGTGCCGGTGACGGCTTCACTGACCAGACCATCTTCGGAAACCACAATGGCAACCACCGTCGTTTCGCCGGCAGGCAGATGGACCGGCTCCGTATACAGCTCGTCCTCCATGGAGGGATAGCAGCCCTGGGTGGACAGATAGGCATTGTGACCGGAATAGGACAGGGACACGTCAATATACTCGGTGTAATAGCCCGGTTCCGGCTGCAAAACGGGGGCGTCGGGCCGCAGTTCTTGCAGCTGGGCGCGGATGGTTTCGTTGGCCGTCCGGGTCAGCATTTGGTCAGCGTCCAGAAGCTTGTCCTGAGCCACGTAAACCCGGGACAGAGCCAGATACAGGTCCAGTTCCTCGGGATTGGCCGTGATGGCGGTGACCAGGGTGTATTCGGCCTTGGTGAAGTTTCCGGAGCCTTCATAGGCCTGGGCCAGCTTCAGCGCCAATTCCGGGTTGTCGGAGGAGACGATACCGGCCCGGCGGTAGTTGGTGACAGCCTTGGAATAATTGCCATTGGCCAAGGCGGCATCGGCCCGGTTCATGAAAAACTCCTGGGTGATATCGGGGCGGAAGACCAGCAGGAACAGAAGAGCTCCGGCCAGCAACAGCACCACCAGCAGGATGGGGATGATGATTTTCAGCAAACGCTTCATAGTGCAGCTCCAATCCAATATAAACTCCATATTATTATACCTGCATGGTGGAAACGTGTCAAGTTACGGTGCCGGAACGCAAAACGGGACGCCGCATTGCCGTGCGGCGTCCCAGATGACGACTATTTTCTCTCGGAAAGGGGGATATAATCCTGATGGGTGAAGATGGCGCGATAGGCCGGACGCATGATACGGCCGCTGGTCATGACCTCTTCGATGCGGTGGGCGCACCAGCCGGTGATACGGGCCATGGCAAACAGGGGCGTAAACAACTCCTGAGGGATGCCCAGCATGGTGTAGACCAGACCGGAATAGAAGTCCACATTGGCGCACATGACCTTCTTTTTGCCGGTGACCTCGGCGAAGAGGTCGGGGCTCAGCCGTTCAATGGACTCCAGCAGCTCAAATTCCTCCAGCAGACCGGTCTTTTGGGCCAGAGAACGGGCATACTTCTTTAGCAGCGTGGCTCTGGGGTCGGAAATGGTGTAAATGGCGTGGCCCATACCGTAGATGAGACCGGAGCCGTCACCGGCTTCCTTGCGCAGAATCTTGCGCAGATAATCGGCCACTTCGTTGTCGTCCTTCCAGTTTTTCACGTTGGCCTTGATTTCGGAAAACTGGGTCATGACCTGATTGTTGGCGCCGCCGTGCTTGGGGCCTTTCAGGGAGCCGACTGCGGCGGAGATAGCCGAATAGGTGTCGGTGCCCGTGGAGGACAGGACGCGGCAGGTAAAGGTGGAGTTGTTGCCGCCGCCGTGCTCGGCGTGAATCACCAGGCACAGGTCCAGGAGCTTGGCCTCCTCGTCGGCGTACTTCTGGTTGGGACGGATGGCCCGCAGGAAGTTCTCCGCAATGGACAGGCCCTTGACGGGACGGTGCAAATAGAGGCTCTTGTCGTTGAAATAGTGCTGCCGCGCCGCATAGGAATGGGCGATGATGATGGGGAACCGGGCAATCAGCTGGGAGCACTGGCGAACCATGTTCTCCAGAGAGGTGTCATCGGGGTTGGGGTCCGAGGAGTAGAGGGCCAGCACCGAGCGGCCCAGCTGGTTCATGATATCCCGGGAGGGATGCTTGAGAATCATGTCCTCGGTAAAGTTGTCGGGCAGAGCCATATTGTCATAGAGGAAGTTCTGGAACATGTCCAGTTCCTCGGCGTTGGGCAGGCGGCCCAGCAGCAGCAGAAACGCGGTTTCTTCAAAACCGAAGCGGTTTTCCTTGCGGTAGCCCTCCACCAGCTCCGACACTTCATAACCGGCATAGGAGAGGTGACCTTCCATGGGAACCCGCTCGCCATCGAGGATGGAATAACCGAGGACGTTGCCCACTTTGGTGTAGCCGATCATAACGCCGGTGCCGTCGGCATTGCGCAGACCGCGCTTGACATCCACATTATCCCGCATCATTCTGGACAGGGCTTCCGAGGTGTTGCGGTCGATCCCGGCGAAGAGGCTGCGCATATACTCACGATTTTTTTCAGAATATGCAGTATTGATATCCATGTGCTTCATCCTCCTTGAAATTTGAATACAGTATAACAGATAAATATCAGTCAGTCAACGTCATAATAGATAAAATTAAAACAAATATTGAAAAAATATTTTATCTGATAAAGAAATAAAACAAAAGAAATGAATAATTCTGAAATACAACTTGCAAAATGGAGGGAAATGCAATGAGACGAGCGATTTCTGCAGGATGTCTTGCAGCTCTGGGCGTGTGGTTGGCGGCAGCGGTCCTGATGGCCTATGAGACCGTAACGGCGCCCCAGGAACCGACGCCGGAGCCGGTAATTGTGGAGCCGGTGCCATCTCCAACCGCCGAAACCGCCGACGGAACGCAGTCTGTCCGCCTGTCCACGGCGGACGGTGTGGAGACGCTGGCTCTGGACGACTATCTGACAGGAGTGGTGATGGGAGAGATGCCCGCGTCCTTTCCCCAGGCGGCTCTGGAAGCCCAGGCCGTGGCGGCCCGGACCTTTACCTGCAAGCAAATGCTGGGGGGAAAGCATGATGGGGCCGACGTCTGCGCTGACAGTGGGTGCTGTCAGGCGTATCTGTCGCCGGAGACGGCGGCGGAACGGATGGGCACGGAGTACGACGCCATATATAATAAGGTAAGAACGGCGGTGGAAGCCACCGACGGTCAGGTGTTGACCTATGAGGACGCCCTCATTGACGCAGTCTACTTTTCCTGTTCCGGCGGCGTTACGGAAGACGCTGTGGCCGTCTGGGGTAATGAGGTGCCGTATCTCCAATCGGTGGAAAGTCCCGGCGAGGAGGACGCGCCGCCCTATGAGGATGTGGTTTCGGTGGAGCGGGACGTGTTCCGTCAAACCGTGGAAGCGGCGGGGGCCGTTTTGCCGGAGGACGGGGGACAGTGGTTCGGAAAGGCCGTGCGCAGCAGCGGCGGGGGCGTGGAGACGGTGGAAATCGGCGGTGTTTCCTTTACAGGGACCGAAGTCCGCAGTCTCTTCAACTTGCGGTCCACCCGGTTTTCCGTGACGGTGGGGGAGGAGACTGTGGACTTCTATACACGGGGCTATGGCCACCGGGTGGGTCTGAGCCAGTACGGGGCGGCGGCCATGGCCGACGGGGGCAGCACATGGCAGGAGATTTTGCAGCACTACTACACCGGCGTGGACATTGTGGATATGGAGACGATGCTGCCGTAGGAGCGCGGCAATTGTCAAACGGGCAGCAAAAACGCAGCAAATCTTTTTAAGACTTGCTGCGTTCAATGGCTGCGTATGGTATTCAACGCTTAGCAGCTCTGTAAGGTAAACAGCCGAATCAAGGTAAATTTCAGGCTCACAAGCAACCAATGTGCATTCGTAAAATATTTTGTAAAAAAAGAATGATTTCCTTTTCGTTTTCAAATATCCACTGATCAATCAGCTCGGATTCCTCAAGCCACGCCTGCGGATAATTGAAATCAGTTTGATATGCTGCATCCTGATAATCATGGTTTCCCAAAACATACATCTTATTAAGTTCTTCGCTGGGTGCAAACTGATGTAAATACTCTATCGTTTTATGAATTGCCTCTTGTTCCGCTGCTTCATAATAAGTCCAAACACCGCTTCGCAAGGAGGTCCCCATCCAAGAGGACAATTCTAAAAATGCAACAACAAAGCCGGGCTTTTCTTGTAGATTAGATAATTGAAGAAACAAATCTGACGCAATCAGATAAAACTCTTCCGGAGTAATCGAGATGCTCTTTTCGATTAACGTTTGCATATCCATCCCAGGTTTCTCTCCTTTGCAACTTCTGATTGAACACGCTGGCTTGTGGTTTTATTGTATCATGTTCAAGCCATAAACTCTACCCGCTTCCCTTTATTTTACAGGATAGTGGGGAACTGCCGATTCTCATTGTTCGTGTCACCTTAAAAGTCATGACGGCAGAACTGAAAAAATCCATAGAGACTGTGGCCTTTTCCAGATTCCTCTTTACAGGCCGTGGTTTTTCCGGTATAATTGTTCCAACTATGTGCAAAGTGAGTGTGTGAGTACCATGATTCAATTTGAGGAATATAAAGGAAAACTGACGGCGCTGAAGCCCAAGCTGGACGAGCTGGCGGTCTCTCTGAACCTGGAGGCCGACAGCGAGGAGCTGGAGCGGCTCCACGCGCAGATTGAAGCCCCCGGTTTCTGGGACAATCAGGAGTTGTCCCAGAAGGTCATGAAGCGGGCCCGTCAGCTGGAGACCAAGGCCGAGCGCTACCAGAAGATGTGCACCAACTGGGAAGACCTGCTGACCATCTGTGAGATGGCCCTGGAGGAGAACGATGACTCCATGCTGGAGGAGCTGACCACCGGCTATGAAGCGCTGGAGACAGCCATGGAGAGCGCCCGTCTGGAGACGCTGCTGACGGAGGAGTACGACGCCTACAACGCCATTGTCACCCTCCATGCCGGCGCCGGCGGTACCGAAGCCCAGGACTGGGCGCAGATGTTGTTCCGTATGTATACCCGTTGGGCCGAACGCCACGGCTTCTCCTGCAAGACCCTGGACTATCAGGACGGCGACGAAGCCGGTATCAAGAGCGCTACCATTATGATTGAGGGCCCCAACGCCTACGGCTATCTCCGCAGTGAGCACGGTGTCCACCGCCTGGTCCGCGTGTCGCCCTTTGACGCCAACGCCCGCCGTCAGACGTCCTTCGCCGCTGCTGAGGTTATGCCCGACCTGCCCGATGACTGCACAGATGTGGAAATCCGCCCCGATGAGTACGAAATGCAGGTATTCCGCTCCTCCGGCGCTGGCGGCCAGCATATCAACAAGACGTCCTCCGCTGTCCGTCTGATTCACCATGCCACGGGCATCGTGGTGTCCTGCCAGACGGAGCGCAGCCAGTTCCAGAACAAGGAGTCCTGTCTCCGCATGCTGCGGGCCAAGCTCATCGAATTGAAAATGCAGCAGCATGCCGAAAAAATCTCCGATATCAAGGGTGTGCAGCTGAAAATCGAATGGGGCAGCCAGATTCGTTCCTACGTCTTTATGCCCTATCAGCTGGTCAAGGACACCCGCACGGGCTTTGAATCTTCCAACATCAACGCCGTCATGGACGGCGACCTGGACGGCTTTATCAACGCCTATCTGACCTGCGCCGCTACCAACACCTGGGTCACCAAATAATGGGAAAGTGGGGATTTCCCCTTGCTTTTTGAAATTTGGTGTGGTATGATAATCCATGCGAAAAAATGAACGGCTGGCGCAGTCCGCCGATGATTGGAGGAAGTTATGAGCGTTCCCGCGATTTTAGTCACCATCGTTCTGATTATCAGCGCTGTGCTGCTGATCCTGGCCGTTCTGGTGCAGTCCGGCAAGAGCGAGGGCCTGTCCGGCACGCTGGTGGGTTCTTCTGCCGCTGAGTCCTTCCTGGGCCAGAACAGAAGCCATACCTGGGATGCCAAGATTGCCCGTGCCACCAAGTGGTTGGCCGGCATCTTTGTCGTGTGTGCCTTCCTGCTGAATCTGCTGTAAGGCATCGAATCATGAATGGATAAAAAATCTCCGGCAACTGCGGTTGCCGGAGATTTTTTGCCTATAATTGAAAATCTTTGTCGTCGTACCGTTTCAGCGCCGGGGCTTTGGGCCGGGGCGGAATCCGCTTCAGCGGGTCGTACCGGAAGCGGAAGCATTGATCGGCGGCGGCGACAATGCCTTTTTTGGAGCAGATCAACTGGTGCTCGTCAATGCGTCCAGCGTGGGCGCAGTAGGCGCAGTAATGGCTGATTTTTTTGCGAAAGACCATGGGTATCCCTCCTGCGGCGCAGTCTTCTGACTCCATTATACCGGACGGGCCGGAAATTTCCAAGAGGTTTTTGTCAGCCGGGGGAGCAGGGCGGCCAGCAGGACCGCCAGCAGGGGCAGCGGGTCCCGGACCGTCAGCAGCCGCACCAGGGCCACCGACAGCAGACATTGAAGTCCTTTCCCCAGGAAATAAGGCCCCGTTTGGATGGGACGGTCCCCCCGCAGGGACAGGACTTGACAGTGGACGCACAATCCGCCCCAGCCCAGAAACGCGGCGGCCCAGACCATGGCCGTGGGAACGGACAGTCCCCGCTCCGTCAGCAGCGCCATACCAGTGGACAGCTCCAATACACCGGCGGCGGCCAGAGAGGGCAGGGGCGGCAGCATACGGGAGAGGGTGCCCAGCAGCACGCCGAAAAAGACGAGAAAGCCGCAGAGATAGAGACAGGTTACAGCGGCGTCCTGGACCGAGCGGATGAAATCGACGGCAAAGGGACCGGCGGGCGTGTCCGCCGGGGCAATGGCCTGGGAGGATTCCAACGTGCGGGGCCGCAGCAGGATGCCGGTCAACACCGCAGCCAGAATGTGAACCGCCCACAGCGTCACTCCCAGCCGGACGCTGCCCAAAAGTCCTAGGCCCACCACGCCGAGAATGTAGCCGGGGCCGCCGTTGTTGCAAAAGGCCAGAGCGCGGTTGACCTGTCGGGCCGACAGCTGTTTCTGGTCGTAGAGCCGGAACAGGGCGGCGGCTCCCACCGGGTAGCCGCCCAGGGCGCCCAGCACCAGAGCGCCCGCTCCATCCACCGGCCCAGGGCCGAAGCGGCATAGCGGTGATAGGACCGGCGGACCAGCAGATTAGTTAGGACGAAAAAGGGGAACAGGGACGGTACCACCACAGCGGCGCACCGTTCCAGAACGGTCCGGCCGCTGGCCGATGTGGCAGCCGGATCGGCCAGCCACAGGGCCAGCAGGGCCGACAGCAGAAGAAAACCATAAAAAGAAGTCTGTTTCCAAACGGGACGCTCCACACAACTCACCTCACGGCATGTATACGCCGGGGACAACTTTCTATGCCTGGGCGCATATGCATCTACCGAGTCAGCGTACAAGGAGGGATGCGTGTGAAGCGGACAAAAGCGCTTCTGACGGCGGCGGCCCAACGACTGGACGTGCCGCAGGATGTTCTGACCAACGCGCCGCGGGTGGAGGTCATGGGATTTCAACAGGTGACCGTTGAACACCACCGGGGCGTGACGGAGTACACGGAAGACGCCGTGACGGTGGCTGTGGCCGACGGAGCTGTGCGGATTACCGGGGCAGGGCTCACCATTTCCCTGATGAACCAGGGCTTTGTCACGGTCTGCGGCAATGTGGCCGATGTGGCGTTACTGCCGGGGGGCTGCCCATGACCAGCTGGATGCGGCATCTCCTGGGCAGCGTTTGCCTGACGGTGACGGCGGCAGCGCCGGAACAGGTCCTCAACCGTTTGGTCCGGGAAGGGGTGTTCTTCTGGGACTTACAGCGGCCGGACCCGTTTACCTGCCGCTTTTCCGTCCGGCGGCGGGACCGGCAGCGGGCCGAGGAGCTGGCGGAACGGTCCTTCGGCACCGTCATGGAGGCCAAGGAGACGGGTCTGCCTCTGCTGGTGCCCAAGCTCCTGCACCGGAAGTTTCTGGTCTGTGCCCTGGGGGCCGTGGCGGTGATGATGACGGTGCTGCCGGGCTTTGTCTGGTGCATCCATGTGGAGGGCAACGACAAGGTACCGGCAGAGAAAATTTTGCAGGAGTTGGAAAACCTGGGGGTTGGTTTCGGCACCTGGGGCGGTGATATTGTGTCCCAGGATTTGAAAAACCAGATGCTCAATATCATCCCCGAGCTGGAATGGCTGACGGTAAACCGCAGCGGCGGACTGGCCACAGTGGTGGTCCGGGAGCGGCTGACCGCTGATGAGCCTATTGACCGCCGGGAGATCTGCAATCTCGTTTCGGCGGAGGACTGTCTGATCACACAGATGGAAGTCCTGTCGGGCCACGCCCTGTGCGAGACCGGCGACGTGGTGCAGAAGGGGCAGATCCTGGTGTCGGCCTATCAGGAATTGGAGATTTCTACCCAGGTGACCCGTGCATTGGGGGAAATCTACGGCAACACCTGGCATGATCAGGACGTTGTGACACCGGCGGAAGCCATCTGCAAGGGCGAGGTCACGGGGGAACAGCGGCGATACGCCGTGGAGATCGGGAAAAAACGAATAAATTTCTATGGAGACAGTGGAATTTGGGGTGCCGGTTGTGATAAAATAATGGTGAATCATCCCTTGACCCTGCCGGGGGGCTATACGCTGCCCGTCAGCTGGATTGAGGAGATTGCCGTGGAGCGGGAGACAGAGACGGCGACGGTCCCGCCGGAGGACGCCGCAGAGATTCTGCGCACCGGCGCAACCGGGGCCTTGGAGCAGTCCATGATCGCCGGACAAATCCTGGAGGACCGGACCACGGTCCGGCGGGAGGGCGCGGTGTACCGGCTCACGGGGGACTACGCCTGTCACGAAATGGTGGCGCGGCCCGTCCCCGCAATTCAATGGGAAAGCGAAGGAACTACATGACAGAACGGGTAATCAACGCCGAGCGCATCGAGCAGATCATCAGTGTGTTCGGCTCCTTTGACGAAAATATCAAGCGTATTGAGCAGGCCTTTGACATCCATGTGACCAACCGTGGCACGGAATTGAAGGTCCAGGGCGATGTGGAAGCCGCCGATAAGGGCGTCCGGGCCATCGAAGCCCTTATGTCTCTGGCCTCCAAAGGCGAGACCATCGACGAACAGAAGGTGCGCTATCTCATCGGTCTTATCAACGCCGGCAACGACGCCAAGGTGGGGGAGATGGCAAAGGATGTGATCTGCGTCACAGCCAAGGGCAAGCCCATCAAGGCTAAAACCCTGGGCCAGCAGAAGTATCTCAAGGCCATCGCCAAGAATACCATCACATTGGGCGTCGGCCCCGCCGGTACCGGTAAAACGTATCTGGCCGTTGCCATGGCTGTGGCGGCGTTCCGGGCCAAAGAGGTCAACCGCATTATTTTGACCCGTCCGGCGGTGGAAGCGGGCGAGCGGCTGGGCTTCCTGCCCGGCGACCTCCAGAACAAGGTGGACCCGTATCTGCGGCCCCTGTATGACGCCCTGTTTGATATGCTGGGCCCTGAGACGTATGGAAAATATCTGGAGCGGGGCAATATTGAAGTGGCGCCCCTGGCCTATATGCGCGGACGAACCCTGGATGACAGCTTTATCATTCTGGACGAGGCCCAGAACACCACACGGGAGCAGATGAAAATGTTCCTGACCCGTCTGGGCTTCGGCTCCAAAATCGTCATCACCGGCGACGCCACCCAGATTGACCTGCCCGCCGACAAGGTCAGCGGTCTGAAGGAGGCGCTGAAGGTTCTGGAGGGCGTGCCGGATATTGCAATCTGCCGCCTGTCGGCCAGCGACGTGGTGCGCCATCAGCTGGTGCAGCAGATCGTGGCCGCCTATGAGAAGTACGAGACAAAAAAACCGCCGGTCGCCGGCAAGACATTCCAAAGGAAGCGATAACCAATGAAGCACCGGATCAATCTGCTGTTTGAGGGCAGCGCCGCCCGGAAAGTGCTGCTGGGTCCCCATCTGCGCCGCTGCATCACGGCGGCGCTGGACGCCGAGGGGGTCCATGTGCCCTGTGAAATCAACGTTCTGGTCACCGATGATGCAACCATCCACGTCATCAACCGCCAGACCCGCAATGTGGACCGGCCTACAGATGTGCTGTCGTTCCCCATGTTCAACTATGAGCCGGGCCGATTTCCGGAGGATGTCTCCGCCGATATCGACCCGGAGACGGGCCTGCTGCCCCTGGGAGATATGGTCCTGTCCCTGGAGCGGGCGGCGGCCCAGGCCAAGGAATACGGCCATAGTCTCAAGCGGGAGGCGGGCTATCTGACCATCCATTCGGTGCTGCATCTGCTGGGCTACGACCATCTGGACGAAGGCCCCATGAAACAGCAGATGCGGGCCAGGGAGGAAGCCATTCTGGCAGACATCGTGCTGCCCCGATAATACAAAAGACAACGGGAGGAAGTACATGATTACGAAATCCGCCATGATCACCATTGCCGGACGGCCCAATGTGGGCAAGTCCACCCTTATCAACCGTCTGGTGGGGGAGAAGGTGGCCATTGTGTCCAATAAGCCCCAGACCACCCGCAACCGCATTTGCGGCGTTTTAACACGGGACAATACGCAGATTGTCTTTATGGATACGCCGGGCTTCCACAAGCCCCGGACCCGGTTGGGCGACTATATGGTTGATGTGGTGCGGGAGTCCGTCAGCGATGTGGACGCGGTGCTGCTGCTGGTGGAGCCCATTGCCAACATCGGTCCCCAGGAGCAGGCATTGCTGGACCAGATGCGGGGCGGTGTGCTGGTGGTGCTGGTCATCAATAAGATTGACACGGTGGAGAAGGACGAATTGCTGTCGGTCATTGCCGTCTACAGCGCGGCCTTTGACTTTGCCGCCATTGTGCCCATTTCGGCCAAAACTGGAGACGGTGTGGAAGAACTGATTGCGGAGACCATGGGCTATGCTCAGGATGGTCCCCAGCTGTTCCCCGACGGCATGGTGACGGACCAGCCCGAGCGGCAGATCATCGCAGAGATTATCCGGGAGAAGCTGCTGTGGTGTCTCGATAAGGAAATTCCCCATGGCACCGCTGTAGAGATCACAAAATTCTCCGAGCGGGACAATGGGATTATCGATGTGGATGCCACCATCTATTGTGAGAAAGCCAGCCATAAGGGCATCATCATCGGCAAACAGGGGAGCATGCTCAAGAAAATCAGCACCATGGCACGGGAGGATTGCGAGCGGTTCATGGGTACGAAGGTCTATTTGGAGACGTGGGTCAAGGTCAAGGAAAACTGGCGCGACAGCGCACGCCTCATTCAGAATTTCGGATTTGATTATGACGATTAACTGAAAAACGCGCCGTCTGTCGCACCAATCCTGGCACGGCAGACACGCGCCGTCACATAGTATTTTTAAGGGTCCTGGAGCAATCCGGGGCCCTGTTTTTATGCCCTGATTGGCTGTCCTGCTTATCCCGTTCCGGCCCGCCGGAGCGTCAGCCGAGACGACAATCCCGCCACATCGTACCCGTGTCATCTATGCCCATAATGTGCGCCAGACCATGCGTTTGCCTGCAAAATCGCAACGATATGGCCGCATCAGGAGCCGCTCCGGTATCCGGGGTGAGGGTGATGGGGTGGTGTGGAGGGGAAGAGGGAGAGGGGGCTACGGAAGGCGGAACGGCAGGGAGCGCAGCGGTGCGCTCCGGTATAGATTTTGTAGCTTTTGGAGAGGGGGTTACGGTATGGTGCTGCGGTCAGGATTGGTGCGACAGTCGGTGCGATATGCGAGTGACCGGCACATAGTATCTCGGGATAATTGCTATTATTCCGAGATTTTGCGGATTCGCAGGGAATTATTCCGAGATTGAGAAAACGCCTGGAAAGTCCTGATATAAGTACAAAATGCCGGGATAAGCGCGAAAATGCGGAGAGAATCTTACGCTCTATTTCAAGTTCTGACAAAAACTCCGCATAATTCCCGGTGGAATTACGCGGAGTTCGGGGCAATTATTCCGAGAAATCGAGGGGTGGTGATAATTTGGACAAGGCAGGAAAAAAGACACGGGACATTGCCTACCACAGCGCAAAGAATGGCGGGATGGTGACAGTCCACAGCGAGGCGGCGCGGGCGTACAGCAGGTATTTGGAGGAGCGGCAAGAGATTACAGCCTATGAGGCGTGCAAGCCGCTGGATGTCAACCGCCTGGACGCCATCCAAAAGACGGATATCCGGGGCGAGTATTTTCGGGAGCGGTGGGTCAGTGACTTCTATCTCCAATTCAACGACGGCACCGCCGCCGTCCGGGAGCTGGTCAGCGCCGCCGACCTGACGAAGCGGGCCGAAGTTGAAAAGCTGGAGCTGTCCAGACGGTATTGGGCGGCTATGGGCGTGGTCGATTGGATGGTTGTGATAACCGGGTAATAGGCCGGGGACGGCGCGGTTCCCCCCGTGCGCTCCCATGGGCCGCGCCGGCGTGTAGGCCAGCTTGTGCAGCGTGTGCAGGGCCAAATGCAAACTTTCCAGCAATCCGTTACGGTCTTCCGCTACGCTGTGCAGGGTGTGCAGGGTAGAAACTATCTTTTCTCGCACTTTTTATTTTAACTGGATTTTGATTTTTTGTGTGAGAAACGGGTAATTGTACCCTGCACACCCTGCACACATCGCATTTTGTACTCCGTCTATCATCAAAACACCAGGAGGAATCAAGATTTCTCGTTCTTACATTTATTCAAAGGGGGGCTCCGCCCCCCTGAAACCCCCTGTTTACAGGGAGCAAGACAGGGGAGAGAAACAGGCAGGATGCTCCGCCCGTTGCGTGCTCCCTGAAGCATTCCCTACTTTTGCGTGTAAACCCGTACAGCCGCCGTCAGGCGGCTGTCAATCAAATTATTTCCATCCCCCACGGGCGTAAGCCCGTGGGACAAAAAACCTATCTTACATATATGACGCACCAATGGGGAGGGAGAGAGATGTTTATTCGGCTTGCCGGTGAGCGGTTCCGGGTGCTCCGGCAGGACGCTGGCGGCGCGTGGGTCATCGCATACGACGAGTACCAGATGCCCGTCTATGTCAACCGGGGCGAGCTGGAGCGTGCGGAGCGGATTGCCGCGCCGGAGGAGTATGTCCGCAACCG
>ERZ1643251.2595-NODE-2595-length-18145-cov-7.814207_pt1 | contig 18145 bp, 15 predicted proteins | sample MGYA00579261_ERZ1643251 | MGnify/ENA primary metagenome ERZ1643251 (study PRJEB29033, sample SAMEA4952267) | chicken gut metagenome | biome: Broiler Chicken; feature: Gastrointestinal Tract; material: Caecum | place: Ireland | collected 2018 | study: Broiler...
AGCGGAGCGGCGCTCCGCCGGGGACCCCTCCATTTGATTTTTCTCAGGCGCGAGTAAATCGCGCCTTCGGTAAGGTTTTCGCTCGCGAAAACGCTTGCACGCCGCTCCCGCGGCGGACGAGGAGCGTCCCCCGCAAAACGAGCCCCCGGCTTCCGCCGGGGGCTCGCTGTTAGCTTAATTACTCCGCCTCAGCCAGGGCTTTCGCCTCGGCAATTGCCTTCTCCTGGGCAGCAGGGGGGCACTCCTCGTAGCGGACAAAGTGGAAGGTGAAGGAGCCGCGGGACTGGCTCATGGACCGCAGGTCGATGGCGTAGGTCATCATCTCCGCCATGGGGACCTCGGCCTCCACCACCTGGTTGCCGTCGCCGGTGGGGGTCATGCCCATGACCCGGCCCCGGCGCTTGTTCAGGTCGCCGATGATGTCGCCCATGTAGCTGTCGGGGATGGTGACCTTCAGCTCGCCGATGGGCTCCAGCAGCACGGGGGACGCCTCAGGCAGGGCGGCCTTGTAGGCCAGCTGGGCGGCGGTCTTGAAGGCGATTTCGGAGGAGTCCACCGGGTGGTAGGAGCCGTCCACCAGGGTGGCCTTCAGGAACACCACGGGGTAGCCGGCCAGCACGCCGTGCTGGCACGCCTCCCGGAGGCCCTTCTCCACGGCGGGGAAGAAGTTCTTGGGCACACTGCCGCCGAAGACCTCCTCGGCGAAGATCATGTCCTCGCTCTCATCCTGGGGCTCAAAGACGATATGCACGTCGCCGAACTGGCCGCTGCCGCCGGTCTGCTTCTTGTGGCGGCCCTGCTTGCGGACCTTCTTGCGGATCTTCTCGCGGTAGGCCACCCGGGGCGTATCCAGCTCGGCCTCCACGCCGAAACGGCTCTTGAGCTTGCTGACCAGCACGTCGATCTGGATGTCGCCGGCGCCGGAGACCACCACCTGGTGGGTCTCGGCGTTGTTGACCACGCTGAAGGTGGGGTCCTCCTCGTTCAGGCGCACCAGGCCGCTGCCCACCTTCTCGTCCTGGCCCCGGGTCTTGGGGGCGATGGCGCGGGAATAGCAGGGCTCGGCAAACTGCACGGGGGTCAGCCGGACCACCTTCTTCGGATCGCACAGAGTGTCGCCGGTCTTCAGCCGGTCCATCTTGGCGATGGCGCCGATGTCGCCGCAGGCGATCTCCTTGACCTCCTCGGTCTTCTTGCCCCGGAGGGTGTACAGCCGGCCCAGCTTCTCAGTCTTGCCGGTGGTGGGATTGTAGAGGGACATGTCGCCGGTGATCTTGCCGGAGACCACCTTGACCAGGGAGTACTTGCCGTACTGGTCGGAGATGGTCTTGAACACGATGGCGGCGGTGGGGCCGTTGGGATCGTGGGCCACCTCCACGGCGTTCTCGCCGGACTCGTCGGTGGCCTCCTCGGCGGGGACCTCCAGGGGGCCGGGGACCAGGTCCACGATGGTCTGGAGCAGCATCTCCGTGCCCAGGCCCGTGAAGGCGGAGCCGCAGACCACGGGGGCCAGGGTGCCCTCGTGCATGCCCACCTTCAGACCGGTCATGATCTCCTCCTTGGTGAAGGGCTCGCCGGCGAAGAACTTCTCCATGTTCTCCTCGGTGGTCTCCGCCACGGCCTCCATCAGCTGGTCGTACAGCTCCTGGACCACCTTCTGCTTGCTCTCGGGAATGGGAATCTCCACCCGGGTGCCTTTCTTGTCGCCGCCCATCTTGTAGGCCTTCTGGTTGAGGACGTCGATGATGCCGATGGTGCGCTTGTTCTCATCCCAGATGGGAGCCACCACCGGGGCGATGGACTTGGAGAGATTCTCCCGGAGGGCCTCCAGGGTGGTGGAGAAGTTGGCGTTCTCCTCGTCCTCCTTGGAGATATAGACGATGCAGGGCTTCTTCTGCTCCCGCAGGTACTTCCAGCAGCGCTCCGCGCCCACGCTGAGCCCGTCCTTGGACGCGCAAACCAGCACGCCCACCTCGGCGGCCCGGACGCCGGACTGCATCTCGCCGGCAAAGTCGAAGTTGCCGGGGGTGTCCAGCACATTGATCTTGACCCCCTGGTACATGACCGGGGCCATCGCCAGGGAAATGGAGATCTGACGCTTGGTCTCCTCGGGATCATAATCGCAAACGGTGTTTCCGTCCGCGGTCTTACCCAGGCGGTCGGTGGCACCGGTGATGTACAGCATGCTCTCCACCAGAGAGGTTTTGCCGCTGCCGCCGTGGCCCAGCAGGCAAATGTTGCGAATGTCCATAGGGTATAGTCTCCTTCCGTTTATCTCATTCCCGCGCCGCGGGATCTGCTCAACGAATCAATTATAGTATATTTTTGGTTTTAGCACAACCGAATTTTATTTTACCCCATGTTTTTTGACAAATTCACCAAATCGAAACAATAATTTTTTTACATAGTAACAATGTAAATTATGTCTTGTCCACGCTCCACAGCATGGGCAGCATGGGCGCCACCCACAGCAGCAGGTAGGTCAGCAGCAGCACGGGGGTGAGGACGGCATAGCTGGCGGTGAAGGTCAGATAGAACCCCACCAGCACGCCGAATACACTGCTGAGCATGGTCAGAAGCGTCCCCAGCCGCACGGTCTGGCACAGGCGGCGGCTGCCGGCCACCATGTCCACGAAGGGGTAAAGCCCCTCCCGGTAGAGCAGCCCGTTGGGGGCGTCCATCTCCCGCTCCGGGTCGCTGAGGGCCAGGCGCTCGCTGAGCTCCGGCCAGTGGGCGCTGCCGTCCGCCCCGAAGCGGGTCTTCAGGAGCTTGGGGGTGATGTTTCCGTCCCGGACCGCCAAGGTCAGCTGCAGCCCGTTGCGGCCCAGGGCCCGCAGGGCGCTCTCCACCGGCTCGTTGGTGTTGTATTTTACAGAGAACACCGCCGTCAGCTCCCCGTCCACCGCCAGGCACACCACCGTCTTTCCCGGCAGGGAGACCGGCAGGCGCACCGCCATGTGGCGCATAAAGGCAGGGGTGCCCACCAACACCGTCTCCCCGTGGATCATACCGCTCAGGCCGTTGTCGTCGTGGATGTGGAAGTGCTCCAGGGGCTGGTACTCGATGCGCTCGGTGCGGCAGATGTCGCCGAAGACCCGCGCCAGGCAGCCGCCGGCCTGGACGGCCAGGGTGGCGGCGTAGGAGATGGCCCGGTTGCGCTCCTCTCCATAGAGCTTCAGGCCGTTGAGGGCCACAGTGCCCTGGGGAAAGAGGTCGTCGTCGGTCACCACCATCTGGCGGGAGGCGGTGAGGGCGGCGGCGCCGTACTGCCCCGCCACCGCGGCGCCGTCCCGGCCCAGGCGCACCGCCAGGCGGCCAAAGGGCACATGGTAGACCAGGGGCGCCACCAGGGCGGAGCCGGCACACAGGATCACCGACCAGCACCAGAGCAGGTCCTGGCTCCGCCCCTGGCCCACGCTGGCCAGGACGGCAAACACCAGGGACGCCGCCGCCAGCGCCGGCAGCAGCAGGCGCTGCCACTGGGTAGCGGTATCCTCCATGGCGGCCCGGGTGTAAAACCCGGCGGAGGAGCCCCGGCCCTTGGCAATGCCGTAGTCGCAGCAGTCCACGATATAACTGGGCCGCCCCAGGGCGGCCACCCGGAAGGTCTCCCACATCCCCCTGTGTCCATACACCAGCCCCAGGAGGGCGAAGCAGGCCGCCACGGCGGCCACGCCCCCCAGAGGGGCCACCTGGGCCCGCTGGGGCAGGAGCAGCAGGGTCGCCTCGTCCAGAATGGTCACCACGTTGGCCAGGGCGGTAAAAAAGCAGACCGTGCAGCTTCTCTCCCGCAGCCCCTCCGCGGCGGCCCGAAAAACGGGCCAGCACAGCATACAGTAGAGAACCTGTGGAATCAGCACGCACAGGGCGGCGTTGCCCGGGCTGTCGCTGAAAAAGGGGACCTCCACCCCGAACCGGGTCAGGACCCAGGGCAGCCACAGCAGCGCCAGCACCGGCAGGGACAGCAGCATGGATTTCCGGCAGGCGTAGTAGCGGCTCTTGTGGTAGGAGGCCCGCTCCCGGAGGGAGGGCTCGTTGTCCGTGGGGGGCAGCGGGTGCCGGGCGGAGGGCTCCCGGCGCTTCACCGGCTTGGGAGCACGCTTCTTCCGCTCCTTCTCCAGCCGGCGGCGGAGCTTCTCCCGGCGGCGCTCCTGCTCCTCCTGGACGGCCTCCACCGTGCTGGCCACCACGTCCTCCAGGGAGACCTCCTCCGCCGGCTCCCCGTCCTCCGGCATCTGGTCGGCGGGGGGCGTCTCCGGCTCCGGCTCCATTTCTTCCGCATCCGGGAGCTCCTCCCACTGTTCCTCCTCCCGGCGGGGCAGGCCGAAGAGGTCCTCCGGGGAGATGACGTCGATTTCGTTGTCAGGCCGCAGAGCGGCGGCGGGCTTTTCCTCCGCACTCTCTTTTTCCGCCTCGGGCTCCGGGACGGGGGGCGCGGGAAAAGGGACCACCTTCCGCTTGGAGGGCTTTTTCTCCGCTGCCGGAGAAGCCTCCGCTGCCGGGCTGTCCGCCGGGGGAGCGGGGTCTTTCCCCTCCGGCGCATCAGAGGCCGGCCGGCTCCTGCCGCCGTACTCCGCCAGAATATCCTCCAGGCGGAAGTCGTCCTCCGCCGGCGGTTCCACGCCCAGCAGCAGCCGCTGGGTGTCCATCAGGGGGTCGTAGGCTCTCTCCCGCTTCGTGTTCTCATGGTTGGTTCTCTCTTGTTGATCCGCCATAGGCATGTATCTCCTTGCTTGTGCTGGGAAAGGGGCGGCGCTCAGCCGCCCAGGCGCTGCCGGAGGGCCTCATAGAGCAGGACGGCGGCGGCGGCCGAGGCGTTGAGGGAGGGGATCCTCCCCTTCATGGGGATGCTCACCAGGAAGTCGCAGCTCTCCCGGACCAGCCGGGTCATGCCGTCCCCCTCGCTGCCGATGACGATGGCGGCGGGACCCGCCAGGTCCGCGTTATAGAGGGACACGGAGCCCTCGGCCGCGGCGCCGAAAATCCATATTCCCCGCTTTTTCAGGTCCGCCAGCAGGGCGGCGATGTTGGGCACCCGGGCCACCGGCAGGTAGCTCACCGCCCCGGCGCTGGTCTTGGCCACCACGGCGGTAAGCCCCGCGCTGCGGCGCTTGGGGACGATCACCCCGTGGGCCCCGGCGCACTCCGCCGTGCGGATGATGGCCCCCAGGTTGTGGGGGTCGGAGATCTCGTCGCACACCACCAGCAGCGGCTTCTCCCCCCGCTCCTCGGCGGCGCGGAGGATGTCCTCCACCGTGGCGTAGGGCTGGGCCGCCGCCACAGCGATGACCCCCTGGTGGCTGTGGGTGAGGCTCATGGCGTCCAGCTTCCGCCGGTCCGCCTCCACCACCACCGCCCCCGTCCGCTTGGCGTCGGCGGCCAGGCGGGCGAGGGTGCGGTCCGTCTCCCCCTTGGCGATGTACAGCTTGTCAATAGAGACGCCGGAGCGGATGGCCTCCGCCACGGCGTTGCGCCCCTCGATGCGGCCCTCGGCGGCGTCCTCCCGCCCCAGATTCTCTCTGCTATGCTCTCTCATGTCCGTCTCCTTACGTCTCAGGCTGGATATTGGCATAAGTATAGCACAGCGAAGGCGGCATAATAAAGGGGTATTCATAGAAATTTCACAGAAAATCCACAGTCAGTCCTTGAGACCGGCGGGATTTTGTGGTACCATCAACGGGAGAAATGTGCCGGGCGGACCCTGTCCCCCGCGGAAATAGAGGAGAGCGCGATGAACGACAACCAGAATAAGAATTCAAATAAGAATTCGAACCAAAACAAGAACAAGAAAAATTTCAACGGCCTGCTGATGCTGCTGGGGTGGGCCGTGGTGCTGACGGTGGTGTTCAACTACCTGGCGGCCTACAGCCAGCAGGCCGACACCGCCTCCTCCACCCATGAGATCTCCTACAGCGAGTTCCTGGAGCTGGTGGAGGAGGGCCACGTGGCAGAGGTCCTCCTCACCGACGGCATGCTGGAGATCACCCCGGTGGAGGGCTATGTCTACACCGACAAGGACGGCAGGACCTACGGCGACGACGTAACGCTCTTCACCATGCAGATCGGCGTCTATGACATGGACCTGAGCGACTTCCTGACGGCCCACGGCGTGGAGTTCCGGAACCCCTATGTGCCGGAGATCTCTCCGGTGCTGGAGTTTATGCTCAGCTATATCCTCCCCACGGTGCTGATGGTGGGCGCCTTCGTGCTGCTGATGAATCTGATGACCAAGCGCAGCGGCGGCATCGGCGGCATCGGCAGCGTGGGCAAGTCCAACGCCAAGGTATACATGGAGAAGACCACCGGCGTCACCTTTGCCGACGTGGCCGGCCAGGACGAGGCCAAGGAGTCCCTGGAGGAGATCATCGACTTCCTCCACAACCCGGGCAAATACACCGCCATCGGCGCCAAGCTCCCCCGGGGCGCCCTGCTGGTGGGCTCCCCCGGCACCGGCAAGACCCTGCTGGCCAAGGCCGTGGCCGGTGAGGCCGGGGTCCCCTTCTTCTCCATCTCCGGCTCCGGCTTCGTGGAGATGTTCGTGGGCGTGGGCGCCAGCCGTGTCCGGGACCTGTTCCAGGAGGCGGCCAAGGTGGCCCCCTGCATCATCTTCATCGACGAGATCGACGCCATCGGCAAGACGAGAGACACCCGCTTCGGCGGCAACGACGAGCGGGAGCAGACCCTGAACCAGCTCCTGGCGGAGATGGACGGCTTCGACCCCTCCAAGGGCATCATCGTCCTGGCCGCCACCAACCGCCCCGAGGTGCTGGACAAGGCCCTGCTCCGTCCCGGCCGCTTTGACCGGCGGATCACCGTGGACCGGCCCAACCTGGCCGGCCGTCTGGCCACCCTCCAGGTCCACACCCGGAAGATCCGGCTGGCGGAGGACGTGGACCTGAACAAGATCGCCCAGGCCACCGCCGGCTGCGTGGGGGCGGACCTGGCCAACATGGTCAACGAGGCCGCCCTCCGGGCCGTCCGCCTGGGCCGCCACGCGGTGAACCAGGAGGACCTGCTGGTGTCCTTCGAGGTGGTCATCGCCGGCACGGAGAAGAAGGGCACCGTCATCACCGAGCAGGAGAAGCGGATCATCGCCTACCACGAGGTGGGCCACGCCCTGGCCGCCGCCAAGCAGAAGAACGCCCAGCCCGTCACCAAGATCACCATCGTCCCCCACACCGAGGGGGCCCTGGGCTACACCCTCCACCTGCCGGAGGAGGAGAAGTTCCTCATGAGCAAGGAGGACATCCTCACGGAGATCCGCACCCTGCTGGCGGGCCGCTGCGCCGAGGAGCTGGTGTTCGACACCAAGACCTCCGGGGCCGCCAACGACATCGAGCGGGCCACGGAGCTGGCCCGGAACCTGGTGGCCCGCTTCGGCATGAGCGACAAGTTCGGCATGATGGCCCTGGGGTCCGTCCAGAGCCAGTACCTGGACGGCGGCTACAGCATGAACTGCGCCCAGGAGACCTTTGCCGCCGCGGACCGAGAGGTGGTGGAGCTGCTCCAGCGGTGCCACGACGAGGCCATCGAGCTGCTCCGGGCCAACCGGGAGATGCTGGAAGCCATCGCCGCCTACCTGCTGAAGAAGGAGACCATCACCGGCCAGGAGATGATGGCCATTCTGGAGGGCCGGGACCCGGAGCAGGAGGAGTACTACGGTGTGAAGTCGGTTCAGGACAACACCATTGAAGCCCCCGCGAAGCATATCCACATGACCAGCGAGCCCATCGCCATGCCCGCCCCCGCGGAGGAGGCGCCCAAGGCGGAGGAAGGGTCCGCCGATCCGCAGTAGACAGCAGGCGGGAGAGGCTCCGGTTGAGACCTCTCCCCCTTGTTTCAAGAGCCAGCTGCCGAAATTCTTCGGGAACCATATCAGGCATACAAGGAGAGGAGAGCACGACTATGGAATACGTAACATTGGGCAAAACGGGGCTGCGGGTGTCCCGGGTAGGCTTTGGCGGCATCCCCATCCAGCGGGTGGACGCCGCAGCGGCCAGGGAGCTGCTGGACGCGGTCCGCGCCGCCGGCATCAACTACATCGACACCGCCCGGGGCTACACCGTCAGCGAGGAGCTCATCGGCCAGGCCATCGAGGGCTATCGGAAGGATTTTGTCCTGGCCACCAAGTCCATGTCCAGGGACAGGGACTCCATGGCCCGGGACATCGGCATCAGCCTGGGCAACCTCCGCACGGACTACATCGACCTCTACCAGGTCCACAACCCCTCCCTGGAGCAGCTGGAGCAGGTCTGTGCCCCCGGCGGGGCGCTGGAGGCTCTGCTGGAGGCCAAGGAGGCGGGAAAGATCGGCCACCTGGGTGTCACCGCCCACTCCCTGGAGGTGTTTGAGCGGGCCATGGACCTGCCCTGGGTGGAGACCATCATGTTCCCCTACAACATCGTGGAGAACCAGGCCAACGAGCTCATGGCCCGGGCACGGGAGAAGGACATCGCCTTCATCGCCATGAAGCCCCTGGCCGGCGGCGCCATCGAGGACGCCAGCCTCGCCCTGCGCTTCATCGGCGCCAGCCCCAACGTCACCGTGGTGATCCCCGGCATGTACAGCCCCGCCGAGGTGGAGCAGAACGCGGCCGCCATGGCCGACCGCTCCCCCCTGTCCCGGGAGGAGCTGGAGGGGATGGAGCAGGTGCGCCGGGAACTGGGGACCAACTTCTGCCGCCGGTGCAACTACTGCGCCCCCTGCACCGTGGGCATCAGCATCCCCAACGCCTTCCTCTTCCACGGCTATCTCAGCCGCTACGGCCTGGCCGACTGGGCCCGGGACCGGTACGGCGCCCTGTCCGCCAAGGCCGGGGACTGCGTGGAATGCGGCGCCTGCGAGGAGCGCTGCCCCTACCATCTGCCCATCCGGGAGATGCTCAAGAAGGTGGCGGCGGACTTCGGCGCCTGAGCCCGCGCCGCTCCGCCGATCTTCTCAGCGCCCACGCCCCTTCAAAAGCGTGGAACGGGGCCCCCATATCCACGGAAAACAAAAACGCGCCAGGGTCCGGGAAAACTCCCGCCCTGGCGCGTCTGTATTTCTCTCCGCCGCGGTCCCGCTCCACCGTCTGATCAAAGCGTCCGCGCCGTGTCACGGCTATCTGTTTTTGAACGCCTCCAGCTCCACCACCCGGCCGCCGTGGAGCCGGCTCTCCTCCGCCGCCAGGGCGATGAAGTGGCTTTCCATGCTGTGCTCCAGGGTCGTGGTGCGCTCATTGGGCTCTGCGCCGCTGCGCAGCATGTCCAGCAGGTCCTGGATGATGCCGCTGTCCCCGCCGCCGTGGCCCTTCAGGTCGCCGGCCAGCTTGCCCACGTCGATGACCTCCTCCGGCTGGCCGAACACCCGGACGCGGATGAGGTTGGAAAGCATATCCGCCTCGATCTCCCCCTTGGTGCCCATGGCCTTGAAGGTCCGGTAGCAGCTCTCGGTGAAGGCGCACATGGTAAAGCTGACGGTACTGCCGTCCTCCATGAGCAGGTTGGTCTGCTGGTGGTCCACCACATCGTTGTCGCAGTGGTAGACGCACCGGCCGTAGGGTCCCTCCCGCAGGGCCTTGTAGGTGCTCTCCACGGTGTTCTCCACGCTGAGAACGGAGGTGATCCAGCTGTCCCCCTTGGCCCGGCCGGTCTTGGGGCTGGTGATGTAGATCTTCTCCGCGTCAAAGGGGCAATTCTCCTTCGCCTTGCAGCCGTCCAGGCAGCGGAGAGCCGCCCCCTCCGGGGCCCGCGCCGCCTTGAACAGCTGTGTGCCGCCGAAGCTGGAGACGGCCTTGCACCGCTTCCCCAGCAGCCAGGTGAGGATGTCCATATCGTGGCAGGACTTCTGGAGGATCATGGGGCTGCTCTCCCGGGAATTGCGCCAGTTGCCCCGGACGAAGGAGTGGGCCTGGTGCCAGTAGCCCACGTTCTCGTTGGCGCAGACGCTCACCACGTCCCCGACGCGGCCGCCGGAGATCAATTCTTTCAGTTGATTGTAGAAGGCGGTGTACCGCAACACATGGCAGACAATGACCCTGCCCGGGCACTCCTTCTCCACCTTCAGGATCTCCCGGCACTGGTCCAGGTCCGGAGAGATGGGCTTCTCCATCAGGATGTGGTAGCCCTTCCGCAGGGCGGGGATGGCGTGGCCCACGTGCTGCCGGTCCATGGTGGCTACCACCATGACGTCTGCCAGCCTGGGCTGGGAGAGCATGTCCTCCACGCTGGAAAAGCAACGGTCTGTGGGGATATTGTAAAGCCTGCGGGCTTTTTCCACTTTGGCCGGGTCCAGGTCGGCCACAGCCACTACTTTCATCTGATCGGGGAACAGGTTCTGCATGGAGGCATAGGTGCTGCCCCGGTCGCCGAATCCGGCGATGGCAAAGGTAATCGGTGGGTTCATCGGGTAACTTCCTCCCTCATTTGGAATAATCAAATAATCGGTGACCTCTGGCGCATGTAAACCGCCGCCCGGCAGCCCCGGCAGCTGCGATTCGGGCTCGGTTTGAAAAAAAGGATCAGCGGCGCGAGCGCGCTCTGACTTCTGAAAAAAGTCGGAGCAAGCGATACATCGCTTGCTCCGACTTGGCGCGGAAGGAGGGATTTGAACCCTCGCGCGCTTTTTAGACGCCTACTCCCTTAGCAGGGGAGCCCCTTCGGCCACTTGGGTACTTCCGCAAAGGTCGAATCACATCAATTGTCCGGTTCATGAAAAGGTGGCGGAGAGAGTGGGATTCGAACCCACGGATGCTTTCACATCGCCGGTTTTCAAGACCGGTTCCTTAAACCGCTCGGACATCTCTCCTCATCGGTTTCAGGCGCAGTGCTTATGATACCATGCCTTGCCCGTTTTGTCAACGAAATTTCTCCGAATTTTTGATATTCCTTTTCCCACTTCAATATTCCCTCAGAATTCTTTCCTCTTTAAAATGTCCGCGGAGAAACACCTCCACATTGCCAAACCGGTCCCCTTTGTGTAAAATAGGGGCACAATGGGAAAATTCTGCTGCGTGGATCAGCGCGGAAGCTCCCCGCTGTGATGAAGGAGGTACGGCTTTATGCGTATTTTAGTGGTGGAGGACGAGGCGGACCTGAACCTGCTGCTGCGGAAGGTCCTGACCAAGGCGGGCTATACGGTGGACGGCTGCCGGGACGGAGAGGAGGCCCAGCTCCACCTGCTGGGTGCGGAGTACGACGCCATCCTCCTGGACGTGATGATGCCGAAAAAGGACGGCTACACCCTGGTCCGGGAGCTGCGGGAGGCGGGAAACGACACCCCCGTTCTGTTCCTCACCGCCCGGGACAGCGTCTCCGACCGGGTGAAGGGCCTGGACCTGGGGGCGGACGACTATCTGGTCAAGCCATTCGACTTCGACGAGCTGCTGGCCCGCATCCGGGCCATGACCCGGAAGCACGCGGGGCTGCGGACCAACCGCTTCACCGCCGGGGATCTGGTCATGGACGTGGCCCAGCGGCGGGTCACCCGGGGCGGCGCGGAGATTCCCCTGCTGCCTAAGGAATTCTCCATCCTGGAGTATCTGCTGCGGAACAAGGAGCAGGTTCTGTCCCGGGAGCAGATCGAGAACCGGATCTGGAACTACGAGTACTCCGGCAGCTCCAACAACGTGGACGGCTACATGAGCCGCCTGCGGAAGAAGATCGACGAGGGCCGGGACCAGAAGCTCATCCACACGGTCAAGGGCATGGGCTGGGTCATCCGGGAGCCGGAGGACAGGGGGGAAACGCCGTGAGAAAGCTCAGCGTCAAGGTCAAGATCACCGGGTGGTATCTGCTGCTCATGACCATCATGGCGGGGCTGCTGCTGGCCTTCCTGGTGGCGGTCAGCGGCTCGGTGTCCACCCAGACCGCCATGGACCAGCTGGAGCAGACCGTCCGGGCAAATCTGCGGCAGGTGGATATGGCGGACGGTTCCCTCCAGTTCGGAGAGAACTTCCTCTTTTACGACAACGGGGTCTATACCCTGATCTACAGCCAGAACGAGGCCCTGCTGGCCGGCCAGGTGCCGGTGGGCTTCACCGCGTCGGAGCCCTTCCAGAACGGGCTGACCCGGCCGGTGGACGTGGACGGCGCCCGGTACTACATCCTGGACTTCTGGGTCCCTCTGGGCTGGGACAGCGGGGTATGGGTCCGGGGCGTCCTGGAGGCCCCGGAGAATCCCCGGCTGATCACCAATCTTCTCTATATCGCCATGATCGCCCTGCCCCTGTTCATTCTCCTGGCGGCGGCGGGCGGCTACGCCATCGCCCGGCGGGCCTTCCGCCCCCTGGACCGGATCACCGCCACGGCGGCGGCCATCGGCGAGGCCGCCGACCTGTCCCGGCGGGTGGAGGTCCCGCCGGGGGACAACGAGTTCACCCGGCTGGCCCGGACCTTCAACCAGATGTTTGAGCGGCTGGAGCGGTCCTTCGAGGCGGAGCAGCAGTTCACCGCCGACGCCTCCCACGAGCTGCGGACACCGGTGTCCGTCATCAAGAGCGCCTGTGAGTACGCGGAGAAGTACGGGGAGACCCCGGAGGAGCGGGAGGAGACCATGGCCATGATCCACCGCCAGGCGGACCGGATGTCCCTGCTCATCGAGCAGCTCCTGCGCATCACCCGGCTGGACCAGGGAACAGGGATCAGCCTCCAGGAAAATGTGGACCTGACGGAGCTGGTACGGACCGTGTGCGCCGATCAGCCCCAGGAGGAGGACCGCCTGCTGGTGGAGGCAGAGGCGGGGATCTCCGTCCGGGGGGACGCCGCCCTCCTCACCCGGCTGCTCCAGAACCTCATCGACAACGGCTTCAAATACGGCAAGCCCGGAGGCCACGTGTGGGTATCCCTCCGCCGGGAGGCAGGGGAGGTCCTCCTGTCCGTCCGGGACGACGGCGTCGGCATCGAGAAAGACCAGCAGGAGAAGGTCTGGCAGCGGTTCTACCAGGTGGACCCCTCCCGCAGCGGCGGCAGCGGCGCGGGGCTGGGCCTGGCCATGGTACGGAAGATCGCCCAGACCCATGGCGGACGCGTGGAGCTGGAGAGCGTCCCCGGCCTGGGCAGCGTCTTTACCCTCCGCCTCCCCTCCAACCCGGTTTGATCGCGGCCAACATGTCCAGGCGGCGGGATATCCCCGCCGCCTGGACATATATTCACAGGAGCGGCAGGACAGGGACATCCCGAAAAAACATTTGAAAAATTTAAGTTCATTTCATGTAGATTTCATGTAGGCCCGGTAGGATAAGGCCACAACAGGAAAGGAGAACCACAACACCATGAAACGCAAGCTCTTTCCCGCCCTGGCGGCGGTTTTGATTCTGGCCCTGGCTCTGGCCGGCTGCGCCCCCCAGACCGCCCAGGCGGAGTATATCGGCATCGACGCCGCCAAGACCATCGCACTGGAGGCCGCCGGGGTGTCCGAGTCCGCGGCAGTCTTTTCCACCGCCGGCCTGGACCGGCAAAACGGCACGGACTACTACGCCGTGGACTTTACCGCCAACGGCCGGACCTATGCGTACGACATCGACGCCGTCACCGGCGTGATCATCGACAGCAGCGAGGGCCAGTCCCAGCCGGCCCAGGCCACAGACGGCGGCGCCTCGGCGGACAGCGCAAATTCCTCCGGGACCTCCTCCCAGTCCACCGGCGGGAGCGCCGCCATCACCGAGGACCAGGCCCGGGAGATCGCCCTGGCGGACGCGGGCCTCACCGCCGAGGAGGTCACCTTCCTGAAGACCAAGCTGGACCGGGACGACGGCCGTCTGGTCTACGATGTGGAGTTCTACACCGCCGACTACACCGAATACGACTATGAGATCGACGCCGCCGACGGGACCATCCTCTCCTCCGACTTCGACGCGGAGGGATACACCGCTCCCGCTGACAGCGCCACCGCCATCACAGCCGACCAGGCCAAGGAGATCGCCCTGGCGGAGGTGCCCGGGGCCACCGTGGACGACATCTACGAGTTTGAGCTGGACCGGGACGACGGACGGCTGGAATACGAGGGCGCGATCTGGTACGACGGCACAGAGTACGAGTTCACCATCGACGGGTACAGCGGCGCCATCCGCAGCTGGGAGGCGGATCTCCGCTCCCGCTGAACGCCGCCGCCGAAACGAAATAAATAATTAAAATATCTATCAATTATTCAGGAGGAAATTACGATGAAACTGAGAAACAAGCTGTCCCGGCGCCTCGCCGCCTTCCTGCTGTGCGCCGTGGTAACGGTGGGCGCCCTGACCATGGCCGCCGGCGCCGCCGGCAGCGACGTCACCGCCCAGCTCTCCCCGGACGTCACCGTCACCGTGGACGGCACGGCCCAGACCTTCTACAACGTCAACGGCGACGAGGTCCACCCCATCCTCTACAGCGGCACCACCTATCTGCCCGTCCGGGCCATTGGCGAGCTCATGGGCAAGAACGTCAACTGGGACGCCAGCACCCGGACCGTCTCCCTCAGCGGGACCCGCACCAGCGGAACCGTCTCCGGCACACCGGACAGCGGCGCCGCCCCCGCCAGCGTCACCGCCCGCCTCTCCCCTGACGTCACCGTCACCGTGGACGGCGTGACCCGCAGCTTCACCGACGCCGCCGGGAACACCGTCTACCCCCTGCTCTACAACGGCTCCGTGTACCTTCCCATCCGGGCCATCGGCAGCCTCATGGGCAAGAGCGTGAGCTGGGACGCCGCCTCCCGCACCGTCTCCCTCACCGGCGACGCTCCCCTGGTCACTGACGCGGACAGCTTCAACAACAGCACCGGCACGGGCCTGATCACCGAGGACCGGGCCCGGGAGATCGCCCTGGCCCACGCCGGTCTCACCGCCGACCAGGTCAGCTTCGTCCGGGCCAAGCTGGACTGGGACGACGGCCGGCAGGTCTATGATGTGGAGTTCTACACCGCCGACTACAAGGAGTACGACTACGAGATCGACGCCGCCAGCGGCGAGATCCTCTCCTTCGACTACGACGCGGAGCACTACGCCCCCGGCAGCGGCAGCGGCACCGACACCGGCGACTACATCGGCGAGGCCGAGGCCAAGCGCATCGCTCTGGCGGAGGTCTCCGGCGCCGCGGACAGCGACGTGCGCTACGCGCGTCTCGACTGGGACGACGGCCGGGCGGAGTATGAGGTGAAGATCGTTCTGGGGACTACGGAGTATGAGTTTGAGATCGACGCCGTCACCGGCGTGATCCTGTCCCGGGACAGCGATTCCATCTACGACTGACACGTGATATAAGGAGGCCCTGATGAGCAAGAAACAGAAGTGGTTTACCCTGTACGAGGAGAGCGCGGCCGCCTCCAACCTGTCCATAGCGGGGGGCGCGGTGAAGCTGGCGGCATTGCTGTTGATGATCGCCGCCATTCCCTGCACCCTGGCCCTGCTGCTGGCAGCGGCGCGGCTGACCATGGCCAGCGGCATGAGCACCGCCCTGATCTTCGTCATGGACGAGCTGGACGACCTGGTGTTCTCCGCTTTCCTCCTCTGGGGCGGGGCGGCGGCCTGCCGGTATGCCGCCAGCGTCCTTCAGGAGAAGGCCCGGCTGCGGGCCCGGTCTGCTGACCCGGCCGCTCCCCCGGCGGCAGAGGAGCTCCGGCCGCCGGTATAAAAGGATAGCCGGCCGCCTTATTTACAGACGTAGCAGAGGTTCCCGCTCTCACGCGGGAACCTCTTTTCTCGATCCGCCTCCGCGGCAAAGGGATCCCGCCGGAAAGCATTCCCTCATCCCTCCGGCCTTCGGACCCGGAGCTGGATCTCCGTAAGGAGCTCCTCCGGCCGGGCGGTATGGCGGTTGTCGATGTGGTAGAGCTCAAAGGCGTCCCCCACCGGGGCCCACCCCTCCGCCACCGCCCAGTCCAGCAGCTGCCGCACCCGCGCCCCGTTCTGCTCATAGCTCCCCCGGTAATAGAGAGACAGGTGGGTCCCCCCGGGCAGCAGGAAGTCCCCCTCCGCCCCCTCCCCGGGCAGCAGGAAGAACACCGACCGGTACCGGTTGGTCAGCCCCCGGGCCAGGTCCTCCATGGAGAAGAAGGCACCCACGGACAGGTCCCCGAAGTCCTGGAGCCGCTCCTCGTGGCGCTTGTGGAGGCGCTTGATGACAAAGTCCATCTCCTCGTCCCGGGTGATATACTCGCTGAGGGACACCCCCGGCCGGTCCGGCAGCTCCAGGACCCGGACCTGCCCGTCCCGGACCTCCCGGGCATGGGACAGCGCCGCCTCCCGCCGGGCCAGGGTCTCCCGCCGGGCCTGGAGCTGGTGGATCTGCCGGGAAAGCAAGTCCTCCTCCCGCTCCAGCAGGGCCAGGGTGCTCTCCACGCTCTGGCCGTCCAGGTACTCCTTGATCTGAACCATGGAGAGGCCCAGGGTCCGCAGGTCCCGGATCACGCTCAGCTTGTAGATGTCCCGCAGGCTGTAGAGCCGGTAGCCGTTGTCCTCGTCCCGCCGGGGGCGGAGCAGCCCCAGCCGCTCGTAGTAGCGCAGGGAGTCCGGCCCCACGCCGTAGAGCCGGGAGATCTCGCTGATCTTATAGAAATCCTTCATGGACGGTCCTCCGAAAAATTTCTCTTGACCTTGGTATTATACCAGGGTTTATCCTATGGGGGAAGAGAGGACGTGAACGAAATGAGACAAAAATGGAAACAGATCCAGTGGGGGCCCCTGGCCGGACGGACGGCCCTCGTACTCCTGGGGGCGGCCATCGCCTCCTTCGGCATCTACAACATCCACCGCCGCACCGGCGTCACCGAGGGGGGCGTACTGGGACTGCTGCTGCTGGCGGAGCACTGGCTGGGCATCCCCAGCTCCCTGTGCAGCCTGCTGCTGGACCTGGCCTGCTACGCCCTGGCCCTGCGGTCCCTGGGCTGGAGCTTTCTGCGGTGGTCCGCCGTGGCCACCGTGGGGATGTCCGCTTTCTTTCGGCTGTGGGAGAGCTTCCCGCCCATGCTGCCGGATCTGAGCGCCCACCCCCTGGCGGCGGCCCTGCTGGGGGGCCTGTTCGTCGGCGTGGGGGTGGGGATCGTGGTCCGCCAGGGCGGCAGCTGCGGCGGGGACGACGCCCTGGCCCTGGTGATCTCCAAGGCCACCGGCTGGCGCCTCTCCCGGGCCTATCTGTTCACCGACCTGACGGTGCTGCTGCTGTCCCTGAGCTATATCCCCCTCCGGCGCATCGCCTTCTCCCTGGTGACAGTCACCGTCTCCTCCCTGATCATCGACGCGCTCCAGAGCCCCCGGCTCTCCCTCCGCCGCCGAAGATCAGAGGCATCCTGACCGCCCGATGAAAAAATTTGCCCAAGAACGGGAAAAAGTCGGGGACAACCCTTGCCTTTTTCCCGTTCTTGGGCTATGCTGTACCCGGTACATATCTTAAGACCGAGAGGAGCTGTCCAAATGAAGATCTATGTTGCCGACGACTACAAGGGCATGAGCCGCAAGGCGGCCAATATCGTCTCCGCCCATGTGATCCTAAAGCCCAACTCCGTGCTGGGTCTGGCCACCGGGTCCACCCCCGTGGGCATGTACCAGCAGCTTATCGACTGGTACAACAAGGGCGACCTGGATTTCAGCCAGGTGCGGACGGTGAATCTGGACGAATATGTTGGCCTGGCCCCCACCCACGACCAGAGCTACCGCTACTTCATGCAGACCAACCTGTTCGACCACGTGAACATCGACCCGGCCAGCACCAATGTGCCCAACGGCATGGCGGCGGACCCGGAGGCGGAGTGCCTGCGCTACAATCAGGTGATCCGGGACATGGGCGGCATCGACATCCAGGTCCTGGGCATGGGCCACAACGGCCACATCGGCTTCAACGAGCCCGGCCACGCCTTTGAGCTGGAGACCCACGTGGTGAACCTGACCGAGAGCACCATCGAGGCCAACGCCCGTTTCTTCGCCTCCCGGGAGGAGGTGCCCCGCCGGGCCATCACCATGGGCATCAAGTCCATCATGCAGGCCCGGCAGATCCTGGTGGTGGTCTCCGGGGAGAGCAAGGCGGACATTGTTAAGGCCGCTTTCACCGGCCCCGTGGTCCCCGAGGTGCCCGCCTCCATCCTCCAGATGCACCCCGACGTGGTGCTGGTGGGTGATAAAGCGGCCCTGAGCAAGCTCCTGTAACGCCGGGGCATATTCCCCCTTCGCTGAAAGCGCCGCCCGGAGGCGGCGCTT
>ERZ1643251.2597-NODE-2597-length-18125-cov-11.244162_pt1 | contig 18125 bp, 17 predicted proteins | sample MGYA00579261_ERZ1643251 | MGnify/ENA primary metagenome ERZ1643251 (study PRJEB29033, sample SAMEA4952267) | chicken gut metagenome | biome: Broiler Chicken; feature: Gastrointestinal Tract; material: Caecum | place: Ireland | collected 2018 | study: Broiler...
CAATCTACATAATATGTCTTTACAAGAAATTTGGAATAAAAATCCATTGTTCACGGGACATCGAATGCAGTTGGAAAAATGCAAGAAATGTCCGCTTTATGATATTGACTAAATAATTCGCGGTAATTGCCTCTCCCTCTAAGATTTCTATATCCTTGGACTTAATAACGGCGATAAGTTTTAACCTCAAAAATATCAATGTTTTCAACTATCCGATTTTTATGAAAGTAAATACTTCCTTATCTAATTCTCATGCTTAAATCCTTACGTGACAGAATAGGTTTTTATTCTGTAGGTATAATTTTTTTGAATTAATAAAATGGTTGCAAAAACAGCTTCTTATATGGCAAACGCTTGTAAGGGGCTGTTTTCTTATTGATTTCCATTAGAATCACTTGTATTTTCGCCCTCTTATTTGGTTGCCTATTGAGGAATCATATAAAACTTTCAAGGAGGGGTTATTATGTCCATAAAAACATGCCTCGGAATAGTATTCCGCCATACTCTCCAAAACGCCCTCGATTAAAATGCCGCTGGCATCGTCCGTGATATTCTCTTTCGCGGAGAGTACGCGAACGCCGTTCTTTTTCAGTTTTGCTTTATAAGTCGCACTGTCGTAACGATTGCGGGCAAAACGGTCTAACTGATAGACGATTACAAACTGAAAGCCTTTGCGCTTGCTGTCCTCAATCATTTGCAGAAAGTCGGGGCGTTTGTCGGTCGTACCCGTCAAGGCTCTGTCTATGTATTCGCGGACTATGCGCAAATTGTTGCGTTCGGCAAAGGCGCGGCACTCTGCCAACTGTCCTTCGATGGACTGTTCGTTCTGTGCGTGGGAACTGAAACGGGCGTAAATGACTGCGTTTTTCATTGCGGTTGCTCCTTTCGGCGCGGGGTGCGCCTTAATTTAATTTTTGCGGTGCTTTTGTGCTTAACCGCCTTAATTGCCTATCCCCGCCGCCGCCGGAAAATACAACCGCTTGCCCATTGACAATTTTGCAAGGCGGTGATACCAACCCTCAGGCGGTTAAGCACAAGTGGAGAGTAAATACACGAAATGTTATAGTGATATTATACCATTGATAATTTTTAATATCAAAGATATAAAGGGCCTAAATGATAAGTGCAACCAACGGTTGACAGATTGCAAGCTTTTGGTTGGTTGTTTTTAATCTGAAAAAGTGCTAAAATAAAGATGAAAATGAAATAAGTACAGGAGATATGTTAAATGATTTTAGCTGATAAAATAGTTAAACTACGAAAAAGAAATGGCTGGTCGCAAGAAGAACTTGCAAATAAAATAGATGTATCACGACAAGCTGTATCAAAATGGGAAAGCGCGTCGGCTATTCCAAGTTTAGAAAAAATTTTACAACTTAGTGAGTTGTTTGGCGTTACCTCCGACTATTTACTGAAAGATGAAATAGAGGACGAAGAGTTTGTTGACAATACAAATGATTTAGAAATAAAACGAATTTCTATTGAAGAAGCAAATCACTATATAGAACAACGTAAATTAGCATCGTGGAGAATAGCCGTTGCAACTTTTTTATGTATTATTTCGCCTATTACATTATTTATTTTAGGTGCAGCTACCACTATCCAAAATGTAGTTATTAACGATACGTTAGCGGTAATTATCGGGTTTATAGTTTTGTTTGCGCTTATCTTGTGTGCAATTCCTATTTATATCTATTGTGGGTTCAAAAATGCTCCGTATGCTTTTCTCGAAAAAAGTGTTCCCTTTGAACTCGAATACGGTGTAAGCGGTATTTTACGTGAAAAAATCAAAGCAAATAGAAATCGCTATATTATCAGCAATATAATTGCAAGTTGTTTATGCGTATTTTCTCCAATTCCGTTAATTTTGACGGCGTTTACTGAAAATGAGTTAATAGTGATGATTATGCTTGGCGTTACTATGTTGGTTGCAGGCATAGGCGTTTTTATCTTTCTTGTGGTTGGCATACAAAATGCAAGTATGCAAAAATTATTGAAAGAAGGCGATTATACGTTAGAGGAGAAAAGAAAAACGGCAATTAAAGAGCCGATAGCGTTTGTCTATTGGGTTATTATTATTGCTATATATCTTGCGTGGAGTTTCCTTACAGATAATTGGCATATTACTTGGCTTGTATTTGCGATAGGTGGTGTTTTGTTTCCTGCTTTGATGGCAATTTGCAATATCTTTATAGATAAAAAAAATAAAGATAAATAATAAAACGCTTGCAAAATAAAGATAAATTATGACAAATTATGTTGTATGCCCCTCTTGCGGGTATAAGTTATTAAAAGCGGGCGATGGCTCATCAATAGAAATGTATTGTCCGAAATGCGGGGCTAAAATGCTGATTGAAATCAAGGACGGTAAAATCGGTATTCAAAAAGTGGTTTCAGATAGAACAACATAAGTTAAATAAACATAAAGAAAATACTTTATCAACAGTAAAGAATTGAGTGTACGAAAGTAAAGCAAAAGTATTTATTTTCGGGGGGCTGTATGGCGCACTCAATTCTTTTTTTATATCACGACACCTCATAGCAAGCGTTTACAACCCAAACCATAACTAAAATTAGGGCTGTAAGCGCACGTCCGCTTGCGGCTGACATTTGTTAAAGGTGTTGTAACTCTCTTTGAAAGAGTAAGAACCCGACAAATTTTCGGACTAAATCTCAAAAAGTTTAGTTCCTTAGTTTGTCGGGCTTTTTTAATATGTTTTTGCGCCCGTCAGTACGAGATTTAGTTCTCGGCTGGCGGGCGTTCTTTATAGCGAAATTTGTCCGTTTCAGTCGGTTTTCAAAAACAGAAAATCAAGGAACGGACAAGCAATGCAAACAATTAAATACATGTTCGCGGACGGAACGACAAGCGAAATCGAAGTCAGCGGCGAGTGCTACAAACGTTTCTCAAAAAAATTTCATCTTTTCGTCAAAAAGCGTCAAAAAGCGCATTCAAACGCTTGACTTTGACGCTTGTTTTTACTATACTTGATTTGTAAATTGACTTTGCCAATATAGGTTCGTATAAAAGGCACGAACGTTTCTACCGCAACGCCACAGGAGCGACTATTGGTTTTTAACATCGGCGCGAAAAGGGCGTTTTTGTTTTTTTGCGGAATGTTGGCAAACGATTGATTTTTTTCAATCGATTTTTTATTTTCGGAAGGTGTTTATGGAACTGTTGGAAAAAGCTATTGCCGAAAGAGGTAAAGTATTGCCGGGCGACGTGCTCAACGTCGGCAGTTTCGTCAATCACCAGATAGACGCGGTTTTGCTTGCCGCGATGGCCGATGAGGTGTACAAGCACTTTGCCGGCAGCGGAGTAAACAAAATTCTTACGGTCGAGGCGTCGGGCATTGCGCTTGCGATATTGGTGGCGGAAAGGTTTGGCTGCAATATGGTCTTTGCCAAAAAGAGCAAGGCGCTAAACGACGACGGAGAGATGTACAGCGCCGTATGTCCTTCTTTTACGCGGCCGGGCGTCAACACCATAAAGGTGCCGAAAGAATACCTTGGTAAAGACGATAACGTGCTTATTGTGGACGACTTTTTGGCGGTGGGAAACGCGACGACGGCACTAAGAAGCCTTGTCAGCGACGCCGGCGCCAAGCTCTGCGGCATTTCCGTCGCGGTGGAAAAGGGATTCCAGGGCGGAGGCGACAAGATAAGAGCCGACGGTATAGATTTGCTGTCGCTGGCAATAATCGACGGCATGAAGGACGGCTCGATTACATTCAGAAAGTGATGCTTGTTATTCGGGGAAATGATGTTTTGGAGGTCAAAAAACCCGAAAGGGTACGGAGGTATTTTTTATAATGAAAAAGATTGTCACAATTTTACTGGCCGTAGTCGCGGCGGTTACCTGTTGTTTCGGTCTCGCTGCTTGCGGCGGCAACTCCGACACTTTGAGAGTCGGACTCATCGCTTTGCATGACAGCAACTCGACTTACGACAAAAACTTCATCGACGCTTTTGAAGCGGCATGTAAGGCACAGGGAGTAGAGGCGGTTATCAGAACCCAGATTCCGGAGGATGAAACCTGCAAAACTGCTGCTATGGATCTCGCGGATGACGGTTGTAAATTGGTGTTTGCCGACTCTTTCGGTCACGAGCCGTTTTTGAGAGAAGCTGCGGCGCAGTATCCCGACGTTGAGTTCTGCCACGCTACCGGCACAACCACGCAGACGGATAAGTCGCTTACTAATTTCCACAACGCTTTTGCGTCCATCTATGAAGGAAGATATCTTGCCGGCGTTGCTGCGGGCGTTAAGCTTAAAGCCATGTACGAGGCCGACAACAGCATTGCAAAAGACGGCGTAATCACCGTCGGCTATGTGGGCGCTTTCCCCTATGCCGAAGTTAAGTCCGGATATACGTCCTGGCTGCTGGGCGTTCGCAAGGCCTTTGATGTGGAAAACATCACCGTAAACATGATCGTCGAATTTACCAACAGCTGGTATGACGAAACTTTGGAAAGAAACGCCGCCAACTCGCTTATCGAGAAGGGCTGCGTCATCATCTCGCAGCATGCCGACTCCTGGGGAGCTCCCAAGGCTTGTGAAACGGCAGGCGTTCCCAACGTTTCCTACAACGGAAGCACCGCATCGCAGTGCCCCAACACCTTCATCATCTCTTCCAGAATCAACTGGCAGCCGTACTTCGAATACATCATCGAATGCGTTAAGAACGGCACCGAAATCGCAGCCGACTGGGTACAGGGTCTGGGCGAAACTTTTGATACCGGCTCGGTTTGCCTCAGCGAACTCGGTACGGTAGCTCCCGCAGCAGGCACCATGGAAGTGCTCGAAGAAGTGGCGGCAGGACTCAGAAACGGCACCATCAAAGTGTTTGATACCAGCACCTTTACGTTGTCCGAATACAAGAGCGCAGGCAACAGCTTCCCCGCTTTGACCGACGTAGTTATTGAAGGCAACAGACTTGTATCGGCGAAACAGAACGGTGTCGAAGTAGTTAAGACCGAAAACGGCATTACCTATTTCAACGAATCTGCAGTCGACACCAACCGTTCGGCTCCCTACTTTGATATGGATATCGACGGAATTACGTTAAATTTGGCTGACTAATTTTTATAAGCATTAAGTAAAACGTATAAATTGTACCCAAGGGGCATTATATCTGCCCCTTGGATATATTTATTTTTCAGGACAGGAGACGCAATGGATACAGCATTAACCAAAAACGCCGCACAACGACCGATGGACGACACAGCCGTATTTTTTGAAGAAGTAGGCAAGTCATTCGGCAAAGTGCACGCGAACAGCAACATAACGTTTGACGTAAAACGCGGAGAAGTTATGGCATTGCTGGGCGAAAACGGCAGCGGAAAAACCACGCTCATGAATATGCTCGCCGGCATATACTTTCCCGATTCGGGGCACATATACATCAACGGGCAGCCAGTGTCCATCAAGACGCCGAAAGACGCGTACAATCTGCACATCGGCATGGTGCATCAGCATTTTAAACTGATAGACATTTTTACGGCCTTGCAGAACATGGCGCTGGGGCTAAAAAAGACAAGCATGAAAGCTATCCGTAACAAAGCCGACGAAATATGCGGCAAATACGGTTTTAATATAGATCTCGACAAAAAAGTATACGACATGGAGGTGTCGGAAAAGCAAACACTCGAAATAGTCAAAGTTTTGCTGCGCGGCGCCGAAATTCTCATATTGGACGAGCCCACCGCGGTGCTCACGCCTCAGGAGACGCAAAAACTGTTCGGCGTCATCCGCAATATGCGCGCCGACGGCAAGTCCATAATCATCATTACCCACAAACTGTCCGAGGTCATGGAAATATCGGACAGAGTGGCGATACTGCGCAAGGGCGAATACATCGCGACGGTAGACACCGCCGACGCAAACCCGTACATGCTTACGGAAATGATGGTGGGCGACAAAGTACAGCTCAAAATCGACAGACCTGCGGTAACCATCGACAGACCCTTGCTGGAAATACGCGAACTGAGCGTCAAATCCGATGACGGCAGCCTTGCCATCGACAACGCGAGTTTTTATATCCGCGGAGGAGAAATACTCGGCGTCGCGGGTATTGCCGGCTGCGGCCAGAAGGAATTGTGCGAAGCCATTGCCGGACTGCGCCGCATAGAGTCAGGCTTTATCATGCACAAAGGCGAGAGCATTGTGGGACTGCCGCCCAAGGAAATTATCGACAAGGGCGTTTCGATGAGCTTTATTCCCGAAGACCGCCTGGGCATGGGTCTTGTGCCGTCGATGAGCATCACCGACAATATGATGTTAAAGACCTTTAACAACAAAAAAAGCAACATTGCGGCAATAAACATAAAGCAAGACGACAACAAGTTCGTTGCGGCGTGTAAAAAAGCGGTAAACGCCATTATTAAAGTGATAAACAAACTGCCCTATCCGTTTGTGGACAGAAAACAGGCGCGCGCCGAAGCGAAAAATCTTATAAACAAGCTGGAAATCGTCACTCCTTCCACCGAAACGCCCGTAAGACAGCTGTCCGGGGGCAATGTTCAAAAGGTGCTTGTGGGACGCGAAATAGAATCTTCGCCCAACGTCATCATCACCGCGTATCCCGTGCGCGGGCTGGACGTCAATTCGTCTTACGCCATTTACGACATAATCAACGAGCAGAAAAAGAAGGGAACGGGTATTCTGTTTGTGGGAGAGGATCTGGACGTCATGCTGGCGCTGTGCGACAAGATTATGGTGCTGTGCCACGGCAGAATAATGGGCATAGTCAATGCCGACAACACGACCAAGGAAGATCTGGGCCTTATGATGACAGGTTCTTTGGATATGCTGGCAATCAAAAAGGATAAAAATCCGGGAAAAGCCAAAGACAGCAATCTGTCCGAGGAACAGTGGAAAGCGGCCGAAGAGGCGGAGGACAATAAAAAGCATGAAGAATAACATGAAAACCAAAGACCCGCAGACAAGACAAAAAGAGCCGCTGCTGCACCTTGTAAAGGCTCCCGCTGCGCCGCTCTATAAAAGTATTCTTATAAAAATCGGAGCGCTTTTGATAAGTCTTCTGCTGGGTGCCACAATATGTTCACTGCTGTCCAACAACAGTATTTTGGACTTTTTCGTTTACTTATTTAAAGGCGCGATAGGCTTGGGTTCGGCACGTCCCGAACGCCGCATATATACGCTTTTGGGCGAAACGGCGCTGCTTTTGTGCGTGGCGCTGGCGCTGCTGCCGGCGTTTAAGATGCGCTTTTGGAATCTCGGCGGTAACGGTCAGATAATGATATCGTGCATTGCGACCATGCTTATAATAAAGCTGCTCGGCGGAGTATGGCCCGATTGGCTGGTAATAATCGTAATGATAGTGGCCGGAGTACTGGCAGGCGCCGTCTGGGCGGTGATTCCCGCTATTTTCAAGGCGTTTTTCAAGACCAACGAATCGCTGTTTACGCTGATGATGAATTATATAGCCATGGGGCTGGGAACATACTTCATTACGGCGTTTGCCGACAGCGGATCCAACACTATTCTTCCGGTGCAGAACCCCGTTTTGCCGGATATCGGCGGCAACGAATATTTTCTAAGCATAATAGTGGTGGCGCTTATAACGGCGTTTATGTGCGTTTACTTAAAGTTCGGCAAGCACGGCTTTGAGATTTCCATCGTAGGCGGCAGCGAAAACACCGCAAAATATGTCGGCCTGAACGTCAAGAAAGTCATTATACGCACGCTTGCGCTGTCCGGCGCGTTGTGCGGCGTAGTGGGCGTGCTGCTGGTGGGCAGTATTCATCACACCGTTACGCCCAATCTGTCGCACGATATGGGCTTTACCGCCATCATGGTGGCGTGGCTGGGAAAACTCGACCCCATACTTATAGTCGTGGCGTCGCTGTTTATCACCTTTATCGACAAAGGTATGTCCACCGTAAACACCGAATTCGGCATCACCAGTTCGGCGTCTTCCAACATAGTGCTGGGACTTATTTATTTCTTTATCATAGGAAGCGAATTCTTTATCGAATATCAAATAAAACTGCGTGACAAGAAAAAATTTCCTTTCGGTCACTTTCTAAAGGACGGAGGTAAAAAGCAATGATTGCGTTTTTAGTAAGTGCGATAAATATATGTATGGTTTTCCTGTACGGCTGTATAGGCGAGACCATTACCGAAAAATCGGGGCATCTCAATTTGGGTATACCCGGCATAATGTGTATGGGAACTCTGGGCGGAGCGTTCGGCGTACAGATTTACATGAACAGCCTTTCGGATCCGCAAAACGCTTCTTTTATACTGTTGCTGCTGTGCGCTTTGGCGATGTCCATGATAGTCGCCGCCGTCGGCGGACTTATATACGCGTTTTTAACGGTTACGCTGAGAAGCAATCAAAACATTACCGGCCTTGCGCTTACCACTTTCGGCGCGGGCGTTACCGACTTTTTTATGACGACCATCGATAAGTCGCGGTTTGCCGTCGCCAGCAAGCTTATAAAGACTTCCCTTGTGGACGCAATACCCGCGCTTAAAAATCTCGGTTGGTTTGCCGATATTTTCCTTTCGCACGGCATACTCGTGTACATTGCCATCGCGCTGGCGATTGTCGTGGCGTGGTTTATGCGCAAAACCCGTGTGGGCTTAAATCTGCGCGCCATCGGCGAAAGTCCCGCTACCGCGGACGCCGCCGGGCTTAACGTCTCGGCATACAAATATTCCGCGGTGCTCATCGGAGCGGCAATAGCGGGTATAGGCGGCTTGTTCTACGTCATGGACAGTTCGGCGGGAAGCTGGGAAAATTCGTCCACAATATCGGCGTTCGGATGGCTGGCTATAGCGCTGGTCATATTTGCGATATGGCGCACGGACTTTGCCATTCTCGGCTCATTTATATTCGGACTGTTGTACGTTTTCAACAGCTACAGCTCGCTTTTCGGCATTACAACTTCTCTTGCAGGAAGAGAGCTGCTTAAACTTCTTCCTTATGTAGTCACGCTTATCGTGCTTATAGTCACCAGCATAGTAGGAAAGAAAGAGACGCAGCCGCCGTCGTCGCTGGGACTTAATTATTTCCGCGAAGACAGATAACCGTAAAATCCGACTGAAACGACAGTCGGATTTTTTGTTGGCAGTATTATATATTATGATATAAAATATATAAACTTTGATAGCGCTTTTTGATATAATTATATGGTAATAAGAGCGTTTTGCACAATAATACGTCAAAAAGTAGTATCTAAATATATATTTTATATATATGGATATATAATATTCTTGACATAGCGCGGCCTATATGTTATAATTTAGCAGGTCTAAACGGAGGTGAATCATGGAACTCGATTCGTTTTTTTCGGTAGACGCACTTAAAGATTTAGATTGGTTTCTGCGCGAGGTCGATATGCTTGACGAGGCTATCATCATCAAGGACAACCGACCTATGTATCGCATTGTGCGCATTGGTTCAAAAGCGGACAGGCGCGACACTACGCATGTAATAAAGAGAGTGGATTTGTGGACGGCGATGCGGCAGGTTTTGCTGGAATTTCCCGACAAAAGCGCGCACGCAAAGGTAATAGCGGACGAAATCAATAAAAGAGGGCTTTATTGTACGCGCAGCGGATATCCTGTCAGCGTGGTTCAGATACGCTCGCGAGCGCAGAGAAAGCCGCAATTGTTTAAATGTTTAAAAGGTAATATTATACAACTTATCTGATAAAATATTTAACACACAGGAGAAGATAACGTTATGGAAAATGACTTGACTTCGCGTATTAAGGTTATGTTGATGGCTATGGGTATGCGGCCGCTGCGGCGCGGATTTAATCCGCTGGTCGAAGCTATTGCGGAGAGCGTGATGCACAAAGCTACCATGAGGGCTATATATAACAAAATTGCCGTTCGCCGTAACAAAAGTCCCCGCAGTCTTGAACGCAGCATCAGGCTGTGCCTGCGCGATATCGACAGCGATTGCTTTGCGAAAGAATTCAACGAACTCACCGGGTTTATTTACGTCGGCGACTGTATGAAATTCAGCAGCGGCAGCTTTATAGGCCTGATGAGCGAAATCGTATCCATCGCTTTCAGTGTAAGTTTTGACAATATTCCCGATTCGGAAGAGCAGCCCTCTTCCGGAAACAAAGAAAATAAAGAAAACAAAGTGTGAAGGACCTAAACTAAAAAATTGCCGCACTGCCGGCAAACAGGAGAACAAATGAATACGCTCGAAAAAATCCAAAAGGCAGGAGTGGTGCCGGTTGTGGCATTAAAAGACGCCGCACTGTCCGTAAGTCTCGCAAAAGCTTTGACGGCCGGCGGCATGCCTTTGGCGGAAATAACATTCCGCACCGACTGCGCCGAACAGGTAATCGCCGATATGAAACGGAATTTTCCCGATATGCTCGTGGGAGCCGGCACCGTCAACGATAAAGAAACCGCGTTAAAGGCGTTAAAAGCGGGCGCCGATTTTATCGTAAGTCCGGGGCTCAGCGGCGGCATAGCGCAGTTGTGCCGGGAAAAGGGCATTGCGTACATTCCCGGATGCGTTACGCCGACGGAAATAATGCAGGCGCTCGAATACGGCATAGACACCGTTAAGTTTTTTCCGGCGGAGGCGGAAGGCGGGCTTAAAACGATAAAGGCTCTTGCGGCCCCCTTCGGACGCGTATCGTTTATGCCTACAGGAGGGATAAATGCCGCAAATCTGGCGGAATATCTGTCGTTTGCGCCCGTAATCGCCTGCGGCGGCAGCTGGATGGTAGAAAACGCTCTATTGGAAAAGCGCGATTTTGACGAAGTTACCGCAAGATGTAAAAAAGCGGTGGAAATAGCGCGGAACGTAAAAAAATGATATTGCCCGATGATTTTGTCCGGCGCATGAAAAATCTCCTTTCGGGAGAATACGACGCATACGAACGTTCGCTTGCAGCCGCACCCGTACGTGCCGTCAAGGTGAACACCGATAAGATATCCGTAGAAAATTTTGTTCGCAACTGCCCGTTTGCGCTGCGGCCGTCCGGCTTTTCGGCCGACTGTTTTATCGTTGCCGATGACGCCAAGATAGGCAGGACGCCCTTTCATCACGGGGGAGCAATATATGTTCAGGAACCCGGCGCCATGCTGCCGGTAATTGCTGCGGCGCTAAAGGGCGGCGAGACCGTGCTGGACTTGTGCGCGGCGCCCGGCGGAAAGACGGTACAGGCGGCGGGAAAGGCCCGCCTTGTCATTGCCAACGACATCGACTATGCAAGAGCCAAAATTCTGGCGGGCAATGTCGAACGCATGGGACTACGCAACGTCGCCGTGTGTTCGGCCCGTCCCGAAAAACTTTCGCGGCAGTTTGCGGGATGTTTTGACGTAGTCATCGTCGATGCGCCTTGCTCGGGAGAGGGAATGTTCCGCAAGGAAAGCGCGGCTCTGTCGCATTGGAGCGAAGCCAACGTGCGCGGATGCGCCGCCCGTCAACGCGAAATTTTGCAGTCTGCGGACCAAATGTTAAAAGAAGGAGGCAAGCTTGTCTATTCGACCTGTACTTTTTCGACGGAAGAAAACGAAGAAATTGTGGCGTATCTCGTAAATCAAATGGGGTACGAACTTTGCGCTCCCGATGCCGCGGTGCTGCCTTACTCGCGCAGCGGCGTCGAGATCGGCGGACTCAATGCGCTAAATATGAGACGCGTGTATCCGCACGACGGCGTGGGCGAAGGGCAGTTTTTTGCCGTGCTGCGCAAGACCGACGCTCCGCAAAAGCGGTTATGGCCGACATTCCGCCCAAAGAGAGCGGATAACGTCAGTCTTTACCGTCGGTTCTGCGAGCAAAATCTTACGACGGTGCCGCCCGCGGTGCAATTCGGCGACGTGTTTGCGCTGCCCGCGGATAATTTTGACCCGGTATCGTTTTTGTCGACGGGCGTTCGGATGGGAACGATAGAATTTTCAAGATTTGACCCGGCGCACAACTTGTTCAGCGCAATGTGGAGAGACGTAATGCGGTCCGAAGACGTAGATCTTGTTCGGGCCGAAAGATATCTTCGCGGAGAAGAAATAGAAGGCGGCGGCAGCGGCTGGGTGGCGGTGACTTATCTCGGCGTGCCTTTGGGAGGCGGCAAAGCGTCGGGCGGCGTAATAAAAAATCATTATCCCAAGGGTCTTCGAAATAAATAATGCGAATTTTTTATTCCGGCGTATACAAAGGCGACCGCCGGGCAATAATTCTTGCATGAAAGAAAAAATTAAAAAACTGATACAAAAAATTAAAAACGCTTTTAAGTCGAAAAATGACGCGCTCGGCAGCTATACCGGGCAGACGGAAGACGGCAAACCGCCCACGCAGGACGCGGACGATTTATAGATTTTTGTACGCAACAGCATCTTGTAAAACGGCTAATCGCTTGATTTAAGCCGTTTTTTGTGTTATAATGCAATTATGAAGGACTTAACGCGCAAAATCATAGCCGTCATAGGACTTGTGTGCATGGGCGGTTTTATTGTCGCAATGCTCATTGGTTTTTTCGCGCCGACGGCAGTATACGGCCGCATCGGGTATATAGCGGTGGCATTTTTAATAGTGGCGCTGGTAGCTTTTGCCTTGATTTATTTCGACAATAAAGAGCGCCGTCAGCAACAGGAGGCGCAGCAGGCCGAAAAACAGCGCCGCGCCGAAAACAAGAAAAAACGTGAAGAAAACGCCCTAAGGCAGGCCGAACTCAATAAACAGAGGGCAGACGCCGCCGAAAAAGTGTCGGATAAAGACGTTTTATCGGGCGACGAGACAAGCGGTACAACCGGGTCAAGCGCACCGACGCAAGAGGGAAAAGACCAAAACGGCGGAGCGGAATAGCTATTGCGTTTTTTGTCCGCTGCCTCGAACAAGGCATATTACGCCTGCCGCCGACAAAATTATCGCAAACGCCAAAAACCACAGCGAAAAGCCGTTAAGCGCGGACAGCGCCAGCATAAGACCGCCGAAGGAAAAAAAGCGGCCGGCGTTGTTTTTGCGGAAAGAGACGTCTAAAGCTGCGGTAAGCTTTTTTGAAAGCGGAGTTTTTTCGCTCTCGGGCAGTGCCCCCAATTTATCCAAAAGAGGGGCAAACTGCGAGAAGGTGACTATGCTTAGGTTTTTTCCCGCCGCTTTGGCGTGCATTACGGCGTTTTTTTCCGCGGCGGACACCACCAGTATAGTGGGACGCGAAAATGCCGAGGAAAGCGCTGCCGCGTGGTTGGCGCTTATCGGGTCGGGGCGCAGCAAAAACATCACTCTGAAGCGCTCAAAGTCGATAAACGGGCCGCAAAGCGAACAGTCGTAACGCTGCGAAAAAAACGCAAAAAGCTTTTCGGCGTTTTGACGGGGCGAGCGGTAGATAAAACGGGACAGGTAGGCGTCGTAATTTTTGCAGCGTTTGTCCGTCCGTACGATGCGCCGCCATAATGCTCCGCCCGCGAACGCCAGCGCAAGCGACGCAGCAACCGCCGTCATAGCGTCCATGTCCGACAGCGACATAAAAAAATATGCCGTCACGAAAATTATCGCAGCGCTTATCGCGCCGTCGAAAAATTGTTGAATTTTTGTATCCATAACAAAATTATCGCCTAAAAAAGCATACGGAATACTTTATGAAAACAGAAATATTGTTACCAACCGAAGAAAATTACGAAAAATGCGGACAGCTCATACGCTCCGGGCAGTTGGTCGCCTTCCCTACGGAGACGGTTTACGGGCTGGGCGCCAACGCTTTGGATCTGGACGCCGTGGGCAAAGTCTACGCTGCAAAGGGTCGTCCGAGCGACAATCCGCTGATAGTGCACATCGCCTCGCCGGACGATATAGGCAAAGTGGCGCTTTACGTCCCCGATAAGGCCAAGGCCGTAATAGAAAAATTCATGCCGGGCAGCGTCACCGTCGTCATGCCCAAACGCCCCGAAATTCCCGATTGCGTGACGGGCGGACTAAACACGGTGGCCGTGCGTATTCCGTCGCATCCGGTCGCGCTACGGTTTTTACAAGCGTGCCGAGTGCCGGTGTGCGCGCCTTCCGCCAACACAAGCACGCGGCCCAGCCCTACGTGCGCCATGCATGTGTACGACGATCTTAACGGTAAGATAGCGGCCATACTCGACGGCGGAAACTGCGATGTGGGTGTGGAGTCGACGGTAATAGACTTTGTGGGAGCCCGGCCGCGTCTGCTGCGGGCAGGCGGTACTCCTGTGGAAGAGCTGGAAAAGGTTACGGGTCCGATATGCCGCGAAGTAAAGAGCGACCGTCCGCTTTGCCCCGGAATGAAGTACAAGCATTATGCCCCTGCGGCTAAGGTCACGGTGGTGCTTCCGGGCGGCGACCAGCAGCAAAAGGCGGCGGCGCTTTACGACAGTCTTACCGCTCAAGGCAAAAAGACGGTGATACTCGCCCTGTCGGAGCACATAGGACAATATGCGGACAGACAAACCATAGACGTGGGCAAAAACAGCCGCGAATATGCGCACAATTTGTTTGCCGCGTTAAGACTGTGCGACAAAAGAGAGTACGACGCGGCCATTGCCGAAGGCGTGGACGAAAGCGGATACGGATTGTCGGTCATGAACCGCGTATGCAAGTCCGCCGGCGGCGACGTAATATAAAATCGTTTATAATATAGCAATAAAAAACAGGAGAAAAAACATGAAAATAGCTATTGCGTGCGACCATGCGGGTCCGTCGTTAAAGGCCAAAGTGGTCGCGCATCTCAAAGACAAGGGCATCGAAGTGGCAGATTTCGGCACCGACGACACCCGTCCCGTCGATTATCCCGACTATGCCCTGAAAGTGGCGCAGGCGGTGGCGTCGGGACAAGCGGATCTCGGCATACTTATATGCGGCACGGGCATAGGAATGAGCATATGCGCAAACAAAGTCAAAGGAATACGCTGCGCTCTTTGCTCGGATACTTTTTCGGCGCACGCCACGCGTCAGCACAACGACGCCAACGTGCTGGCTTTCGGAGAGCGCGTGGTGGGAGAAGGACTGGCGCTCGACATAGTGGACGCTTTTGTGGACACCGGTTTTTCGGGTGCGGAGCGTCACCGGGCAAGAATTGATAAAATTACCACTATTGAAGAAAAATATTTCAAATAATGGCGTTAAAACGCGCGTTTTGTTCAAAAAACGTTTGATTTGCCGCAAAAAGTGTGATATAATAAAACCGACCGAACGTAATCAAGGTGCGTTTGGACTTTTTAGCGCAAAAATTTTATAAAGGAGATAAAATCAATAATGGCACACAAGTATGTTTATTTGTTTACCGAAGGCAACGCGAAGATGCGTGAATTGCTGGGCGGCAAAGGCGCAAACCTTGCCGAGATGACCAACATCGGGCTTCCCGTTCCCCAAGGTTTTACAATTTCCACCGAGGCTTGCACCAAGTATTATGAAGACGGAAAGCAAATCAATCCCGAAATTCAGGCGCAGATCATTGAATACATCGAAAAGATGGAAAAGATCACCGGCAAAAAATTCGGCGATCTCGAAAATCCGCTGCTGGTTTCCGTCAGATCGGGAGCGAGAGCATCCATGCCGGGTATGATGGACACCATTCTCAACCTCGGTCTCAACGAAGATGTCGTTGAAGTTCTCGCCAAAAAATCCGGCAACCCCAGATGGGCTTGGGACTGTTACAGAAGATTTATACAGATGTTCTCCGACGTCGTCATGGAAGTGGGAAAGAAGTACTTCGAAAAACTCATCGACGAGATGAAGGAAAAGAAGGGCGTTACGTTTGACGTAGACCTTACCGCCGACGACCTTAAAGAGCTTGCAATGCAGTTTAAGGCGGAGTACAAGTCTAAAATAGGAAAAGACTTCCCCTCCGATCCCAAGGAACAGCTGTTCGAAGCAATAAAAGCCGTGTTCAGAAGCTGGGACAACCCCCGTGCCAACGTTTACAGAATGGACCACGACATTCCGTACAGCTGGGGCACAGCCGTCAACGTACAGATGATGGCGTTCGGCAACATGGGCAACGACTGCGGCACCGGCGTTGCGTTTACGCGTAACCCCGCCACCGGCGAACCCGGCCTTATGGGCGAATTCCTTATGAACGCTCAGGGCGAAGACGTCGTTGCAGGCGTTCGCACCCCCATGCCCATTTCGAAGATGAAGGAAATTATGCCCGACGTTTACAACCAGTTCCTGGACGTTTGCAAGACGTTGGAAAAGCATTACAGAGACATGCAGGATATGGAATTTACCATCGAACAGGGCAGGCTGTATATGCTTCAGACCAGAAACGGCAAGCGTACCGCCGCCGCTGCAATAAGAATTGCCTGCGACCTTATCGACGAGGGCATGATAAACGAAAAGGAAGCGCTGCTGCAAATTGACGCAAAGTCGCTGGACATGCTGTTGCATCCCACATTTGACGCCGCCGCGCTCAAAGCTGCCGATAAAAACAACGTCGTCGGCAAAGGTATAGCCGCATCTCCCGGCGCTGCCGCAGGAAAAATCGTATTTACGGCAGAAGACGCGGTTGTGGAAGGAAAGAAGGGCAACAAGGTAATACTTGTCCGTCTCGAAACCTCTCCCGAAGATATCGAAGGTATGAAATACGCTCAGGGCATTCTGACGGTCCGCGGAGGACAGACGTCGCACGCCGCCGTTGTCGCAAGAGGCATGGGTACGTGCTGCGTATCCGGCTGCGGCGATATCAAAATGCATGAAGAAGAAAAATATTTCGAGTTGGGAGGCAAAACCTTCCATGAAGGCGACGATCTTTCGTTGGACGGCTCCACCGGCAACATCTATGACATTGCCATCAAGACCGTTCCCGCCGATCCCAACAGCGGATACTTCGGCAGGATTATGAAACTTGCCGACAAATATAAGGCTATGGACGTAAGAACCAATGCCGATACCCCCGCCGACGCCGAACGCGCCGCCGAATTGGGCGCTCAGGGCATTGGCCTCTGCCGTACCGAGCATATGTTCTTCGGCCCGGGCAGAATAGATAAATTCCGCGAAATGATCTGCTCCGAAACAGTTGAAGAAAGAAAGGCCGCGCTCGCCAAAATCGAACCCATGCAGCAAGCCGACTTCGAAGGACTCATGGAAGCGCTTAAAGGACAACCTGTAACCATTCGTTTCCTCGATCCGCCGCTGCACGAATTCGTTCCCACGGAAGAAGCCGACATCGAATTGCTTGCAAAGGCAAAAGGTAAGAGCGTTGCCGAAATCAAACTGCTGTGCGATTCGCTGCACGAATTCAACCCGATGATGGGTCACAGAGGCTGCCGTCTTGCCGTAACTTATCCCGAAATCGCAGTCATGCAGACCACTGCCATCATCAAAGCCGCCATCGCCGTTCAGAAGCGTCATCCCGATTGGAAGATGATGACCGAAATAATGATTCCGCTCGTAGGCGAAGTCAAAGAATTGGCTTACTGCAAAAAGACGGTTGTCGAAACTGCCGAGGCAATCATCAAAGAGGCAGGCGTAGACGTCAAGTACGAAGTGGGTACCATGATCGAAATTCCGAGAGCCGCTCTTACTGCCGACGAAATCGCCAAAGAGGCCGAATTCTTCTGCTTCGGCACCAACGATCTCACGCAGATGACTTTTGGTTTCAGCCGTGACGACGCAAGTAAATTCCTGCCCTATTATTACAAGGCCAAGATTTACGAATTCGATCCCTTCTCCCGTCTCGATACCGACGGTGTAGGCAAACTCATGAAGATGGCTGTCGAACTCGGACATTCCACCCGCAAGAATCTCCACTGCGGTATTTGCGGCGAACACGGAGGCGATCCGTCGTCTATCGAATTCTGCCACGAAATAGGACTCGATTATGTCAGCTGCTCGCCCTATCGTGTGCCGATAGCGCGCCTTGCCGCCGCGCAGGCAAACATCAAAGCTCCGAGGACCAAGTAATTGTGGTCTAACAAGTAGATAACACCATATATTGTGTTTTTGGGCTTATCCCGACAAGGGATAAGCCCTTTTTTTATGCCAAAAATGGGCAAAAAAAAGGCAAAAAAAGTTGTTTTCCGCACAAGTTGAACACTTGATTTATGCAAAAAAATATGGTATATTATTAATAAGGAGTACCACTCAAATGACTAATTACAGAGCAATTCTTCTATATTACAGCAAAGGAAATACGACTACGCAGATAGCCACTATCTGCGATTGCT
>ERZ1643251.2599-NODE-2599-length-18112-cov-12.727474_pt1 | contig 18112 bp, 14 predicted proteins | sample MGYA00579261_ERZ1643251 | MGnify/ENA primary metagenome ERZ1643251 (study PRJEB29033, sample SAMEA4952267) | chicken gut metagenome | biome: Broiler Chicken; feature: Gastrointestinal Tract; material: Caecum | place: Ireland | collected 2018 | study: Broiler...
GACCTCGTCAAGGCGATCGCGCTGGGCGCGGACGCCTGCTATATCGGCACGGCGGCGCTATTGGCGCTCGGCTGTCACCTCTGCCGCACCTGCCACAGCGGCAAGTGCAACTGGGGCATTGCGACCCAGCGCCCCGAGCTCGTCAAGCGCCTCAATCCCGACGTCGGCTACAAGCGGCTCGTCAACCTCGTCCACGCCTGGACGCACGAACTGCAGGAAATGATGGGCGGCATGGGCATCAACTCCGTCGAAGCCCTCCGCGGCAACCGACTCATGCTGCGCGGCGTCGGTCTTACGGAGAAGGAGCTGAGTATTCTCGGCGTCCGCCACGCCGGCGAGTAATTTTGGGGGATATTCATCGCGGAATACCATGTCGCCTTTGCGCACGCCTTGGTCACGTACGTCTTGGTACGCTCCCGTCGGCGTTTACGCAGGCTCCTCGTCTTCCGCGCGACTATCCTCCCAAAATGGGCGCGACTTTTGCGCAAATGCGCCGCGTTTACATGGGGCGCAACGGCAATTTCTGATTATTTCCTCAATCGCGGGGCGGCGTCGCCCTGCACAACAGGAGACCATATGAAAGTTGTTTACGTCAATGAAAAATGGTGCCTCGGCTGCCACCTGTGCGAGTACGAGTGCGCCTTCGCCAATTCGGGCGATACCGATATCGTCCACGCCCTCAAGGGCAAGAAGATCTTCCCCCGCATCAAGGTGGAGGAGGGGGACGGCGTCAACTTCGCCGTCAACTGCCGCCACTGCGAGGACCCGATCTGCATCAAGAGCTGTATCGCGGGTGCGCTCTCCAAGGACGAGCACGGCGTCGTGCTCATCGATAAGGACAAGTGCGTCGGCTGCTTTACCTGTGTCACCGTCTGCCCGTACGGCGCGATCATGCCCGGCGAGGACGGCAAGGCGGCGCAAAAATGCACGCTCTGCACGCAGAACCTCGTGGGCGAGCCCAACTGCGTCGGGCACTGCATCAATCAGGCGATCGTCTTTGAGGACAGGGGGTAAGCCATGCAATACGTCATCATCGGAAATTCCACCGCGGCGACCTTCGCGATCGAGGGCATCCGCGCCGTCGACAAGGCGGGGAGCATCACCGTCATTTCGGACGAGACTCGTCCCGCGTATGGCCGCCCGCTCATCTCCTACTATCTCTACGGGCGAATCAAGTTGGAGAACACCGATTATCGCTCCGCGTCCTTCTATACGGACAACGGCGTGACCTTGAAATACGGGGTACGTGCCGAGAAGATTGATCCCAAAAAGAAGACGGTCGCGCTCTCGGACGGCAGCACGATCGGCTATGATAAACTCCTCGTCGCCACGGGCTCTTCGCCCCTTGTCCCGCCCGCAGACGGGCTGGACACCGTCAAATATCACACCTTCATGACGATGGACGCGGCGCTCGCGCTGGAGAAGGAGCTTTCCCCCGAAAAGCGCGTGCTCGTCGTTGGCGCGGGGCTCATCGGGCTCAAGTGCGTCGAAGGCATTCTGGATCGCGTCGGCTCGGTCACCGTCGTCGATCTCGCGGCGCGCATTCTGCCCAGCATCCTCGATGAGGAGGGCTCGGCGATCGTGCAAGAGCGTCTGGAGGCGCGCGGCGTCAACTTTGTTCTCGGCGACTGCGCCGTCAGGTACGCCCCCGGGCTTGCCACGCTGCGCAGCGGCAAGGAGGTGCCCTTTGACATCCTCGTCATCGCGGCGGGCGTGCGTCCCAACGTCTCCCTCGTCAGGGAGGCGGGCGGCGAGGTCAACCGCGGCATCGTCGTCAACGACCGTCAGGAGACGACCATTCCCGACGTCTACGCCGCAGGGGACAACTGCGAGAGCTACGATATCTGCTCGGGGACGCGGCGCATTCTGGCGCTGCTGCCCAATGCCGCCTTCCAGGGCGAGACGGCGGGCAGGAACATGGCGGGCGGAGACGCGGCGTTCGACAAAGCCGCGCCCTTCAACGCGCTCGGGCTGTTCGATACCCACATTGCGACGGCGGGCGTCTACGAGGGCGAAGCGTATACCGATCTCTCGGAGGGCTACAAGAAGCTGTTCGTCAAAGATAACAAGCTGGTCGGCTTTATTCTCATTGACTGCATCGGGCGCGCGGGCATCTACACTTCGCTCATCCGTGAGCAGACCCCGCTCACTACGGTGGACTTTGAACTGCTCAAGAAGAACCCCGCGCTCATGGCGTTTGCGCGCGGGACGCGGGAAGAATATCTTACAAGGAGGCGCTGATATGATCGTTCATGCGGGAGACATGCACTTCAAGGCTTTGGGCGATCTCGTCCGCGATACGCAGGACAAAGAGGTCGTCATCGAAAACTGCATCGGACAGCGCTATATCGGCGCGGGCTCGTCGGGCAAGAAGATCGAGATCATCGGCACGCCCGGCAACGCGCTGGGGGCGTACCTCAACGGGACTGACATCGTCGTGCGAGGCAACGTGCAGGACGCCGTCGGCGATACGATGAACTGCGGCTCGATCATCGTCCACGGCGGCGCGGGCGACGCGCTCGGCTACGCGATGCGCGGCGGCAAGATCTTCATCCGCGGCAACGTCGGCTATCGCTGCGGCATCCACATGAAGGCGTACATGGACTTCAAACCCGTCATCGTCATCGGCGGCAGGGCGGGGAGCTTCCTTGGCGAGTATCAGGCGGGCGGCCTCATCGTCGTGCTCAATCTGAATGATGAGAGCCCCGTCGTCGGCAACTTCTGCGGTACGGGCATGCACGGCGGGGAAATGTACCTGCGCGGCGAAGCGCTGCCGCCCAACCTCCCGCCCCAGGTCAAGGCAGAGCGCGTGGACGGCATCGCCGATCCCCGGGTGCGCTCCGTCATCACGGAGTACGCCGGGGTATACGGGCTGGACGCGGAAAAACTGCTCGCGGACACCTACTACCATTTAAGTCCCAACTTCGATAATCCCTACCACAGAATGTATACCAACAACTGATAAAATCCCCGCTCGGCCGAGCGGGGATTTTGCTGTCTGTTCGAAAATATTGCGTCGCGTGCCGGTCATGGGGCGCTGTTTCAGTCGTTGGGACTTAAAAAGTCGCCCAGTTTTACCAGCCAGCCGGAGACGGGGAACGCCGCAAGGATGATGCAGCACAGATACAGCGTCTGTGTGAGGTCAAACTGGATCGTGGGCCAGCCCGTGTAGATGAGATTGCCCAGCACCGGCACGCACAGCACCAGGATGCTCACGCCGACGGAGAAGGCATAGACCAACGCGCGCAGCCAGTTGAAGGGCTTGAGAATATGCGACAGCATCACGAGGCCGCCAAAGGTGACGGCGAGCACAAACAGCGGGTTGATCGCGTCCATTGTGGCGCCGTTGCCCTGATCGATCCCGATATACAGTCCGCCAAATTCCTCCGGGAAGAGCTGTATGCCCGCATACACCGCCAATACGCATAGCAGCAGCGTCACGGCGCCCGGGATGGCGCGGGCTAGGACGAAGGGGATAAACTTTCCCTTGACGCGCTCGCCGTTGGGCTGGAGGGCCAGTACCATGGAGGGCAGCGCCGTCACCATCGTCTCGAACAGCAGCATGTTGTTGGTCGTAAAGAAGTATTTCTCCCGCAGGAAGAAGCACAGCACCGCCACGAACACGGTGAAGAGCGTCTTCATAATGTACAGCGACGCCGAGGACTTGATATTGTTGATGACCCGCCGCCCCTCGTACACGACGTCGGGCAGGGACAAAAAGTTGTTGTCGGTGAGCACGAGGTGCGAAACGTTGCGCGCCGCTTCGCTGCCCGCGGCAACGGAGATCGCGCAGTCTGCCTCCTTGAGAGCGAGGATATCGTTGACGCCGTCGCCCGTCATCGCGACCGTATCGCCGCGCTGTTTGAGCGCGCGCACCAAAATTGCCTTCTGTTCGGGCGTGACCCGTCCGAACACCGTGTATTTATCGGCGAGATTCTCCACTTCCGGTTCGGTCAGTCCGTCCAGCGAGACGTACTGCTCGGCATTGGGCACGCCCACGCGGCGGGCGACTTCTGCCACCGTGACGGGGTTGTCACCCGAGATGATCTTGATATCGACGTCGTTCTCACGGAACCATGCGATCGTCTTTGCGGCGTCCGCGCGGATATTGTCCGCAAGCGTGATGATCGCCGCAGGGCGCAGCACGGAGGGGACTTTGTCGCCCACGATCGCGCCGGGGGAGTAGGCGAGCACCAGGACGCGCAGTCCTGCCGCGGCATATTGTTTGACGATCTTATCTACCTTTGGCGGCATGGGGCGCAGGACAAATTCGGGCGCGCCCATCACGAAGGTGCCTTCCTCGCCGAAGGTGACGGCGGAGAGCTTTCGTTTGCTGGAGAAGGGGATGGCCGCCGTCGGGTGCATGACGGGGGAATGCCCGAAGCGCTCGTGCAGCGCCATGGAGGTCTGGTTGTTGTCGTCCAGCGCCGCGAGCATGCTCGCCATGACCTCGTCCAGCGTGTGGTCGACAAAGGTGTTGAGGATCATGCAGTCGCTCACGGTCATCCTGCCGTCCGTGATCGTGCCCGTCTTGTCAAGACACAGCACGTTGACGCGCGCGAGCATCTCGAGGGAATACAGATCCTGCACGAGGGTGTGCTTTTTGGCGAGCCTGCGCACGCCCACCGCCATCGCAAAGGACGTGAGCAGCAGAAGTCCGGAGGGAATCATGCCCACGACGACCGCGCAGGTGGACTGGATGATCGCGCTGACGGTGTTGGTCGGGTCCAAAAGGCTGATCCAGACCATCGCCGCCGCGACGAGCGGGATGAGAAGGCTGATCGCGCGGATGAACACATGGATGGAGTTCATGATCTCCGAGCGCGGCTTTTTGTACTTCTTCGCCTTGGACGTGAGGCTGTTGAGGTAGGTCGCCCTTCCCACCTTGTCGGCGCGGACGCGGCAGGCGCCGCTTGCGACAAAGGAGCCGGCGTATAAAATTTCGCCCGGCGCCTTCTTGACGGGCACCGATTCGCCCGTCAGGAGTGACTCGTTGACCTCGGCATTGCCGTCCAGAAGAATGCAGTCGGCGGGGATCTGCTGTCCCGCTTCCAGGATGAGGATATCGTCGAGGACGATGTCCCGCACGTTGATTTCCCGTTTTGCGCCGCCGCGGACGACCTTGGCGGTGGAGGTGACGAGCACGGCGAGCTTATCGATCTGCTTTTTGGCAAGAATTTCCTGAATGATGCCGATGAGAAGGTTTGCCGCGAAGATGGCGACAAAGAGGAACTGGGAGAGCTCCGCCCCCGCATACACCAGTGCGAGCGCAACGATGACGCACAGCAGGTTGAACACCGTGCAGATATTTCCCACAAAGATGCTCGTGTACGACTTGCTGTACTTTTTATTGACGTCGTTGAAGAGCATCTGCGAAAAGCGCGCATCGACCTGCTCTTCCGTGAGCCCCGTGTCGGGGTCGGGCGAAAAGCGTTCGACGTCCTCCGCCTCGGGAATGTGCTTGGCGTGGCGGAAGTGCTTCATCAGTTGTTTGCGCGTTTTATGCTCGGCAGGTTTTTCCTGCGCGGGCGCGCGGTCGGGATGCAGGCTGTCTTGCTCGTTCACCTGTACACCTCCTGCGGCAAAGTAGTCTTTCCACCATTATACACCGTATGCGCGCAAAAGTCAAAAAAAGACGGGAACTTTCTCTTTTTTTTGGCATGATGCGCAGGGAAGGTTGCAATTCGCTCAAAAAGAGTGTATAATTGAAGAAAAAACCTTCAGAGGCAGTCATGATCGATATCGCAGCTCTGCGCGCCGACCCCGATCGCGTGCGCGAAAACATCAAAAAGAAATTTCAGGATCACAAACTCCCCCTTGTAGATGAGGCGCTCTCCCTCGATAGCCGCCGCCGCGCCCTTCAGACGGAGGGCGACGCGCTGCGCGCCGCAAGAAATTCCCTCTCCAAGCAGATCGGCGCTCTCATGCGCGAGAAGAGGACGGAGGAGGCGGAGAAGGTAAAGGCGCAGGTCACGGCGGACGCCGAGCGCCTTGCCGCCATAGAAAAGGAGACGGAGGAGGTGAGCGCGCGCCTCAAAGAGGTCATGATGCGCATTCCCAACTTCGTCTGCGCCGAGACGCCCGTCGGCAGGGACGATTCCGAGAACGTCGAGCGCCAGCGCTTTTTGGAGCCCAAGGTGCCCGATTTTGAAGTGCCTTATCACCTGGATATTTTGGAACGGTTGCAGGGCATCGACATTGACAGCGCGCGCCGCACGAGCGGACAGGGCTTTTACTACCTGACGGGCGACGTCGCCCGCCTGCACTCCGCGGTGCTCGCCTATGCAAGGGACTTTATGATCGATAAGGGCTTCACCTACTGTATCCCGCCCTTCATGATCCGCTCGGACGTCGTCTCGGGCGTCATGAGCTTTGAAGAGATGGACGGCATGATGTACAAGATCGAAGGGGAGGACCTCTACCTCATCGGCACGAGCGAGCATTCCATGATCGGCAGATTCATGGGACAGACCATTGACGAGAGCAAGCTCCCCCTGACGCTGACGAGCTATTCGCCCTGCTTCCGGAAGGAAAAGGGTGCGCACGGCATCGAGGAGCGCGGCATCTACCGCATCCACCAGTTTGAAAAGCAGGAGATGATCGTCATCTGCAAGCCCGAAGAGAGCGAGATGTGGTACGACAAAATGTGGAACTACACCGTCGAGCTGTTCGTCTCCATGGGCATTCCCGTCCGCACGCTGGAGTGCTGCACGGGCGATCTTGCCGACCTCAAGTACCGCAGCGTGGACGTGGAGGCGTGGTCGCCCCGTCAGAAGAAGTACTTCGAAGTCGGGTCGTGCTCCAACCTCACGGACGCGCAGGCAAGGCGGCTGGGCATCCGCTACAAGGGAGCAAACGGCACCGCCTATGCGCACACGCTCAATAATACGGTCGTCGCGCCGCCCAGAATGCTCATCGCCTTCCTGGAGAACCACCTCAACGCCGACGGCAGCGTGGATATTCCCGAAGTACTCCGTCCCTACATGGGCGGGAAGGAGAAGATCTTGCCCCGTTCATGAAGTACGTATTTTTCGATATCGAATGTGCGTGCGTCTACAAGAGCGTTGCCAAGATCTGTGCGTTCGGGTACGTTTTGGCGGATGAAAATTTCAACGTGCTGGAGCGGGAGGACATCCTTTTAAACCCGCGCGGCAAGTTTCATCTGACCGATAGGAAGGGACGCGAGGGGCTGGTGCTTCCCTACGTCTATGAAGACTTCAAGAAATATCCCGCCTTCCCCGCGGCGTACGCGCGCATCAAAGCTCTGCTGGAAGATAAGGATCACATCGTGCTCGGACATGCGACACTCAACGACGTGAACTACCTCAACTTAGAGACCCGCCGCTATAAACTGCCGTCCTTTCGCTTTTCCTATTACGACACGCAGTTCTTCTATATGAACGTCAAGCACAACTTCTCCCGCCAACTGGGACTGGGCGCAATGGCGGAGGAACTGGGCGTGGAGTTCACGCCCCACCGTGCCGTGGATGATGCCTATGCGACCATGCGCGTGTGTGAAGCGATTCTCAGAAGCGAGCACGCCGCAAGCGTTCCCGACTTTGTCTCCCGCAATCACATCCGCGCGGGACGCATCGCAGATTATAAGATCAGTCCGCTCGCTTCGCAGGGGCTCAAGACCTATCTCGCCGAGCGCGACGAGGAGCGCGAGCGCCGCGCCAAGGCGCACGACGAGTTCTACCGCTACGTCAACAAGCACATGCACCGCCGCGCCAAGGCGGGCTCGCTCGCGGGCAAGGTGTTCTGCTTCTCCAAGGAAGTGGAGGAGGAAGTGCCGCTCTCCGTCCACCTCGTGGCGGCGATCTTCGCCTCGGGCGGGAAGTACACCTCGCATCCCGCCGAATGCAACGTCTACATTGCGCGCGGTCAGGGCGGCGTGCGCTATCAGAACGCGGTGTCCGCAGGGGCATCCTATGTCCCGCTCGAGTCGCTCGAGCACGCCCTGCAAGAGATATGAATTTGTCTGAAACATTTTTACGGCGCATGCAAAAAAGGCTGGGAGAGCGGTTCCCCGCCTTTTTGCACGCCATGGAGGATCCGCCCTGCAAGGGCGTGCGCACCAACCCCTTAAAGCTCACCGCGGCGCAGCTTTCTCAAATCCTGCCCGTCGGCGACGGTGTCCCGTGGGAGGAAAACGGCTTCTATTGCGACCTGGAGAAAGTGGGCTCGCTGCCCGCGCACCACGCGGGGCTCTTTTATTCGCAGGAGCCCTCCGCCATGTGCGCCGCGCCCCTTCTGGGCGCGCAAGCGGGGGAACGGGTGCTTGATCTGTGCGCCGCGCCCGGCGGCAAGACGACGCAGCTCGCGGGCGCGATGGGAGGAGAGGGCGTGCTCGTCGCCAACGAGTACGTCTACGACCGCGCGCGCATTCTCTCGCAGAACGTCGAGCGGCTGGGCGTTGCCAACTGCGCCGTCATCAGCACGGACACCGCGTCCCTCGCCGCACGGCTTCCCGCGTACTTTGACAAGGTGCTCGTCGATGCGCCCTGCTCGGGCGAGGGCATGTTCCGCAAGGACGCAAACGCCGTTGCGGAGTGGAGCGAGGAGAACGTCGCGCACTGCATTGCGCGCCAGAGCGCCATTCTCGACGACGCGGCGGCGCTCCTTGCGGGCGGCGGCACGCTCGTCTATTCGACGTGCACCTTTGAATACGGCGAGAACGAGGGACAGATCCGCGACTTTCTCGCCCGTCACCCCGAATTTACGCTCGTCGAGGAGCACTTGCTCCTGCCCCACGAGGTGCGCGGCGAGGGGCACTATGCGGCAAAGCTCGTCAAGGAGGAGGGGGCGCGCCATGATGCGCCCGCCTTCCCGCAGACGCGCGATCGGGCGGCGGAGCGCGCCTGGCAGGATTTCGCGGCGGACTTCTTTCTCTCGCCGCCGACGGGGAACGTGACGACGCTCTCGGACGGCAGAATGTACCTTCTGCCCGCAGGACTTCCCGCGCTTTCCGGGCGCGTCCTGCGCGCGGGCATCGAGCTTGGCAGGTTTGACGGCAAGCGCTTCACGCCCGCTCACGCCCTTGCGATGAGCGCCAAGGCGGAGAACGTGCGCCGCACCGCGCCCCTCACGGATGAGGCGTGCGCGCACTGGCTGCGCGGCGAGACGCTTGCAAGCAGCATGCCGGAGGGCTGGGGCGTCGCGGCGTGGCGGGGCTATCCCGTCGGGCTTGCGAAGTCGGCGGGCGGCACGCTCAAAAACCACTACCCCAAGGGATTGCGCGAGCATTGAGCAACGCCTGCCTGACGGGTTTTGAAAACACAAAACAAGGCGGCGGCTTGCCCATTCGGGCAAGCCGCCGCCTCTTTGCTGTGCGTATTTATGATTGCTGCATCTCTGCGTCGGGAAGATCGGGGGTGTCGGGAACGTCGGAGACTTCCTGCTCCTCCTGTGCCTTTTTGGCAAGGTAGGGGCGGTTGATGCGCGCTGCGATCAGGAACACCGCGATGCCGAGCCCGAACAGGCAGACAATGGGAATGGCGCCCATGTTGACCGAGCCGGTCGCCTGCGTCACCGCGCCGACGACGAGCGTCCCGATGAACGCCGCGCCCTTGCCGAAGATATCGAGGATGCCGAACAGACACCCGGACTGGTCGGCGGGGATGATCTTGGCGAAGTAGGAGCGGGAGAGTGCCTGCACGCCGCCCTGGAACAGGCCGACCGCGACGGCGAGCATCCAGAACTGCCAGACTTCCGTCATGAACACGGCGAACAGTCCGACGCCCGTGTACGCGACGATGCAGATGAGGATGAGGACATCGTTTCTCACCTTGCCCGCGAGTTTGCCGAAGACGATCGCGGCGGGGAAGGCGATGACCTGCGTCAGCAAAAGCGCAAGGAGCAGATTTGTCGTGTCAAAGCCGAGCGCCGTGCCGAAGGAAGTCGCCATATCGATGATAGTATACACACCGTCGATATACAGGAAGAACGCGATCAAAAAGAGGATGATGCCCTTCTTGTTGGGGACATCCGACTTCTTGGAAAAGACGGAGAACAGTCGCTTGAAGTTGTCGCGCACGGCGTGCTTGGTGCGCGGCACGAAGTGCGTCTGGCGGTAGCTCTTGACGAGCGGAATGGTGAAGGCGAGCCACCACGCGGCGTTGATGACCAGCGCAATGGGAATGGAGACGGAGTAGGAAAGCTCGGACAGAAGGACGATCGCGATGCTGATGAGGAAGGGGATGCAGCTGCCGATATATCCGAACGCATACCCCTTGGAGGAGATGTCGTCCGCGCGCGCAGGCGTGGTGACGTCCACCAGCATGGAATCATAGAACACGAGGCTCGCCGAGTAGAAAATCTTGGTGATGATGAACACGATGAGGAACACCAGCCACGGCATGGGAATGCCCAGCGCCGCACAGCCGATGACGCCCGCGATCGCAAAGAAAAAGAAGATGGGGCGCTTATAGCCGTTGAAGTCGCTCAGGGTCCCGAGGATGGGACCGAGCACGGCGACGCACAGCGTCACGATGCTCGCGGCATACCCCCAATAGGCGGTCGCCGTCGTTGCGTCGACGCCGCCGCTCTCGGCAAGGCCGTTGAAATAGATGGGCATGATGGTACTGATGAGCAGTGTGAACGCGGAGTTTCCCACGTCATACAAGATCCAGTACCACTCCAGCTTTCTCTCCTTGGTCATTTTCCTCATATCTGTTCCTCCGATTCGTAGTTTGTGGAAAATCGCCCGTCCAATGCCTCCGTTCCGTCAAGGAAGGCGCGCAGGTTTAAAAGGAGCGCCTTTGCCTTGGGCAGCGCGGCGGTAAATTTCAGCGAGAGCGCCTCGCCGATGTCCGCATAGGAAGGGGGCGCGGTTGGCAAAAGCATCATGTCAAGGATGCTCTTTTTATGCGCAAGCCGCAGTGCGCCGCGCACGAAGAAGCGCTTGACGGGATTCGCGGCACGCAGCAGTCCCGAATAAAAGCGCATCGAGCGGATCGCCTTCTTCGCCTGAGCGGGCGTGACGCCGCAGACGAGGGAGACCGCTGCAATCGTCGCGGACGTCGCCTGAATATGCGTCGCGAGTTTTGCGCGGGCGGGGCTGACGCCGTCGGCAAGCAGCATGCTGCGCTCGAGCGCCGCTTCGACCGCAGTATGGGTGAGTGAGTAACGCGCCATGAGTTCCGCGACGGTAGGATGACAGACGCTGTCCAGGCAGAAGTGACACACAAAGCCGTAGAGATAGGCGCGGCACGCCTGTTCCTGCGGCGTATTCTTTATGATGTCGCGCGCGCGCGTGAAGAAAGGCGCGGCGGACGCCTCGTGCATCGCGTTTCCCTTGTCGGAGACAGGATTTTTTTGCAGCGGACGATAGTAGAACAGGACGTCGGGACCGTGCAGTCCGAGTGCGAAGGCGTCGGGCTGCGCGAAGATCTCCGGGAAGCGTTCGCGCGAGAGGCAACTCAGGATGCGCTCCCCGAACATTTTATGGGCGTAGATCGCAGGCATAACCGCCCTCCTTATTACTGACCGTACTATTATACCGCATTCCGCAAAAAAATGAATCAATGAAACGTACACAAAGTGTCATTACTTTGTAAATTTTTTAAAAGATGCGGCGAACTCCTTTGTCTGCTTCGTCGCGGCCCCCCTCCGTCTCGCTGACGCAGACACCGTCTTGGCGGCGCCAAGGTAGTGCGCCGCCTGCGGGCACGAAATCGCCGCTGAAAATGGCGATTTCTTAGTTCGAAGCGTGCGCACAGCGCACCGCGCTGTTGCGCATAACACGCTTCTCACCCTTCGTCGCCGCAAACTTTGCTTTCAGGACTTTGCGCAAGCGCAAAGTCCAATGTTGCGCCGTTGCCGTCTTGGCGGAGCCAAGGGGAAGCGCCGCCTGCGGGCAAGAAATTGCCGCTGGAAAAGGCAATTTCTAAGTTCGGCGTGCGCGCACAGCGCACCGCGCTGATGCGCATGACGCACGCCTCACCCTTTTCGCAAAAATCTTTTCTGCGAAAATATTTTTGCGAGTTGCTATGGATTCTCTTCTTTTAGCGATTTTCAGGGGAGGCAAGAAAGACCCATCCGACGCACGCCGAAATGTTTGCCGACGGCTTAGTATTCCACGACGATAGGCGGCATATGGGCGGTGAAGGCATTCCTGCGCGGATGGATCGTGACTTTGTGGTTGCTCAATGAAAGCGTGCCGAGCGCGTCAAGTGTCAGCATGGCGGGCAGGTCTTTTTCCAGCAGCACGCTACCCTGCGCGTCGCGCACTTGCAGCAGGGGAAAGAAGCTGCCTGCGTCGAGGTAGCGCAGATAGATCGTAGCAAGGCGCGTCGCTGTTCTCATTTCCTTGAACTTCATACGCATTGCCTCGCCCTGCTCCTCTGCCTGTGTAAGGCAGGCTTTGATCGCTGCAGCGTCGAAATGTTCTGTCGCGAACAAGTTTAAGAGCGCGTTTCCGACCAGTTTTAGCGTGTCGCTGCGCGCTTCGGGGCTGCCGAGTGCGCCGTAAAAGTCTTCTTCGACCCGAATGAAGCAATGTCTGTACCAGGGATGCTCGCGGTCTGTCTGAGAGGAGAGGAAAAAGTCGGATGGCAGAGCATCGGCTGTAAAGACGCAATAGAGGTGATCAAAGTCTCCCAAGGAAAATCCCTGCTCCCGCAGCTTCATGGCAATTCGCTTGACGGCGGCGCTGAGGGGTTTGTCCGTGATCGGAAGTGTGGCGGGCGGCGTCATCGCATCGTAATGCGCGCAGCGATAGAGGCGGATATCGGAGATGGGTTTCATTGTGTGCGCTCCTTGTTTTTTGAACGAAGCCCGCCCGAAGGGGACCTTCGGGCGGGCGACATGTTTTCGGTGGCGCCGTGGGCGGCGTTACACATTATTCGTTGTAGGGATCGTCCTCATCGCGAGGCGCGGGCTGCGACTCCTGCTTTTCTGTCTTTTCAGCTTTCCTGACAGGTCTGGGTCTGGGAGCTACGGCGGGCTTGATCTTTGCTGCCTTGCCCTTTCTCACCTTTTCCACGACGCGGCGTACGATGATCAGGATCGCAACAAGGATGAGCGCGAAGGCAAGGATCGCCGAAGAGATGATCAGCCAGATATTCGTCTCACTGACCGTCGCGTCGTCATGGTTGTGATCGTCCTCGGGGGTCGAATCGTCGAGGTCGTCCTGTTCCACCGTGACTTCGGACGCCGCATAGTTGAGGAAGAGGGACTGCTCGCCGTCCGCGCTGTAGTTGAGCCATGCGACGGCCTCGCTGTACGAAGACTGCGTGTAGGAGCCGTAGGGGTTGCCCAGTTCCTCCTCGTCCTCGGTTGCGTCGTAGCGCAGGTAATCGGGAGCGTCATAGAACGTGAAGGTGTAATAGCCTGCAAGCGAGTCGATGAGGTTGCTCGTGGGATCTTCGGGATCGACGAGGTTGGCGCTGTCTTCCTTCAGATCGTCGATCTTCTCGTCGAGCAGCGTGCTGTAGTCGTCGGCGACGTCCGTCGAGGAGTAGCTGTCGAAGAAGAAGTAGCTGCCTGCAGGGATCTGCGTGCCCGTCTGGGTGACGGTGCCGTCCGCGGCGACGTCGAAGTCGCGCGAACCTGCCCAGATCTCCAGGCGGTAATCCTTTGCAGTGTTGCCCGTTGCGACGTAGAAGGAAACTTCCGTCCAGCGGCCCGCCGTCTCCTCGGTGCCGACCAGCGTGATCTTCGCCTCGGTCGCACCCGTCTGCGTGTAGTCGTAACGCACGCAGGACTTTTCCTCCTCCGAGAGGCTTCCATAGATGTCATAGACCTCGGTGGAGTAGCTGTAGTTGTTTGCGGAGACCTCGGTGCGGTATGCGTACCAGCTGCCGCCGTTGTAGTAGTAGGCAATCGTCGTGTTGCCGTCCGCATCGACGGCGATCTTGTTCCGGGATTCGTCCTCTTCGTAGTTTTGCAGATTTGCGTAGTATCTGCCGTCGTTTGTGCCCGCCTTGGTGTACAGACCGTTCTCCTCGAGGTAGAACAGCACGTCGGTGCGGGGGTTGAAGTCCTCGGAGGAGGGATCGCAGGAGACGATATTTCCGTCGTCATCGTACCAGAAGGTGACGGCGGGCAGCCCGTAGGCAAGCGGGTTGTTGTAGCCCTGCTTGACGTCCGAGGTGTCCATCAGATAGATGGTCGCCGTCGCGCCCGCGGAGAGCTTGACGCGCAGGGAGATCTTCTGATAGGAGCTTGCAGAAATCGTGAACGTATCGGAGAGGAATCCGTAGGAAGGGACTGCGCTTTCCGAAGTGTTGAGGAGCACCAGGGGCTGGTTGGCGATGCGGGGATATGCGGCCGTGCCGTCCTCATTGTAATCGCCGAAGATATCCGCCCACCATTCTTCGCCCGTCGCATCGGCGGAGCTGAGCGCGGTCAGGGCGTTCACCCATGCCGCATTGTCTGCATTCTCGCGGTAAGCGGATGCATACTTGGAGTTGAGAAGACCGGTATAGACGCCTTCGGGGATGGTGTTGGCCACGCCGCCCGTCACGAGGGACTTGCTTGCGTTGGGCACGCCCGTGAAGTTTGCAGGCACTGCGAGCGTCTCGCGGATGTCCGCAGAGGTGACGCCGGGTGCATCGAACCGGGAGTCGATGTCCACGTCGCCCGCAAGGCTGACGACCTGCGTGTACGTTGCCGAGGACGCGTAGTCGAAGTACTTCTCGTCCACGTCGGTGAGCACTTTAAAGCCTGTGAATGCCGCATAGCCGTCGTCGTAGGCGGTCTGCGTTGCCGTGGCGACGTCGGTGGGACCGTAGGAGAACTCAAAGGTGAACTCCTTTTCGCTCTCCGTCTCGTTGGAGACGAAGAAGAAGCAGTGGACCCAGCCGTTGTAGATATCCTTGTTCTCGTCGTCGATATCGGTGGTGGCGACGGTCGTCGTGTCGAATGCGGAGATCGCGGTGCGGTTGTCGCCGTCCACCAGCGTCGCCGAAGCGCCCGTGCCGCCGATCTCGCTCGTCTTTGCCCAGAAGGAGAGGATCATGTGTCCGCCGGGCGCGAGCTTGTAGCTCTCGGAGGTCGCCGTGTAGGGCGCGCTGCTGACAGACATGAGCATGATGATCGTTGCATCGTCCGCGCTGCCGTCAAAGAGGAACTTGTCCGCAAAGTCGGTATCGTAGATGTTCTGCAGGTAGGCGTTGTTCGCGGCTGCCGCCTGAAGTCCTGCGACCGTGGTGATCGCCGCGTAGTCGTCGGGGTATTCGCCGTCATACTTGACGAGCGGCCTGTCGCCGTCGGGATCGGTCGTGATTGCGACGCTGTCCGCGCCGATCGTGAGATCGTCCGATTCTCCGAAGCTTGCATCGAGGTCGAGCTTGAAGGTCGTGACGTCCGCGCCCAGCCTGGTCGCGTCAAAGAGCTTGTCGTCCGCTTCGCTGTCGATGGTGCAGCTCTCCTGCGCCGTCGCTTTCTCGTACGCCGCGTCGCTGATGGTCGTGCAGACGAGGTCGTCAAAGAAGGCAAAGCCGTTGACGTACTCGAGGCGGTTGGAGGTGGAGCCCTGTCCCAGGCCGAATACGACGGTGAAGGTGGTCGTCGCAAAGGAGTTGGCGCGGATGTAGAGCGTGTACTGTCTCCACTCGCCCTTGGTGTTGATGTTCTTGATCTGCATCTGGTCGAGCGTGGTGCCGCCCACCGTCTGATTGACGCGGACGTACGCGCCCGCATTGTTCTCGACCGAGAGCTCGTCGTCCTCGTAGTAGTGCGTCAGATCGTCCGTGCGCACCCAGAAGGAGGCCTGCGCCGCCGTCCCCGCGGAGAGGGTGATGGTGGTGGAGGAGGTGTAGTACTGCCCCGTACCCAGCACGCCGTCCGACGTGCGGCGGTTGTGGATCATCAGGACGCTCGTCTCATCCTCGGCAGCGCCCTCGTGCACGGTGGGCGCCTCGATATTGGAGAGATACTCCACGTCGGCATAGTCGATGGAATAGGAGTAGTCGTCGAACAGCTGTGCCGCCTCGGAGTCCTCGTCCAGATCGTCGATCTCGTCTTCGAAGTCCTCATAGAACTTGAGCCTGTCGTACGCGGTCACGCCCTCGTCGTTCCAGTGCGCGACGGCGTCGTCTACGGAGGTGAACTCCCTGCCGGACGTCGCGAGATAGTCCCACTCGGCAAGGTTGATGATGCCCGAAGCCGAATCGGATGTGGGCGAGCCGGACGTGAACGACCAGTTGGTCGGGGTGTTGATGAGGACGCGCTTTTCATTCAGATCCTCAACGTCGCTCTCCGTGTAGAACTCGAAATTGCCGTTGCGGATGGTCTGAGTATCCGTCTGGGAGACGGTCTCCTCCTCCTCTTCGTCGTCCGTCGTGTCGTCTGCGGGCGTGCACGCCGCAAAGACGCCTACCGAGAGGGAGGCGACAAGAGCCAGCGAGCAGAGCGCGACCGAACGGCGCTTCCAGTGTTTGAAATCGTTAGCCATAAAACATCCTTTCCATGCGCGCCCGTGCGGGGCGCGCCCATATTATTGTGGTGTCGGCGCACTGCGGCAAAGCGCTTTCCTGCGCCGCCGCAATACACCACTCTATTTTAATATAAAACGCCGTGAGAAGCAAGCAATTCCGCATGAAAATCGTTATGATTTCGTGGAAATGCGCAAAAAATTTTCTTTCGCGGGACAAACTGTCGATGAAATCGGAAAGGGAGGGAAAGGGATGAGAATTTCCAATAAGACGGCAAAGCGGCTTGCCGGCGGCGGGGCGGTGGGGCTTGTCAACGGCGTATTCGGCGGCGGGGGCGGCATGATCGCCGTGCCCCTTTTGGAGCGCATCGAACGAAGGGGGACTGCGGCTGCGCACGCAACCGCCATCGCCTGTATTCTGCCCGCCTCGCTCGTGAGCGTCATCGTCTATCTGTGGGCGGGGCTGGCGCCGTGGCGCATCTTCCTGCCCGTTGCCATCGGCGCAGGACTTGGCGGCATGCTGGGCGCAAAGCTGCTGCCCGTCCTGCCCGCGCGCGCCGTCAATATCCTGTTTGCGCTCCTCATGCTGCTCGCGGGCGTCAAGGCGCTCTTCGCATGGCATTTCTGACCCTCTTTCTGTGCGGCGTTGCGGGCGGACTGCTGGGCGGCATGGGCATGGGCGGCGGGACGGCGCTCATCCCGCTTTTGACGCTCTTCGGTGTCCCGCAGGCGGCGGCGCAGGGCGTCAATCTCCTGGCGTTTTTGCCGACGGCGGCGCTCGCGCTCACCGTCCATGCCAAAAACGGGCTCGTCAAGCGGGAGGGGCTGCTGCTCTTTGTTCTGCCCGCGCTCGCTTGTTCCGTGCCCGGCGCGCTGCTCGCGACCTTTCTTCCCTCCGCCGCGCTCGAGCGCGCGTTCGGCGTCTTTTTGCTCGTTCTCGCGCTTGTCCGGCTGCGGGACGCGTTCAAAAAAGCGCCCGCACCGGGCAAAAAGCGCTGAGAAGAGGCGCCTGTTCAACGCAAATTTTGCATTGATGCGCGCAGTTTGTGAAAAACAGGAAAAAACCCAATGAAAAACCGTTCTTTCCCCGTTTTTTGTAAAAATATTTTCAAAAAGGGTATGGACAAACCGCCGTTCCTGTGTTAAAATGTTGCAGAAAGGTAGAATAGGGGCAGTATCAGGGTAGGGAGAAATATGGAGCTTGCCCCCGCGTTTGCCCGACGGTTCAATGGGACCTCAAATTTCATGCAAAGGACGGGAACGAAATGGAACGGACAGCACTCGAGGCTGAAATGCAGACATCGGAAAAAATCGGGATCATCGATCTCGGTTCCAACTCCGCGCGCCTTGTGATCGTGCGCCTCTTCGGCGGCGGTTACTTCATGGTCGAGGACGAATTAAAGGAGAGCGTGCGCCTCGGTCAGGATATGGATCGCGACGGTTTTTTGAAGCCGCAGCGCGTTGCGGAGACAAATAAGACGCTCAAAATGTTTAAGAGATTGTGTGACGCGAGCGGCGTCACGCGCATCATCGCCGTCGCGACGGCGGCGGTCCGGCGCGCCAAAAATCAGCGCTCCTTTCTGGATGAGATCCAGGCGACATGCGGCATCCGCGTGGAGGTTCTCTCCGAGGAAGCGGAGGCGACGCTCGTCTACCGCGGCGTGATCAATTCCATGGATATCCCCAAGGGGATCATTCTGGAGATCGGCGGCGGCAGCACCAAGATCATCTACT
>ERZ1643251.2600-NODE-2600-length-18108-cov-9.650418_pt1 | contig 18108 bp, 18 predicted proteins | sample MGYA00579261_ERZ1643251 | MGnify/ENA primary metagenome ERZ1643251 (study PRJEB29033, sample SAMEA4952267) | chicken gut metagenome | biome: Broiler Chicken; feature: Gastrointestinal Tract; material: Caecum | place: Ireland | collected 2018 | study: Broiler...
TTTTCATTAAATATTTTTGGATTTTTTTTATTAAATTCTCTAAATATTTCATATTTATTTTTATTGTCTAGTTCATATGATAATTTTCCTGAAAATTCTTCTGTATCCCATGGCTTATATTTTTCAAAATCAGATATTTCTTTTCCATTTTTATTTTTTGATGCTCCATAAAAGATATTTAATATAAAATTTAATACAGTTGATTTTCCACTTTCATTTTCACCATAAATTATATTTAAATTATTTTCTAAATTAATTTCTTTATTTTTTAATTTACCATATGAATTTATTTTTATTTTATTTATATTCAAATAAATCCCTCCGATTTTATTCTAAAATTTCAAGTCCTATTTCTAATGCTTTTTCTAATATTTCGTCATCATATTTTTTATTATTTATTTCTTCTAATATTTCTCTTGCAAATAAACCTTTTAAATTATTTTCTTTTGCAATTTTTTCTATATCATAATTTGGTTTTGTATTATTTTTTATTTTAATTATTTTTTCGTCTAAATCATATTTATATAAATTATAAATATTTATTTCAAAATTTCTTTTTCCTACTAATATTAATTTATATAATTTATTTTCTTCTAAATTTAAATTATTTATTTTTTCTATTAATTCTTCAATTGAATTTATTTCTGTACAATTTATTTCTGTTTCCACAAACTCTGTTTGGTCTAATTTAATAAATTTTAAGTCAATTTTTTCTTTATTAATATCACCAGCTACCATTCCATGTTCTCCTAATTCATCAAAACCTAATGAAATTGTAGAACCTGGATATATTATTCTTCCATTTGGTTCAAAATTATTTTTATGAATATGTCCTAATGCTATATAATCAAAACCTTTTTCTTCTAACATTTTTCTACTCATTGAATTATACTGCATTTCTTCTGAGTTTGAACCATCTAAAGTTCCATGAATTAATAATATATTTATTTTATTTGGATCATCTATTTTTAAATCTTTTATACCAAAATCAGAACAATAAAAATCATCAAAACCATATCCATAAATATCAATATTATTTAATTCAATTTTTTCAATTTTTGAATTAAATATATGTACATTTTCACTCCAATCATATATATTATAAAAAGATTGTTTTAAATATGGATCGTGATTTCCTGGTGCAATAAAAATTTTTGTGTTTTCTATTTCTTTAAATAAATTATTAATAAATTCTATTGTTGTTTTTCTTATATATTGATGTTCATATAAATCTCCAGAAATAAATAAAAATTCAATATTCTCTTTTTTTATATATTCTATTATGTTTTTAAAAACATTTCTTTGTTCAATTCTTCTTTTTTCACCTAAATTTCCTTTGTCTGACAATGTTGTAAATGGTGAATCAAAATGCATATCTGCTATATGTACAAATTTCATTTTTTTCTCCTTTCGTATCTAATATTTTATATGAACAATTATTTTTTTTCAAGCTTTTAGCGAAAATTTTTTCGCATTTTTGCAAAAAAATAAAAGGCAAGACAAGTAGGAATGACCCTAACTATGTTTTGCCTAAAAATATTAATCTTCATCTATTGGACCAAACAATTCATCAAATTTTGCTTCTAATTCTTTTTGTAAATCATATGCATCCTCATCATTTGAGTTATTTATTTCTTGTTGTTTTGGTGTTGTTTGAGGTACATCTTCAAATAAATTATCAATTGACTGTGGTTCTTCTTTTTGTTCCACATTTTCCTTAACTGGTGTCTCAGAAGTATTTTTATTTGATGTTTCTTTATTTTGAGGAACATCATCAAATAAATCATCTAATGATTCTACTTTTAAGTTTTGAGCTTCTTTTTCTGTTTTATCTTCAGTCCATGGATTATATGGATTGAATTTTCTCCAAGTTCCTCTATCTATTGGTCCTCTATCATTATGACTAATTTGATTTGCTTCTAATGCTCTAACCATATTTTTATGTTTAAAGTAATAAAACTTGTTTGCTTTAACTGGTTTTATTCCTTTTTCAAAAATAATACATAAATCATTGTCTAATCTTCTTAATTCATCTGGTGTCATTAATGCTCTTGCCATTACTTGATCAGAAGTACTTTGTCCTGTTTTAAAATATTGCCTATCTCTGTTTATTGAAATACTATCTCTTTCAATAGTTTTCTCTCCTAATGCTTTTGAAAAATATTCTACTGTTTTATATGAGTTACTTCCTAAAAATACATGTGTATCACAGTTACCAATAATTGTTTCATATGATTTCTCATAAATAGCCTCTAATTGGTCTAAGTTTTGTAAAATTACACTAAATGAAATTTTTCTACTTCTTGATGTTGATATTTTTTTATCAAAATCTGGAACTCTACCAATATTTGCGAACTCATCTAATATAAAATATGTAGGTATTTTTAATTGTCCACCATTATCATCAGCATAATTATATAATTGTTGTATCATTTGAGCAAAGAATATTGTAAGTAAAAAGTCATATGCTGTATGTGTATCAGATGATATTACATATACTGCTGTTTTTTTGTTTCCTATCTCTTCAAAATCTATTGTATCTGTTGATGTTAATTCTGCAATTTCTTTTGAATCGAATTTACCTAATTTTGATTGTAATGTACTTAAGATTGAGCTATATGTTTTCTCTGGAGCGATTTCTATTGATTTATAGTTCATTCTAGCTGGATGGTCATATGGTAATTTACTCATCAATTCTGATAATAAGTTACTTCCACCATTAGAATTAGCTGCTCTTACTAATTCCGCACAACTTGCTAAGTTTTGTTCTTCTTCTGGTCTTGTTGCCATTAAATAATATATTAATGCTTTTAATAGCATTTCAGCTGAATCATCCCAGAAAGGGTCTGAACCGCTATTATCATTTTTTTGACCTTTTACAATTGTGTTTGCTATAACATCTACATCTATCTCTGAAGAAATATGCATTAAAGGATTGTATCCATCACTATTTTGTGGTTTTACTAAATTTAATACTTTTATATCATAACCATTTGCTTTTAAATAGCCTGCTGTCTTGTCATATAATTCTCCTTTAGGGTCTGTAAATACATAAGAACCTAATAATTGACATGCATTAGGTATTGAATATGATGCTGATTTACCAGAACCAGAACCACCGACTACTAATACATTGACATTTCCTCTTTTATCAACAGGCAAATAATTGTCTTCAGCAAGTATTATTCCTTTTTTGTTGCTTAATACTTGATATTGTTCTCCATTTCTACTCCAATCACTTGAACCATGCTCTATATCTGTGAATTCGTTTTTAGGAGCTGATCTTGCAACACCAACTATAAAAAATATAGCAAATATTATTGAAAATATTCCTAAATTTCTTAAATATGCTCCTAATAAATTATTAGAAAATATTTGACCTATTCCTGAAAATGGATTCAACATTGTTTCTACAAATTTAGATAAGCCTTCTGTACTATTTTGTTGTACAACTGCTGTATTATATCCAACAGTTATAGGCACAATTAATACTATGGCTATAAATAACCATAGTATTGCAAAAATTATAAAATATTTTTTATTTCTTCTTATTGCTCCCTCTACTTTGTAATTCATATGTAAATCACCTTCTCTTTTGTTTAATGAGTTATTTCTTCTTCTTTTCTTGATTTATTTGGATTTCCTCCTGGATATGCTTTAATAGATACAAATTCTCCTGCTTTCATTAATTCAAATGGTTTTATTACAGCTTTTCCATTTGCATCTAACTCTTTTCCTTTTTCTTTTACTGCAGTAACTGTTATTACAGTTAAATCATTTTTTCCCGCAGCTTTTCCAATTTTCTTTCCATTTACTGTGTTATTTACCATAGTAAATTTGCCTCCTTAAACATTTCCCTTATCTTCTCTCACTTCAAAAGCGAAATAAGATTTGTATGGTTTTAATTTACATCTTCCCTTTACTTTATTTTCTTTTTCATCAAAATAAAGTCTAGGTTTTAATTCTTCTGTAGTTTCAGGATCTATAACACAAATATCTCTTTTTAAATTTGGGGTATAGTTAAAATCTTTAAATTCCTGTTCTTCTTCTGAATACAGTGTATTAAACTTAAATGGTGTAGGTTTCTTTGAAATTCTAACTTCATCATCAATTAAAATACCTGAATTTATTATTACATTTTCTTTCCCAAATGATAATATTACTAATTGATTTCCATTTGGTTGTGGCTCGTCAACGTAAAAGGTCTTTCTTGTAGATTCTCCTCTTATTTCTTCTGTGAAATCTAATCTTTCAACAGTATATTTTGGATAGTCTTTCAAGTATTCCTTTTCTGTCTTGTTAATTTGATAAATTACTGTGTTTACTCCTTTTGGATCTGTTATACTAAAATGTTTTCCTTGTAACATATCCATATTAAATTTACACCTCATTCCTATGATTTTAATCCATAGTTTATCTTATGTTTACGAACCCACATAATTAATTATAGCTTATATTGTAAATTTTGTCAATAGTTTTAGTGTTTTTTCAACATTAGACAACCTTTGGATTGAATTTTGATATTTCTTTTAATTTTTTAAACATTTCCTTTTCTTCTGCTGTTAATTTATCTGGTACAACTATTTTTATTTGAGCAATTAAATTTCCCCTTTGTCCATCAGTTGTTTTATATCCTTTTTGAGGAATTTCAATAGTTTCACCTGATTGCACTCCATTTGGAATATAAACTTGTGTTTTTGAATCATCAATTGAAGATATTTTAGTTTTTGTACCAAGTGCTGCATCCCAAGGTGTAATTGGTATAATTGTATATAAATCTGTTCCATTAAGTTTATATTTTTTATTATCTTCAATATTAATTTTTATATACAAATCTCCATTTTTACCGCCATTTATGCCTTCTTTTCCTTGTCCAATAACCCTAATTTTTTCTCCATTTTGTATTCCTGAAGGTACTTTGATTGTAATTGCTTTTGATTTTCCTTCTATATCTTTTAATACAATCTTTTTTTCACTGCCAAAAAATCCATCTTCTAATGATATATTAATACTTGTTTCTATGTTTTCACCTTTTTGAGCTTTTAATTTTGCTTCTGGAATTTCTTCTTTTATGTCACTATTTCCAAAAAACATTTCAAAAAACTCCCCAGCCATTTCTCCTGACGTTTTTTGTTTTGCTCTTTTTAATCTACCAACATTATAATTCCATGTTCTATCATATTTTCTTTTTGTTGATGGTTGTGATAATATTTTATATGCTTCATTTATGTCTTTTATTTTTTCTTCTGCCAATTTATTACCAACATTTACATCTGGATGGTATTTTTTTGCCTGTTTTCTATATGCTATTTTTATTTGTTCTATTGTAACTCTACTGGTATCTAATTCCAATATTTTATAATAGTCCTTAAATTTCATTTGAAGTCCCCCTAATAAAAGTCATCTTTAGAATTTTAAAAAATTGGTGTTTTTATTATATCAATTTTTCTTTCAAAAATCTAGAGTTTTTGACAAATTTCGTAAAATTTCATTGCATTTGATGCTTTTACTAAAACAACATCTCCATTTTTTAATTCTTTTTGTAGTTTTTCTACTATTTGTTCTTTGTTTTCATAATAAAAAGTTTTTGTTGAACTGTTTTTAACTTTTTCTATTATATATTTTGAATATTCACCAGAGCAAATTAATACATCAATTTTGTTTTTGACTATTTCTTTTCCTACTTTTTCATGTAATTCTTTTGTATATTCTCCCAATTCGAACATATCTCCCAAAACCGCGATTTTTCTTTCTCCTGTATGTTTTGCAAGGAATTCTATACTTGCTTTCATTGATTCATAACTTGCATTATAACTATCATTTATAATGATTGCACCATTATCTAATTTTTTTATATCCATTCTTTTTTTAGTTAGTTCAAATGTTGAAATACCTTTTATTATATTTTCTGTTGAAATATCAAGTAATTTTCCAATAGCAATTGCACATAATGAATTATATACAAAATGTGTTCCACCAACAGGTACATTTACTTTAATTTCTTCTTGTTTTGTTTTTGCAGTAAATTCACTACTTTCTTCTTTTAGTTTAATTTCTTTTGCATTAATTTCACTTTGATTTTCAATTCCTACAGTATGTATTTCAATTTTTTCTTTATTTTTTTCATACCAGTCATGTAATAAATCATTATCATTATTTATTACCAAAATAGGCTTATCCATTCCTTCTAATATTTCTAATTTTGCTTTTAAAATATTCTCTCTCGAACCTAGATTTCCTATATGTGAAGTTCCTATATTAGTTATTACAGCTATTGTTGGTTTTGCAATTTTAGTTAATAAACTTATCTCACCAAAATGGTTCATTCCCATCTCAACCACTAGGGCTTCATGGTCTTTAAGTTTTAATATAGTCATTGGCAACCCAATATTATTATTGTTGTTTCCTTCTGTTTTTAATGTTTTATATTTTGTTGATATAACATTTGCGATAATATCTTTTGTACTTGTTTTTCCTACACTTCCTGTTATTGCAATTACTGGGATATCATATAAACTTCTTTTATATTCAGCTAATTTATATAGTGCTTCCAATGTATTTTCTACTTTTATAATAGCTTTATTAGCATATTTTTGAAGCTTATCTTTTTCAATTTCAATATTTTCTACAATTACTGCTTTTGCTCCTTTTTCTAATGCTTCATCCCAAAGCTTACTTCCATCAAATTTTTCGCCTTTTATTCCTATGTAAATATCTCCTTCATTAATTGTTCTTGTATCTTTTGAAAAATTTTCACATTCTATATTTTCGTTTCCTGCAAGTAATTTTCCATTTGTTACTTTTAAGATGTCTTTTACTTTCATTTTGACCTCCTGAATTTTTTATAATTATAATATATTTTTATTTTGTATTCAATATTAATTTGCCTTAAAAATTTAAAAAGGCAACAAATTTGTCGCCTTTTTTTCTGAAAACTATTTGTTTTCAACTGATCTATTTGCAATTTCTATAGCTTTTGAAACTATATTTCCACATGTCTTAGATGATACATTTTCCCAACTTCCGCCATCTTTCTTTACTTGGTCATAAACACCTAATTCTTTTGCAATTTCTGTTCGTAAGTTTTCAGATATTAATTTGTGGTTTCTAGACATTCTTGCCCACTCCTTTCAAACTGAACATTTTACGGACCGCTTATATGAAAAAACCAAAAGATTTTTTCAATTTTATTATTTACATTTTAAATTTTTTTATTCTGTTAATGTTCCATTTGGAGTATTTGTTATAATGAGAATATCTTCCTCTTCTCCAGTTTCTGCATTAATATATGCAATAAAATCAATATCTTCTACTTTTCCTTTAAATTCATAACATAAGATTTCTGAATTCCATTCTGTTGGAATTATTGCTAATCCTTCACTCTTTATTTCAATATTATTGGTTAATTGTTTTTTTGCATCTTCTATCGAAATTAAGTTTTTTGAAATATTTCTTTCATAATGATTATTTAAATATCCTGTTGATTCTAAACCTATTATTTCTCCATTATCTAAAGCAATTTTTACCTTAATTAAGTCGGGATATATTACAACATTATTTTGTTTATAAGCATAATTAACTGTTATAAAACCATTTTCTTTTAAATAATATGTTTCTTGCATATTAGGAAAACCTTTATTATTTAAATATTCTTTGCCTTTTTGAACCGCTTCTTCTGGACTTATTTTTTCCTCAGTAACATTTCTATTATAATTTAAAAATACTACATGTCCACCTTTTTTTGAAATTGATATTCCAATATTTTGTTCTTCATTTGTTGTGATTTCAAATCTATATACTGGTATATCTCCATTTTCTACATATCCATTACTTTTTGTTTCATTTATTTTATCTTTTCCAATAAATTCTTCAGCTTTCTGTTTTGCAGTTTCTCCGTCTATATCTTCACCTGTTAGCCCTTTTTTCTCTGAACTTGTAATATGCTCAGAAAATGCTCCATCATAAATTAATCCTGTAAATTCATGGAAATTATCTTCTACAACATCAAATCCGCTTACTTCTGCAATTTCAGAACTTTCTGTGTTTTTCATTAAATCTGCCCATTTTAATGTTCCATTATTTAATTCATCAGACATCTCATTTAATGTGTTTGATAAATCATTGCTATAATTATATAATTCTTTTATTTTGCTCATATCATCATCAGAAAGTTCATTTCCTTCAATAGTCTTTCTTGATAAAGAATAACTAAATTCACTTATTTGATTTAAAAATTTTTCTGTATTTTCTAATTCTTGACTTTCTATTGGTAACATACCTAAATATGATTGTGCTAAATTTGACTCTCTCCACACATGCGTAAGCATTTCAGCTCCATGTTCAGCTGTTTTTGACACCATTGTTTTTGCCAAATATGTTTTTACATTTTGAACATAATCTACAACCTCATAAAAAGCTTTATTATAATCATTTTCTGTAATTGTAGCATATTTATTTTTTTGTTCATATAAATTATAGCCTAAAATAGCAATAACTATTAATAAAATAACTGATAATAAAATCCAAATTTTATTTTTTTGCATATTTGCCTCCTTTTTCTTATTTTAGTTTTTTTTGAAAAAAATATACAAAGTTTTAAAATTTTATGGTAAAATGTACAAAAAAGGAGTTTATATGAAAAAAGTAATTATATTTTATGCTTCTTATGGAGGTGGGCATTTATCTGCTGCACGTTCTATAAAAGAAAATATGGAAACAAATTATGAAGATATAGATGTTAAATTAATAGATTGTATGGAATATGTGAATAAAACTGTAAACAAAATTACAACAAAAGCATATTCTGAAATGGCAAAAAAAGCACCAAAAACATGGGGAAGAGTTTATTGGAAATCACAAAAAGGTCCTTTAGCCCAAATAAGTACAACTTCAAATAAAATATTATCTATAAAATTATATAAATTATTAAAAGATTTTGAACCAAATTTGATTGTTTCAACACATCCATTTGGAAGTCAAATGTGTGCTTATCTAAAAAAACATGGGAAATTAAATGCAAAAATTGCAACTGTTATGACAGATTATGCACCTCATGACCAATGGCTTGTATTTAATAAATATGTTGATTACTATTTTGTTTCACATGATGGAATGAAGAAAGAACTGCATGAAAAGGGTATTCCAAATGAAAAAATATTTGCTACAGGTATTCCTTTATCAAATAAATTTTTACTTAAATATGACAAACCAACAATTCTTAAAAGTTTTGGTTTATCTCCAGACAAAAAAACTGTATTATTTTTTGGTGGTGGAGAATTTGGATTAGGAAAAACCCAAACATTTAAAATATTTAAATCTTTTGTTGAGTGTCCAGAAAATATACAAATTGTAGCTATTTCTGGAAAAAATCCAAAAATGAAAGAAGCATTTGAAAATCTTGTGGAAAGTTTAAATAAAACAGATTCTGTAAAAATTTTAGAATATACAAACCAAGTTCCTGAACTTATGAGTATTTCTGATTTAGTAGTAACAAAGCCTGGTGGTCTTACTACTACGGAAAGCTTAGCTTCTGGTTTGCCTATTGTTGTAATAAATCCAATTCCTGGTCAGGAAGAAGAAAATGCAACTTATTTAGAAGAAAATAAGGTTGCTATTTGGCTAAAAAAAGATGATAATGTTGAAGCTATTTTAAAAGATTTATTTTCAAACCCAGAAAAAATGCAGGAAATGAAAATAAGAGCTAGATTGCTTGCTAAAAAGAACTCTACAAAAGATATTTGTAAGATTTTACTTGGCTCTTAAAATATGTGCTTATAAAAGAGACTGCTAAAAGTATATTTTTATACTAATTTAGCAGTCTCTAAAATTTTTATATTTCTCTTCTTCCTTCCAATGCTTTAGTAAGTGTTATTTCATCTGTATACTCTAAGTCTCCACCAACCGGAATTCCATGAGCAATTCTTGTAACTTTTATTCCTAATGGTTTTATTAATTTAGATAAATACATAGCTGTTGCTTCTCCTTCAATTCTAGGGTTTGTTGCAAGAATTACTTCTTTTACTGTTCCATCCATAAGTCTAGATAATAATTCTTTTATCTTAATATCTTCTGGACCTATTCCATTCATCGGAGAAATTGAACCATGTAATACATGATATACTCCTTTAAATTCATGTGTTTTTTCCATAGCGATTATATCTCTTACATCTTCTACAACACATATAATAGATTGATCCCTTTTAGGGTTTCCGCAGATATTACATGGGTCTGTGTCAGAAATATTATAACATTTACTACAATATTTTAAATTCTTTTTAGCATTTACTATTGAAGAAATGAACTCATTTGTTTCTTCTTCTGATGCATCTAATATATAAAATGCTAATCTTGCAGCAGTTTTACTTCCTATACTTGGTAATTTTTCAAAACTCTGTATTAATTTTTCTATTGATGGTGAATAATATGACATGTCTTTCTCCTTCTTTTATTACCAATTACATTAATCCTGGAATATTGTATTTTCCCATTGCAGAAGCTTGTGCATCATCCACTTGCTTAAATGCTTGATTAATGCATGTAACTATTAAATCTTGTAACATTTCAACATCATCTGGATCAACAACATCTTTTTGTAGTGTTAATTCTTTTATTTCTTTTTGTCCAGAAACTTTTACAGTTACAGCACCTCCACCAGCTGATGCTTCAAATTCTTTATTTGCAAGTTCTGTTTGTGATTTTTCTAAATCTGCTTGCATTTTTTTGGCTTCTTTCATTAAACTATTTATATTCATTCCGCCAAATCCTCCCATTCCTGGGAATCCTCCTCTTTTTGACATTTTAATTCCTCCTCTATTCTGTTATATCAAATGGTATATCAAAACCACTAGCGAAATTAGATAATTCTTGTTCTTCATTTAATTCCTGTTCTTGCGGTTTTGTATCAATATATTTTACTTGCATCTGTTTACCACAGGCAAGTGATACTTGCTGAGCGATTTCCATTTTGTTTTCAGGTTTTTCTAACACCGTTTTTCCAAATGGTGTTAATCCAGCCGGAAATTCAATTCCCACTGTTAAATCATTAATTTCTACGGCATTTGTATTTAATAAATTTGTATATAACATTAGTTTTCCATTTTTCTTAAGATTATTTACAATCTCTTTCCAATATTGAGCTGGTTTACTATTCTTTCCAATCCCTTCAATTGCCGTATTATCTGGTTTTGGAGCTGTTTCTTTTGTTGAACTTTGTGTTCGTGGTGCTGAAACCGCTCTTGCCGTAGTAGTTCTACTTGTATTTCTTAAATAATTTTCTATTTTATCTAGTCTTTCATAAATGTCTTGACTATTACCAGAATTATTATTTATAGTGTTTTCTTGTGTTATGATTTCTTTATCACACAATCTTATTATTCCTGCTTGGAACACAATTAACCTTTGTGTTGAACTTTTCATATCATTTTCTAGTTTAGATAATTCATTTATTAATCTAATAGCTCTTTCTTTTGTTACTTTTTGGGCAAGTTCTTCAATTTCTTTCTGGTCTTTTTCATTATATATTGTTAATTTTTGATTAGTTTTAATCATTAAGATATCTTTTATATATTTTATGATTTCCCAAAGTAAATTATTTAGGTCTTTTCCTTCTTCAAGCACTTTAGTTATTGTTTCCATTGCCTCATCTATATTGTATTCTACAATAGCCTGTGTAATACCATGTATAAATGTGGTTTTTGGAATACCTACTAATTCTTTTATTTTTTCTTCATCAATATCATTTTCTCCGTCTTGTACGCATCTCTCTAGTATTGATAGAGCATCTCTCATCGCTCCTTCTGATAATGATGCAATTATATTTAATGCTTGAGTAGTAGCTTTTATATCACTTTCTTTACAAACAATTTCAAGTCTTTTAATTATATCTTCATTTGAAATTCTTTTAAAATCAAATCTTTGACATCTTGATAAAATTGTTGCTGGTAATTTTTGTGGCTCTGTTGTTGCTAATATAAATTTTACATGTTCTGGTGGCTCTTCTAGAGTTTTTAGTAATGCATTAAATGCTCCTTGTGAAAGCATATGAACCTCATCTATTATATAAACTCTATATTTAGCCTTTGTTGGTAGAAAGTTTACCTCTTCTCTAATAGAACGAATATCTTCTACACTATTATTTGATGCAGCATCCATTTCTACTATGTCTGTTAATGAACCTGCTAAAGCTTCTTTACATATCTCACATTCATTACATGGCTCTCCGTCTTTTGGGTTTAAGCAATTGATTGCTCTTGCCAAGACTTTTGCTGAAGTAGTCTTTCCTGTTCCTCTTCCTCCATTAAACAAATATGCATGTCCAACTCTATTTGCCATTATTTGATTTCGTAATGTTCTAGTAATATGCTCTTGACCAACCATTTCCCCAAAGGTATTTGGTCTAAATTTTCTATAAAGTGCTGTGTACCCCATATTTTTCACGTCCTTTATATTATAGAACTTAAATAAAATGGTGTGAGTTCTAATCTCTCTATGGAAAGCACTTTTCACATAAAAGTATCTACTTATTGCTGCTTCCTTCCGGACCTGACAAGGTTCATAGGCTTTTATTGAAATGCTTTCCATACAGAGGTCAGTTCTCATACCACTTCTATTATATACTCTACTTGCATTTTTTGCAAGTAGTTTTATTTAATTTTCAATTCTTTTAAAAACTATGTTTTGTAAATCTGTTTTCTCAATTCCAACTGTTCCTTTTTCTATTATTTCATCTGTTGGAATATCTATTTCAATTGTTGTTTCATATTTTCTATTATTACGCAAATTAATTGTTAAATTAAATGTTAATTTTGTTTGGATATCTTCTTTTTGTACATTTGAAAGTTGTAATAATTTGCTGTAATCTATTTCTTCGCCATCATTTGTTCTATATTGTGAAATATTATTTATTGCATATCTAAAGGCTACAATTCCACCTTGATTTGAGATTTTTTGTTCTTTAATATTTGATTCTAAGTCTCCTTGATATTTTATGTCTGTAATTTCGTTTTCTGCTAAGTTTTTAAACATAACACTCTCATCTTGTACTGGTTTATAAAGTTTTGTTTCTCCTGTTTGATTGGTTTTATTTATTGTAATATTGTTTATTTCAACAGAATCAATTACTTCTGTTTTTCCATAACTAGAATTTTTTTCTATATATACATATATATCATTGTTTTGATTTACGTTAAATTTCCATTTTTCTTCACCTTCTGTAAGTTCATTACCTTCTACACTCTGTATTATAGAAATTTTAGATATACTAAATGGCATATTTGTTTCACCTTCAACTTGATATCTTAATATTAGGATTCCTGCAACACAAAGTATTACAAATATTATTATTACAATTACGATTGTATGAAATATTTTTCTACCTGTTTCTCTATACATTTTTTCCTCCGTTTATTTTTTGCTTTTTCTTAATTCTTTGAAAAAATCTTTAAGTATTTTTTCACACTCTTTTTGCATTATCCCACTTTCTATTTCTACTTTATGATTAAACTTATAATCTTCCAATAGATTTAAAACAGAACCTACGGCCCCAGTCTTTTGATCCATTGTTCCAATATATATTTTTTTAATTCTAGAATTTATTATTGCACCTGCACACATACTACATGGTTCTAATGTTACATACATTTCACAGTCTATAAGCCTCCATGAACCTAGTTTTTTGCTTGCTTTTTGTATTGCTATTATTTCCGCATGTTTTGTGGTGTCTTTTTTGGTTTCTTTTTGATTATATCCTCTTGCTATTATTTTTCCGTCTTTTACTATTATTGCTCCTACATGTACTTCTAACTTTTTATATTCTTTTTCCGCTTCTTTTAGGGCTTGTTTCATAAAATATTCTTGCATTTGTTTTCTCCGTTTTTATTTTTCCATTTCTTTTAATTTAGTTTTTTTGGTGTTCCCAGGCGGACTTGGCAAGCCGCGTCGGGAAAATGGTCTACAAGACCATTTTCTATTCCTCCTTTTCAAGTCCTCCTGTAGATAATTCAAAGTGGTGTTCCCAGGCGGACTTGAACCACCATCGGTCGCTTAGGAGGCGACTGCTCTATCCTGCTGAGCTATGAGAACATTTATATTGGAATTATAGCATATTTATAGTTGCATTGCAATAAGTTTAGCTTTTTATTACTGTAATTTTTTTGTAAATTTATGTTATAATATGGTAAATAATGGAGATAAAAATTCATAAAAAGAAAAGGATATTTGTATCAAAATTTATATAATTTTGAAAATATACAAAGTGCTTTTAATGAAGTATGTCAAAACACAAATAATAAGAAAAAAGTTTCAAAATTTAAAGAATATGCAAGATAAAATCATTAATCATTTGGTAGCAAGGCATATACTTTATCCAGCAATTTTACCTTGCCTTTTAGATGTTAATGTTGCAAGTAGAAAAGGATTAGGCACAAGTGAAGGTATTAGATTATATAAGAATTTTCATAGAATTTGTAAGGTAAAATATAATACTTATTATGTTTTAAAATGTGATATCAGTAAATTTTTTGCAAGCATTAACCATGAGATTTTAAAAGAAAAATTGAGAAAGAAAATAAAAGATAAAGATGCTTTAAAAATTGTTTTTGATATTATTGATGTTGAAGAAAATGGCTCAAGTATTGGAGCAATGACGAGTCAAATTCTTACAATTTTTTACTTAAATGACATGGACCACTTTATTAAAGAAAAGTTAAAAATAAAATATTATATAAGATATCAAGATGATTTTTTACTTTTTCATCCATCTAAAAAATATCTTAAATATTGTTTAAAAGAATTAGAAAAATTTTTGGATAAAGAAAAATTGAAATTAAATAAAAAAACCAGAATTTATAAGAGTACAAACAATTTTATTTTTCTTGGTAGAAAACCTAATGGAGATTATGCTAAATATAGAGATGTTAAAAGAAAAATTAAGAAAAGAATTTATTTATATAAAACAGGTCAAATAGAATTCTCTGGTCTTCTAAATAGCATTATATGCTATAACAATTTATGTAAAAAAGGTAGTAACTATTAATTTAATTACTACCTTAAAAATAGTTCTAAAATATATTCCTTTTCGAATATTAATACCTACTAACAAATATATTTATCTATTTTTACTTTATACTTAGATGTATATCTAAGTAATGGACATAGTTTGTTTCTATATTATCTCTTACACAATCATTAATTGTATAACCACAGTTTATAGAAGCTAAAGGGCGGACAGCACAATTGCTAATAGGATTCTCATTCAAGTTCGAACTATTGCCATTGCACAAGTTGTTCCAGTTCACGTTACTGCTATTCACATTGCGCACATTGAAGTTAGCATTGCTTGAATTGGTATTGACACAGCGAGAAGCTAGCCACATACAACTATGCCCAATTATTTTATACTTTTTATCCAACCATTTGCATATTTTATTATATCTTCCATTCTATTGCCTAGTTTAATATATTTTTTATTATTTATTATCATTTTGTCATAGCATAAATTAAATAAAAAGTCTAAAATCTTAATTTTTGCTATTACTTTTTCTAAAAGTCTTTTTTTATTTTCTGCACTACTTGTTATATTTGCCTCATAACATAATTCTAATAAATCATAACTATTACTTCTAATTCTATTTTTTATCTCTATATCTTTTTTAGGAAAATTACTTAATTCTTTATCTATTACAATTATTAAATTTCTAATATAATTAATTACCTGAATTTTTTCTTCTTTCATTTATTATTTCTTCCATTTTATTTAATATATTTTTAAAATCTTGTTTATCTATATTTTCTAATAAATAATTATTTATATTTTCTATTCTTATTTTTAGATTTATATATTTTCTTGCTTTTTCAAAATATGTAGTATATGTGTTTAAATTTTTATTATCACAAATCTCATCTATTTCATAATTATTTCTTCTATCTAATATCATATAATTTATCTTTTTTTCTTCTAGTTTTGCAATTACTTTATTATAGCTATCTTGAGGAAATCCACACATATATACTTCTTCTACCTTTTTTAATTTATAATCAAATATATATGAAATTATATATGCATCTTTTCCATACACTTGGTAAAACTTTCCTATTTTTACAAGTATAATATCATTTTTATGTACTTCTTTTGCTGTTTTTACTATTCTTATTATCCCCATATACACCCCAAATTTTTTTGCCTAGTGGACACGAGGCCCGCTTGGCAATACTTTTCTTCTAGTTTACTTTAATTTCCATCCTCCTGTTGCTTCGTTATATCCTGCATCTATGTCTATGACTTCAGACTTTAGAGAAACTAAAGGGCGAACAGCGAAAATACTGTAAGGGATCTCATTCAAGTCCGAACTAATGCCACCGCACAAGTAGTTCCCGTACACGTCACTGCCATACACACCGCGCACACGGAAGTTAGCACGGCTCGAAGAGGGATTGACACAGCGAGAGGCTAGCCAGTAATTATTTCCAGTAAATAACATATTTTGTATTGTTTCTTGGTTTGTTATTTTGTTTTTATTAGTATATTTTATTCCCACTTTAATTTTATATTATTAGATCTTATTTCAAATTTATCTCCTAAAATTGATAATAATTCAGGAATTTCTCTAATATTTTTTACAGTTTCACTATCTATTATTCCACTTTCATATTTACTAATTATTGTATATTGATTATTAATAGCATATATATTGGAAAGATTAGAATTTGAGTTATAACATCGACCAACACATTCTCCTATATTGTTATTTTCTATATTTGATAATTTATTTGAGCTATCATATGCAAAATTTATCGTTGATGCTGGACATTCTCCAACTATCCCTCCTATATAAGATTTTGTTTCATCATTATATAATTCTATATTACCATAGTTTACTATATTATGCATAGAACAAGATTCCAATACTCCAACAATACCTCCTATAGTACTCTGTAAATTTGGTGCTGTTATTTTAATTTCTCCTTTATTATATAAATTATTCAATGTTGAATTGCCTTTAGCATATCCTATTATCCCTCCAACTTTTACAATGTTACCATTTAACACTTCTATATTTCCTGTATTGTAACAATCAGTAATCTCTTGTATTTTATTGCTAAACCAACCACAAATTCCACCTGCTATAATGTTTTCACTGTCTCCTTTAATTAAAATATTTCCATTATTGTAGCTTTCATTTACATTTGCAGATCCCCATCCAATGATTCCCCCAGCAAAAATTTCTTTTCCATCTATATTTATTGAAGTTTCATTACCACAATTACTAATGCTATTACTTTGCCCTGCTATACCTCCACATCTAACTGATTTTGAATTTTCTGTATTAGACACTATATCTATCTTCCCATTAACAATACAATGATTTATCATACCTTTATTATTCCCTGCTATACTACCTATTAATGTATGTCCAGAAATTACTTCTGCTGTAATATTAGAATCATATAAAAATAGATTTTCTATTGTTCCTTCACATTGATTGAATAATCCAATAGTATTATATTGTGAATTTAAGTTATTTATATTAATATAAAGATTTTTTATAAAATTTCCATTTCCATCAAAATTTCCTTTAAATAGATTATTTCCACCTATTCTATCTCCTATACTATAAAACCCTGTTCCTGTTGTTAATAATGTTTTTAACTCTCCATTATATCCATATTCAGTATAATCTGTTCTTAATGGATCTACATATGATTTATTAGAATTAAAATCTAAACTTAAACCTAATTTTACTGTTTTACCTTCATATGTGTTTCCATTTGTTACATCATTTGCAAAAAATACTAAATCTTCTATACTATTTATAGTATAAGGGTCGTCATCTGTTCCAGTACCTTCTAGTACTCCTGGATTTTCATCTGTTACTTGTTCTATTTTTATTCCTGTTGCATATTCATCTAGTATATCTTCCATATCTCCTAATTTTTCTTTTTCTTCTCTTTCGGCTTCTTCTGTTTTATTCTTTGCCTCCTGAGCTCTTGTAAGTATTCCATTGTCTCCTGTTAGAGTCGCAATTGTCACTCCTGCAAGAATTAGCAATACTATGATTGTCCTAATATTCCGTTATGACTATTTTTTTAAATTTAGCCAACATTTTGTAATTT
>ERZ1643251.2601-NODE-2601-length-18107-cov-4.893807_pt1 | contig 18107 bp, 18 predicted proteins | sample MGYA00579261_ERZ1643251 | MGnify/ENA primary metagenome ERZ1643251 (study PRJEB29033, sample SAMEA4952267) | chicken gut metagenome | biome: Broiler Chicken; feature: Gastrointestinal Tract; material: Caecum | place: Ireland | collected 2018 | study: Broiler...
CATGAGAATAGCAGGTATCCCCCACAGCAAAATGCGGCCCCGTCTTTTCCGCGATCAGTATGGGGAGCTTATCTTCGATGCCGTACTTTCTTGCCGTCACATAGGCCGCTGTATTGGTGCCTATGGCAAATTCTCCTATGGGAAGGCTCTTATGGCGAAAAAGAATGTTCTCCTTTATGAACGCTCGGCTCTCCTCCGGCTTTTCAAAATTGGAGCAGCTATAATCCTGAATCATCCCATCCCGGAAGATAAGCTCCAGATTTTTGTATTCCAGACCGTTTAAAAACACTCTGGTCACATGAAGGACGCCGTTTGTTCCCGCCAGTACAGGAGAGGTGAACACCTCTCCCACAGGGATATTTACATCCGCCACACAATTTTCGAAAATCGTTTCCCTCTGTGGATCCTTCAGCTCATACAGCTTGACCACAAGAGACGTCCTGTTATCCTTCATTCCCTTGATCTCACAGTGATCCGCCGTATCCAGGGCATTTATTATTTTTTGCTGAATATCTCTGTAGAGCCTGTAATCCAATGTATTGATCTGAATCACTTCCTGAAAAAGTTCCGGGAAAAAGTCACCGATCTCCGGCACGGGGAAGGCGATAATTGTAAAACTTCTTTCCTCTTCAAGAATATACTCCCGCTGAATTTCACCGGCACGGCTGCGGTACTCCACCCACAGTCGGTTCTGCTCCCCGCTCATGCTGATGCATTCCGGTTTATTCACCGGTTCAAATTCCTTCTCCCCAAAGGTCTCCACCACGGCGGGACCGGCATATTCCAGAGCTTCCTTTTTATATTTTTCAAAGGCTGTTCTGGAAACCTGAAGCTTGCGGTTTACATAATTTTTGTCCAGGAAAAGAGCCCTGTCGTCCTTGTGATCATAATCACATTGCCTGTTTACTTCGCCTCCAAAAAAGCCAGCCTTATAAAGAGTAGGATTATATAAAATGCTGTAGGCTGCTCTGTAGATAGAGGGGCGCAATCCCAACTCCGCAAAATTCTCCACAGCTTTTTTTATCATCCGTTCAAATCCGAGCCTGTAGCGGATCTCTACCGTTTTCTTTTTAGACAGATCCTTCCCCGTTGCTTCGAAGCCAATCCTGTACCCTTCCGTATAAGTGTCCGCCATAAGATTGATGGTTTCCTGAGGAAGCTTTGCCAGAAAGCGGGCGGTTTCTATCTCATTGTCCCCCACATACTCCCCATAGGAAAAAAGATAACGCACATCGGACAGATCTCCAGCCCGGATAATGCCTGCGGCAAAATTATCTTCAGATGTCAAAAGCTCCCTTGTTCTGTTCTCTGCGGCCATATCCGCATAGTCGCTGACAAACCAGTAAAGAATTCCTCTGATGTCCTCGTATAACGGCAGCCTGTGATTTTCCTGCCACTCATATACAAAAGCCGTATAAATCTCAGCAAACAGCTCCAACCTGATGAGAATTTCCTCCATCCGTCCTTCGTACACAAATCCAATCAGGCTGCGCATCTCCACATACAAAAAGGAAAGCATGGCTCCAAACTCATCCCCCAGCCTTTTTACGGCATATGCAGGATTCGCATAACTTTCCTCGTAATGTATTGGCATAATATCCTCATATAAGGCATGATTGCGTGCTGTCAGCTCCTCCAGCGAAGCCGTTCCCAGCCCTCCCCTTTCCAGAAATGCTCTGGTTTCTTCTAAAAGAAGCAGAAACTGAGCAACGGCTGCAAAATATTCCTCAAAGGAAGCCGCTCCAAAATGCTCCTGGGGAATCCGGCGGACTCTAGCCAGCACAAGCTCCAACCTTTCCTCCTGTAGCTTTTGCGTCTGTAGTCCCTGTGTCCTTGATTCGCTCTCCTGCGGCTCCCGTATGGTTTCCTTTTTTTCCATCATGATAAATACACTCCTAAATATAATATGAGACTCACGCCCCCCAAAGCCGCCAGATTAAAAAATATACCCAGCCCGGGAAACAGCTTATAGCTGTCCTTTTCCCTGAGTGCGATAATCCCCAGAATCAGTCCTGCAACCGAAAAAATGGCTGCCAGCAGCGCTGTCACGCCATAGCCATTTTCAGCATTCCCATCCCTCAAATAAGTCAGATAAATCACGGCGCAGAGGGATACCACGCTGATAATTCCCAGAATAGTTGACATAATTGCTTTTTGAGAATGCTTTTTATTGGTAAAAATAAAATTTTTCTTTTTCATAGCGGTACGCTCTCCTTGCTCATGCCGCCCTGCCTGCTGCTTTCCTAATCATAACAAGATTTTAGACTTGCCTGCAAGGAGTCTGGCTCCATTGATAATAAGCAGCACGCCGGAAGCGATTCCCACCGCCAGCGTAACCACTCCAATTACAATATTCATGGCTCCGGCGCCGTTCATTGTTTTGTAGATTTTTTCATCCATATGACATACCTCGCTTTATAATAATGTCCTACGTTCTGATAGGCCCTTGGGTCTCCTTAAGCCCCATATTTCTCATAATACCGGTCAATGGCGGCCTTTAAGGCATCATCTATATAAATTTTCCCCCTGAAGGGCTTGTTATACAAGTATGAAATCACATCCTCCATTGTAACAATGGCATGGGCGTCAAATCCATATTTTTTCCGGATCTCCTCCAGAGCGCTCATGCTGCCTCCAATCCCCTTCTCCATACGGTTCAGGGAGACCATAAGCCCCTTGATTTCTACATTGCCCTGAGCTTTGATTATGGGAAAGGTTTCCTCGATGGACTTTCCGGAGGTGGTCACATCCTCAATCATCACCACCCGGTCGCCATCCTGCAGACTGCTTCCCAAAAGAATGCCTGCATCGCCATGATCCTTTTCTTCCTTGCGGTTGGAGCAATAGCGTATTTCCTTGCCGTAAAGCTCGCTGTATGCAATCGCCGCAGCCACACTCAAGGGAATTCCCTTGTATGCAGGGCCAAAGAGAACATCGAAATCATCCCCAAAATTTTCATGGATGGCCTTCGCATAGTATTGTCCCAGTCTGCGGAGCTGACTGCCGGTCACGTATGCTCCCGCATTCATGAAAAAAGGCGATTTTCTCCCACTTTTTAATGTGAATTCACCAAATTTCAGAACTTGGCATTCCACCATAAATTCAATAAATTCCTGCTTGTACTGTTCCAAAATACAACCTCCTTAACATGAATATGTCTGCAAGGCCCGAGCAATGTCCTCCCTCATATCCAGAACAGCTGCCCTGGAGGCCTCCCCATAGTTTTCCTCGCCGTACTGCGCATATTGTTCCTGCTGATAAGCAGCAATAATTCCCCTGGACGAATTAATAACGGCTCCCAAGCCGTCTTTATTAAAGAAATGAATTAAATCCGCTCCTGTTCCTCCCTGAGCCCCATACCCCGGCACCAGAATAAAGGTCTTGGGCATAAGCTCTCTCAGAAGCTTTCCCTGCTCCGGATAAGTGGCGCCCACTACGGCTCCCACATAGCTGTAATCCTCGCCCATGCATTCTTTTCCCCAGGCGTCCACATACTCTCCCACAATCTCATAAAGAGGCCGTCCGTCTATCAGCCGATCCTGAAATTCACCGCTGCTGGGATTGGAAGTTTTCACCAGCACAAAAATCCCCTTCTTTTCTTCTTTACATACTCTGATGAAGGGCTTCACGCTGTCTGATCCCATATAAGGATTTACAGTGGCAAAATCCTCGTCAAAGCCATAATAAAATCTGCTTCCTACCTGAACCTTACCCAGATGGCCTACCGCATAGGCCTCGGAAGTGGAACCGATGTCTCCCCGCTTGATATCACCGATGACAACCAAGTCCTTTTCTCTGCAGTAATCCACCGTTTTCTGAAATGCGGCCATTCCGGGAATTCCAAATTGCTCGTACATGGCAATCTGCGGCTTTACCGCGGGAATCAGATCACAGATGGCGTCCACAATTCCTTTGTTATACTGCCAGATGGCTTCGGCCGCGCCCTCCAGGGTCTCGCCGTATTCCGCAAAGGCTTTGCTCTGAATATGCCCGGGTATAAATTTCATCATAGGACCCAACCCAACTACAATGGGGGCGTCCGTCTTTTTTATTTACGCTACCAGCTTGTTAATCATCCTAAACTCCGTTTCCGCCGCAAAGGCTTTTGCAATTATTGTTATTGTATCAAAGCAGTCAACAATCGGTCAATATAATTCCCTGAAAACTCCCGCGCCAGTTTCAGAATCGTTATGCTTAAATCACACAATTTATATATATTAAAAAATAATTGTAAAATTTATCAATTTTCTTGAGTTTCTAAAATTCTATTTCCGGAAATCTAAATTTCTATACAATAAGTTTTACGATTCCTCAATCACAATCAGATCACAAGAAAGAATTTTGGAGGTAAATACCATGGATATCGGTCAGATTTTAGTGCAGCTGCGCACAGAAAGGGGCTTGTATCAAAAGGAACTGGCCGCTGCATTAAATGTATCCGTAGGCACAATTTCTAATTATGAAAAAAACGTACACGCTCCCGATTTGGATACTCTCTGCAAAATCGCCGACTATTTCGGCGTTACAACCGATTACTTACTGCGCCGTACCAGATACCGTTTTAATCCCGAAACCTTAAACCGTTCTCTCGTCAGAGATTACACCATATCGGACATAATCAACACTACCTTGGAGCTTTCCCCCAGGGATGTCAGTTCCATGATTGACTTTCTGGATCTTTTGAAAAGACGCAGTATGTCGGAGAGCCCCGACAGATAACATAGCAGCCGCAGCGCCAGAAAATTAGTTATGCTGAAATTCTTTTTGATTTTTGAGATATTTTCCCGGATTTATAAAATAATATTCCTTCTAATCTAAAATACTATAAAATAAATTTTACGAAGTCTCAACTGTGAATCGCACTAACGGAAGCAGGAGGTGAATGTTATGGAGATTGGTCAGATTTTAGCAGAACTGCGCGCAGAAAAAGGCTTATATCAAAAAGAGCTGGCGGCTGTGCTGAACGTATCCACAGGCACGATTTCCAATTATGAAAACAACATTCATGCTCCGGATCTGGACACACTCTGCAGGATTGCTGATTATTTCGGCATTACAACCGATTTCCTGCTGCGCAGAACCAAATATCGTCATAGCCTGGACACCTTAAACCGTCAGCTGATTCGTGACTATACCGTAGCGGATATGGTAAACACTACACTGGAACTTTCCCCCAGAGATATCAGCTCCATGATGGATTTTCTTGACCTTCTAAAAAGGCGCAGTATGTCGGAATCATCTGGTTGACAAAAACTGCTGCTCTCTCATGGCCGCGGTGTCATCCGGGTATGTCTGGAGGTATTTTTCCAAAAGCACCGCCGCCTGCTGATATTCCCCCAAATATTCATATGCCACGATCTCGTTGAAGGACAGAGCTTGTACAAACTCATTGCCTTCTATCTGCAATCCGGCCTGAAAGGCGGCCAAAGCGTTCTGATATTCTCCCTTTGCCATTTCACACAGGCCCAGCTGGTTGTACATTTCCGCATTTGTGGGATCCTGGCTGATATAGCTGTTGTACACACTGGAGGCATAGTTGTAATCGCCTGTGGCTTCATAAGCCTTTCCCAGATAAAGATAGCTCTCCGCTCCCCCCGCTTGTTTGGCTTCCTCTAAGGCCATGTATGCCTGCTGATATTCTCCCAGATAATAATATATTCGCCCGGTATCGTACTGTCCCATGCTGCTCCCACCGGTGTCAAGAGCATTTTGAAGATACGTCCGCCCCTCCTCCTCATATCCGAAATGCTCCAGCGTTTTAAATATTTCTATTAATCTGTCATAATTTTGGGGAGCCAGGCTGACCGCCTTATCAAAATCCGCCTTTGCTCCCTCAAAATCACCCAGATTCAGCAGCACACTGCCGCGCAGAAAGCATGCGTCCCCTTCCTGAGGCCTCAGGGCCAAAATGGCGTCATAGGTATTCTTGGCCTCCTGATACTGTCCGTTTTTTGTATATGCTGCCGCAAGATAATAATTCAGGTCAAAATCTATCGGCTCCACAAGGCCGCTGCTTCCGGCCAGGGCAGACTGAAAACAGCTTATAGCCTGAGTATAATCCGTCAGCCCCATGTAGGCTATCCCTCTCCCTCTGTCTATAAGCCGCTGATTCTCCTGTCTGGCCTGCGCTTCTTCAAGCTGCGTCAAAGCGCCCTGATAATCCAGAGCCTGTATCATCTCCATTGCGCTCTGTACATTTGCATTGCCGCCCGCACACCCCGTAAGAAGCAGCACAAGCAAAAAGCCCGCCGCAGACAGAAGCGCCTTTTTTGTATGATAAAATATAGTCATTCTGTTCCCTCTGTGATATTTTCCGTGCCATTCCTGCCGGACCAACGGAATATTCGGCCTCCGGCATACCTCTTTGCCTGAAATCATAGTAGCATATCGGCGCCAAAAGCTCAAGGGATAAATCGGTAAACCTCTCTCACATCTCCGGTTCCATTCGCTCCGCTTTTAACCCATGTCCCGCAATCCGGTACACATGCCTGCACAGCTCCACTATGTCCTCTCTATTATGAGAAGTCATTAAAATGGAAACTCCCTTCTCTTCATTTAATTTCAGGAAAAGTCTTCTAAACTCACAGGCCGTATCCTCATCAATGGCGTTCAAGGGTTCGTCCAGTATGAGAAACGCCGGTTTTTCCATAAGGGCCTGTGCAATAGACAGGCGCTGTTTCATCCCAAGAGAATATTTTCCCACCTTCAGCTTAGATGCAGGGTCAAGCCCTACCATGCGCATTACCTCTTCCAACTCCTCCCGGCCCGCCTTCTTTCGAATTCCCGCGATTATGGAAAGATTCTTAAGTCCTGTTTCACTCGGGAGAAATCCGGCACAGTCCAAAATCACCCCAATATCTTGAGGAAAATTTCCTTTATCCATCTTTTTTCCATCCACATAGATCTCTCCTGCATCTGGAAGGACCAGTCCGCAGATCATTTTTAACAATACGCTTTTTCCGGAACCGTTCACCCCCACAATCCCGCATATATCTCCCTTTGGAATCTCCAGACTAATATCCTGAAACAGCACGTTATCCTTATAAGCCTTCGATACATGGCGCAGCTCAACAATATTTTCCATCATACCATCCTCTCAATTATCTCCGTTTACTCTCTTCACAAAATTCCGGGAGGCATAATATAATGTGCCTGCCGCAAGGAGGATATTTACAAAAAGCTCCGTCCAAACACCTATATGTTCTCCTTTCACAGCAAACCCCAAAAGCAGGCGCAGCGTCAATATCACCAGAAAGCTGATCTCCGCATGTTTTGTAAAGCAGTACAAAAAATATGCCGCCAAGCAGAAATTCAGGCCATCCAGGGATTCCCGCAAAACAATTACGGCTGTCTTTTCCTGCCAAAGGCCGCCGAAGACCTCCCAACTTCCCGTCAAAAGAAAAAAATATGCCGCCATAGCCAACATGGCCAGGCCAAAATAGAAAATTACTTCAAGCAAGCATTTACAGTAAGTCTTTATAAAAAGGGATATAAAGTTTCTTTCTCTAATAAAAAGATATATCGTCAGGGGATTCTCCAAACGCATCAACTCTAAAAATACGGCAATCCAAATGGCAATGCGCATGGCAATCCAATGAATGCACCGCACATCTAATTTATAAAAGCTGCTTTGCCACGCGCGTATTAAATAATTTTCGTACTCAATATTTTCCAATATCCTTGTGGAATACCAGGCCAGCAGATAATATAGGAGCAGCAGGCTAACTAATTTTCCTATTTTCCTCAAAGACATAATCTTTTCTCCCATGAAGCAAATCTGCTGCATACAGGGCAGCCAGCACCACAAGCAGCCAATACCACCAATAAAACTGATAATTCGTCCTTTCCTGCCCTTCCAGCATATACGCAATGTTTCCCCATGGGGTCCAGAGCATTACTCCGCTCAGGTGGAGCTTAATAACAACCAGATTAACAACAGGGAGGAACGCCGTCAAAACCAAATCCAGAAGGCTCCTGTGCAGAATACTCCTCAGTATTTCATGCAACATCAGCATAAAACAAAAGAAGCAGAATAAATTTGCGGTCTGTAAAGCAATAATTTTATCAAACTGTTCCCCTTCCAAAAAGGCGTGCCTTGTAATCAGAGGCATGTCCGTCCATAACCCTACAAGCAGAAGCAGTCCAATCAGAGAAAGCAGAAGCAGTCCTGCAAATAACATTCTGGATATTATTTTCACCAGAAAAAATTCATTTCGGTTTCTATATCTGATCAATAAAGGGTATCTGCATACTTCCCTGCGCCTGCTGCTGGTAAAGGCCAGAAGCATAACAGGCAACAACGCCAGCACAATATTTTCATTATCCAGTACAAATATCAGGAATTCACCCAGGCTTGCTTCCGGAAACAAAGCATGCAGAGACTGCCTCTGCGCACAACATATTACAAAAAGCAGCAAGAGCTGAATCACCAGCCTCCTTCCAAAATGATACTCCCTCAACTCCAATTTTATTTTTCCGCTCATGTTCTCTCTCATTTTTAAACTTTTCAAGCCTCAGTATTATCTCCCCAAAGAAACAGCCCGCAGCCAAGCATTGCAAGAATCGCATCATAAGCAAGAATTCCCCAGTATCCAATCGTGTCATTAAAGTATTGTCCTATAGTAAACAATGTAAGAGCATTCAAGCCATATTATATGTATCCAAAACTGCGGCTGTGAAAATACAATAGCAAAAAGGAAGAAAGGCTGCAAGATATTTGTTCTTAATCACCGAACTCAGGCCAAGCGCCAGCACAGAAAACACCGCGCCCTGTAATCCTGCATTGCACACATAAATCATGCCATATAAAAAAGGGGCGTAAGTATACAAGCCTTCCGCAAAATATATTCCATGAATAATTGAAAATTCCGTCTTTCCCGTTTTTAAAATGAAACAGCAAATCAATAGCCAAAGCAGACAGGGAATAAAAAGTGCGCTAAATCCGGATCCGCTCACGGCTAACAGCTTTGCGCTCCGATATTTGCCAACAGAGCCCTTAATGTTCAGATACACTCTGAATCCACTATCCATATCCTTTCGATAAGACATACAATAAGGAACCACCGCTAATACAGGAAACATCACTGCAATTAAAGAAGCCGCTCCATATCCGTAAGAAACCAGAAATTTTTCCAGATAGGTTCCCTGACTGACATACCCCGTAAAATAATATTCCACATATTCCCAACCGCCAATTACCAGCATGACAAATCCTAATATGCAGGCTGTCCAAAAAGATTTAGAGCAAAAAGCGCGATACAATTCTATCTTTACCATATTCTTCCTCTTTGGTTGCGCCTGTGGCGCAGCCCCGATTCAACAAATGTCAATAGTAGGTAATATAATCCGGACTCCAATATCCAAAGGTCCCTGTTGACTGAAATGTCAGCAATGCGGTGGAAACCGACAATCTCACGGATCCTGTTTCACTTTTCGTATAGCTCATATACACCGGATCCGCTGTACTATATTGCCTTTTCTCTGTTATTCTGTTTCCAATATTATTTTCGCACCAGGAAACCAGTGTCCTCCTTCCTTCCACATCCCCCACCAGATTAGATGCCTGCTCCCCGCTATTTTGTTTTGTAAGGTAAGGCGTCTTTAGATCTGAGGTTTTAGTGACATATGCATACCCATACTGCGCCTTTTCCACCTCCGCGGATACAAGTATCGCATTTCCGAGAAACAGAGCCAGCATTAAACTTAATAAAACCATATTCCTCAATTTCATATTGACCTCTCTTTCCGAATCTTTATAAAGCTCTGATCCAGTTTTTCATTTCATGTTGCTGTACATTCTATTCTTTTTATGTACAATGGAATCACCTCTTTCTCTAAAAAAGATCTCTTTTGGCATTCTCCCATGGCTTATACATCCAGCCGGCCACTCAGATATTGTAATTATCTTTTGTATCTGTTACAATTATTTTAAAATTTTTCATTGATGGTATTATAATATCATCAATAATTCCATAAAAGCCATTTTTGAGTTATTCGTTAAGTTTTGAGATATAAACGTAATTAGGGAATATTTATGTATCAATTTTTACCTTTAACGATTGTGTATCTGGGAATGAGTTTTATTTTTCTGCTGCCTGCTCGTCTGCAAGGCAGATATTATTTTTACTTTGCAGTTCACCTGATTGCTGCGCAGATAATCTCAAATTTTGTTTTGGGATACTGGTATTTCATCCCTTTTATTGTTATATCTGTTTCCATTGCTTACTTCGGTGCACGCCGGAGCTTTTGGAGTGCACTGTTTTCCTTTGCAGGATATTTGATTGCTGTGCTCATCCGTTTTCTTTTGATGATCCTCATGGCATTATGTCATCTGTTTCCCAACAGGCTTTCTGCAGATTTACATCTACTTTTCTTTTTCGTGCTATCTACAGTCTGTTTTTCCATTCTCTATCTTGTGAAAAAAAATTTCATTCTCCCTCGGTTAAGCTTTTTTCAGAAATGTCCTCAAAAAATACAGCTATTATTTCTATCTGTATTCTTGGCTTATGTGGGACTGTACGCCGCCCTAAACGTATATGCAGCAGCCGTTTCTACATTTACGGAGATGATCTTCCTATATTTTTTTTCTTTATCTCTATTTTCCGCTATCATTCTCATACTAGTATATTTTCTGAGTCTTTCCCTTCAGGAAAAAGATACTTTGGAGCTGCAGAACAGGGAACTGGAATTCTTACGCCGTTACACAGAAAGTCTTGAACATTTTTACAGCGAATACCGTGTTTTCAAACATGATTATAAAAATATTCTCTCCACCCTTTTTTATTACGCCGACAATAAAGAAACTGAAGAGTTAAAAAAATATCTTTCTGAAAAAATAATGCCTTCCGGAGAGTTGCTGGTGTCTCCTCAGGCAGTAATTGCCAGGCTGCAGTTTATCAAAATCGCCTCTGTGAAAAGCATACTTTATTTCAAAATCATAATGGCCCTGAATCATAAAATAACTCCTCTTTTGGAGTTGTCTGAGCCTCTGCTAAAGGTTTGTATGCCCGAACCCGACTTATCCCGGGTTTTGGGAATTCTTTTGGACAACTCTATTGAGGCAGCCTCACTGACTCCTGAAAAGGAACTCTCAATATCCATTGTGGTCACCGAGCAGAGTGTCCTTTTCACGATTACCAACAGCTGTCCACCGCTAAGCATACCTGTATCGAGGCTATATGAAAAAGGGTACACCACAAAGCAAGCGCATGAGGGCTTAGGCTTATACATACTTCAGAGGATCATTTCTCCCCTTCCCAACGTGTTTTATACGGTACAGTATAGCCGGTCATTCAGGCAAACTCTTGAGATACGAAAGGACTGATCTACATGATATCTATTTACTTATGCGATGACGAGCCTCTTTGGCTGAAACGTCTGGAAAAAGCCATTGTCAATTACCAGATCAAAAGCGACTGGGAAATAAAAATAGCATGCAGCGCAGATTCTCCCTGTAAGCTCCTAAGGCATATAAAAGAAAATCCTCCCGCGAATGGTATTTATTTTCTGGATATACAATATAAAACTCATTTTGGCGGTTTACAACTGGCTCAGGACATCCGCAGAATTGATTCCAATGCCCACATCATTTTCGTTACAATTCACGATGAATTGGTTATGGAAACTTTTCGTCTGAAGCTTTCCGTACTGGATTACATTGTGAAAGACGCCCCCTATCCCGAAGTTCAAATCCATCAATGTATGCGCCACATTGAGGAAAATTATCTGATTGTTAACAAAAATACGGCGTTTACCTTTTCCTTTCGCGCGGGCTGTGTCTACCACACAATTTTACTGCAAAATATTTATTACATAGAATCAGTTAAACACACCCATAAGGTATGTCTGCATTCTCATTCTGAGATCTATTATTTTTCCGCAGTCCTGTCTTCTCTTTTAAAAAAACTGGGCTCCGATTTTTTTCAGTGCCATAAGGGATGTGTGGTAAACCTGCGGCATATACAGAGGCTGGATTCAAAGAATCATATGATTTTTTTAGACAACGGAAGCAGCTGCTCCTGCTCCTTCCGGGAATGGAAAAATCTAACCGAAAGGCTGAGAACTTTTTATCTATGATTTAACTTCCTCTTGTAACCATACTGCCAACCGCATATAATAATAGTGAGCATAAGAAACCTTTACAGTCACGATGAACGCGGAGTAAAGCATGCAACGGATTAACGATGATATAAAGCAGGGAAATTTGAGGCAAATTTATCTTTTATACGGAGAAGAGCGCTATCTGCGCAGACAGTATACTGAGCGTCTGAAAAAGGCGCTCTGCGGTGAAGGCGATCAGATGAACACTCATTTTTATGAAGGAAAGGATGTTCCTGTGGGAGAGATCATCGATCTTGCGGAAACGCTTCCCTTTCTCTCTCGGCGCCGGGTTATTTTTATCAAAAACAGCGGCCTTTTTAAATCCGGAGGGGAAAAAATGGCGGAATATCTCAACTCTCCCAGTGAGACTGCATATTTCGTTTTTACGGAAAGCGAAGTGGACAAGCGCAGCAAACTGTATAAGCTGATACAGTCCAGGGGATATGCGGCGGAGTTTTCCGTACAGGATGAAAAAACCTTAAAGCGATGGGTCGCAGGCATATTGTCCAGAGAAGACAAAAAGATTGCGGAAAGCGCTTTGCAGCTTTTTTTGTCCAAAGCTGGAACGGATATGGAAAATATACAGATGGAGCTGGAAAAGCTGATCTGCTATTGCATGAACAGAGATGTGGTCACCGACGCCGATGTGGAGGCCGTCTGCACCAATCGCATCAGCAACCATATTTTTGATATGATCAATGCCATTGCTGACGGTCAGACCCGAAAGGCTCTGGATCTGTACTATGATCTGCTGGCCTTAAAGGAGCCGCCCATGAGGATTCTCTTTCTCATTGCCAGACAATGCAATCTGCTGCTGCAGGCAAAGGAATTAAAGGCCAGAGGCTACGACAACAAAGCAATTGGGACTAAAATCGGCGTTCCTCCCTTTATCGCCGGAAAATATACGTCCCAGGCAGCCCGATTTAAGACCTCTGTGCTCAAAAATGCCGTATACCAATGTGTGGAAACGGAAGAAGCGGTAAAAACCGGTCGCATCAATGACAGGATGAGCGTAGAACTGCTGATTGTGTCTGTTTTGTAGATGGCTCCCGGCTTTTCCTGCGCCTTTTTACGGCTTCGTGCGCTTTATTGTAATTTTCCCTCTTCTGTACGTAATCGTCACAGCCCCTGTCTCAGGTGTCTGAAAAGCAGGTATCCCCGCCTCCTCAAGCCGATTCAGTACTTCCGCATGAGGATGTCCATAAATGTTATTCTCCCCACAGGAAATCACTGCCAAAGCCGGCGTTAGCTGTCGAAGGAGATCTCCGCCGGTAGCGTTTCTCGAGCCGTGGTGAGCCGTCTTCAGTACGGTAAGTCCGGTGATTCTCCTGTTTCTTAATTCTTCCAAAAGCATGTCCTCTCCTTCCTTCTCCGTATCTCCCGTAAGCAGCAGAGACATCTCTTTCCTTCCGGCGCCATCTTTCCATTCCACATAAAAGCATTGTGAATATATATTGGCGTCCGCAGAGGAAAAGCCTACGGGCGGATGCAGGCATAAAACAGTCATATCCCCGCCTACAAACCAGTCCCCCGCCTTGATATACCGCACCTCAACATTTTGCCGTCCGTTCTGCTGACTGGCCGCGGCCCAAAGCCTCGCAAAAGCCTCCTCCTTCAGCTCCTCTGCAATATCCGGAAGTACCAGTTCCCCTACCGTGATTCCCTGGCCGTCCGCTAAAAGCTCCTCCACTCCATTACAGTGATCTGAATCCGGATGAGAAACAAAAACCGCATCCACATGAGAAATCCCCTCCTGCTTTAAAAAAGGAATCAACACATAGCTGCCCACCCTGCTCCTACTGCTGCTGCCGCAGTCAAATAAATAGCTTTTTCCCGCCGCTGTCTGAATAAAAATGCAGTCTCCCTGCCCCACATCCAGAAATGTGACCTTGTTTTCCGGGACGCTCTGAAGAGAAAGAAATATCATCCCGATGGCAATACAGAAGAGCCTCCTTACCGGGCTCGCCCCGCCGTCTCTTGACTGACCTGCCGTACCGGAGCCTGCCGCCGCGCCGCCCAGCATCAGATAGTAAACCGCAATCTGCCAAAGCTGCGGTTTTCCAGGGGTCCATGTATGGAATGGCAGATTCTCAAAGACTTCACAGGCTATTTCATAGCCTTTTAGGAGCATGGAGCAGATCCCTCCCAAGCCTTCAAGTCCTGGAACCAGCATCCCCAGAACTCCTGTCAGCATAACGGGTTTCATAAGGGGCAGCACAAGCACATTTAAAAAGACAGAATAAACCGGTGTTTCACAGTAAAACCACAAAAGAACGGGCAGGGTCGCCGCCGTAACACAGACACTGGATGCGGAGGATTCCCGCACCGCTCTTTTCCCTTTTTCAAATCCTGTGCAAATCCATCCCGTCCAGCTTTTTCTCTTATATCTTTTTGCCCTTATTTTCTCAGCTTTAGGAAAAAGAGCAGGATACAGCGCCCCGATTCCCAGCACCGCCCCATAGGACAATAAAAATCCTGCATGATACAAACAGCCGGGACTGCGCAGCACCGTCACGGCTCCAACGGCCCCCAGAGCCGTAAGCATATCGTAGGTTCTTCCGCATATTTCCCCCAACATCCGGATCAGATACATACCGATAGCGCGGCAGGCGGACACTCCAAGCCCTGTCATCGCCCCGTAGCAGATCAGAATTCCTCCTCCCGCCGCAGCCGCAAGCCATACAGGCATTCCCAAGCGTCTGAGAAGCCTATAGACGCCCATTCCAATTATGGTGATATGAAGTCCGGAAATACTCAGAATATGTACAATTCCATTTTTCCGATACAATTCCTTTATATCCTGATCCAGACCGGCATCGTCTCCAAGAAGCATGGTGCTCATAACAGATGCCTCTTTTTCCGGCATCATGTCGTACAGCCTTTGCTTCCAGTATTTTTTCAGTTTGTAAAGCCCCTCCCTTACCTCCGAATAAGTTCGGCTTTTTGCCAAAAGGGTAGCTTTTGAAATCCTTCCGCAGATTCCGATGCTGCGATAATACTGTTCCTGATCAAATTCCCCCGGATTGGAAGCTTTTGAAATTTGTCCCAAAAATCCCCGCAGCATGACATCGCTGCCCAGAGAAAGCTCCTCTCCCTTCCATTCGCATATTATTTTTTCGTTTAATGGAATTGTATGCTGCAGATCCGCAGCAGAAATTTGCACTGATACGTTTTTCAGATATATGAATCCATCTTCTTTTTGATATATGCGTCCCGTGACAATCAGCGGCTCTCCGCCCCTCCCCCCTGAAGCTTTCAGACGCTCCTCCAGCATCTGGGGCGGGCCGCTCCACATCGTCCACAGAGCAGACAAAATCACAAGACACAGACAGACCCCCAGCAGCGGCCTTCGCAATGGGCATCTTCCTCCTATTCTCCTCCGACGGTTATTTTAACGTTCCAGCGTGGTCACCATGTCCAGATTGCGTTCAAAGACGGCGCTTCCAAAGGAAGGAGGAACCTCTCCGTTTATCAGAATCTGCACCCTGTTTACCGTAGAGAGCTCCACCAGCGAATTCACGATTGAATAAATTGAAATCTCTGTGGGCACATTGTTGACAACGGTAAGAAAGGATTCGCTCAGATTCACATAACAGATGCCATCCCTGGTCATTACGTTGATAATTGTCGTGTCCGGGTTGACGGAAGGATATACTCCGGCAATCTGTCCGCTGGGTCCCGCAATTAGCTCCTCCACCACAAACCGTTCCAACGGCGTATTGGTAGAATAATATTTTTCTCGATATGTGGCTATCAGAGAATCCCCTGTCTCATTGGCAAAATAAAGACTCACTCTCACCAGCTCATAAGTATTAATTTCACTGCCGTTATTGTCAATAAATTCATCGGCGCTCATCCAGCCTACGGGATTTTCCAAATTATCGTAAAGCTGCTCTCCCTCCACGGTAATGCCCACATAGCTTATCTCCGGAATCTGAGTAAGCGTGCGCACAATGGCAGCTCTCACCAGCACCTCTGTGGTTGGCGGCATATCCTTATATGCGGCGTTCACATTCAGCTGCACCCGTTCTTCCTCCAAAGACACATCCAGCAGGGAAAAGCCCATAGCGAGGGGCGCCTTGTACTCCAGCTTCTCCGGAGTGGTGGATAAGCACTCTATCAGCTCATCCAGCTTCTCCTGGACGGTCGCTCCCTCCATGGCATGCTCATGCATCTCCACTTTGGTTTCCGTATTGCTGACATAATAGACCTGATAAATATCCGCATTAGCCTCCTTCCTTCCCCCGCAGGCGGCAAGCCCCACAATACATATCAGAAAAAGCAGAATACTTTTTATCTTTATCATTTACAACCTTCTTTTCGTTATCATCTCTGTTACTGCGCAATATAAATCAGAGGTATCTTCACCAGAAAGCAGGCCCCCTCCCCCTCTACGCTTGACACGGTGATGGAGCCTCTGTGCATCAGCACCGCGCTTTTGGTAATTGCAAGCCCAAGCCCCGTTCCCCCAATCTCCCGGGAATGAGATTTGTCCACACGATAAAAACGCTCGTAAATATGCGCCAGGGATTCCTCCGGAATCCCCAGTCCGGAGTCGCTGACCTCAAAGGTAAAAAACTGATGATCCGCATTCAGTGTCACCTTCACCCAGCCATGCTCCTTATTGTATTTGATGGCGTTTTCCACCAGGTTTGTCATAATGAGAGTCATTTTGACCTCGTCCACTTCCGCAACCACCGGACGCATGCTCTCAAAAACCACCTCCACATCCTTTTTGCGGGCTATGGGCCGAAGCCTTTTTAAAATCAGCTCCGTCAATTCATTGATATTCAAAGATACAATATTCAAATCCTGCACCTTTTTATCCATTTTTACCAGCGCCAGCAGATCCGTGATAATCTGATTTTCCCTGTCTATCTCAGAAACAATGTCCTCCATAAACTCCTTATACAGCTCTGCAGGAGCGTTTTCCTGAGCAATCAGGGAATCAGCCAAAACCTTCATGGAGGTCATGGGCGTTTTCAACTCGTGAGACACATTTGCCACAAACTCCTGCCGGGAATCATCCAGCGCCTTCATGCGCTTTAACAGCTGATTAAAGGCATCTACAATATGCGAGGTTTCCACATAACCCGGTACGGAAATGCTTTCGTCGCTGTATCCCTCTCTGACCTCATTGATAGCCTCCGTAACTCTGTTAAAAGGCTTGGTGAGCGCCACTGAAAGGACAATTGCAAGCGCGACAATTCCCATAATCATCAGCGTTTCCAAAATCAGAGCCTTGCGGCTTAGCTCCACCATCGTTGAAGAAATGCTCTCACTGGAAATGCTGGTGAGCATCACTCCCTTAACCGCAGCGGCGGAGGCGTTTTTGTCCGTCTGCGCCGTTGAATCCACAATCGGAGTAGTCAACTCAATATATCCGTTATCCGCGTCATAGTGGGCTGTATTTTCTCCCTGAAAGCATTTGATAACCTCCTCGGATATAATTGTCTTTCCCTCGCTGATTCCATATGTATCCTTTATAATCTCGAAATTACCGTTAATGATCATCACTCTGCCTTCATACAGATTGGAAAGCATATCCAACTCTGCATTGATGACCTCCTTGGAGGTTCTGTATGTCTGATCCTCCGACCGGTAATTGGTAAGATAATTATTGCTGATCAGGTGATTGGCCAAAATCATCAGCTGATTCTGGACGGTGGTGATCCTGTTGTCTACCGCTCTTTCCTCATAATTCTCCACAATGCCATAGCGCATCAGTACACTGGGCACAATCCCCACCACAAGAATGATTATAAATATTCGGGCCCGCAGGCTTCGGAACAAAAGCCCCAGCTTTTTTAAAATCCTTCCTATCATCTTCACCTTTCAAACCGCTTGCACGGCGGTATTTACGCATTTAAAAAGTAATATCCGACCCCCCATTTTGTGTGCACATACTTGGGCTCACTGGGATTGGACTCTATTTTTTCCCGAAGACGCCGGATATGTACATCCACAGTGCGCACGTCTCCGGGATAATCCGCTCCCCACACCAGCTT
>ERZ1643251.2602-NODE-2602-length-18102-cov-7.305757_pt1 | contig 18102 bp, 14 predicted proteins | sample MGYA00579261_ERZ1643251 | MGnify/ENA primary metagenome ERZ1643251 (study PRJEB29033, sample SAMEA4952267) | chicken gut metagenome | biome: Broiler Chicken; feature: Gastrointestinal Tract; material: Caecum | place: Ireland | collected 2018 | study: Broiler...
CCTGGGGTCCTCCTGCCTGCGGCGGCGGTGGTCTATTGCCTGGCCCTGGTGTTCCAGTACGGCGTGATCCTCCAGACCCAGGCCGACGAGACGCTGTAAGGGAGGGAGCACCATGCCGATCATACTGCGCCTGGACCGGGTCATGGCAGACCGGAAGATCTCCCTCAACCAGCTGGCGGAGCAGGTGGGGATCTCCAACGTGAACCTGTCCAAGATCAAAACGGGCAAGGTCAGCGCTATCCGTTTCTCCACCCTGGAGGCCATCTGCGACGCGCTGGACTGCCAGCCGGGAGACATCCTGGAGTTCCGGCGGGAGGAGGAACAGGGCTGAGTCTCCCCTCCTGCCGCCCGACAAACCGGCAAAAAAAGAAAAAACTCCCCCTTGCCAAAGGGGAAAAACTGTGTTATGGTGTAGGCATCACGATAGAGGTTGCGGAGCCGGCAGGCTGAGAATCCGGGGGAGGCAAATCCGCCGAATCCCGCTGCCGGGCGCGGCTGTGGGATGGGGACGGGGAGAACATCTCCGCCACTGTCCGCGGGAAAGTTCCCGCGGTTGCGCTATCTGCTTACGATGCCAACGCTGTGCAAAGTCGGTAGGGAGCGCCTGCCGGCTTTTTTTGTTAGGAAATTCCGGCAGATGCCGCATATCGTCCAAACATCATTTTCAGGAGGAACGAACATGGACATCCGCAATCTGAAGGGCTCCATCGTGGCCCTGGTCACCCCCTTCCACGCCGACGGCAGCGTGAATTTTGACAAGCTCCGGGAGCTGGTGAACTGGCATATTGACAACGGCACCGACGCCATTTTGACTCTGGGCACCACCGGTGAGAGCTCCACCATGACCCACGAGGAAGACGACGACACCCTCCGCTGCGTCATCGAGACGGCGGCGGGTCGGGTACCGGTGATTGCCGGCACCGGCTCCAACAGCACCGAGACCATGCTGGAGAAGAGCCTGCGGGCGGAGAAGCTGGGAGCCGACGGTCTGCTCCTCATCACCCCCTACTACAACAAGGCCAACGCCGAGGGTATGTACCGCCACTTCGTCACCGTGGCTGACGCGGTGCATATCCCCTGCATTCTCTATAACGTCCCCGGCCGCACCGGCTGCTCCATCTCCGTGGAAAACGTGGAGCGGCTGTCCAAGCACCCCAACATCTGCGGCATCAAGGAGGCCAGCGGCGACATGTCCTACGCCATGAAGATCGCCCACTGCATCGGCCCCGACTTTGCCCTCTGGTCCGGCAACGACGACATCACCATCCCCCTCCTCTCCATCGGCGGCAGCGGCGTCATCTCCGTGTGGGCCAATGTCATGCCCCGGGAGGTCCACAACATGGTCATGGATTATCTGGAGGGCCGCCGGGAGCAGGCTGTGGCCACGGCGGTGAAGTATCTGGATGTGGCCAACGGCCTCTTCATGGAGGTCAATCCCATCCCCGTCAAGACCGCCCTGAACATGATGGGCAAGGAGGTAGGCCCCTTCCGCCTGCCCCTCTATGAGATGACCGAGGCTCACCAGGCGGCCCTGTGGCGGCTGCTCCACGACGCGGGGGTGATCGCATGAGGATCCTGCTGGCAGGCCACGGCCGTATGGGCCGTTTGATCGAGCAGACCGCCCTGGCCGCCGGGGATGAGATCGCCGCCGTGGTGGATATCGACAATATCGGCGACCTGGAGAAGCTGGGGAAGGTGGCCGATGTGGTCATCGACTTCTCCAACCCCGCCGCTCTGCCGGCGGTGGCGGCCTATGTCCGCCGCACCGGTACCGCCCTTCTCTCCGGCACCACTGGCTGCACCCCCTCCGACATGGCAGTGTTTACCCAGCTGGGGCAGTACGCCCCGGTGATGCACAGCGCCAACTACTCCGTGGGGGTGGCGGTGTTCCGCCGGGTGCTGGAGGAGATCAGCGGCGTACTGAAGCCGGACTTTGATATCGAGATTGTGGAAACCCACCACAACCAGAAGGTGGACGCTCCCAGCGGCACGGCGAAGCTGCTGCTGGAGGCTATCGATCCCGGCCACGAGTACACCCCGGTGTACGGCCGTGAGGGCAACTGCGGCAAGCGCTCGGCCAAGGAGATCGGCGTCCATGCCCTCCGGGGCGGCACCGAGGCCGGTACCCATACGGTGAGCTTCTTCGGCGCCGACGAGGTGTTTGAGATCACCCACCGGGCCACGTCCCGGCAGATCTTTGTCAACGGAGCCCTGCACATGGCCCGGAAGCTGTGGCGGATGCCCAAGGGGCGCTACGATTTACAGGATATTTTGTTTGGAGGAAAGTAATGAACGCACAGGAGATCATCGCTTACATTGCCGCCGCGGAGAAAAAGACCCCGGTGAAGGTATACGTCAATGAAACCGCCCCCATCGACTATGGCGAGGCCACCGTGTTTGGCGAGGGCCGCAGCAAGGTGGTGTTCGGGGACTGGCGGCAGCTGGGGCCCGTTCTGGCTGCCAACGCCGGCAGCATCGCCGACCTGGTGGTGGAGAATGACCGGCGCAACAGCGCCATTCCCCTGCTGGATATGAAGGGGATCAACGCCCGCATCGAGCCCGGCGCCATCATCCGGGAGCAGGTGGAGATCGGCGACAATGCGGTGATCATGATGGGCGCTGTCATCAATATCGGCGCCGTCATCGGCGCAGGCACCATGATCGACATGGGCGCCATCCTGGGGGGCCGGGCCACTGTGGGCAAGAACTGCCACATCGGCGCCGGAGCCGTTCTGGCCGGCGTCATCGAGCCTGCCAGCGCCACCCCGGTCATCGTGGGGGACGGCGTGCTGGTGGGAGCCAATGCGGTGGTCATTGAGGGCGTCCACGTGGGCAAGGGCGCGGTGGTGGCCGCCGGCGCGGTGGTCATCGAGGATGTGCCGGAGAACGCGGTGGTGGCGGGCTGCCCTGCCCGGGTCATCAAGAGGAAGGATGCGGGCACCACCCAGAAAACCGCCCTGGAGGCGGCGCTGCGGACCCTGTGAGGCAGGAAAAGGAAATATATGGAAGCGGGAGAGGAATTTCCTCTCCCGCCCTTTTTTCCTCTGGGGAAAGCCCCTTGCCTAGGGGCGGAAAGTCCGGTATAATGGGGGCAGACCTTAGGGAAAACCGTCGAACAGTGAGGAAACCATGAAGATATTGATTACCACAGATTGGTATGCCCCCGTGGTCAATGGCGTGGTGGTGTCGGTGCTGCTGCTCCAGCGGGAGCTGGAGAAGCTGGGCCATGAGGTGCGGGTGGTGACCCTGGCGCCGGGGCTCAGGTCCTTCCGAAAGGGGCAGGTGTACTACATCGGCTCCGTGGATGCGGGAAAGATCTATCCCGGGGCCCGGCTGCGGCTGGGGCGCTCCGGAGCGCTGCTGCGGCAGCTGGAGGAGTGGGGGCCGGACATTGTCCACTCCCAGTGTGAATTCAGCACCCTGCGGGTGGCCATGGCCATTGCCCGCCGGATGGACGTGCCGGTGGTCCATACCTACCACACGGTCTATGAGGACTATACCCACTACCTGCCTATCGGGAAACGGACGGGGAAATATGTGGCCACCACGCTGTCCCGGCGGGTATGCCGGCGGGTAGCCTGTGTGGTGGTGCCCAGCGGGAAAGTGGAGCGGCTGCTGCGGTCCTACGGGGTGAAGCGGCGGATCGAGGTGATCCCCACGGGTATCGACCTGAGTGCCTACCGTCAGGCGCCGGATCCCAAGCGCCAGGAGGAGCTGCGGAAAAAGCTGGGGATTCCCAAGGGAAAGCGAGTGCTGCTGTATCTGGGCCGCATGGCCAAGGAAAAGGGCCTGGAGGAACTGATGGAGTATCTGGCCCAGGCGGGGCGGAAGGACGCGGTGCTGCTGCTGGTGGGGGACGGCCCCGACCGGGAAGAAGCTCTTGCCTGTGCCCGGGAGAAGAAGCTGCCGGTGATCTTTGCGGGCATGGTGCCCCACGGGGAGGTGCCGGATTATTACCGGCTGGGGGATATTTTTGTCACTGCCTCCACCAGTGAGACCCAGGGCCTGACCTATTTTGAAGCCCTGGCGGCGGGATTGCCGGTGCTGTGCCGGAAGGACCCCTGCCTGGAAGGCGTCATCGAGGATGGCGTCAACGGCTGGCAGTACGAGGGAAAGGAAGAGTTCTGCCGGCGGCTGGAGGAGTTCTGTGCCGACAAGGCCCTGCGCAAGCAGATGGCCCAGGCGGCGGAGGAAACGGCGGAGCGGTTTTCCGCCGAGGCCTTTGGCCGGGCGGCGGAAGCGCTGTACCGCTCTGTGCTGCAAAAGGAAGGCGACGCCGCGGCCTGTCGCTGAGAGAAACGAGCCTTCCCGTCCCTGAGTGGACGGGAAGGCTTTGTCTGCTCTTGGGGTGTTTTACAAAATGTTCATGCAATGTTTACAAAATTGCCACTTGTTTTTTGTGCGAAACGTGGTATACTAAAGCCGTACAAAAGAAGAAAGGAAGTGATAGCGAATATGGCATATCGGTTCACCGGCATCGACGTGGATGACATGATCTACGGCGACAATGACAGCACCATCAGCGAGCGGTAAAACGCCCCGGCGAAAGGAATCCTCCACGCTATACAGCGTGGTTTTTCTGTTTTTATGAGAGAATTTCGCCGGGGACAGACCCGGCTTTGCATATGCCCCGGTTTTCCGGGGAAACCGCGAAAACGCCGCCTCCGGCCCAAGGGGCCGGAGAAGTCCCCGCTCCCGGGGCTGGGAGAAGCTTCTGACAGCGCCCGGCCCTACCCATCAGAAAAAATGGAGCCAGTGCGGATGGGAAAGGATTCACCGTCCGCCCAATAAGATAACGGGAGGAAAGAGTACAACTCTTTCCTCCCGTTGTTTGTTTTCTGCAGGTTGGGAGCCATCAGCCCCACAGGGCGGACAGCATGGGGACCATCTGCTTTTTCCGGGACATGACCCGAGGCAGGAAGGCCTCGTGGTCCTTTACCTCCACGTTGAAGGCCTGGCGGAAGGTGTCCTCCCCGCCCAGGCACAGAATCTTGGAGCCTTCCATCAGCACGTCGGTGAGCATGAGGACCATCATGCTGTAACCATGTTCCTCCTTGGTTTTGGCCATGAGCTCCAGGAACTGATCCTTGCGCTTGAGTTGGCGGTCGGAGTCCACGCAGGTGATCTGACTGATGCCGAAGTCGTGGCCGGCAATGTGGAACTCCTTGAAGTCGCTGAAGAGGAGCTCCTCCACAGGCTTATCCTCGGGGGCGGAGGCGGAGAAGATCTCCTGGCCCAGCTCGTCCAGGGACAGCCCGGCGATGTGGGCCATCCGCTCCGCCATCCGCCGGTCCCGGGGGGTAGAGGTGGGAGATTTGAACATGACGGTGTCGGAGACGATGGCGGCGGCCATGAGCCCCGCCAGCTTGGCGGAGGGCATGAGTCCCCGCTCCTGGTACATACCTGCCACAATGGTGGTGGTGCTGCCCACAGGCTCGTTGCGGAAGTAGATGGGGTTGCGGGTCTGGATGTCCGCCAGACGGTGGTGGTCGATGATGGCCAGAATGTCGGCCTGATCCAGGCCGGGGACGGACTGGGCGGCCTCGTTGTGGTCCACCAGCACCACCCGCTTGTGACGGGGACGGATCAGGTGGTACCGGGAGAGGGTGCCCACTACCCGGTCGTCGGCGTCCAGAATGGGATAGCTGCGGTAGCGGCTCTGGAGGACCACCTCACGGACGTCGTCGATATAGTCGTCCAGACGGAAGAACTGGAGGTCCTCCTTCCGGGCCACACGGCTGACGGGAATGGCCTGGAAAATCCGCCGGACGGTGCGGTAACTGTCGTAGGGGGTGGAGATGATGCAGGTGTTTTTGGCAATGGCGCGGATGTCGTCAGGCAGCTCTGCCTGGCAGAGGATCACGCAGCCCACGCCGAACTCCACGGCTTTGCGGAGCATATCAGGCTGATGGCCGCAGATAAGGACCGTCTCCTTTTTCCGGAAGGGCGGCAGGTCGGTGCCCTGGGGCAGGGCCAGTATCACATCGCCGGTGATGGTATTGACCACCTCTTCGGTTTCGGTGAGAAGCTGGCCTTCCAGTACGCTGAGGATGTTGAAGATGGGCACCTTCCGCAGGGAGGGGTCCACGATGGTGTACATATCATAGCCTGCGATATCCCCGGCGGTGAGCATGCCCTTGAGATGGCCGTCGTCGTCGGTAATGGGAATGGCGGAGATGTGCTTGTCCTCCTCCATAGCGGACCAGGCCCGGTTGACGGTGACGGCGGCGTTGAGGATGGGAGGCTGGTCATAGTCCAGATCCTGGACCTGAGTGCGGACGTTTTTCAGGTGAAGGGGGGCCTCAAAGCCAAAGCGGCTGAGGATAGCCCGGGTCTCGTCGCTGAGCTGGCCCAGCCGGGCGGCCACGTACTCCCGGTCCCCCACGGCGTTGCGCAGGGCGGCGTAGGCCATGGCGGAGACAATAGAGTCGGTATCCGGGTTGCGATGGCCGGTGACATAGATTTTATCCATAAATCAATTGCTCCTTATCGAAAACTGACAGCCCGGCACAGTAGGCCCGGGCGTCGAAGGGTTCAAGAACGCTGTCCTTTCGGAGGTAGAGGGGGTGGTGGGGATGGCCCTTTTTGCTGCGGGCCCCGGCGGTGAACCACCGGGCGCCGTACCGCTCCCCAATGTCCACCATGTCCAGTACGCACCGGGGCAGATAGTCCCGCTGCTCAATGACGGTGCCCCAGGCGGCCCACACCGCCGGGGAGGGAGAGAGAGACAGGGCGTAGGCAAAGGCGGCCATGTTCTCCCGATGGAGGGCGGCATTGGGCTGCCGCTCCATGTCCTGGGGCCGGGTGGCCCGCTGGGCGTAGACGTTGAACATGATGAAGCTGTCAAAGCCATTGTGGAGGGCCACCCGCTCCACGGATTTCAGGGTGGGGTCCAGGTCGCCCGGGGCGGCGGTGGAGGGGTTTACCCCCACACAGATCAGGGGATGTTCTCCCCTGGTGGCCAGGATGTACCGGTATTCGGTGTAGACGTTGGGGACATACAGCCACCGGGACGCGTCATAGTCCGGAGAGGGCTTTTCCGCCGCGGCCAGGGCATCGGCAAAGGGAAGGATGTCCAGCTGGGCGGTGGGACAGCCGGGGATATGCATGGCACAGGGCCTCCTTTATGATGTCTGGCAACAGTGTATCACAGCCTTCGGTGCGGACGCAACAGGGAATCCGGTAAGGAATAGGTTAAATCCAACGGCCCGTCCCTTAGGGACGGGCCGTTTTGTCTGGAGAGGGAATATTATGCCTTTTTGGCCGCCTGCTGGATCCGCCAGATGATGGCGGCGATCTCACTGCGGCGGAGGGGCTCGTTGGGCCGGTAGAGAGACTGGCCGCCGGGCAGGGCGCTGCCTTCCACAATCCCCGCCTCATAGAGGGCGGTGATGGCGCCGGCGGCAGAGGAGGCGGGCGGCACGTCCTGGAAGGGAGTTTCCTCCAGACGGGTGGGCAGCCGCAGCTTCAGAGCCTTGGCAGCCAGTTCCGCCAGTTCGCCCCGGGTGATGCTGCGGTTGAGGGGCACGGCCTCGGTCAGGAGCTTGGCGGCCAGGGCCCGGCTGAGGTAGCCGCTGGCCCAATGGCTGCCGTCGGAGTCCTGCTCACCGTAGCCCGTTGCCAGTAGCACCAGCTTTAGGGCCTCTCCCCAGGTCACGTTGGCTCTGGGGGAGAAGGTGGTGGGAGAGGTGCCGCTGATCACGCCGCTTTCCGCCAGATCCACTACGTAGGGATAGAACCAATCGCTGTCTTTTACGTCGGTGAAGGGGTTTTTGGTGTCTTCCGCCACGGTAAAGTCCACAGATCCCACATAGAGCAGTTCTCCGGCGGAGCTGTACGCGGCGTAGCGCACCGACTCCTCAGCGGCCTTCCCGGCGGTGTAGCTCAGGGAGCCAATGGTGCTGTATGGAAAGACCCTGTCGTCAATGGAAGCGGCGGTAAGGCGGGTGCCGGCGGAAGAGGAGGTCCGGCCGGCGAAGAGCGTGCCGGAGGTGGGGATCTCCAGGAAGCGGAGGTAGAAGCCGTTGCCCCGGCTGCCGGTGACTGAGCGGTAGACGGAGAGAAAGGCGCTGGCGGAGAACCGGGCGGAGCCGCCGGAGGCGGCGGAAACCGTTACCGGCTCCACGGAGGTGGGATTGATAAAGAGGAACACCCGGCCGGAGCGGTAGGTCTGGTTGCCGTTGCCGTCACTGCCGTAAGCGTCAAAGGGGATGGACACCGGGCCGGTAAAGCGGCTGTCCGGGACAAAGGCCGCTGTGCTGAGAAGAACATGGTCCTTGCTGTCGGAGGCATACAGGCTCTCATCCACTTCCACGGCGGAACCGGGCCGGGCGGCGGAGGTGTAGCCCTGGCGGAGGGTACCGGCGGAGGCGGCGGGCAGACTGGTAAAGCGCACCAGGGTCAGCTCGCCCTTGGGATAGGCGGCGTGCCAGAAATCCTGAAAGTCCTGGGTGGAGAAGGAAAGCGCCTGGCCCTTTTCTCCGGTGTATACCACGTCCACGCTGCCCAGGGCCTGCTCCACGGCAATGGTCAACAGGCCGGGCCAGGAGCTGCCGTTTTGGTCGTAGACGGTAAAGCCGATAGCATAGGCCCCGGTGTCATCCGGTTCAAAGCGCACCTGGGAGAGGGAATTGCCCTCCCCGGAAAAGACGTAATGCTCTCCGGCGGTGCATTTGAGGTCTCCGGCGGCGGAGTGGGGCTTTTCATCAAAGACCACATAGGCGGCCTCCCCGCCTGCGTCCGCCACCGCCTGGGCAATCTGATCCGCTACGGATACCGGGGTGCGGCCGGTGGTATCCCCCAGGGCCAGATAGAGGTCCCGGCTGCTCACCACCGCCTCGGCGGAGAGCAGTTCCTGTACATGGACCTTGACGGTGCAGGAGGCACTGATAGTTTTGCCGGCCAGGGCGTTGCCGGGCACCGCCGTAACGAAGCATACGAAGTCGTAATCCCCCTCCCTGCCGGAAACGGAGGAGGGCAGGGTGCAGCGCTGGCCGGTGCTGACAAAGGAGCCGTTGTAATACCAATTGTAAGAAAGGGTATACTCAGAAGTGACGTCTGTGTCGGCCAGGGTCAGCTTCACATGGTCCAGGGTCAGGGCCGCGTCGCTGTTCCCCCGGGCGGCGGTAAAGTCGGCGCTGTCGGGCAGGACGATGCGCACCTTGGTGTAATCCATGGCGCCGCAGGCGGTACAAAAGCCGTCGTCTCCAAAGTCGTGGGGGGCGGACTGATCAACAGCGCCGTCCTTGGGACAGGAGACGGTATGGGTGCGGCCGTCTCCGTTGTCAGTGCAGGTCACATCGCCGCCGCACTGGGGACAGGAGGCGGCAGCCAGGGCGGCGGGGGCAAGGCCCAGCACCAGCAGCAGGGCCAGCAGGACCGCCAGAAGGCGGCGGCACAGGGGGACAGGTCTTGTCATAATGGAACTCCTCCTTGGGATGACAGGGGGCGCGGACAGGGGCCGCAGGAACTTACAGCTCTAGTGTAGCATAGACACAGAGAAAAATCGTAACAAATTGTGTAACAAATCTGTGACAAATGCTGACAGACTGCCGTCGGCATCATCCGTCTGTTGTGTCCCTCGACAGCCCCCCGCCCCCGGCGGCTCCTCTGTCCCGGCGGGCACCCCTCCTCCCCGGCACATCGCCGACCGGCTCCGGGTTCCTTTGCCGGCTCCCGACCGGTTCCCCTGGCTCCCGGCGGGGATTGACAGGGACAATTCCTTTTTTTATAATTATTTTGGAGAAGTTTGAAAATCAGGAGAAAGAGAGGGAACTGCCCATGCGCGGTATTCCATCATCCGTTACCGATATCCGAAAGAAAGTATTTACCGAGGTGGCCCGGCTGGCCTACGACGGGGCCTATGACCGGATGGAAAAGCTGCCCTATATCATCGTCCCCGGCGAGGAGGCCAAGTACCGGGAGTCCATCTTCCTGGAGCGTGCCATTGCCGGGGAGCGGGTGCGCCTGGCTATGGGCCTGCCCCTCCGGCCGGTGGATCAGCACACGGTCCTCTCCGACGGCGTCACCGAGAGCGCCGTAGCAGAGAAATACTACGATCCTCCCCTCATCAATATCATCAACTACGCCTGCCACGCCTGCCCCACCAAGCAGTACCGCATCACCGAGTACTGCCAGGGCTGCCTGGCCCAGTCCTGCCGCCAGTCCTGCCCCAAGGACGCCATCCGCTTTGTCAACGGCAAGTGCTATATCCGCCAGGAGCAGTGCATCAAGTGCGGCAAGTGCGCCGAGGCCTGCCCCTATAACGCCATTATCAAGCTGGAGCGGCCCTGCGTGAAGGCCTGCGGCATGGACGCCATTGGCTCCGATGACCATGGCCGGGCCAAGATCGACTATGACAAGTGCGTCTCCTGCGGCATGTGCCTGGTGAGCTGCCCCTTCGGCGCCATTGTGGACAAGGGCCAGATCTTCCAGCTGATCCATGCCATCAAACGGGGAGACAAGGTGGTGGCCATCGTAGCCCCCGCCTTCCTGGGCCAGTTCGGCCCTGAGGCCACACCCGAGCGGCTTACCGCCGCCATGAAGCGCCTGGGCTTTTCCGGCGTGGTGGAGGTAGCGGTAGGCGCGGATCTGTGCACCATCGAGGAGGCCAAGGACTTTATGCGGGAGGTGCCGGAGAACCAGCCCTTTATGGCTACCTCCTGCTGCCCCGCCTGGTCCGTCATGGCCAAGAAGCTCTTCCCCCAGTTTGCCGATTATATCTCCATGGCCCTTACCCCCATGGTCCTCACCGCCCGGCTCCAGAAGCAGAAGGACCCCGACTGCCGCATCGCCTTTATCGGCCCCTGCGCCGCCAAGAAGCTGGAGGCCAGCCGCCGCAGCATCCGCAGCGATGTGGACTTTGTCCTCACTTTTGAGGAGCTTCAGGGAATGTTCGAGGCCAAGGGCGTCCGCTTTGAGGATATCCCCAAGGAGGAGGAAGTTCCCCTCACCGAAGGTACCGGCGCCGGCCGGGGCTTTGCCGTTACCGGCGGCGTGGCCGGGGCGGTGGTGGACGCCATCCACCGGCTGGATCCGGACCGGGAGGTGAAGGTGGCCTCCGCCGAGGGCCTGGATAACTGCAAGAAGATGCTCCTCCTGGCCAAGGCCGGCAAGTATAACGGCTATCTTCTGGAGGGCATGGCCTGCCCAGGCGGCTGTGTGGCCGGTGCGGGCACCATCCAGCCTGTGGCCCGCTCCGCCGCCGCTATCAACAAGTACAGCCGGGAGGCGGACAGGCAAAATGCCCTGGATTCCGACTATGAGCTGGATCTGCCCCTGCTGAAATAGCCCGTATGCCCCCTCCTTCTGTCGCTTTGGCGGTGGAAAGAGGGGGCTTTTTACAGGAATTTGTCCAGTTTCCGCCTTTACAAACCCGGCCTCCCGTGGTACCATGTGGACTAATCAGACAATTGTAGAGAAGGAGCGTCAAACTGCCATGGCTTACTATTACAGCGAACCGTCCCATACCTTCAGCGAGTACCTGCTGGTACCCGGCTATACCTCCCCTGACTGCATCCCAGCCAACGTGTCCCTCCGCACTCCCTTGGTGAAATTCCGCAAGGGCCAGGAGGAATCCCCTCTTTCCCTGAACATTCCCCTGGTGTCGGCCATCATGCAGTCTGTGTCCAATGACACCCTGGCGGTGGCTCTGGCCAAGGAGGGCGGCATCTCCTTCATCTACGGCTCCCAGTCCGTGGAGGATGAGGCGGCCATGGTGGCCCGGGTGAAGAGCTATAAGGCGGGCTTTGTGCCCAGCGACTCCAACCTCTCCCCTGACGCCACCATGCAGGATGTGCTGGACCTGAAAAAGCGCACCGGTCACTCCACCGTGGCTATCACCTCCGACGGCACCAGCCAGGGCAAGCTCCTGGGCATCGTCACCAGCCGGGACTACCGGGTCAGCCGTATGGATCCCGCCACCAAGGTCAGCACCTTCATGACCCCCTTTGAGCGCCTGATCACCGCCCCCGAGGGAACCACCCTCAAGGAGGCCAACGATATCATCTGGGATCACAAGCTCAACTCCCTGCCCATCGTCAGCGCCGATGGACGGCTTCTCTACTTTGTGTTCCGCAAGGACTATGAGCAGCATAAGGAGAACCCCGCCGAGCTTCTGGACAGCCAGAAGCGCTACATGGTAGGCGCGGGCATCAACACCAAGGACTATGAAAAGCGGGTGCCTGCCCTGGTGGAAGCCGGGGCCGATGTGCTGTGCATCGACTCCTCCGAGGGCTATTCCTGCTGGCAGGAGCAGACCCTCCGCTTCATCCGGGAGCGCTACGGCGACAGCGTCAAGGTGGGCGCAGGCAACGTGGTAGACCGGGACGGCTTCCGGTTCCTGGCGGAAGCAGGCGCCGACTTTGTAAAGGTAGGCATCGGTGGCGGCTCCATCTGCATTACCCGTGAAACCAAGGGTATCGGCCGGGGCCAGGCTACCGCCCTGATTGAAGTGGCGGCGGCCCGGGATGAGTACTTTGCCGAGACCGGTATCTATGTTCCCATCTGCTCCGACGGCGGTATCGTCCACGATTATCACATGACCCTGGCTCTGGCCATGGGCGCCGACTTCATCATGCTGGGCCGGTACTTTGCCCGCTTTGATGAGAGCCCCACCAACCGGGTGCTGGTCAACGGCCAGTACATGAAGGAATACTGGGGCGAGGGCTCCAACCGGGCCCGCAACTGGCAGCGCTACGACCTGGGCGGCGGCACGGGCCTTGCCTTTGAGGAGGGCGTGGACTCCTATGTCACTTACGCCGGCCCCCTGAAGGAGAACGTGGCCAAGAGCCTGTACAAGGTGAAATCCACCATGTGCAACTGCGGCGTGACCAACATTCCCGATCTCCAGAAGAACGCCAAGCTTACCCTGGTATCCGCCACCTCCATTGTGGAGGGCGGCTACCACGACGTGGTCCTCAAGGCCCACGGCAACAGCCAGCACTAAGGGAATCCTTTTCCGGAACCCTGGCGCGGCAGAGTCTCCGGCGGCCCTTTTTCAGGGCCGCCGGAGACTGTTTTCATACGGATTTCCTGGGAAATGACCGGGAAACCATTGCATTTTGCGAAAAACGGTGTATGATAGCCACAGAAAGAAGGGAACGGTCCGCCGTTCCCCAGATCATAGAAAGAGGCGTATCCACATGACAAAAGTAAACGTGATTTCCGGCTTTTTGGGGGCCGGAAAGACTACTCTCATCAAGAAGCTCCTGGACGAGGCCCTGAAGGGGGAAAAGATCGTCCTCATTGAAAACGAGTTCGGCGAGATCGGTATCGACGGCGGCTTCCTGAAGGACGCCGGGGTGGAGATCTCCGAGATGAACTCCGGGTGCATCTGCTGCTCCCTGGTGGGGGATTTCGGCAAGGCACTCAAGAAGGTGATGGAGCAGTTCCATCCCGACCGGATCCTCATTGAGCCCTCCGGCGTAGGCAAGCTGTCTGACGTGATCCGGGCCATCCAGGGCGTAATCGCCGGGGAGCCGGAGATGGTGCTGGGCAGCGCCGTCACTGTGGCCGATGCCAGCAAGTGCAAGACCTATATGAAGAACTTCGGCGAGTTTTACGCCAACCAGGTGCAGTATGCCGGGGCCATCGTCCTCAGCCGCACCCAGAAGGTGACGGAGGAGAAGCTGGAGGAGTCGGTGGCCATCCTCCGGGAGAAGAATGCTGCGGCTCCCATTGTCACCACTCCCTGGGACCAGCTCACCGGTAGCCAGCTCCTCTCCGCCATGGAGGAGGGCAACACCCTGGCGGCGGATCTGCTGGCAGAGGAGGAGATCTGCCCGGTCTGCGGCGGCCACCACGATCACGACCATGACCACTGTGACCACGACCATGAGCATCATGATCATGACCACTGCGACCACGATCATCACGATCACGATCATGACCATTGCGACCACGATCACCATGATCACGACCATGACCACTGCGACCACGACAACCACGATCATGATCATGACCATTGTGGCTGCGGCCATGACCATCATCACCACGGCCACCATGCTGACGAGGTGTTCACCAGCTGGGGCGTAGAGACCACCCACACCTTTACGGAGGAGAAGCTGGAGGAGATCCTCACAGCTCTGGACAGCGGGGAGTACGGCGCGGTGCTGCGGGCCAAGGGCATCGTCAGCAGCGGCAGCGGCCTGTGGTACCACTTCGATTACGTTCCCGGCGACCACCAGGTCCGCACCGGCCCCGCGGACTACACCGGCCGCCTGTGCGTCATCGGCAGCGCCCTGAAGGAGGAGGACCTGAAGGCCCTCTTCGAGGTGTGATATGGCCAGAACGGAAACGGTATACCCGGTCTATATGATTGCCGGGTTTCTGGACAGCGGCAAGACTTCCTTTATCAACGGCATCCTCTCCGACGGCTTTGCCCTGGAGGACAAGACCCTGCTCATCTGCTGTGAGGAGGGGGATGTGGAATACGATCCCAAGGTTCTCCACAATGTTACCGTGGTGACGGTGGAGGACCGGGAGGCCCTTACCCCCCGGTTCCTGCTGGAGCAGCAGAAGAAGTGCGGGGCCACCCAGATCATCGTGGAGTACAACGGCATGTGGCCCATCCAGCCCTTCTATGAAACGGGTATGCCGGAGAGCTGGGTCCTTTATCAGATCATTTTTACAGCGGAGGGCCCCACCTTTGATCTGTACAGCCGGAATATGGGTTCTTTGATGCTGGAGAAGCTGCGCAACGCGGATATGATCATCATCAACCGCTGCGACGATGACCTGTGTGCCGCTCTGCGGCGGCGGAACCTGCGGCTTGTCAACCGCCGAGCGGACATCTACCTGGAGAAGGAGGACGGCTCCAGCGAGGACTATATGGACGGCACTGTCTCCGCCTTTGATCTCACGGGAGATACCCTGCGGGTGTCCGACGAGGATTATGGCCTGTGGTATGTGGAGATCATGGACAACCCCGCCATGTACGCGGGCAAGACGGTGATTTTCCGGGCCATGATGTGCAAGCCCCCCAAGTATGGCGACTATTTTACTCCTGGCCGCTTTGCCATGGTCTGCTGTGAGCAGGATATGAATTTCCTGGCCCTGGCCTGTATCGACTGGGATGTATCCCAGATCCCGGAAAAGACCTGGGTGGAAGTCACCGCCAAGGTGTCTCTGGAGCATTGGGATCCCTACGGGGAGGAGGACGGCCCCGTCCTCCATGTGACGGACCTGCGGCCCTGCGAAAAGCCGGCGGAGGAGATCGTGCAGATGTAAGGCCGCCCCCGCCCTGTTTCCCGGCCGCCCGCCGGCTTTCCGGACGGGCCGGGGGCGATCCCCGGCGGCGGGACGGCTCCCGCCGCCGGGCTTTTCTGTCCCGTGTCTCTCTCCCGCGTAAAAGCAAGAATAGTGATTGACTTTCCTGTACGGCGGGTGTATAGTGAATTATAAATATCTATACCCTGATTTTTCTGACAGATGTTAGGCAAATTCCCTATTTTTCGCGCAGCCCCCGTTAAGAACCAGCATGGCGGGCCCTGTGCCGCCCGCCGCCCGTTTGGGGACCCGCCTCCGCCGGCGCCGCCGGAACGGGGGCTTGTTCCGCCGGACTCCGCGCCGCCGCGGGCGCCGGCGCATCAAATGAAACTGGAGGAAAGCTACATGAAGCACGAGAAAAAGACCAAGGAGAAGAAGGTCCGGGCCAAGCGGGCCCCAACCTTCCTGGAGGCGATTATCCCCATTATCGCCATGCTGGTGATCCTGACCATCGGGAAAGGCGTGCTGGGGTACAGCACGGAGCCCTTACTGATCCTGGTGGCCATCATCGCCGCCATCATCGCCGTCCGGGTGGGCTGCACCTGGGACGAGATGTTGGACGAGATCTCCCAGAAGATCGCCAAGGGCATGCCCGCGATCTTGATCCTCATCTCCGTGGGCGCCCTGGTGGGCACCTGGATGTCCGCGGGTACCATCCCCATGATGATCTACTACGGCGTGCAGATCGTGAACCCCAACTGGATGCTGCTCACCGCCTTCCTCATCACCGCGGTGGTCTCCGTCGTCACCGGCACCTCCTGGGGCTCCGTGGCCACCATGGGCGTGGCCCTCATGGGCATCGCCGGGGCCCTGGGCGTGTCCCTCCCCGCCACCGCCGGCGCGGTGATTGCCGGCTCCTACTTCGGCGACAAGATGTCCCCCCTGTCCGACACCACCAACCTGGCCCCCATCGCCGCCGGCAGCAATCTCTATGAGCACGTTGGCCATATGTTTTATACTACCATTCCCGCTACCGTTATTTCCCTGATCGTCTACGCCATCGTGGGCCTCGGCGCCGACGCCAGCGTGGGCGTTACCTCCGACGCGGTGACCTCCATGCTCAATCAGCTGGATGTCATGTATAGCTGGAATATCCTGCTGCTGCTGCCGGTGGTGATCGTGCTGGCCGGCTCCCTGATGCAGCTGCCTACCATCCCCGTGATGATCGGCAGCACCATCGTAGCCGGGGCGGAGGCCATCATTTTCCAGGGGGCCTCCCTGAAGAACGTCCTCACCAGCACCGTCAGCGGCTTCAATATCTCCATGATCGAGCGGGCCGGCTTTGACGCCGCTACCTGTGACGCCAGCGTGACGAGCCTCCTCAACCGGGGCGGCATGAACAGCATCATGAGCACCACCCTGCTGGTGTTCTGCGCCTTCTGCTTTGCCGGCATCATGAGCAAGGCCGGCTGCCTGGACGTGGTGCTCAAGAAGATCCTGTCCGTGGCCAAGAGCACCGGCTCCCTGATCCTGGCCACCGTGGCCTCCTGCATCACCATGGCCCTCACCACCGGCAACTCCTACCTCTCCATCCTGATCCCCGGCGAGATGTTCCGGGACGCCTACCGGGAGCGGGGCCTGGCGGCCAAGAACCTGTCCCGTACCCTGGAGGACGCGGGCACCGTGTTCGTGCCCCTGGTACCCTGGTCCGCCGCCGGCGCGTATATGACCGCCTGCCTGGGCGTGGAGACTCTGGACTATCTGCCCTGGGCCATCCTGTGCTACACCGGCTTCATTTTCGCCATTATCTACGGCTACACCGGCTTCGGCATTGCCAAGCTGAGCGACGAGGAGAAAAAGAATGCCCAGGTATCTGCTGATTAAAAACGCTGAGCTGTACGCCCCGGAGCCTATGGGGCGGCAGGATATTTTGATAATCGGGGAGCAGGTGGCCCAGGTGGGCCCCGCCCTCTCCCCGGTCCCCGGCCTGGAGGGGGAGGTCATTGACGCCGCCGGGCGGACGGTGATCCCCGGCTATGTGGACCAGCACGTCCACATCATCGGCGGAGGCGGGGAGTCCGGGCCCTACAGCCGTACCCCGGAGGTGCAGCTGAGCGCTGTGACCACCGCCGGCGTCACCACCCTGGTGGGAGTCCTGGGCACCGACGGCACCACCCGCCACCTGGAGTCCCTCCTGGCCAAGGCCCGGGCCCTGGACACCGAAGGCATTACCGCCTATATGCTCACCGGCTCCTACGAGGTGCCTCTCAATACTATCCTCTCCGATGCCCGCCGGGACATTATCGTCATCGACAAGATTCTGGGTATCGGCGAGGTGGCCATCTCCGACCATCGCTCCTCCCAGCCCACCAAGGACGAGCTCAAGCGGATCCTGACCCAGGCCCGGCTGGGAGGCGTACTCTCCGGAAAAGCAGGCGTGGTGCAGTTCCACATGGGCTCCGGTAAGACAGGGCTGGCGCCGCTTCTGGAGATCCTGGAGGAGACGGAGATCCCCGCCAAGCATTTCATCCCCACCCACGTCAACCGGGACGAGGGCCTGTTTTTGCAGGCCATGGAGCTGGCCCGCCGGGGCGGCTATATGGACATTACCTCCGGTGTGCGGCTGAAGGATGGCTTTACCGGCGGCATCAAGCCCAGCACGGCCATCCGCCGGTGCTGGGAGGCAGGGGTGCCGATGGACCATGTGACCATGAGCTCCGACGGCAACGGCTGCATGAGCCTTACCCTGCCCGACGGCAGCCAGAAGCTGCTGGTGGCCCGGCTGGCCTCTCTCCACGAGGAGGTCATGGACGCGGTACGGGAGGGGGTACCCATGGAAACGGCCATCCGGACAGCGGGGGAGAACCCCGCCCGGGCCAACGGCCTGTGGCCCCG